>Ga0181612_141897_pt1 | contig 12265 bp, 6 predicted proteins | sample HoacroProtozoa21_FD_119630 | JGI IMG/M metagenome (GOLD analysis project Ga0181612, IMG submission 119630) | Hoatzin crop microbial communities from Cojedes, Venezuel. Combined Assembly of Gp0051906, Gp0051904, Gp0051908 | reverse complement strand
CAGGTATGAAAACGGATACTTGCTGGAGAGTTTTCTTTCACAGTGGAAATTCAGGTTAGAAGAACTGCAAGCAGAAAAGAATGTGCCAGTGAACTTGTTTAACGAGCAGAAGAAATCAGATGTTAGCAGCGTGGCTGGTTTTTCCTCGGGAAGGGCCTACTTTCAGGTGCTGTACTACTCTTTGGCACCATCTAATGGCTGAAGAAAGCAAATTACGTTAGTCAAGGAAAAAATCTCTAGAGCGCTCTTGGAAGTTTTTTGAGTATTTCTTTTGTAGCTTTTTTACAGCTGAAGCAGAGAAGAGACCTCATTACACAGTTGGGATAAGTGTTGGACTGTTTTAAAAACAAAAAAAAAATAGGTCACTGCAACACGAGCTTGTTAGTGTCTCCTATTTCGTATCGCTGTGGAAGATTTAGCTTTGAATATGTATTGGAACATTTTTTAAATTGTATTTAGACCTGATTTTTCTCCTTTGAAACAGAAGTCCAAGCCTCCCATTGCTCTGGCTGTGTGCTTGGTCTTTCAATTCTCTGACACTATAAAAGGAAGCACCGCACCCTCCTTTCATTACATACACGCTGCGTTCTGTGTGAGCCAAGAAGGGGACTGGAAGTCAGTCGCTGGCATTGTTGCTCTCTCTTTGGGTCCTAACACTCTGCTTGTCATTTCTCCCTTCTTTATTATAGAGAGTAGCATTATGGAGACATGTGACAGCATTTAACTTCAGCTGATAGAAGAAATGATTTGCTGATGTAATATAAAATGTAATTTAGCTTCAGTAGATAAATTAGCAGACTTGCCTTTCAGAACTTGGAATGTATGTTCTAAATATTGTTGACCAGCAACTTGAAGCCCTATGATATTTTTTGCGTGCTGCTTTTCCAGGTGCAAATCCTCACGTTGAGAACTTTGAGCCATTGTTTGATCTAGATGATGTGAAAGATGATGAAGATGATGATGAAGGGATTGTGCCTGGAACAACACCACTGGATATGGCAGCCAACTGTGAGGTATGTGGTCTGGTTTTTTTTTTTCTTTAATAACAAATGATAGTTCAGCTCTTTTCACTGCATCCACTGTTATTTCAGTGGTGACAAGCTACTAATTTGCCATCAAATATTAAACTAACTCAGCCACAAAAAAACACCATAAAATAGCATTGGAAGAAAGCCCCACTTAGCAGATTACTTCTGCTGAACAGGAATGACCAGGCGCTTCTTGAAATAGTTGCACTACAGCCTTCAGTATGGAAAAGGACTTAACTGGTTGGGCAGCTTGGGTTCGAAGGCCCGTATTCAGAGACACTCTCCAGTGGGTTTCTCTGGTGCGTGTTCTGCAGAATTTCAGACTGTGCACGTAGGGAAAAGACAGTCTTGTGTCCTACCCAAACAGTGATTAGGCTGCACATCCATGCTTCAGTAGCTGATTACATGCAGTTGGTTTGGTGGGAGTGTAAGGTACAAGCAGTCAGCATTTCTAACCACATAGCCTTAGGTGATAATGTAGCCCAGGCTTTGTTTTAAATTACTAATTGAAGATAGGCAATAACTCCTCACTTAGCCACTGATACTGCCACTTATTTACTGCAAAGACTTCCTCTGTAGCTTGAAAACAGTTGCCAGATGGCATGGCTAAAGGTAAGGGAGATTAACCTCTCCAGATTTTTCCCTCACACTTTGCTGTATCTTTAGTCATACTGATCCTGGGACAGACAAAATTGCCATTTACAGATGGAGTTAGGGCTTTACACAATACTACTGAGTCTTGTCAAGATAAATAATGGACACTAACCAAGTTTCTGCTAAATACTGACTTTAATGTATTCTCTTAGGTGTATGACATACTAAATGGCAAACACTACAAGCCAGCAGTGGTTTCGGAGGACTTACTGACACAAGGTAACATCTATAAAGACTTGACAATATCCCTCTAGTTACTAAGTAGTGAAAGTGTACTCTCAGAAGCCATGGCCCTGCACTAGCTTGCAACTGAAGTGGGGAGGGAGAAGAGGTGCCCTCCCACTCACTCGTTCAGAGAATGAGCGTGATTCTGTTAAGATGTAGGTCACAAGGACACAGAGGAGTATATTTTCAGTATACATAAGTAAACACTGGGATTGATGGACACTAGAATACTCTTTAACGTGGCTTTGGTTCTGCTGTGAAATGAACTGGTGCATGATTTGTATACATAATACGCTAACATATTTCTCTGTTCCTCAGGACATTTGAGAGAGCTGAATGAAAGTTCCAAGACGCAGCTTTACAAACTACTGGAAGTGCCTCATCCAAACAAAAACTGGTCCACTCTAGCACAACATCTGGGTCTTGGCACACTTAATAATGCCTTCAGGTTGAGCCCTTCCCCATCGAAAACTCTGCTAGATAACTATGAGGTAATGCAGCTGCAACAAGTTGTAAAGAACACACAGACATGTAGGGAATGTTGTCATCCTGCATGGTGAGACAGTGCAGCCCTTCGGTTTTAGCCAGCCTGGATGATGGTGAGCGTATGGTGTCTTCCCTCTTAGGTTTCTGGAGGTACAGTGCAAGAGCTGATTGCTGCTTTGAGACAGATGGATCACACAGAAGCCATTGAAATCATTCAGAAAGCACTATGCATCTCACAAGGCCCATCTCACCAGGAGGACAGTACAGCGAAAGCTCTTCCGTCATCATCACCACCCACCTTTGCAAATGGAAGGACAGGTAAACTTGACAGCAACACATCAACAGCTTTATTAAAAACATTTTTTCAGTTCTCCTCACCCCCTCCCACCCCCCCTTGGACTGCTGATAAATTGCAGGGTTTCTTACACACAACGCCTTCAGAAATGCTTTACTGCAGCAGGACTTTCTCGTCATAGATATTTGCTAGGCCTAGAAGAGAGGGGGAAAATGGGCCATTTGAATCAGTAGTCCTGTATTACCGTATTGATGATTCTGGCTCCCTTTTCTAAAACCAGACATCTGCCATTTACCGATGGCGACTCCTGGGATGTACTGGGGATAACCTAGGGGCTGATCTCCCAGGCCATTACCTTTTGACACCCACCCCCCACCCCCATCCCCGATAAACCAAAATGTTTTGGGTTCATAAACTTCTCTGTGAGACTTTGGTATTAAATTCCTCCTTCCACAATGCGTGACACTCTGAAGTGGCCCAGTGTTTTGTAGGCAGAGAGGGTGGGGATGGTTGGGGTTACAGGGAACCCCCAGCAGTCATGCTGTCCAGCTGTGTCCTCAGAGCAGGGCCAGTCTAACATCACATGAGGCTGCCTCTCTCATGTCCAGCTGAGTCTGGAGCATCTTCACTGATGGAGGTCCTACGGTGTTTTTGGGCAAGGGACGCTACTAACAGAAAAAGAGAGGTTGTGAGAAGGCAGTAAGTCACCAGGGATATTCAGTCACTGCCTGGCCATGTCAAGTAACAAAACCCTTTTTCTTGATGCTCTGTTCGAACACCAGTAGTGCTGCCAGCACCCTAGCGTGGAAATGTATGCCCTGGGTGAAAATACTGTAGGTATTTCTGGAAAAAAAAAAGAAACAACACAGTAACTCCATTCTGGTCTAACATTGCCAGTTTACTCTCTGTAGAAAAATTGTTTGTTCAGTCACGGACTGAAGCTTCGTACCGATCCAAAAATGTGCCTGTACACATCCTACCTCTTTAGGTTAACCTTGGAGGGTAAGAGGGGTTCTGCTGCTTTGCAATGTGAATGGCCTGCATCACGTCATTTATTTTAAGATAGTTGTTTAGAAAAATAATAGTGAACGCTAATATGCCAACCACTGCTCTAGTCACACTGAGCCCACATCTTACCTGCAACTCAGATACAGTTCTTTGGCAGTCAGGCATTCCTTTTCTGGATTCTGCGCAGATGGCAGCTGCTGCTGACTTCTTCCTATTTCAGACTCGCTTAATGAGATGAAAATTGTTCAAGTATTTATCTCAAATCTGTAACTGAAATAACACGAGGAGGTTTTGGGAGCCTCATCCTGGGGCTGTATACTTGCACAGAATCCAGGAATCTGAGAACCAGAGAACCTTTTGCCATGCTACTGCCACACTCGGGCAGTCCTGACTAGTGGGGTGACAGCATTAGTGTCAGCAGAGCACCATGCTTCTTGTCCTGTCCAAGCTCCAGCTGCAGTCGATCTCTGCCAGCAGCGCATCAGATCACACGTTGTGGTCAACTGAGAACATTCAGCACAGCTTTTCCTATTATAATATCTAAAGTTAGAGTTATTTTCCTGTAGAAGAGCTTTAACCTAGTGGTTTGCATTCCTTAGGCTTTTCTGAAAGCAGCATTACTGAATCAACACAAACAATAATGAATGTCCCTTTCCTCTCTCCCTCAGGCGAGCTTTATAATGGCAAATTTCAAGACAACGAAAGCATGTGTGACAGTGGCGTGGAGACCTCCTTCCGCAAACTGAGCTTTACTTACTCAGACTCTCTGAACAGCAAGTCAGCAGTAACACTTAGCAAAATGACCCTGGGCTACAGACGTGAAAGTTCAGTGCAAAGCAATTATATAGCCAACTAGTAATACTCAGTTAGAAACATGCAGTTACAGGAACAAGCGTGACATTTAAAATTACATTGGTGTCATCCTGGCCAGAGGAAACTGAATTCCCAACCACAAGCGCGCTGGAGGAACCACACGTGAACCTGAACCAATGGCAACTTCAGCACGTGGCTCCGAGCTGTTGCTTCCTGCCTCAAGTACATCTAACTTTGTTCATTTACAAGCCATGTACAATAACCAGGGCTCTACTGCCACATTACTACGCAGGACTAGACACTGTGAGTGACTGACTGAGCATTTCTGGTTTGCGAGGATTTTCTTTTTTAGATGAAAATCACTCTATTAATGTATAATACCGTCACTTAATAAAAAGAGGTAAGGCGTACAGCGCAATCAAAGGATACCGTTTCTAGCTGCTCTTTGTAATTTTGGCAGCACAGTTGCATGAAAAGAGCTCATAAAATAGCTGGCAGAGAAAAATCATGACTTTAATCACAATGACAACTCAGAGAGAGAAGAGAATCCTAAAAAAGAATCTTGTATATTTCAAATAATGTATTTAAACTGAAAACTTTGGTGCCTCTTATTCAAAAAAAAATTCAACTTTGGCATTTTCCTATTTGTAAATAGTGTTTTTTATATCTGTTCCTTTTTTTAAAAAATGTGCTTTTTAAATGCTTATTTTTATTTTATAATAAAAGCCCAAAATGAAATCCCTTCTCTACGCTTGCTGTAATTGTTACATAATGTTTCAAGTAGAGTTATTGAAGATTGAGGTATTGATACAAGATTATGCTGATTTCCAAGTACTAAAAATAAACACAGGGTTGCAAGCCACCTGTCTTAAAGCTTGAGTATCTGCTGTGGTAGGAGACCAGGAGCATCAGCAACTGCGGAGCAGCTGCGCGTTGCCTGTGCTTCTGACTCGTGGTCGCTTTTATTTCTCATAATTATGGCAGCAGAGAATCATTTACAGTGAAAGCAACTATTTAGCATCTCAGCAAAATTCTAATGAGACAGAGGAGTTTCTAGATAGCCCAAAGAACAACTAATGACTGTGTTCCTGAGCAGTATTTCTTCTTGTTGCATGTTACTGCTGAGACGGTGAGTGTAACCGTTACAGATGTTGGCCTTACTAAGAATACCAAAATCAGATTTCATGATGAAAAAGTAACAAGCAGCATCGTACCATCGTCACCGCTTGTTATCAGTCTTGGCACAAAGGTAGAGACTGACCGTGGTGTTCTTGGCTCAGCTTAGTTGTCAGCAACCTGGGTGTCACTCCTGAGAAAACGAATCGAGATAAACCTTGAGAGTTGTTACGTTTAGAGCAGTTTTTGCTGTGATGAATTAAACCATGAGTAATGAAAAACTTGTGAAATAATATCATATCCCACTGAATTACTGAGTACGTTTATTGGTTCCAAAGAACAAGATGCATCAGTAGTTAAAATGCTGTTCTTTCTTCCATTATTGTATGGATAATCTACATATGCAGTGTCACAGGTGTGTGGGGTTTTGTTCAATTAATGTACTTGTGCAGTGTTCTTTGCATTCCAGCTGTAACAAAAGCAGGCAAAGGTTCTCGTATTCTGGGGGTGGAGGAGCTTTTTGAGCTCTTGCAGAGCTGCTGTGCGAGTCAAGTGCACCTTCTGCTGCCACAGAATTTCCAGCATAACTCAGGGGGCTGGCAGAGATACCTATTGAGGTTTCTACAATCCTGCAGGTCACCACGGCATCCTGGCTGTTTGATTCACGCCTTTTAGCCTTATTTCTGACCAGCTCTGCTTTTAAACCACTCCAAGACACCGGGGTCTGTATTTCCTTAAGCACCTCATGACGAAATGCTGCATAACAGCTATTCCTCAGGTTAGTGATCATGCAGCAGGACATCTCTCCTAGGCCCTGTGTATTCAAGTGCTTTAAATGGCAGTCTGGCAACTGCTTTCCTAGCAGCATCAACCAACAACCTCAAACTGATCCTTACAAGCTGATTTTAGGGGTTTGTCCTTCTGAGTGCTGGCCACTCTTCCTGTCGCTTTGGCAGTGACTGCACAGATTTATCTGGAAACACTTGCAATATTTAAATGGATCAATATTAAAATAAGAAAGATTATCTAATTAAGCATTTTTTTCCTGGAATGTAGTGCGGTGTAACCTTTGGGAATCCTCAGTCAAGCTTAGTATTAAATTAATTAGTGAGGATCAAAATCTGAAATAATTCTAAACAATCTGCACTTGCAGTAATTGGAACTTGCTACATTATTTTGTTACTGTACTGCACTAATAAACGCCAGAAACCTGTGGAGTGCAGCAAAAGTTGTGACAACAGAACACTACGGATCTTCTCTACATTTGATGTAAAAAGGAATATTCAGAAAGCAGAACTGCCCTTGATATGAGATTGGCTGCCACAGCTGCAAGTTTCTGGCATCACCCTGGGATGCATTTACAAGCTTGGAAATGAATGTGATAGTGGGGAGTTGCAGGCAGAATTCTGCAGGAAGGACAGGAATCTTACCTGCACGTGGTGGTGGATGAAGTGTCTTTTCTCCCTTTTCTGGGCAAGTGAAATGCTGTTTTCCTACACTGAAGGAAAAAAGAGCAACTCTTCTGGCTCCCTCCACCTAAGGGGCAGGAGTGGTGGTGCCAGTTTGTTAGCGCAGGGTGCAATGGTCAATACTCGCCCACCAGCCACAGGTTTTGGCTCGTCTGGAGCGTGTGATCATCTCTTACAATAGAGCGGTTCTGAAGCAGCTGGGAAAGGCATGGTCTGAGCTTTTGCTGGCTTCAGAAGATTCCTACAGCTACAAGTAAAAGACAGCACAAATTAATTCCCGGGGGCTTACTTGTCTGCATTCAGGGTTGGGTTATGAAGCTGGCTGATGCCCCACTTAGAGCCAGGCTGTAGTATGTACGTTAGTCAAAGCTGTAGAGGCTTCCTCATGGGCTCATTTAAAAGCAACCGTTATAAAAAATTTTCAGCCATCCGTTTACATTTGCTATTTCCATGATACAGAGGAGCACTAGCAGATCAGTGGACTTCATTACACACTGCGAGGGAGAACACTTGTGACTGACTTGACATCAGTTAACCTGTGGCCTGCAGCAGCACTTGCTGACATTCTGGCTGAGTCAGCACACACAGACGCGCACGTGCACCAAGTAGTATCATGCCTTCTGGGCTAGCAAATACAATGATGTTTGCCAGAAAAACAGGAGCATGACTAACACCTCACTTGTTTTTCAGATGTGCAGTCACCTCAGTATCTTCTTGTCTTCAGCAGCCCAGGCAGGCAACTATATGTTTGGCTACTGTACAAACCAAAATCTGTGGCCAGAGCCCTCCCGGATGGGTAGTTGATGGCCAGATACACAAACCACATCACTGTCCTCAGCCCTGGGCCTGCTTCTTCATGGAAGCTCTGCAGCTCCTCCCCAGTGATCAGGCTGGGCCACCCAACTCCAGCTTCCTACCACCCTACCAGTACCACGGAACACCTCTTACAAGAGATGAAGCTTTCCACTCACAGGAAACCACCTGAGGGCTGGCTCACACCATCGCTCCTTTGCGGTTGCCGGGGAAGTGAGCTGAAGCTTAAATCCTGGTATGTCAAGTGCTAGTTGGCAAGACAGAATCACAGGGCCAGCATGCCCGAGTATCGCTATCTAGCATATTTACAATGGGCAAAGAAGGACTGCTACACCATGAGGAGATAAGCCAGAATGCTGGCAAAAGTCCGACAATCCCAGTTTGCCAAGAGCTATCAGAGGCCAGCATTTAAGGTTTTGATTTTTCACCACGATGCAAAAGGATTGAAACTTTCAGCTGCTGCATCTGAGAACAGCGTGCTTGACACAGACCACGCTCATTCTTATTTAGAGTTCCTGTTCTGGATTACCCACCTCCCCGCTGGGCCAGAGAGCCTGGCTCGATCCACAGGCCAGTGGTTCTAATACGCAAGGGTAATGTCCCTTCTACCACAACCATTCCCTCAACAGAGCCAACCAGGTCCCCAGCGAGCCACAAAGTAAAAAAGCCACGCCAAGAGCGAGCAATACCGAACCGCTTTGCACTCACAGAGCCCTTCAGGAAAGATCAACTTCCAAAAGCAGATCCCCCCCGAAAAGGTCCTGATAAGCAACCAGGCTCACCACCTTCCTCCTGACTAGTCCTCAGGGTGTGGTTTCCCTTCAGGCTGCAGCATGTTGCCTTCACTGTAATGGCCCACACCAAAGACACCTCTATTTTGGCTACAATGCACACTAATAATCAAAACTGGTATTTACAGGTCGTTACTAACCAACTCTACTTCCTACAGTAAGATGGCCTTTCCTCAGTGTTGGCAGAGGCAAAACTTAAGTAATCTCAAGGTTCTGTACTCTTCATTTTTGTTTTTGTTTTCCACCCTAATTAAACTAAATTGGGGCTTTCACATCACTATCCTGTAACATCTTAACTGGAAAACAGAGTTATGTAAACCCAGTTCTTTGACTGGAACATGTCCTTAAACATTCAAACCGCAAGTTCCTGGATGACTCAGCTTACCCCTCAGAGGGTAAGAAAGAAAATTGCGATTCTGACAACGTAAAGGCTGCCTTGTAAGCTGCAACTTTACTGAGAATAAGAAACTCACTGGCCTGTTCCTCTGCACCTGACACTGCTACAGGTCACCGAAGTGGTCTCTGCTACTCGTCTCCAAAACCAAGAGGACTAACAGAAGTACTGCAGACAGACGTGCCTCTAAGGCAGAAAAGTTGTCCAGGCTCCAAGGTATGCAAACCGCAGGTAACAAAGACTGACAAAGAGCTATGAACGCTTACTTAGAGAGGAACTATAGATACATTCACATGCTTCTTTCCTGGAAAAGATCTAGAAGAACTTGGAAAAGCTTCCAAGGAAATGCTGCAGTAAACCGGAGCAGAACAGCTCTTCCTTACATGGCAGAAAGTACCAACAAAGAGGCTCAGAATGGTCCCTGCAGGTCCTAAATGGGTTCAGAGCCAAATCTCTGCCAGAGACCAGTTTTAGGACCATGAATTAGCCAGTGCCATACAGCTTTCTTCCAAACCTGCTCTCAGGTTCTGTTCTGGAAGGGCATTTGTCATGGCTCCTGCTGAGGGGAACTCTGCCACTTTTTCTGTCGGCAGAGAACAGCCCAGCAGGAGCTGGAAAGCAAACAAAAGCCACCAGCACAAGCAAACCCAGTGATCCCTTGAACAAAATGCTGCAAGGCTGCACCCTGAAAGAATGCTGATGAGGCCATTCCCCTCTACTGTTGCCACCAATAATTCAATGACACCGAGGACAAGCCCCCATGACACTTACCAAATGCTTTTCCCAGTGCTCCTGCTGCTGATCCGCAGCCCATCAGACACAACTGGCAATACAGGTGCTGCCGAGTGGCTGCAACACCACTCAGGTGGCTAGAGAAGGAATGTGGATAGGAGTGAGGGATGCAGCCCTCTTCACTGTTGCATTCCTGTCTTTGCCCCGATCTGAGACACAGGCAGAACCACACCACCAAATATAGCACAGTATACAACGGCGAAAGTACCAAGGGGAAATGGTTAACCAAGGTACACGTTACAGCCGCTGCTGCACAGGGGAGAGGAGAAAATAGCATCTATTAATACATACCTACTACAACACCAGGAAACCAAAAGAACATATTAAGGATATTAAGACAATAATGGAAGTGAACCTCCCCCATTAAATTCTGTTTTGAGCTCAAGCATTTGGCCTAAGCAATTGCTAATCTTTCATAACAGCAGCTAGTGCGGAATTAAAGCTTTCCAGTGAGAAAGAATGGACCCACTCTTTAGGGAGCACCTGACCTTCAAAAATAACAACAATTTAAAAATTGTCTGAACCTTTTTATGCCAATCTGGCAACTACAGAATGCAACAGCAAAAAATCCTATTTTATAAAAGAATGTTGTTCTGCATAACAGTGCTGACAGGCGTTAGGTGCCCAGCCACTTCATCAATTATTCATCACGCACCATGTCATTTCTTTCATGATTTTGCCTAGAAGTCGTGACAGGCTAAACAAGGTCACAGTTATCCAAATTCACGGTTTATGGCTTCCAGCAGTCCAAAAGCTCCCTTCTATATCTCTGAAACTTCACTCATATTCCGAGATGCACTAAGAACAAACGTCACTGACCTTCAGATAGTCCTCTTGATTGTCTTTGAAACAAGTATTTCTGTCAAAGTGTTATTTATTTAACACTATTAAGTGCCATTTTTAAATTCTGTCTAGATGTTGCTGGGAGAGACATTTCTACATCAATGTAAGACATCGACCAACCTGCCCTTCTCCTAATACACTGCAGCAATATTTATTAATCATATTTATTCCATATTTTCTCCACATTTTTTCATCCTTACGTTGTATTAATTCTGTTGCTGCTTTAATTCTGCTGATCCCAGGACACTGAAAAACCTGAAGGATTTTTTTTGTATTGTTGGCCCAGGATGCCTCTCAGGTAACTTCTAAATTCCTTTATCAATGTCTGCATTTTCTAACTGATAAGTTTTATTCATGACTATCATTTTCCCTATTTATTTTATATAACCTATAAACATTGGCACATACATGTACATATTTTGACTGCTTTCATGTTTTCTTTCAACTAGGAGAAGTTCTGGACCAGAAAAACCCTCCTATGCAACTGCAGTTAGTTGTTTTGGTGACCTAATAAAGCATTTGTAAGCAACTCCTATTTATCTCATGTCTCTTTCGTCTTTTAAGTTTTCCCTCTTGCTCAGGAGTATGTCAGTTTTGGTTAATGCCCAGTTCAAAAAGCACTAGAGACTGCCGAGCATCAGTCAGTATGCTCATCTATCTGGCCATTAAAACTGTGATTACTGCAAGAAAACCACCACCAGTTCGCAGTTCTCTGACCCATGGAATACACAGCCGCTCTCCCCACATGTGCTCCAGACCCCCAACAAGCATCATCCACGTGGTGTTTTTACGACGATGATGGACATCACCAGCAGAGATTGTTCAAGTATCTTCTACTGTAAAGTGGTGATTTTGCTAGGTGCTTTGCAAGAAAATCAATACTTGCTTGCACTGTGAGAGGATCCTTGCAGAACCCCAGCAAGATCCCAGCTGCATTTCAAACCACATCTGACAGACAAGCCCAATGTTTAGCAAGCTGCTCAGGGCTCTGTGGCTTGGATTTCCTCGCAGCCGAGCCCTCAGGCTTTCAGCTCCACAGGCTACAGCAGCCCCTCATACTGAAGCAAGCATATTTTCTTTGTATCAAATGCCAAAGCGAGATGACACTTCTATGGGCAACCTAAACATTTTATAAACAAATTACTCCGAAAGAGAATAGAGGGTGAAACACCATTACTTCATATGGACTAAGGCGTTCAATGTGCCACCACATCTAATGATGGCAACCGTGTCTTCTACGGGCAACCCCCACACAAAGAAGCAAAATTAAGATGTTGAGGTTTTCCTTTGTTGGAAAGGGAGAAGGATCAATGTGGAGCACAGGGCCACTTGTGAGGAATGCCACGAGGTAACAGAACAGCTGTGCAGCAACATCCAAGCGAGAACAGCATCCCCTGCACTATGCATCTACCAGAGAAAATGGAGTCACTTGTAACGCTGTGATCCTCTCACATGACCATTTCTTCTCCGTGCTGCCTCCTTTCTCTTTGCACATTTGGTCAACTCTTCTCCCTGTTCCCTTCCCCAGAGCCAGGCGT
>Ga0181612_163066_pt1 | contig 12266 bp, 8 predicted proteins | sample HoacroProtozoa21_FD_119630 | JGI IMG/M metagenome (GOLD analysis project Ga0181612, IMG submission 119630) | Hoatzin crop microbial communities from Cojedes, Venezuel. Combined Assembly of Gp0051906, Gp0051904, Gp0051908 | reverse complement strand
TTTTTTTTTAAACAGGTTCTTGTTCTACCAAGCAGGATTTGTAGACCTGCTTCTGCCCCGTGCTTTCTGCAGCCTGCCCATTTCAGGGGTGTCCCCCTGCCTCCTTGCTTTCAGGCCAGCTCACGCCATGTCCTTACTTCTGCTTTCCCCTATGCACAGCCTCTTCTCTTATGATTTTCTTACACATGTGAAGCTTTTCTTTCTTACTACTAATTTCCACCTCTCCTTTGGTGTTTGCTGCTGCTTTTAATTGCTTTAACTCTCCCTTTCACCCAGCACAGCCTCTTGCCCTGCACTGTGCACTGGCTCTGCTTCTCGAACCTTTGCCTTTACACACGGCGCAGACCCTCCTTTCCCCTGCGCTCTGCTGCCGGCATCTCGGCGTGCAGCTCCTGGCTGCAGCTGCTTTTCTCCAGGCAGGGTCCCTCCATCCTCTCTCCAACCTGCTCCTTGCAGAGTGCTCGCTGCTGCTTTCTCACAGCAGGAGCGCAGCTCCCCTGCTCCCGCCCACCCTCCTGCTGCAGATGGACCTGCGCCCTTCTCCTGTCTGCTGCTTCTCTACCTTCTGTACAGTATAAACTTCCCCCGCACACGGGCTCTCTTGTGCTGGCTTACACAGATCTGCTCTTGCCTGGTGCTTGCTGTGACTTCTTCTGTGCTGGGATCACATTCACCCTCCATTCCTTCTTCTCTATCCTGCTGTTGTTGCAGTGAGCAGCTTTGGAAGTGTTTGCTCTACATTTTTTTCTGCGCACAAATGGTGATCAAACCTTCTGTAGATGAAGGACCAGCATGTTGTTCACTGCTTTATGACCCTGAAACTGTGTTAACCTTAAGGCTCATACCTCTTCCTTGCTCCACTATCAACTTCCAACCTTCTGGAACTTTGCTTCTTTCAGCCTGACATGGGTCAAATTTCCTCTAAAAGACAAGTAACTGTCTGCACGCATTCGTCCTCTCCTTCCTCCCTTACTTAGGTGTTCTCCACTGTGCTCTTTCACTTGGCTCAGGGGTTTCTGCCATCAGTGTGTGTGTGGTGGCACCAGGTAGTATGTGCAACACTTGCAGATGAGCAAAAGAGTGCTGAACTGAAAGCTCTTTTGGGGGAGGGAGGATAAGCAAAGTTATCACATACCTCCCACCTCTTGGCATGTACACATTTCTTTAGTGTCTACTCCTTACTTGCCAGACAGCTGCCTCACCATCCACAGGTAGTACTTCTAGCAGAAGGTACAAGCCTTGCCTTTTAGGAAACATTTTGGGAGGAGACAGGAGGAGATTTAGGAGAGCTGGGTGGTGCCAGCTATCCCCACAGCCAGTTCAAACCATGGGAAGCTGACACTAGCAGGAGCAGTTGCCACATGCTGAGGAAATGTTCCTTGAACAGCCTGATCTCCGCCAACTTTGCACGTCGTGTGGAAGCGCATGGGTCTGTCTGCGGCACTGCTGGTGCACGCAAGCCCCTGGGACACGTACACGAGCCCATCGAGTGCTTGTAGCAGCGTGTGTCCCTTCATGGCCCTTCCTGCGGTGCACCACTCCACCAGCTAGTGCGAGTGGTCCTGGGGAGACCAGCAGATAGGTAAAGACAAGCATTAGTCACCCAGGGGGTCACTGAATTTCTTCTTGGAGAAATCTGGAGAGCAGAGAGGAGAGAGGGTCTGTGTAGAAGAGCTCAGGTGACTCCTGGGTGGTCCCCATCCTGCTATCTGGATTACAAACCTGGAGTTTAAAACTGTGTGGAAACGAGAGCCAAAATCTGAGCTCTTCTATGGGCAAGGGGGGAAGCATCTGGACACAGTTCATGTCTGACACTGTAAACTGGTCTGGCTGCCAATCACAGTTACGGCAACTTGTGTCAATGCCTCTGTTGTCTTTTCTCCTCAGGGAATCTGAGTCTAAAAAGTGGTGTGGAGCAGGGGCAGATGTGGGCTCGTGCAAGCCTCCTCTTCTTTGCTACAGCTAGTTCCCCCTCGTGGGGTTTGAGCACAGCTCTCATCTGTGCTGTGAGTTTGCATGGGGCAGGCAGCAATCTTCCCATACCGTTCTGAGGAATTTCTCTGCGTTTCAAATGGAGATTTCTAGCTGGTTTTTAAGCTTCCAAAGATATTTAATCTTTCCAGTGTGTCAGCTTTTACACAACCAGACACAAGCAGCCTGCTTTGTGCGACACATGTTGCTGGGTCTCAGAACAGCAATAAACCAGTAGGGCTGTAGGCTGACGAGTATGGCATTTGCTGCTAAGTTATAGCTGGGAGTAATTCTGCGTGTCTTTCCAGCCACTTGTTTTATTAAAAAGTCAGCTCAATCAGTACTTCACGACCAAGCCCACTGTTTTTTTCATACGAAAAAATGTCTATACAAGCCTGGGTTCCCTTGCTTTCATGAAAAGCTTTTGATGGCTTTAATTAGGCAGCAGTAGACATTTATTCCTTCAGCTGTTTTATTCATCTTGCCCAGCTGTGATATTTTTAGGGTTTTTTTTAAATTTTGTTTTATTCCAGTTTCCCTTTTAGCTGGTTTACATGCAATGCTAAAACTTCCCTTTGGTGCAGGGTTGTGCCTGTGCTGTAACTCATCATTCTGCTGGGGTACCACCATCCGCAACCCAGACCCACCAAACCTCACAGCAGGGGGAGCGGCAGCGTAGGCATCTGCACTGCTGTTGCAAAACCAGCTCAAAAGAGGTTTAAGTAGAGCCCAGAGTGCTTTACACAGTGACAGCTTTGTTGGTGATGATACGATGATGGACGGAGGTGCTACTGTAGAAGATAAATGGCTGCAACAGGCATGGAAGGAATTAAGTCTCACTTCTGCTCTTTCTCATGCAAATGCTGAACACGCAGAGCAGGGGCCTTAGGAGCTTGCATGGTAGCTTGTGTCAACAGGATTATTAAACATCAGCTGCTTCTGTAGGGGAGGGTGAATGGCTGAGTAGGGAGTGGAGGAACTGGGTGCAGCTGGTACGTACAGTGGTCTTCTGCCACCACGTTCTTCTCCGCAGTGTGATCATATGTCTGTCTGCTTAATTTTCAGCTCATCAAAGCAGGGTCATGATGATTCTGTTTGTCCTGGAGATGGAGTGGGTGTTAAGCACCGGACAAGACAAACACTTCACGTGGCACTGTTCAGAGAGCGGCCAGCGGCTGGGAGGGTACCGCACCAGCGCAGGCGCCTGTGGCCTGCAGTATCCTTTGCTGAGCTCTCAGGCTTGTATTTCTGCACTTCAAACAACCTCTTTGGTTTATTTTTCTAGTTGCCCTTCAAATTTTGTGCCTGGGGTAGGTTTGGTGCTTTGTGAGAGAAACCGTTATTTAAAGCCAATCTTAAAAGCTGTCTGTGCTCCTTGCTTTGTCTCCTTAATGCATGGTGGCATATTTAGGTCTCAGCATTTCTGAGCAAAACAATGAGCGATCTGCAACCTATTGTGGTCTGCTATTGTAATAAATATGGACAGGGCCTTCATTTAAACATGCAGGGCATGCTTTCTTCGAAGAATTACAGTGGCAAAGTAGGTCAGTGATCAGATCAGCTTGCCTGTGTGTATGCATGGTAAAAATTAAATGACTTTAATATAAAATAATGAGTACTCGTCCTTCACTCTGGAACAGCCCAGTATGTATTGCAAATTTGGGTTAACTAAGGAATAAATGGCTCCAGAAATGGCACTCAAGTGGCTTATTCACCTAGAGCTGCCCCAGCTGCCTGACAATAAAAAATATTAATTCAACTTTATTGCAAATGAAAAGGGAAGTGGAAAAGTATAAGCTCTTAGGCTGAAACCAGGGGCTAGCATAAACAGACGTTTTAGTGCCCAGTAGTACATGTGGTATAGATGATGTGTGTTTTGCTAGTTCCTGGGAAGTCAGACTGACTCAAAATTACTGTCTGAACATGGACTTGCTTTATATCATCCGGTCATTCAGGCAATCTAAATGGCGTAAAGACTGAACTTAATTTTTAATTGAATGATAAATACTTTTGAAAGCATGATGCAAGAATTTATCCTACATTTCCTGAACCTCTCTAGAGAACGGAGCATTTCGAGTGATTCAAAAGTTTGGAGGACACTTTAATTTGGGTCATCACATCACGCTAGTGGAGGGCAGGGGAAGGGAGAATCATTGAAAAATACTGCAAAAAGCTTGGCAGAACCAGAAACATGGTTTTTTTCCCCCCAGTGCCCTGTGTGCATAAAATCAGTGCTAAGCAATTGCTCCTTAAATATCCAGTATGGACCCTGAATGTGGAATTAAATTAGATGAAGAGGTCAGAATCTGTCCAGATAGGTGGTTCCAGCAGGTGGTTGAATGGGTGCAGATTTTATTCAGTTTAGAATATGTTATGTGATGCACCTGATGTAGCTGACACTTTCCCAAATACGACATAAAACAATACTCCTTCATTGTATTTGTAAACTTAACCATTAAGAAGGAGCACAAAACTAGCAACAGTTATTTTATAGAATTTTGGGAAGGCAAAGAGAGAGTGGACACCATCTAACTCTAGCACCTGAGTTAGAGAGACTGGGGAAATGACTCTGTTCATGGCGAAGGGCTACTTCAAAGGTGTTTCATAATAAAAACACAAATTGCATGCTCTGGAATAGTGTAATATTTTTTCTCTTTGGTTTACTCAGGTACGCTACTAATATGAACAAGTATGAGCTTGATGCCTAAAAGTACACTCCGAATACCTTCTCGAGACTGAAGTGCTGCTCACGAGGTTGCACTGTACTCATGTTAGAAGAATTAACAAGTCATGAAAGGAATGCAAAGCTTGTATAAGCAATGTCTTTTCCTCAGCATTTATCCATCAGATTCGATGTGGAAACCCGGCACGTGTTTGTTGGTGATCATTCTGGGCAAGTGACCATACTCAAACTAGAGCAAGAGTCCTGCAGCCTTGTTACGACATTTAAGGGACACACAGGTAAGGCCTCAGGAGGAGATCCAGTTTGGTTCTTCATCTGTGCTCAGTGTCACGGTGGTTTGACTCTCCTGTGAAACACTAGGATGGCTTGTGTCAGTGCGCAGCATGGAAGGGAGATAGACCTTACACTGTCACTACAGCTCAGGGAAGTTTATTCTTTATTGGTAAAAACGAGAGCGATCAGCCTTCTGATCAGAAAACTTCTATGGCAGAAAATGCCGCAATCAGTAGCTGCTAATTAAAGCCAAGTGAGAATAGAACAAGTTGTGGTAATTCTGGGGCAAAAAGGATGCTCCTCAAGGAAAGACTCATATTGGTAGGCACTTTTGTCCAAGTGGAATAGGAACATCTTGGAGGCACTAACTGCTTGTTTCACTGCTGGGACTTGTGCCCCATCACACTTTAAAAACAGCAAGCCTGGGATGTGATCCTGCCATCTAACAGAAGAAATGGTGGTCATTCCTTAGCATTTTCTCTCCATACCCCTCCTCTCTGATTGAATGCTGATAGCTCAGTCACAAGGTAGCACAAGGTAGTTCAATCCTCATGCTAGGATACTGTGGAGATGCCTGTAATATTCCACACTTGCTTCTCGTTTATGATAAAATCTATCTCCTGGGAATGATGGAGATGAAAAGCTGTACAGCCACACTGTGACCACCCTTCTACCATGCTTTACTGCTTGGTGGATTGATCCATGTGAGTGGTAGTGGAGCCCTCTGCCCATGGAGGAGTAGGATGGGGCTTTGGTAGGTTTTCTAGTCTGTTAGTTTTCAACTGGCAAGCACAGTGGCTGCATGGCCGTTGCTAGATACATGCCTTTTAATCACTATCTCTCCACATTTTTTGTTCTATCTCTGTATATATATATATACAGCTACAATTCCTCACTTCCACTTCCTGTAATGAAATTACTGTTGTGTGCATCTCCCATTTCAGGTGGTGTCACTGCTCTCTGTTGGGACCCAATACAGCGAGTTTTATTCTCAGGCAGTTCTGATCATTCCATTATAATGTGGGATATTGGAGGAAGAAAAGGAACAGCCATCGAGCTGCAAGGACATAAGTACGTTCAAAGCCCTTCCTCCTGCTTTTATGTGAGAAAAGCTTACGGCAGAGGCCACATCTGGAAACAAACAGCCCAAAGGGTACAGCCTTCACGTGCTCAAGCCTGTATGTGTACCTCTGTGGTCCATATACAACTGGAATAAGTTGCTTGTAGTAAGTTTTTTCGGCGTTAGGCCCACAGGCTGATTTGAGAGTCTGCAAAGGGTGATAAAGGAAAGCACAGTATCTCTAGTCCTGAATGTGTTATGCCAGAGCTCACACCTTTGTTGGAAGGGGGAAGGTCCTCAAATGAGAACAGCTGCAGAGAAATTCTCGCTTTCCAGGCGTCACGGTTTTTGCTTCCCCTAGAGGGAGCATCAGCCTTGGACAATCAGTCCCTTTTTCCGCCATGCTACCTTTCTCCATACCACTCTACCTACAGCCTGAATTCTGAGTAATGTGCTTTGCCCACAGGGGCCTTCACCATCTCCTCAATGCAAAGAGGCTTCCTCCTCGCATGTACGGACCTCACGTTTGCGTAGCATAGTAGATGTCTTTGAAGAAGAGTAAGCCTGTGCTGAGCACTGAGTGGAGGTCGGAATGGCTGTAGTTGCAATGATCTCCTAGCCTTTTAACACTGGCAATGTGACAAGTTTGTCTCAGTGTATCGGGAGTGCATTTATGTGGGACTTGCGTGCCAGGCTTAGGTCCGGCAAGGCAAAATTCTGTGGTGGTTTTGGTCTAAGAGTTCCTTACACATTCGTACGTTTCTTCTGGGTGATGCTGCGCTCTGCTGAGCGATTTGGATGCTGCTGGGATTTCAGAGCACTGCAGAGCTCTTGCTGAAGTTCCCAGACCACCCTCGTACCCTGTCAGTGGTGCTTGCTAATGCACCGCTGATAGATTCATTGCTGTGTAAATTAGTTCTCCTAATACAGAGTTCATCTCTGGATCTTAATCTGTGGCACGGCCGCTGGCTGGCACTGTGCAGTGTAGAGACCTGATCCTAAGGGCAGCAGGGACTCCGAAACATCTCACCCGGCGGTGCCACTGGTGTCGGCAGGCGGGCGCTGTGAGGGCAAGGCTGGGTTGTACCAAACCCTCCCGCAAACGCGTTCCCCTCTGGAGGAGCAGCCATGTGCACAGCCAAATCCATTAGCATGAAAGTCCTGTGGGGAGAGGAGACCAGTGGTGACGGCAAAGAAAACCAAATGTTGTGGGTTAATTCCAGTCGCTCTGTGCTCAGTTACTGTCTCTTCGTAGCTCTGTTTTTTCCCCTAACAGTGTTGCATGGTCTTAGTTTTCCAGGGTGCAAATAGCTTGAGATGAGGCCTGGTTTTCTTTCTCTTATGAAGGACTGAGCCCAGCTTTGGGGGTTTAAGCTGAATTATTTCTCCCGTCTTGCTTTTTCCTTAAAAGAAGAAGCAGAAGCACCTAAATATTCCACCTTATCTTGAGAAGGCTTAGGAACAATTTAGTGATTCCTGTATAATTTTTTAAACTCTCTATGCTTGTTAGCGCTAAAAGAAAAACTTCAGTAGTTCCTCAGTTCTTCATTCCTAGATTTTGCAGAGATTTACGAAAATAAAGTTGTGACTGGCTTTCTGACAAGACGGTACCTTACTGGGGCTGCATTAATGCATCCAGATGTGCCTTCGGAGAGGCCCGCAGCTGCAGCTCTGTTCAGGCTTCCCAGCGCAGCCGGGACCTCCCATCTCAGAAGCAGCAAAAGCAGCTGCCAGAACAGGTCTTTGCTCATCTGGGCAGCATCTACAAAAGCAGCGCTCTGGTTCTGGTCCCAGCTGGACAGCAAAGGCTGATTTGCATCCGATGGATGCCCCGCGCAGTTGGGGGGGGAGGGAAGCATATGGGCAGACAAATGCTTTCTACTGCTTTATCGTATATTCTACGCTTACTGGTGTGCTAGCCACGGATGGTTGATTAGTAACTGTCTTGTTTCCTTTTCAGCGATAAAGTTCAGTCTCTCTCCTACGCTCACCACACTCGGCAGCTCATCTCCTGCGGTGCGGACGGGGGAATCGTCGTCTGGAACATGGATGTTGAGAGGCAGGAGGTAGATACTTGGTTCTTGTCGATTTGGTCTGAAACAGTCTTGGGAAGAAGGGGCCTTTCTAAAATGTGCGGCTTTCAACCTGAAGAAGATCATTCCAGGCTTTAAAAATGTTTTTGGACATGCTCCAGTTGTTATACAGCAATTATGCTGTGCCTTTCATAATATGGTAGAAGGGAAATTGTCTGGCAGAGTACGCATATTAAGTAGGCTGCTAAATGGCTCTTACCCTTTACGTTACAGCTCTGAAAGACGTCCTTTAAGGGCAGGGTATTGTGAGATGCCCTGCTTTGTTTTCCAACACATCATGAGAAATATTACCGGTTCAGAGGTAAATGAGTGGATTGATAATTATTAGGGGTTTTTAAGAAAACAAGAAAGCTCTTTGTCATCTCTGGAAACCTGCACCCCTTTTTTTTTTTTTTTTTTTTCCTGTTCTTGCCTAAAAGACATTTAACTAGAGCTTCAGTCTCAATCCCACCCGCTACTCAGTCTTGCTTCCCTCTGGTGTAACCACGTAGAAGCGGGGTAAACGATGACTTTACTGATCCAGACAGTAAGACTGCGCCCACACGCTCCTAATTGCTTCTGTGCTGTGCGGCCACCGAATGTGAGCGAGCGCAGAAACGCACCCCGGGCCTTTGGCGCAGCAGGAGCAGCCTCCGCTTGGCAATTTCTGAGACCTGACTCAGAGAGGGGGAGCGAGCGCTTGTGCCGAGTGAGTCAGGCGTCAGCCTTGCTCGGCAGCGGGGCAAACCCCGGCCCTGTTCCTGCAGGGGTTAGGAAGGCACCCCGAGCCCCCGCAGCAGGTAGGTCTGAGCAGGGCTTTTGGCAGTGTGGGCTTTCACCAGCTTTGAGGGTTCTCAAGGGTTTTGGCCTCCCCGGGTCGTGCATCTCTCCCTTGAGCAAGGAGGAAAGCTAAGTGGAAAATTGGATTGAAAAAAACTACTGAAATAGACCTGGGCAGGAACTGAGCTCCCTTTTTTATGTGAATTAGCATTCCTCTTGGCTCTCTTTAATTGCTAATCTAATGGCCAATTATGTCATCAGCTCCAAAAGTGAAACAAAAGCAGAGCGGCTTCCTCCTTCCCTACAGATGTTTCCTTTCTGCTGCAGCTCGAACATCCGGAATTGAAAACCTTTACTTGTTTGCTGCCTTCCAAAGGCTACAGTAAGGGTTAAGACTGGCTTGTCGCAAAACAGGCGGCAATGCTGTGAGAGGGCTGGTTTCAAAAGTGGAGGAGAAATATAATTAGCTAAATGAGGGCTTAGCAGCAGGTGCTAATGAGTGCGCTGCTTTCTCTGACTATGGCTATGTGGGCTTGTCCATGGGATCAGTAGTGCAATAGGGTGTTCATGGTGCTAAACCACCCACAAAACAGGAACCTTTGAGATTTTAATACCAAACCTTGGTTTGGGGTCCTAGAGCATTTTCTTCTAGATTTTGGCTTTGGTATTTTTGCCCTTATTTAAGGGTTCTCTCCATGTGATGTGTGCTCGGCTGCATTAGAGTGAATTGAGCTGTTTTAGCCCTTGATTCTTTATTTTCCTCTCTGTTTTTAAAAAGCTGTAAGAAGGCAACATCTGAAAGAGGCTAGAAGCTGTGTTTCTGTTTGACTACGAAGCGGTTACTTGTCACAAGCAAAATATCTTCTTCATCTGTAGTGTTCAGATGCTTCAGAGATAAAAACTTCTACACGCAGATATAAATCTGTAGGCATTAAACAGACAGACTGTTGTGGGTACAAAAGACAAGGATTTGCCCCAGCAGAATGAACTGCCTTCAAAGTAACTGCAGAAGAAGCAGAAGCAGGCGGTTGCTGTATTGCTGGGGGTCAAAGCTATGCTGGGAGCTGAGGGTCTCCATCAGCCTTACCTTGTCTTTGCCTGGCTTTTGTAGTATTTGTAATTCTTCATCTCAGCTGTGTTTCTTGCCATTTTAAACTGCAGCATGTGAGAAGCCACTGGCTCTGATGAAAAAACTGCAGTTTGCCAATACCAATTCCTCACAAAGTGTTAAACATTATTGAGTGTTTATTTAGTGTCGTGGGGCTGGTGGGGAGCGTGTTGCCGTGGTGCAGAGCAGCAGTGGCAGGGCTGTCCTGGTCTGGCTGGGGCTGCCCCGCTGCGGGGACAGGACGGACCCACTCGCCAGCACTGGCTTTGGGCTGAGCTCTTGTCCTGGTGGGGCAGAGAAAGGAGCAGAAGTCATGTGCTGGGAAGGAGTGTCGCTCCTGCTAGGCCAGGTTAGGACAGACAGACTGACAGCCAGCTGGAGAGCAGCCAAGCACCAAGACTCTCCCTGAGTCTCACATCCTCCGGAGGGTTTCCTAAACTTCGTAGGGAGCCGCACCGCATGTTCCCCAGCAGCTCAGTGTGAGACAAGTGTTGGGGGACCCAAATGCCAGGGAGGAGATCGACCGCCCGCCTGCCACACCAGCCATTTCCCAAGCTCTTTCAGGATCTGGCGGGACTTGCTTCCCCACAGGGTGTCTGGGCCACACTGTTACGCACAGCAAAACCTGGCTGCAGGAGAGAGGTGTCTTTAATAATTTCTTTCTTTTCTTTAAACCTTCTTACCCGCTTCATCCACAGCTTGAGTGCAAAGCTGTGCACCGTGTTAGGAAATAGAAAGCATCGTCTTTGTGTAATAGCAGGGAAAAGAGCTGGTCTGGGTTTCAGGCTTGTTCGGGTGAACCTCACCTTCCTTACCCTCATGTGTGGTTTGAAGCACAGATACCTCTGACAGCAGGAACGCCTCTTACAGTAAGAAAGAAAGAAATAATTATAAAAACCCCACATCAGCATTTCAGACACCTTCCCACTAGATGAGTAGCTTGACTATTGGAAATACTAATTGCCCCCAGTTCCCACCAGAGGCAATAGCAGATGGTAAATGCTGTCCAGACAGGACAGAATATTTTTATATGCTTAACTGCAGACTTGGAAAGGTGGGGGAGGCTTGTTTGTTCCTGGGTTATTTTTATGGTCTTACAATCGAACTCTGCTTCATGATTTGGGTGAGAAGTGTTCCTCCCGTGTCCTGCAAGGCTCAGCGCTGAGCCAAAGACACCACAGGGAACAGTCCAAACAGCATCTTGTGAAAATGGGGATTTTTAATCAAGTTTCGTTGGCCACATTGCCGCACCCCAATACGTCTTTCTCGCCCTGTCTCTAGGCTCCATTGGAAGCTTTGCTGTTTGTTGCTCGCTCCCACTTTGTGTCTATGTGTGTGTGTGTGTTGCAGACCCCCGAGTGGCTGGATAGTGACTCCTGTCAAAAATGTGACCAGCCTTTCTTCTGGAACTTCAAGCAAATGTGGGACAGTAAGAAAATAGGCCTCAGGCAGGTTTGTATGCGCCCTTTGGTGTGTTAACATGGAGCAGTTAGGCTTTTCTCTCATAATAGGTCGTGGTAATCTTTTTTCCCCTAAAGCCTTGAGAACTTGCACTTTGTTCTTCCAATGAGTGCTCCATAGCGGGACAGTGAGCTCCCCTCTGATAAGGCTTGATTTTGTGGTTGGGAGTAACATATGTGTCTCTGCTATTTTTTTATTCTTTTTTTTCTCTTTTTTTTTTATTTTTTCCAGACAGTCCCAATAGCAAAAGCATGTAATGGGCATTGGGACGAGTAAATTGTTTTGGGGCCTTCCGTGGCTTTAGCCATGTGGGATTTTGCTTATTGTTAGTTGAATGTGTTGTATAAAGAAATCTGCAGCTGGTTTTTGGAGACTGTGCTGGAACCAAAGCTGTTTTCAATGACCTTGGGTAAACATCTGTAACTGCTCAGGCTGTGTTGGAAAAGGCTTATTGGTCTGCTCAGAACGTGCTGCTGTGTTTTCCTGCCCAGCAGGAGAGGACTGCAGATTGCAGACCTCTGGGAGAGGGGTGTAAAAATGCTGAAAGGAACGTTCTCATGGAGCTTGGAGAAGTCAGGTGTCTGGGGCAGAGCTGAGCTGCACCTTCTCTTTTATGTAACGCTCATCACCGTAGAGCCTGGCTGTCCTGCAGCCAGTGAGGCAGCCTTGGGCTCCTACACAGCCAGTGCATTAGAAAACGCGAGGTGCATAGCATCAACCTGCAGAAACACTAGTGCTCCTGGGGCTGAAAATGGCCACAGGAGTTGACCGAGATGATTAGATGGTAGATGTTTCTACTTAGAGGCTTGGATGGGACTCCAGAATTGACACTGTGCTAATGCAGCCCTGTCCCACCTC
>Ga0181612_147008_pt1 | contig 12266 bp, 3 predicted proteins | sample HoacroProtozoa21_FD_119630 | JGI IMG/M metagenome (GOLD analysis project Ga0181612, IMG submission 119630) | Hoatzin crop microbial communities from Cojedes, Venezuel. Combined Assembly of Gp0051906, Gp0051904, Gp0051908 | reverse complement strand
TGTTCTTTTTCTTCTTTTTTCAGGGTTTTCATTGTAAATATTATGATCTTCAAAACAGAAAATAAAAAAAAATGTCCCCCCCCCCCCCTCCCCCCCCCCCCCATCCCAGCAATTCAGATGAACTTATGATCAATGTTTTACTGCAGGTTAAAGCATAAACTTATTTTTAATAATCCAGCTCCAAGCATTTGTCCCTCAGATGCTAACCTTTTATTTGGAGTTTCCTTGGTATCACAACAAGTTCAGCCAAGTTAAAAGGACCGAATTTTACAAAAGTTTAAACCAAAGGGAAAGTAGGAGAGGAAAGGACAAGAGGAAGCAGCATAAAATCAGATGGGAGGCCAAGCACAGCAGTTCAAGACGGGGTCAGATGTGGAGGGCAGGAGACAGATGGAGACCTGATGAGAGTTCTCCACTGCACTGGTGAAACTTCGGCCCAGATTAATTCACAGGCTATGGCAGGATATTTTAAGCCATAGAATAGCCTTGGAGGCTGCTTACAGTTTGGGGGAAAAAAGAAATGTTACTACACCTCATATTTAAAGTCAGTGTTTCCAAGTCAGTCTTCCTTCTTCCAGGAAAATGGTGCTACACATTTTAATAGGGAGGTGTTCTCTGATCTTACTGTCTCATGGCCTAAGCTCTGATAGGGCAGAAAATTACATCAGAAGACTCAGAGAGAAAAATTGAGCACTTCTGGAGAAAAAAATATCTCCCAGGTAGTTGGATCCCAATCAAGATATTTTATACCCTGTGGCACAAGATCTGCATCTGCTACTAAGGAGCTAACTCATAGCAAAACCAAACAAAATTGATAGAAGCATGTTGACCTGTATCCCTGCAGGAGCCAGAAATGATGTATTTTTGAGTTTTGGCCATAACTTAATAAATCTAGCTGAGAAAAGCGAAATAGAAATAGACGGGGTTTACTTAATGCTTTGCCATAAACAAACTATACATCAGTTCAACGACTGTAGCCGATACCCATGACTCTTCTCAGCCTTAAATGTAATTATAGATCAATCAACAGAGAGGTGTATCACTTACGCAAATTCTAGTTTTCTGAGGTTTTTGATAGCAGGAATTTCATAGCTGCTGCAACCAGATGCATCTTGCACACTAAATAAATCACAGTAGAACCAGAGTGTAAGAAATACTTTAGCAACAAAAATGGTGCTTTAAAAATTATTTCTTAGTAAACTTTTACAAGAAATAAACCACTGCTGAATTAACTGCAGAACCAGGGAACTTCTGAATAACTTCTTCTCCAACCTTTCTTCATTCAATTCATTTCAATCTGATAATTGCCTTTCATATTGTAGTGGTTTGCTCTTGTTCCAGTAAAAATTACAAATACATTCTTTTAAACCCAGCATTTTCTGTCCAACATGAAACTTGCTTTTTGTGTATATTTTAATCAAAATACTCTGCCCGTGTTAAAACAGAACTCACAACTTCTATTTGAAAAAAAACACAACCAAAATACTACATCTATGCATGCTTTTAATGGCAACTAATCCCCTAGCCACATCACGAGCAGGGATGAAACACAGGGTTTATAGATCACATGATGCAAGCTTGTGCCTCCTGAGATAAAGGACGGACTCGGGTCATTCGTGACTGGTGCAAAACAAGCCTTCGTTTATGGCCTCAGTGCTACGGGGTGGGGGGGAAATCAGTTACCTCAAGTTCTGTAACTGACAGCAACTGGAGGAGAGCATACTCCGAGATTAAAAAGAAATCTGAAGAAAAAAATGACAGCTGGCTTTTTATTGGTAGTTTTGACAAATATTCTTCCTGGGGCTGTCATTGCTCCGCCCTGCCGTGACCACCACCACACCGCCGGGTAGGAGAATGCTCCGAGATGACACAGGAGCTTGCACTGCCCGAGGTACTTCTCCTTTGGACAAGCAGAGGACTCTGTTCTCCCGCACTGTCAGTGAACCCCCATTTTCTTAAATTGCTAGCATGTTAAGAGGACTTTTGATCATAAATGAGCCTACCAACTGATCATCCTCTCCTGCATCTCTACGAGGTCTGAAAGGTCACTGATGTCCTTCATTGTCTTTGCCTTAAAGGGATCAAGAACAAATTTCTCTGTTGATGCTCTCAGCAGTTCGTAGTCTTTTGTCTGTTCTAAAGATTTCCAGAGCCTGACCGTGTCACTGAGGGAGGCCCTGCGAAGTGACAGAACAGGTGAAATCAACAGGTATGCTGACTGCTGTTGTTGCATCAAAGTGTCATCGACACACAATCCTAGGAGTGACACCACTATCTACAGAGAATGACCAACCTGAATGACGCCACGTTCTTTAGGCCAGCCAAGTCTTTCAGCCCTTGCATGTCAATTCTGCTGTTTCGCAAATCCAAGGAAAACTCTTTTCTTGACCATTTTAAAATAGAGTGCAGTACGTGGACATCAGGTGGTGTAAGAATTATGCCCAGAAAAGACAGGTCTGGCTGGAGCCTTAAGGCCACGTGCTGGAAAAGATAATCGCTTTGTGCCTCATAAATACAATGTAAAAGCTCAAGTAACCTCTCCGGACAGAGCTCATTTATCTGCAGCCTTCTAATATACTTCAAGAGTGTTTTCTGCTTCTTAGCTGATTGTTTTACATCCTTATTTGAAAGGGAGCAGAAGTAGGGGTCATCCTGGAGGAACAGCAATCCAGCCAAAAATCGAGGCACTAAATCTAACCAGTTATAAGGTTTTTTCTTCTTGGATGGAAAAGACAGGTACTTTGTTAGGCTTTTATCCTTGATCTCTTCTGCTAACATAAGGTGAAGCGCACCCAAAAAATTCTGAATGACAAAATCAGAGAATGTGCTCCCAAATTCCTCTTCTCCAGTATCTGAGTGTTTGGGGAATGCAAATGGCAGGAAAAATCCATATTTCAGAGCAAACTCTTTAACTTCCTTAGAAGGAAGAAGATCACTTTTCATGGCACTTTGGTGCTTTTCTCCAAGACACCAGGCTAAGCGGGCTAGCGTAGAAAGACTCTCTTGATTTTGCACGGCTGTAACATCTGTTTGCATAGGTATTATCTTTTGCTGAACAAATTTCAGGAAGACTGTAGTAAGAGTTGAAGGAAGGCTTTTGTCTCCCATTTCAAGTACCATCTCACAGAGAAAACAAACAAATCTACACATAACAGGGCTGTAACAGTGACTGAACAAGTACTCACGCTCTTTGATTAATTTCAATGCATTATCACAGTAGGGTAATCCTTTGAAGTATTTGGTTATGTACAGTTCTCTCTGCTGAGGGGAAAATCCTGCCATTTCAATAGTCTTATCCACTTTGGACACATACTGGTACACCTTGTCTTTTGGTCTTGCTGTAAGTAATAAAGTACAACCATTGAGTATCTTTTTTTGGATCAGTCCTGAAAGCAGATCCTTTATATTGCACAAGTCTTTTTCAGGCTGGCTGGCCAAGCAACGAGGAAAATTTTCATGATCATGCAACCCTTCAAAGCCATCAAAAACCAGAAGGACTTTAGCAGGATTTTGCAAGATATACTCAAAGATCTCTTTGCTTCCCTCTTGAGGTTTTACAAAGAATTCAAGCAGCAGATCCTTCAGGCTATATCGCTTCTCAGGCAAGCTTATTTGTTTGCAGTCAAACGAAAATACAAATTCAAATTGAGAAAACTCTCCATTGGACCAGTCCTGGCAGATCTTCTGAACAAGAATGCTTTTGCCCATTCCTGCTTTTCCCAGCACCACAATCACTTTAGTCTCTAAGTCTTTACCTCCTGGGACTTGAAATATTTGGCTTCTTTTAAGGGCTGCCTTTTCCTTCCCTTGCAGACTGCAAGTTATCAGCTCCTTTTCCATTGCTTTTACACTGTTCTTCCCAGTCTTCATTTCAGTTTGGTTTTGAACAAGTGTCTCATCAATAAACAGGTGATCAAGAGCTATTTCACGCTCCATGGCCACAGATCTGCACACGTCTCGGAAATAATCCATAAGTGATGTATGGAAAGCTTCCACTGGCTCTACAGAAATAAAAAGCACACACAAACTGAAGAAACCAATCCGCAAATCACAACATTGCTTCGTGATGGTTTCAGTACATGATTGTAATATGGTACTTAAATTAGGAGTGCAGGCACAACAGACACTTTTAGACCTATGAACTGAATAATTCTGGAGGTATCTACACATATGATAAAACTGTCTAAGTACACTGGCCTTCTAAGTAGGTGCTACTGCTAGATATCTAAAGGTAGACAAGTCTAACATCTTAAAAACAGGAATTGTGCTCAGACACTTGTAACAGCTTCACAAATTGTTGAACGACAACTCCTACAACAAATGGCTTCTCTGTATGGAAAGAAACATAGAAAAATTAGCCAAAAATACTGGGAGTTTTAAGTTCAAGAGAGCTAAACTCACTTGGTCTTTTGAAAGGTTCTTCAGAAGGAATTATGGGAACTCGTACTTCTTTGAACGTTTCTAAACCTGAAGAAACAGAAAAATATACTTGAGGAAGACACCTAGATAGTCATTGATTCAGCTTTACTAATTTTAACAATAATACTTCCGCAAATTTGCAAGTTCATTGCAACATGTATTATGTATCATCCAGAGAATTTTTTGTATTTTACAAGGGAAAGGAAAAAATCCTCACACAGGTACAATTCAGCTGACACAAGCTGTTGCAGGCAGCATGACACCAAACTAGATGACAGCGGTTCCAGCTTCTTTATGCCATCAAAAGCAACAGCTTCCTTTCGTTACTCTATACCTTGTAACCAAGCACTAAGCATGAAAGTCACAGAGAAGTGACTATTGGTAACAGAATTTACCCATTACTCTTCCTGACAAAGTACTGTCCAATTTTCTTTTCTTTTTGCTGGTTTGTGTTCAAAGTACTGCAGACATTTGCACTTGGTCAGATGAGCAGTGTCTGCCATCCACAAAGAAATTAGGAATTTGTCAGAGAAAGCATCTTTTCTACAGACTGCTAATGACAGAGTATCAGTTTTGACAAAACTTTTGGTAGGAAAAGCTTTGCAGACACAGGACAGACTTCAAATTTATCAGAGACTGTAACAAACCCAACCTCATCAATAGTCTCGTGGTAACCACAGTCAGCAGAGACATCAGAGAAAAACCCCAAACAAAACAGGTTAATCTCCCTAGATTTGTACAAGTGTGTTTATTACCATAATATTTGGTTCATCTTGATGTAGAATGTGGTTTAAAAAAACCCCAAATCTTAAAGATTCAGAGATCTGGAAATCATTTCCCACCCCGCATGCCAGCAACAGATGGAACGGTTACAGCTCAGAGTTGCTTCTAGCAGGGAAGCACCCCCAGACTTCTAATGAGAAAGTCCTTTTTCCAGTGAAAGAATACATTTGATACAGAGATAGTTCTCCCCTTGTAGAAGAAAAATCGACTTAAGATCCTAAATAAAGAGAAGACATGCCTGTTTTAAGGCAAAGGTCCAAAGGTCTGGTTTTGGTTTACTATTTATTTTATTAAATAAATACAACAGAATGAAAACCCGAGAAAAGCTGTACTGAGACATTTAGATGGGAAGCAGCATTGGTCAAATCAGTCAGGTGTTAATAACTATTTGAACAGGAAAAGCGACTGGCTTGGTAGCTAATGTGCAAATTTTTCTGCTGCATTTGGAATTCTGAGGTTTGTGACGTACTCACACGTGTTGTAAATCAGTTGGAATTACTAGTATTGTGTACTCACATAAACAGTATATATCATTTACAAATACTTCCCCAAGCCCAGGTGTATTTGCCTATTGATCCCCACATCAAAGTTTTGCTCTTTGGGGTGCTGTTCGGCACCAGAGGGCAACACAACACTGGTACTAAGCTGCGAGCAGCTCTAATCACCAGGGTACGCAGCGATCTGAAACCAGATTACTGCTGAAATCAAACTCCCTGTTCCAACAGCTCTCTGAGGGCTGGAAGGAAAGTGCCTGAGGAAAGTTTGCAACCACAGGTGGGACTGTTAGACCTTGACTAAGGCTCCAATTCCTTTATAAGCCTTTCTGTATATTAGGCTTCCTTATTGTTTAGTTAAATAAGTCGTCATCATTTTGGTTTTGAGGCTCCCATGTGAGCTGACTGCAGTCTGGCTTCAGAAGATGCTCAGGCCATGCCAGTACCAGCACAACTTCCACTTCTGATGGTGCTCAAGGACACTGGGCTTTTGTATTGTTTTAACTAGACAAGAAGACTTCCTCCAGAAACTGGGCTTCATAGCAAACACATTGGATTGGCTGCTAATTAATTTTTATTTTCCTCAATAAGGTCATTAGTAGTAAAGCCTGGAGGGGAGAATTGGCTTTGGGTAGAAGAAACGTGCTCCCTCTCCCAATCCAAAGTACTGTATATATAAAAATTCATTTTCTACTTACCACATAAACTAACTGGAAAACTTGGGGATATCAATGTTTCCGTGGAAGAAGTCAGCACTGGCAAGAAACAAATGACATTTTTCAGCCTATCAGAGCTATCACTAGCTGAAATGAGGGAATTTAGCACTTTGTTGACATCACTGATTTTCCAGTACTTTCTGCACATTTATGTGGATAAAAGGTTATCTGTCTTACCTGGATATAATATAACATCAGATGTGCCATTTCCAAGAACAAAGTTAAGTATCTGCTGAGGAGGCTCTGCTAAGCCTGTATTCTCTTGGCTCCCTTTCACGCCAACAGGTAGACACTCTGGAATCAAAGGTGCTGAAGATCCTGAAATGAGTGCAGAATAATTACTCTTCTGTTCTTAAAGGCTCCTGGTTTCTAAAGGTTGCTAGCAAAGAAAACAGCTTTCTAAAAGCTGTTTATCCTTTCCGGCAGCTTTTGGGCAAATATTCCCAGTGGAGAGTTTATGAACCAGAATTCATAGGGTCACATGAGGTCCACAGAATTCATGAAACAAAAACACTCAGAAGGCACGATGAACGTGAAATACAAGAGATTATCCAGCTGTTAGCGACCACTGGTTTTCAATAGTCTAAAGAGATATTCTATTACCAAAAGGAAAAGTGCTTAAGGCAAAGTCTGCAAACGTATGGACCAGAAGAGAGGAAATGTGTAAATATTATGTACATAATTAATTTTACCACACACTTTGCACTACATCTTCCCCACATAATTGCACATCATGCAGCTTGTACAAGCAGCTAGCAAGCATCCTCCCTCTGAACCTGCACCAGGAAATTTTTTTGATGATGCAGTGCTTGCAATTTAATCAGCCACAGCTCTGAGTTTCTGCAGGCGTGACAGAATTTCTTCTGCTACTTTGTGCTGTTTCAGCTAGCATCAGATACTTCAAGACCTCTAACTTATCCACTGCTTTTTGGTTCCTTTCCAGCATAGATTTAACAGTGAAAGGTGTTGAATTGTGTCTTTGTCATTAGCACTTGCCAGCGTAGCATGGGCGCCCTCTTCCACACAGCGTGATCAAGGGAAGGTGGCTACACAGCCCATCGCTTGGATTAGTACTCACTTGCTGTAAACAAAATTCCAGCCTTGATTTTGCTCTACTATTGCAAATATAGTTGTCCTGCAGTCCTTTACAAACTGCTGGATGAAAAAGAAATTAGAAGTAAACCAAAGTTTATTAATAAAATCTTGTGATTTCCTTTTCTTAAGACAAGTAAGTACTTCTTTAGATTAGCATATAGTAAATAATTCTGTTCTCTTATTTATTAATCTGGACTTCACCAATAAAATGAAAGGCTCATTCTGTTTCATTAGGGGCAATGCATTTTTAATTTTCCTTGAATATTTTTCATTCTTTTAGTAAGTGCCACACTTTTAAGTGCTCGATTGAAACAGCTGCCACACTCGTTTTCCCCGCCATTGTTCATGGTCAATGACCAGACTTATAAGAGAGTTTTCTCCTCGTATAAATCCACCTGTGTACAGGTGCACACCCATAGCTGTACCGTACATCCCAGGAATTGTGAGACTTCTTTCCAAGGGGTTGGTAGCAGGAACAGCAAAGGACACGTGCTGGTTGGTTAGCGAGGTGGAGCTCACTGGATGGCTGTTGAGAGGCATAGCTACGAAACTGCCATTCCCTGCAGACACCGCAGGGATGTCCACTTAAAAAAAAAAAGCAAAAGAAAAGGAGAAAGTCAGGTTATTGCTAGAAGTTAAGGGGGCCAAAGAAGAGGTCTCAATACATATCATAAACCACTTGATTCTGATCAGTTGTGTTTTGATTTTCCAAAAGCAAGAACAATTCATAACAGCTTTCCGAAATCTACTCAGGTCTCAACATCTAAAATGTATTTATGAAATTCTCTAGTAAATCACTTTTTTCCAGTAGTTCACTTCTTAATTTTCTTTTTCTTCATCTTTCCTGGTCTGTCTTCTTTCTAGAAACCTTCAGATGTGTTTAGATGTAAAGGATCTTATAAGACATAACAAGGTCTTACATTGGCTGTGCTAAGTGTCCCAAGCCTGGTTTGCCACACGAACATTGCACAAGGTTAGAGATGCCCAAGTACAGTAGACTGAGGACCCTGACTCTCTGCTTAGACACTACAGTGCTTGTAAGGATAATTAGTCTGCGTTAAGAGGATTTCCCAAAGAACAGTCACAAACATCTGAGTTTTGAAAGACGTAACTTGCCTGCAGCACTTGTTTTTTTCAAGAAGAGGACAAATGGGGAGGGAGACTCATGTGCATTGTAGGATTTCATCTGCTTATCAAAGATTCTTACAAATCAAGTAAGATACACTTGCTTGTTTTGAACTAGTCTGCTGATTGCCTTCATTTTGCCACACCCTTATTCTCAGAGTTGATTTTGCTTTTCTTTCCCCCTTCTATCTAGCAGTGACAATTAAGTCTCTATTTTGTTGTTTTCTGCGGTCTAATGTTTTATCAGGAGCTACAGACCTGTGTGGGTTTTGAGCCACTACAGTGTACGCTGCCATCTGGAATGCATGCTCTTGAGGGTGGGTTGTGCTTATGTTGTTCATCAGGAACAGATATATTATTTTGTTATGCAAATCTTGCTTTTTTACTGTGGTATAAAAACAGAATTTAAAAGGTGTTTTTCAGCTTGGTGTAAATCAGCACGTGAAATTCCCACGTAATTTCCTATCCAAGGATTGTTGCGTTGCTACAGACAGGTAAGTGCAGGTACTATTATAGCTAGCCACCAACTGTTGGGCACCTCTAAAGCGAAATTTAATTCAATTCTGTTGAAAGAATCTCATCCTTGGCTTACCACTCAGAACTCTAGTACCCATTATCCTCTTTACTGTAGATAGTCTTCCAAAGAGTTGGTGCATTTGCCTTTGCAGGATCATACTGTGATACTCATTTTACGACAGGTGAAATAAATTCCTGATTTTGTCATGTAGCTCATCTTTCTGTCAATTAGACTTTTTTGTACCTAGTACTTACATTGCTTTATGCATATATTCCTTCCCTCAGCACCTTCATTGGGTCAAGTAAGGTAGAGGGAGTGATAATATTCTGAGCACTTTCTGGAAAGGGATAGGTGAAGCTTTACAAAGCACCTGTTAGTGCTGTGATGATACTGTAGACTGGAATGCAAGTTCTGTAGGGTGAGGTGTTTTTGCTGTTTAGGTTTTTTTAAATGTGTCATTTCCTTATTGAAAACTCTCATTGTTACTGTGGCATAAATACAGGTCTTAAAAAGCATCAAAACCTATCAAGGAATTCAGGCAGATAGAAGGTAATCCACCTTTAATGGTACTAACTGCCAGGAACTTTACCTGCATCTAAATAACTGCAACCAGCAGGCACCAGTTCAGTAGGAGCCCTGATTACCTTTCCAGATCCAGCAGATGTATTTTTTTCACAGCTAATTCTTTTCAGTCTCCCTCACAAACATTGGAAAACCAGCTTGGGTCACAGTCCCAGTGCGTGTGTGTGCTCTCTCTGACTTTCATCCAGTCTAGGCCAGTTCCTTAGGAATTGCTGGACAGCTGTTGGCCCGAACTTTGCTGAGGCATAGTCCCATGATCCAGGCACTCTCTGGATGGCTCTCTAGGTTACACGCTGATTTTGGCTGCCCACCATGACATGTACATGGCCCATGGGGTTTGGTACAGTCAGAGTTCCCCTTAGGAGGCTTGGGAAGTTTGCTAGCATACAGTAATGCATATGTCACTTCAAAACACAGTATAATATATTCACCCAAAGGTGATTGCTCTCACACAGATTTTGGAAGAGTATTTCACTGGTTTAGCTATGCCTGAGGCACTAAGAACGAGTTACAGCCTGCCTGCTGGCCACAGGTCCTGCCTTGTAGATGTTCTAACAGCATGCAGCACTCAGAAATTTCCCTTTCTCCCATTCTTACTTTGGTTTCAAGGACTGTATAGCATGGGCTGGGCCAAGAATCTGTCTCTTCACAGTTATTATTTTCACTAGGATGTTTCACTGGATTTTTGGAAGGTGTCATACTTAGAACAAAGAGGATCAAAACCCAGGAAATGCCAAAATATAGCCTGAGTCCCATTACCCGTCATAAACAAAAGGTGTACGTGACAAAAATTACAAACTTTGGCACTGACCCAGTTCTCCACTGTTTTGCTTTCTTCTCTCAGATGGATTTAGAAGAGTTCAACTGTGCCTCTGCTGATGCTAAGGAAGTAATTTTCCATCACCCGGCAGGAACATGTGCTTTTGGAGCACAAGGGTACAACTGTTCCCAGGCTACCATGTAGCTGGTCCTGAGATGCACAGGTTAATAGCTACTGATAAGAGGGCATGGATTTGTTGTATCGTAATTTAGTCAGAGGTGTATAAGTGTGATTCTGCAGTGATTTCTACTGTGCTGGAAGTAGAAACATGAAAATGCACAACGATGCTGTATCATCAAATCTATGACAGCCAACTCACCCTGGAAGGTAGAGTTACAATACCTAACAGAGGATGAGACCTTGGAACATGAGACAACATAAGTTGAATAATATTTTCCTACTCAGCCAATAATTTACCAGTTTTCCTGTATTTGGGTTCTGAAGCATCGGAACAACTCTCTGCAGAGCCTAAGAAGGCTGAAAAAAAGAAAGGTGATAGTAAGCAACAAAAATTGAACCAGTTTGGTAATTTTAAGTTTACACCATGCAAACTTATTTTAACTTTTGGAAGTAGAAGGGGGTGTTATCAGTTTCAATTCAGCTATTTCAGAACTGCGCAAGTCCAATGTATACAACATGAATGTGAAAAGCCTCATATTGTTTTACTCTGACCATGAAGTTTCAATTAGGCTGCAGGTTTTTGTGCCAGTAATTAAAGATTTTTGCTGTTGTTCTTGCTATTAAAGAGGGAATCGTTCAGCTAACGCTGCTAAGCTATAGATACACTGAAATAAAGCTAACACTGTCACACAGATACTTCTTCCCTTTTTTTATCATGAGACACTTAACGTCATGTTACAGCACAACAAATTTGGCGAATTGTAAAGAATGTGCCTGGGGGAGCTGTTTTCGCTCCCAGCCCACACAGGATGAGCAAAGACAGAGGAGGCAGATCTGGTTGTAACCGTGAAGAACTACATGAGAGATGCACTGAGGCTGTGTCAAAACCAAAGTACTGTAATGTAAATTTAGAATTCAAACACTACAGCCTTTCAAACTCTCACTGTTTTTCACTTACTTCGTTTGTGACATTCCTGCATCTTTATGTCAGGAAATTTCTCAGTGTTTTCAGCAGCCATTTCATCCAAAATAAGATTCCCTGCTAAAAACAAGAAATATTGCCAAATGTGAACCTTTGTTCTCCTAGAAAAATTATAGAAAGAGCAAAAAACTAGAGAAAGAAACCAACAGGCAAAGATGAAATATGCTGCAAATAAGAGACAAAAAACAAATCACATGATAAAACACATATCTAGATCAACAGGATTTAGAAAGGCCACAGAGCTCTGAATGCAGATTCTGTCACCCTGTGTTAGTTTCTGAATATCAGAATGTTAATCTACTGCCATAAATTCAGTGGCTAATAAAACATAAATACTTCTCAATGCTTTAATGATGAGCAAAGGATAAAACATCACAGCTGTATCACACTGTGATCTCAGTACTTGTAACATTACTTATTTTATGTACGAAGAGGATTAGATCCTTTAACAGACAAAGTAATGGGCTCTAAACAGATTTTATATTTTGTGTTGTAAGAACTCTGAAGTTATCTATACTATTATTCTGTTGGGAAATACTCAGGTACTCGTGGCCAGCAGGTCGAGAGAGGTGATTCTGCCCCTCTACTCTGCTCTGGTGAGACCTCACCTGGA
>Ga0181612_172993_pt1 | contig 12267 bp, 9 predicted proteins | sample HoacroProtozoa21_FD_119630 | JGI IMG/M metagenome (GOLD analysis project Ga0181612, IMG submission 119630) | Hoatzin crop microbial communities from Cojedes, Venezuel. Combined Assembly of Gp0051906, Gp0051904, Gp0051908 | reverse complement strand
GGTCAGGCATTGGAATAGGCTGCCCAAGGAAGTGGTGGAATTGCACTTTAGGATATGGTTAAGTAGGAATGGTGGTGTTGTGTGGATGGTTGGACTCGAAGATCTTAGAGGTCTTTTCCAACCTATGATTCCATGATTCCTATGATTCTACGAATTTGGAAAATATCTTACAAATTTTTAAGCCTTTTTCCATATATGATACAGTAAAGTCTGTATGTTGGCTTGAATTCTTTTCCATATCTTATCAAACTGTTTTTTGTGGAATATGGGAATACATTACACTGTAATTTCTGCAGTTCTGTGTCTTTTCTGGAGTGTCACTCTTACTGCTTCTATAAACACAACCTTCAGTAATCTTGAAAGCGAAATCCATAAATGACTAACTGCCAAAGTTCAGCAGCGGGTCTAAGAAAAAAACACCTTTTTTCAAAATCTCAAAAGTGTATTTGAATTAGGTTTTACTGTTCTGTGATGACTTAACCAGAATAATTTCTTCACCATGGGTGTCATGACATGTGAACTGACAGTAACATTGCAAGTGCATGCGGTTAGCCTCTGAGTATTATTAGTCAGTCTAGCCCTTCATCAAATGCTTTCACTGTGTGTCACCTGACAGGCATTATGCTGTTAGTTTATATGGTCTGTTTTACTTATTTATGTTGTAAATGAATGACAGAAAAATTTGAGAACTCAAATTTTTGTGATGTAGGTGAAGTTCTGGGACAAAATTCTCCACAAACACCAAAATAAAACAGCTCTTGAACTTATAGTATAACTCACTAAAAAGATCTAGAGGTAGCAATAAATGTGAAATGACTGTAAGTAATATGACAAAGACCATTTATTGTAACTGGGCCTACCTGCATTGTGCTAGATATATGCAACATATGCATATATACATAACAATATTATGTGTAACATAGGTAACACAAGGATAATACATTTCAGAAATGGCTTCCAGCTAAGTAGACACAGATTGATACAACAAATGCTTTAGGATAACATGAAAGAAGTAATTAAATGTTCAGCACTGCTGGAAAAACAACTCAAAACACACCAGTTACCAAACCAATATAATAGTTCACCTGTGTTAAAGATATGTCATTAATAAGATGCATTCATTTTCACCTGCATAGTAAAATGCTTAGGTTTACCTTGGACAAAATGCACAATTTTTGCATTAAACCTAGAAATTAATCTTTTTTTTCCTTCCTCCCCTGCAGGGTGTACGGAATTTTCCAGGTTCATCTAATCCCCTGTTCAGTTCAAGGTATGCTGTTCTATCCACATAACCATCAGACTGCCTACTTAGCCCAAATGCACTGGCACCTCTTAGAGGCTATGAGCAAAGAGGCAGAACAGCTGCTAGAAGGCCTCTGTGAAATAATAAATCAGCAACAGGTGCTCCAGGCATTCAGCAACAAGAATGGAAATCAGGTTGCAAATGAAATATTTCTAGGAGGAAAACAGCAGAAATCAAGCAAGCTATTTGTAAGACGAAGGGAAGAAACTGTGCTCTTTGTTTTTGGCTCCTATGAAACTGAGGTTGGCAAAGAAAAGAAAGTCAACACAGCTAGTGAGTAAAGTTGCAGGGAACCTAGGTAAAAATAAATGTAATATCTCTGAATAAACTGACCGTCTTTACTGATCAGAGTAGTGAAATCATTCAATTACCTGTGAAAATAGCTAGATATCCCTTGTGTTTTTCAGGGAAAGACTAAAGAAATAGATGCTGAAACTAAACCTAGTTCATGCACTGATATTCCTAATAGATTTCAGGAAAGTTATATTCTTTGGACTGTAGGATTATAGTCAAGCTCTGTTTTTTGCTCTTTTATCATTTAACTTCTTTCTCCCCATGATTAAATTAAGAGTATAGCTAGCTTATTAAAGTCTACCACAGTTACATCTCTTCAGGATTTTCTGTTCTTTTGTTGTCTTCTGTCAATCTCTGTCCGTGTAAATTGAGTCTGAAATAAAATGGGAAAGGAGACAATGAGCGTAATAGGTTTTTAAGAACACTAGAACTGCAGAATCAGTTTTTTAATTGGATATAATTTTTTATTTCCAGTTAATTTCCTATTACTTTTTCTTTTTTCTCTATTGCACCTCTTTCATACTGGAAAATGTAACAAATTCACAGATATGAATCAATTTTAATTGTCATTTAACTGTTAGGTTGTTTTCGGTTGATGTTTACTATCTTGGATTTAAGAACTGAAAATTGTTTAGAGTGAGAGCTAACTGTCTTCAAAAACGAAGTTGAGTGAGACATATCATGAAACAAATTGTTCATATTATTAGTTGCAGAACTTTAGAAGCTTTAACTGGATATCAAGACAAGCTCTATGTTGAACAAACACACATAGATAATCCCCATATAGCTTACAAATTGTATGAAATAAAAAAAGAGATCATACAGATACAAATAGATGCAAATGCGTAAAGAAACAGTGCACAAATACTGAAAAAAGTCTTGATACCCAAGAAGTCTAAATAGTAGAAGTCATTTTTAAGCAACAGAGTATTTGAAAGAGTAAACTGAGGCATCTGTGTGCTTGCTAATAGTGACTTCCTTTAAAGTAGTAAGACCAGTGCAGCGAAAAGTAAGATTTTCAAAGAGACTAAAATTTGTTTGAAAAAAACCTGTAGGAGGCCAGTGTACTGGGTCATACAATGAGAAATGAATGAGTTACTGGTAAATTAAGTATATACAGCAGAAACAGTGAAGGCTGGCTGGGTACAAAGGATTGAAAATGAAGACAAGTGGCCTGTTTCAAAGTCATTAAAAAAAATCACAAAATAGTGAAGAAAAGGCAGCAAGGCTAACGCACAGGTATTTGTAGTGGGTATAACATAATGAGCCTGTATAATAACCATTCACATCAGCTGCAGAGGAATAATGGGGTGAAAAAACCCAAACCGAACTACACTTCTTCCCCCCCTTTAAGTTTTTGCTTGCTACTTCCCACAGATCTTGAAATTGCTCTCTATCTGATATTTACACATTATTGCGGTTTGGAAACTTCCATTTAAGGGTCATGACCCAGACATGACCCCACACAAAAGATTTAACACTTATTCCAGAGTCACCAATAACTGTGTTGTTTTTTTTTTAAGTAGCGATAGTTTGTTGGGCATTTTTAAATCTATTTCTGGAGTATTTGTGTGTATTTCATATACACATGTACCTAACATCCACTAGATAAAAAAAAATTCCTTGAAGATGTAATTTCTTGCTTTATTTACTTTCCAGTTAAAATACTTATTAATTTCTGAAGAATAGTAACAAAAAAGGACTTTTTTTTTGTTTCACCCTCTGTGATTTACCTGAGCAAGAAGTTAACCTTTCTTAACCTGGAAAATATGGCATTCATTTTAAAAGTCATATCTTGGTGTCAAATGTTGTTACTAGAAGAATAGCCAATGCTGTTCAATGCTGCAGGAGATTAGTCGCAGTGCATAAAGAAATTAAAGTCCAAAGGAATTCATCTGTTGTTTAACATTGCTCCACAGATCACCGACTGGTATATTTTATTAGTTGTATTCAGTGTGCAATAGTTACATCCAGTCTCTGTAGATAAAGTCTGTTTATCATCATGGAATGCTTTCTCTCTGCAGCTGAGTTGTGCTTACACGCTTTGTCTATATTTATTACATTTTCTGTATAGGTGAGATCTAATGTGCAATCATATACCAGGCTCTACATCAAAATGAAAAAAAACCAACCTTGTGATATACCACCATGTCTAAATGTCTTTCTTCTGGAAACTATCCTTAAAGAAAGGTTTTGACCTGCTTGTGTAAACACCAGTGGAAATGTACTAGCAAGTTAGGTCTTCTCAGAGTGTGATTTTCTCTCGGTCCATATTCAGGTTACAGTTATGCAGGACATTGGAGCAAGCCTTGAAACTGCAATTTCTTTACTCTTGATTGAGTACCAGGTTGTCAATGATGAGTGTTTGAAAGATGGTTGCAGTTGCATTTGCCTTCAGATTTCCTGTTTCATGTACTTTGGGAAGAGAAATCCTTGAAATCACCACAAAGAAGTTTAAAACTTTGTACATAGATTTTTTCACATAGCACAGTTTCTTAAACAGTGGCTGGCAAAACACTATTAAAAATCTGTTAGAAAAACCAGGCATTGTTATGCTCCCTAAATGTTGCAACTAAGAATTAATTTCCATACTGTTTTTTAAGTACTGTTAAAAGTACAAAATATATTCTAGTGTACATCCTGGTACTGTACTGGTAAACTAAGAAGATTTTCCCTTTTTTTCCCTTACCTATTTTACTGTGTCTGGCTTTAGTTAATACTCCTTTTGGGTTTCGATGTTTGTTTGGTTGTTTTTTTTTTTTTTTAATGACCAAAAATTGATGTTACTTTCTTAGCAGGTTTAAGATGTGTATTTTAATTGTTTCAAGGAAAGTTAATAAATGAATTAAACTTTGTACTGGGATACAAATGAATAACTTGGTAAACTTTACATATATTTAGCAAACTTTTCCCTGTCCTTTCCACTAACAGCAATTTGTGATAATATGAATTTGCCCTGTAAAAGTTTTGGTAGTGGGTTTTTGACTTTTCAGCGGTTTTAATTAGTGGGTTGTCTATGCCCGAAAGGATAATCATGACAAAAGTCATGACTGTATGTGAGGAAACAAGATTAAAATAAAAATCTAGAGAGAAATGTGAAATACATAACTTCTTTGTAAAACATTTTGTTGTTTTTCTGGTTCTTTGTTGGGTATGGGGTTTTTTTGTTTGTTTTTAGATAGGAATGATTTAAAACAGTACAGAGACAGAATAAACTCTACATCAACAAATTAAGATATGGGGACCTAACACTTGATGTGTTGAGCAGATATATTATATCTTTAAGTCATAACCATGACAGCGGTTGGGACATAACAGTCCACAGTAAAGAATAGGATACATCTAAAGAGACTTCCCAGAGGAGATGCTGCTGCTTGTCTCTACCACTTAGTAGTGATTTAGGTCCTATAAATCACGTTCTTATTAGCCACATGCATGTTTGATTTTTCTTCTGCTTTGGTAGAAAGCTGAGAATTTTCTGCTGAAGTATTTGGAATTACATGACGTAAATCACGAAAAGCTGAGACTACAGTAGTCTTTGTACCTAGTATAACCTCTGCTTTTATTTTCCAATAAGCCCTTCTCAATTTAACATAAAATAGACAAGTACATTTCTTTTGAAGACAAAACAGAATTGAATGTCTTTAATGACACATTTTAGAAATTCTACATTTTGTTACTTGTTGCATTTCAGAATGAGAGAGTATCCTGGTTTAATTTTCTGACCTTCAAGGAAAACCAATGTTTTGCACAGTTTGGGGGCTGCTAGCCCAACACACAGCATGGTACGTGACTATGTGTAGCAATAATTTCTTCACCTGTTCTCCTTGCAGTGATTTGCATTTGTTCACATATAAATAACTCTAAATGGCTTGAAAGACTTATGCCATTTGTGACAAGATATACAAATGCTGGGACCCAAAGTTTTCATTACGTATAATGGAAAAATTTCAAAACAGAGAGGTTCCTTTAGATTTTCAATGAAGTATCAAGGGATATTTACTGGGGAAAAATACTACTTGTGAAGTAGAAGCTAATGGAGTGAGTAAACAAAATCAACATCCTTTCTTCCCTTATAAATTTACATTGGTACAAGAGGCAGCAGTGGCTTTTATAAGTAAATTATTTGTATTATCCCACCCTCACCGAGTAGTTGAAAGGTTCCTTAATTTAGTGAAACAGTATTTGAAAGTTCTTTTTATGGCTTCTGAAATTATGGCTTTAATTATTGATGAGACACTCCAGCATGGCATCCATAAATGTAAGACACTAATTATTCTATGAGTTAGCTGTGGGGTTGAAAAAATTGCTGAATAAATTTAAGCCTCTGCTTTGGACAAAACAGGTGGTGCCTGCCTAATTATTGTAAACTCTAAATAGTGTGTTGATGGTCACCCGAAGAAATGAAATTAGTTGGCAAGATAGAAGAAGCATTTTAGTTCTTTCAAAACAAATGTAACATACACTGTTGGCTCTTATGTGTGTATGTCAAACTACATCATATAATCCAACCTGTGATAAAACTTGAGACTCTCTATGCACAAACATGGTCTAATCTCTTAGGCACATGATACAACTCGTGTTTGTAATCCTTCTCAGTCGAAAGTACATCTCTTATTTAATGTTCCTTACAGTATTATTGTATTAAATATTCACCTTTTTGTAGGATAACCACCTGCTGAAACCCTAAAGAACTGTTAGTAGAGTAAGTTTCATAAAAGTTGGACAATATGTTAATATATTCTGCCTCTGTATGCTCTTGTTTAATAATGCATGCCATCTCATCCTGGCACATAGCTGATTCTCTCTTCAACTTAACATTTGTTTGTGAATATTATAACAGAAGTTCTTCATTTGCTAATCCATTTTGCACAGCAACCTGAGAGACCTCTCATTTTACTGTGTACAACACATGCCAGAAAGCTGTCCTTTGAGATAATCAATACAAATTCTCTAGGACTTCTGTAAAGATGCAGAAGGTAGAACAACCTGGCTCTGCCAGGCCTTTCATTTTCGTTACAATATGTCTTTGAATAAGATTTATGTGGGTTTTGTAAGAATATGACAATATATTTGCCTCTACCAGGAATAAGTAAATGACATGATTTGTTATTTCCAGAAGTTTGAATTGGTCTTGAATTCTTAATATTAATTCTTTTCTTTCCTTGTTCTATTTTTCCTCTAATGTTGACAGAGCTTTGATGATTACTTCATGGTCATGTCTGAGTATGTATAAAACAAAAAGAGAGTTGTTGGACTGGAATCATATTTGTAAGGTTGATAGCTACTGAATGCAATAATTTTGCTGATTAAATCATGCTGATTATTTCTGATATACTTCAGCAGTCTGAACTTTTTATCAATTCAGTACTTCTATTTTAAGATTTAGGTTGGCATGTCAGTCTGTGCTCTCCTATCACAGTGCAAGCAACGAAAGATTCACTGAAAGTTTGAGACTAAAATTTCTTGCTTTTGAATGTCTAGGCTCAAGGGAAATGTCCCAGACCATTCTCTTCAGTACACAGGTTCACTGTGTAGTGTATGCAAAATGCTACTCACTTTGAAATGAAATTGAAAGAGTACAGTTCCCTGAACAGGAAGGGTCCGAAGTTCATACAGGTATCAGGCTCGCTAGAGTAGGCATTAGTTCCGTGGCAAATAAGAGGGCTGTAGGAGAATTGTACTCCCTTCCTGCCACGTCTTTCTCAGTAAAATTCAGATTTTTTCATTCTTTTTTTGTTTATAACATTCCAGGTTCCAAAATGAAGATCATGCTTCCAAAGTCAGAATTTTAGTTCAGGTAAACATCAGCTTGCTGGGTGACTGCAGAAACCCCTCTGAGTCAAGAGAGAGCTATGAACTTCACAATACAGTGATCTTCAAAATTTCAAAAAATTACTCTAATTAAAGATACTGAGCAAATTTGAGAGTGTTGGAGCACTTAATTCCTCTATTAAGAAAGAATACAAACTTTATTCTGGACAGCTGCCCTACTTTTAAGGGTAATCCAGACAGAAATCTGAATTAGGAAACCTCTGAAGTTCTAATATGTGTAGATTTCACAGGAAACATATTGAAATAAACACTTTCCAAGTTTCTCCTTTTGCTCCTCTCATGATAGCCATCTTATATTGAGAGATGTACTAGGAAGATCCAAACAGTTTGTGAGTTATTTGTTCCCTTCTTCCCTGCCCCTGAGAAAACATCTGTCGCTGGAAACTACAGTATAAAACCTGGCCGCAGAATGAACATTTTCCAATAGCCTATATTTTATATTTCTAAATGTTTTCCCTGCTATGAATATAAATGGTTAAAATATTTAGACTCTTCTAAGTGTTTTTTTTTTTTTTTTAAAATTAAAGATTTAGTTGAAGTTTAAATGTTTTCCTTCATGTTTTTCTGTCAGTGGATGAAAATTGCCTGAATAGTTGTACTACCTGGTTCAGTTCCTTCTGTTTTTCTCAATCTTTCTTATGGGTGTTGATTATAAAAAAAGTAATGAAACAAAATCTTCTGAGAAGCTTCTAGAAATAATGTTCAGAAAACTTCAAAAGCTGACTAGGACACTCATGGAAAGTTAACTTGCCTGAAAAGAGCTGATTTTGCAGTTAACCTGTGTATATGTTCTGTATCTTTGAACTGTCTATATGTGTTTGCATGACTATATTAGATTGAACTGAAAAAGACAAATATCAAAATACCTCTATACCTCTATATAGACAGAGGAATGTAGACAGAAGAAGTACTTAATCACTGGCTTCTGACAGAAGAACCTTGTAACTGAGTACCATTTGTTTTGTTTTGTTTTGGTTGGGATGGATTAGGGTTTTTTTGCAATTAGAAGTTCAGTGTTATCAAATAGAATAATTAAAGATTTTTATGTTTAGTATTTGGTATTCAATATTTTTGCCTTCAAGGAAAAAATAAGTATTGAACAAAAGATAAAACAGAAAAAAAGAAAACAAACAACTCAAACAAAATCCAAATAACTGGAGTCAGAAATTTTTCTCAATTATCCTTATAAAGCAATTCTGAAGACAAGAGTGGCTGGTTTCCAATTGATTAACTGTACTTCTGGGATTACCTCTGCCGTTCAAAATGACTCTTGTCTTGGGGTGACACAGATCACTGAAATACGCTTCCTAGTGATGCTAGTAAGCTACAAAATGACTAATTAAAAGTAAAAATCTATTTTTGTATGTATAACAAAGAAAAGATTTTCGTATCCCTTGAAGGTTTCAAGAATTGGAGAAAAGCCTGAACATTCTTTCATTCACATTGTTATGGCCCACAGTGTATTCTAGGTATTTTTTTCTTTTTGAGGGCATAAGTCACAGAATTAGTAAAAGATATTACTTCCATAACGATGTTTGGATCATCTGTTTATCTCTAAAAGTTTTGGAAATGCACATTGCAGAAAATAATTGATCGAATTAATCTTTCTGCAAAAAGGAGCATATTTAACAGGAGGTGATGTGAAGAGAATCTTCAGCCAACTTTCTCTGCATATAATTCTTCCCCAGACTGGATAAATAAGCTGACACTTTTCCCTGGGAAAGCTATAAAATGACAGAAATTGCACAGGGATCCAAGTGCCTCTAGCACAGTTACTTGGCACTTCTTTTGTTGGTGAAGTGGGGAGATGCTGTTACTAAGGCAGCTGGCCCTGCTACACACAGAGAGGTCCGTGATTTGTATGAATGACTGGAAAAGTTGTGATATGGTCCAAAATGTTTATTACAAAATTCTTTGCACTTTATAATGGACAAGCAGATGACAGAACCCACTTCTGAAATATATGTTGATTTTCCAGTACTGTTTGCTTTCCAGCAGATACATGTTCATTAAGATAATTAACTTGCAAAGCATTTACAGGGCTAGGTGGCAAGATGACCTGCAAGCATGCAAGTAAGCAGCTGTGTCAAATCAAACACAACAGGCTGGTCAGTGCATTCCTGTGTGTTACATGGAATATATTTGCTAAAACTATAGAAATGTGTTATGTCGTAAGAAAGATAATAAAAGTTCCCACGTGACAGAAAAATTCAGCTGGTATTCCACTATACACAGACCACTAAAATCTCACCAAAAATGGAAAATAAAACTGAAGACAAATTTGGTATACAGCATTGTTTTCTTTACATGCATGCATGCCCACACACAGAATAAGGAAAGCTATTATTTCACACTTTTGAGTCATTATTTTATGTTACTTTCGAACGGTACATCAGCGATCATAGTAAACAAAATTTGGCAGTAGATTATCATCTAACATTCAGAAACAAGAATCACACAATAAAGTAGGAGAATGTATGCAGTGAAGAAAAAGGAATGGATACCAACTTTGGGTTAGAGAAGGTATTTTCTTGAGAGCACTGCATTCTACCTGAAGCGGTAAATTCTAAAGTTATTTCCAAAATAAATCAGAAGATCTAAGTTAGTTCCTGTTTTCAACATAAAGAATAAAATCAGCGATATTCATCAGTGAAAGGTCATGGTAATTTCTTTTATATTTTTGTCAATGACAGTTTAGAGTTCTTGGTTGAAGACTATTTTTTAAACTTCCTTAGTTTAAAGATTTAAAGCTTCCATATATCATGTTGAAAATCTAAATTATTCACATTTGCTGTTGTGGCATATGCAAAGTAGGCTTTTCTGTGAAAGCAAATACCAACCTTTGAAGCACAGTCTATTTCAACAATGAGCCTAACTCACGTTTCCTACTGGTGGTTCTTATTATATCTCATTTGACTAGTTTTCCAACGTTTCGATATTGGTAAAAGGCCCAAAGGACTAAATACATCTAAAATGGGAATTACAGTTCATCGTAAATACTTCCCTTCCTCAGCTCAGCCATCTACAGTTGTCCTGAAAAACGACATTAAATATTGTGGGAATAGGTAACCTTTCTGAGTAAAGGCTTACTATTTCATCTATTAGTCCTACACAGCCTCATTGCAGTGAATCTCCTCAGCTTTTAATGTGAAGTATAAAAATTCAGTGAAATAGCATCATGTACAGGCTTTCAACATTTTCTAGTTATTTAATTACATATTTGCTAGTACAGTATACATATTCTCATTTTTTTTTCATTTTAATTTGAAACTCTTTTAAAAATATATTTGTTAAAATATACATTAATTACTTTTTCCTTGAAAACAGTACATTTAAACTTTTAAGGCAGCACTCCAATTATTCCTGTATTTTCTGCTAAAACACTGTCTATCTTATCAAGCCATTTTCCATGATCTTTCTTTGAATTGCTATTAAATCATTTCAGTTGGCATACTGAACTGGGATTTTTTTTGGACAAGTATTTTTATTAGTCCACTTACTAAGCATTTTCCAACTAATTTTTTAGCTCATTTGAAGTAGTGGTCTTTTCAACTTGTTGTGCTTGAAAATAGAATATTTTGTGTTGCTATTTCAATTAAAAACATTTCCATCAGATTTCTCTATTCATTTTAAAGAAGTTTTAAGTTTGAAATAAAAATCTTAAACTTGTTACTAGATATAATTATCATCATATCTGCTCATAAATCATCAACCAAACAGAACATTTCCAGGCTGGTCTGTCACAAAATCTTCTGTTTTAATTAATTTACTCAACATTCCTTTAATCTTCCTCTTTCTTTTCTTTGCTTTGTATTATTTGGGAGAGGGGGAAGGTGTTGTTGGTGGTAGCTTCTCTTCTGCCATTCATCGATTGCATTATTTTTAATCTTGTAAGTAAAATGTCCTGGCTGAACAAATCCCCAGTCTTGATAACACATCCTGAAGTTGACAAGGAGTCGATATGTCAAAGACATATGACTCAGACAAGGATAACATTTCATTAGAGGATAGGTAATTGAAACCTTTCTCAAGCAGTAGGATTTTCACTCGTTCCAGGGCCATCGGTAAAACCAACAAACAGAAAATGAAAAAAGTTTTTAACTTGTCATCAGATGCTGCTTATATTAGATGTTCCCCACAACCCACAATCTTTGTGAATTCTATGAGGTTCAAACTTTGTTTCACATGAGAAAAGTCATAGCTGCTGAGCATATATAACCCCCTGTGCTATTATTTAACTACTACGTTACCATGCAGTGACCATGAAATGGTCGAGTTCAGGATCCTGCGTGGACGAAGCAGGGTAATAAACAGGATCAAGACCTTGGAACTCAGGAGGGCTAACTTTGCCCTCTTCACGGAGCTACTGGGAGGAATTTCATGGGCCAGGGCTCTCGAAGGAAGGGGGGTCCAAGACTGCTGGTCGCTCTTTAAGTGTCACTTCCTCCACGCTCAGGAGCGGTGCATCCCCCTTAGAAAGAAATGGAGCAAAGGAAGCAGGAGACCTGCACGGTTAAACAAGGAGCTTCTAGCGGAGATCAGGTGGAAGAGAAAGGTCCATGGAATGTGGAAAGAGGGGCAGGCCACTTGGGAAGAGTACAGGAATGTGGTCAGAGCGTGCAGGGATGCGACGAGGAAGACCAAAGCCCACCTGGAATTGAAGCTGGCAAGGGATGTCAAACAACAAGAAGGGCTTCTTCAACTACATCAGCAGCAAAAGGAAGGCTAGGGACAATGTGGGACCGCTGCTGAATGAGGCGGGTGTCCTGGCGACAGAAGATGCAGAGAAGGCAGAGCTACTGATTGAGGTAGAAAGGTTTATACAGAGATTGGAG
>Ga0181612_160189_pt1 | contig 12267 bp, 8 predicted proteins | sample HoacroProtozoa21_FD_119630 | JGI IMG/M metagenome (GOLD analysis project Ga0181612, IMG submission 119630) | Hoatzin crop microbial communities from Cojedes, Venezuel. Combined Assembly of Gp0051906, Gp0051904, Gp0051908 | reverse complement strand
TGCCCGAGGCCTGGAGCCCGCACCTTCCCCGCTCGCTGGCAGCCGCAGCAGGCAGCGGTGGGAGCACAGGAGGGGGCCCTGGAGGGCACGGGTTGCGGGTCAGCCCGCGGCTGGGTGGCGCCCACCCACTCACGCACAGGTATCAAAGTCCCCACTTCAATTTTTCCTTCTGTTTTTTCTCTAATAAACCAACACCGTGAAGTAATCCAGACTTCTTGGGAAGGCTGGGAGTATACGAATGCTCAAGTTGCGACACAACAGGACCTGCTGCTGTACCCCTCTGTAGGATGCGTTTGCCTCCTTCCTCTCCAGCTGGTCGGTGTGGATGGACACAAAGTGCTTTCGTGCTTCAAGCGCTCTTTTCTGCCGGAAATTCAGCAGCTGTGTTTGGTCCTCTTTGCTACCTACTCTGAGGAAGCAAAAGAAAATCCCTAATTGCTTAGTCACTTTTCACACTCTTATCCTTCACCTTGTACTATCTCCTGAGCCTTGTTTCACTGAGTGGATTGGGAGGCTCATGTTCAGCCAGCCGCATCACCCTCTTTCCTGTCACGTTAACTTCACTCGGCAGAGGGTCTAAGTCAAAAATTCAAAGGAGAAGGCAAAAGTTAGGCCCTATAGCTGGAGAGAGATGTGAGAAAGAAATCTTGGTTTTCAGAAGCTTTTGAGGTCAGCAAGTCACGTGAAATGAGGGAAAAAATGTATGTATTTGTGAAGATTCTTTCTTACCTGCCTTCTATTTCCTTACTTTGCATCCGGTGACACTATTTAAGGCATACCTCTACTCAAGCTGTCTGCCTTTGAATTTCATAATTTGCATTCAACGAATTGTACTAACAGTCACCTTTCTCCGAAATAATTTCAGACTTAAGGTGACTAATTCTTCATGAAAACAAGTCTATAGAAATGCTGTATTTGCTATCTTGGGAGAGTCACCACTCAGAAAGAGAACAGACTTGGAAAACTCTTTTGACCTACACAAGTACAGCTAGGAAAACATTAAAACTAAAAAAGCCCCCAAAAGCCAGCCTTCAAATTGACATGGTGTAGGACAAGCCAGAAATATGAAATGAATTTTGAAACTGAGAGTTTAGAGAGTAACTGGCAGGGGGGAAAACTCAGATTTGCAGGAAATAATTGCAATTGACAACCCTGCTGCGGAGTAACAGTCGTGACTAACGCCAGCACCCATCTTGCTAACAGGCTCTTTCTGCAGGGAAACGTGCTAATGACGAGAGGACTTTTGTGAACGGCAGCGGTCTGACATGAGGTACTCGAGCACTATAATGAAGGTTTTCTGAAGTCTGGTTTCCTTCCACTTTACTTCAGTGAAGCAAATTCCTGTTACAGGGAACAGTCTCCTAGTAACGTGGGTTGATTTAACAGGCATATCACTTTAAAGCAAGCTTTTAGCCATCTGTTACACCCTCTCTTAAAATGTAAGATATGGCTGACTTGAAAATATTAGGTATGATCTTTGTTCGGCATAACGTGTCTCCAGCCGATGAGGGGTGGGAGAATCATGCTGCTGTTACACGGTACAGACGGACCCATGCAAATCTCCCGCCAAGGGGCCTGGCCCTGGCGTTGTTGAGCCACATCACTGTTCTGCAATTGATTTTGGTGAGAGTGGGCAGGGTGACGTACAAAACGAATGAGCGCTTGGCCTGGGCCACGCATGCTGAAGGACGTCCTACAGAAACTGATCTCGTAATCAAACACTAATTTTTCACAGTGGTTTGTTGTAAAGACGACTTTCACAGGTAGGAATTAGATGATGATTTTGGTTAATTCAGTGTATTTGGGCTGAGGCAAATTCCAGTGAGCTCAGCGGAGGTCATTTCAGAAGGCAGCAAATCCAAAATCTTATGCAATATACTGAGTCACATAAATTACTCTGTGTGACCATATAGAGCCCTGCATGGAGAAGGTCATGCTAGAAATAGTCCTAATGGAGCCCAAGGAAGGGCTGTAGGATCCACTTTTACACAAGAATAGAAGAATAATACCTTACCCATTTAAAGCAACAGGGGAATGTAAGTAGGCAGGATGTAATTATCTAGATTGGTATTTGGCCAGGCACTCCTACACTTGCAGAAACTACCATAGGGTGCTTAATGACCGCAAGTGCTCGGTATCCTTGGTTTTACCTCTTATATAAAGGCAGCACTCATGATCATATGTTTTATGCTGGTTCAATACTGAGTCAGCAAAGGAATGTTGCTCTGCACAAATACCAGTTCTTACAGTAACTTGGAATTTCCTTGGAGGTCTTCCACTCAAGTACTATAGACCCAACCCTACTTACCTTGTGAAATCTAATGAGATTACAGCCATAAGTCGTATGGTTCCAGACAATGACATTTTGTATGTTATTACAAACAATATGGGCTTTAGAATCTTTATAAATGATTTTGAAATCAAAACAGTATGTTTTTACATGCCACCTCAGCAACAAAAAGGTTTTGTTGTTGTTGTTGTTTAAGCAAAGGGATTATACTTAGATATTCTGAGAAAATCTAATGACAGACAGCCACTGTTTTGGCTACCTGTCATCATTATGATTTATTGAAGTGCTTACCATATGCCGCATCCAGCTTAGGTACCTGTTGTACATTTTGTTTTACAAGAGCAGGGCTTTGAAATATGGTTTCGTACTTTCAGGTTCAAGTATGAAATCCAAAAGTGTGTTAATTAGGCAAAGTTTGTTGATCTGTATACTTAAGGTTATTATTGGTACTTCATGGCTTTATAGTCAGAAAGAATGAATGGGGGTTCTTTTGCACTGGTTATCGGATTTCGGGTTTAAAAAGAAGGTGACCCACCCTTTTCAGTAATTCGACATGCAGGGTTCAGCTGTGGGTTCACAAGCAGGTTACGACTGGCTGGTCATGGTGAAGCTGAAGTGCCAACTGTGCCTTTAGGTACGTTATATAACCCCTTCTTCGGTTTCATTTTTGAAGTGTGCCATCATTTCAGTGTCATTTAGATTTCCATAAATTTTTGTAATCCAAAAAAATCTGACCTCAATCATAAGGTTCCGCGGCTCCAAATCGCTGAGCTTTTCTAACATTGTATTTTGAGTGCCTACGCTCCGTGCCTCATCGCACAGATATGCGCCGCGGGCAGTGCCAAGCGCGGTGCCAGGGGTGTCCTCAGCTATCTGCGGTGCTGGCCAGGAGAGGGCTCTGTCCCGCACCCCAGCCACACGCAGAAGTCCCGCTGAAATTAGCGCGAGTTCTGTCTTTCAAGCTTGCTTCAAACAAAGCTTGCTAAGCGCAAAGGAGAGCCTGCATTATTTCAGCCGGCTGTGCAGGCAGAACGAAGTGTGCTTGCTAGTTTTAATTTGCATCCTGGAATTATACCAAGATCTTTTTTTTTCTTCCTGGGAGAGACCCACTTCGCTTCCAGCAAGATACCATTCCTTCATGTCTCATGAAGTTTCATTTAAGTAATATATGGAGCCTATTCATAGAAAACTCTGGGACATGCTTTTTTTTTGATGAATCGTGTCTTCACTGTCGCAGTGGGACACAAAAACTGTGTCTGCACTGATGAGGGCCAGCGCACAGATCTGTTAGCTTGCTGCTTGGCGTGATGTTGCTCTCCCCAGTTACTGTTCTCCTGAAAAACGCTCTGGTGCGGCTCAGGGCACGGTATGGGCCAAGGACCATTCCTGGTGCTTCGTCTGGTCCAGCCACCCTATGCTGGAGAGTAAGGCAGCCGACAATGAGACTTTTAGCCTTACAGAAACACTGCTCTGGCAGACGGCCATGGGGCAGAAGAGCAATCCCCGGACCATTTACTAGCGCAGATGTAGCCTGAAAGTCATTCCTAGACCTGTTCCAGAGACAACGTTGTGTTGTTGGAGAGGTGGCGGAGATGTCAGGGCTGGCATCACCTCGCCTCCAGAGCCTCTGGCACTGGGGGAGGGCTGAGGGTGTGCCCAACACCCGTCCGGGTTTATTCTGGCTGTAGAACCTTGTTTCAGGTTTCATTTCATCACAAATGAAACAATGAGCAATCCTTGTATGGTTTATAAAAATGTGAACATTTTCATGTTTCATTAAACATTAGTTCTGCTGCTTAATGTAATTCCCTTGTATTTGCTTTTTATCAGTTTTATGCTGATGTAGTTTTCTGACTTTCTGATTACTTCTAGGAATTTCAGCCATCTTTTAAGATTTCTCTCTGCTTCTTTATATCCATTTACAACTTTCTTCAGCAGAATAACTTTGAGATGGTCACCATGCTATTTCTATAAATCTATTTAAAGCATCCTCAAATTCTGTGAGACATAAACCCCAGCATTTTGAAAATAGTTTTCAGTTACATATATAGGTAGCATAAACCAAAGACATGACATAATCGTTTTACTGTCACTGATCAGAAATGGTCTATGTCAGAGAGTACTCGTGTTTAAGTCAACTATCAGGCATGTTGAGGTTTCCAGTGAAACCAATGGCAAAGCATTCATCAATGTCATTGTCAGCAGATTGAGCTCATTATGCAAGAAACTCGAATACAGACTCATGCCAAGAACTTTTCCTGCACTGTAACATCATATTGTTGCTGTATCATAACATATATTCAGTATAGAATAATTGGCCATGAGCTTTTTCACATCTTTTATAAAAGCAAAAATGTCATTGCCAAATGACACTACAGAAGATATTATATATTGCCGTTATGTTAAAAATAACATTTTTTTTTCCCCAGAAGCATGATTGTTCCATTCTCCTAGTAGTATAAGCTTAAATGAAGCTCAGGCAATTTCACTCATTTATTTGCAGGTGGTGTGCAACAGCGGAAGGAAACACAGAAAAACTATAAAATGAAAAACAGAGATTCCAAAAAATTGTGTCAAAGAGTATTTTCAGAAAACCTGTTTTATTTCAAAGTACAACTTCCTTTCTCTTGTTAAAACCTTCTATTCAAAGACTTCAGACATTTCTGAACTTGTAAATTACAGCTCCAAAAGTATATATAGATTTAGGCTGCTGCTAGTTTAGTTGCAGCACTGAAGTATGGTAATAGACAGAAAGCTGGCCATAGAATTTAGGGACCATTATCCTTCTTTTTCAGAAAGTATTGCAATGTTGTCTTGTGTTGGGATATTCCTGACCAGACTTTTCAGGTGTTAGTTTCTGTGAGGACCTCATCCTGAATCTCAAAGATATCGAATAGAAATAAACTGTTTAGGTTACTTTAAGGACCTTTAAACTGCAGTTTTAGAGGTCTGGTTTGTACACAGCTGTGAGATAATCCTGAGGGCAAGCTCCTTATTAAATCATTCTTTTATGCACTGAAATCTTAAGACATCCAGCAAGAGGTAAGTTTATTCCATTCTGGCTGTGAAGTAATAAATGTACTCTGAAAGAATTGTTAATGCTCATGGCTTCTGCATTCTTCCAACGGGTCCAGCCCGCTTATGCAGTGTATTATTAGTAGTTAATGTAGTTACTGTATTTACGTTTGTTTACTTACTAACCCTTACGCATAATGTATACATTCTGCTCGGAGGTCTTATTACACTCTGTAAACACAGAGGCAGACATGGGATCTCACCAGCTAGCCCCATGGAAACCACACAAAAGAAATTAATAATATCATTTCCTCTGGCATGGTCATCCACTGGTTGAAGTCAACAGAAGGAAGTATGTCAGTTTTAGTATTAACTGGAGCATGTGTATCTGTAGATTTTGTGTGGACGTTACTGCCGTAATTACATAGGACTGCGTATGTGATGGAACAGACTTCCAGTAGAGAAGCAGCTAATCGTTTGATGTACTTTTTGAAACCAGCAGCTCCGAATTATAAGCAAGATGAGAAGATGCTAGGGTGAAACTGTTTAAGGCCATATAGCCTTGTTTCAGCTAACTGAGCAGTGTTGGTACATCAAGAGCCATGAGAGCTACCTGGGCAGCAGTAGCTGTTTTTTTCCAAATCAGAAGAGAAGAGATTATGTGCCTTCTCAGTTCCGTTTGTGGGGGAGAGGAGCTCGTCAGACTGAGCGCTGTGTGTGACTGAGTGTTGATGCAATGGTACGTGTGCATTTTTCTCTCCATTGATTTGCAGTTGGGCAGCAGCAGTTCTGGGACAGGAAGAGGACTTTTTTGACAACGGTCTCCAAAGCAGTCCTGAGTGGGTTAAAACAGGAGGCAGAGAGGGTCATCAAGATAAATGTGCTCTCCTGAACATCTATCCTTTCTCACCCCTCTCCCATTATATTATTTTTCTCCTAGTAACATATAGTTTAAATATTTTTGAAGAACTGAAACCAAATGGTGTAGGTTTTGCCACAGCTCTTAAGTTGTTCTGAGATCTACAAGTGGTCACTTCAGCTCTGGTTTCAGAGCGTATGCTATTATAGTGAAAAAGAGAGGGTGCAGGAAAGGGACACGAGGGATGCAGACCACAGATGAAAACAAAGCAGTTAATGTAAATCTCCACTCTTTGCTCTACAGTACACCTCCTCATTAAAAGACATAAAAAGTTCTCTTCCCTTTCACCTTTAGCATTAGTTGATGACACCTGGGACTGGCTGTGAATATGAGTACCTTATTAGCATTTGAATGACCTGTACCCGCTATGTAAATGAAACTGAAGACTGAACTTCATGTCAAAAGAAAAAAAACATACATGTCCTAAAAGGTGGCAGCCTGTGTTTCATTTTCCCTCCCCCATATCCTGTTCTGGGAAAACTTTTCTCCACTTCTGACTTAATAAAAGCATATACACATTCTGAACCTTTTTTTATATATAATTTTATTATTCACACTTTTGAAGCACAGAGAGGGACCAATTTAAAGGGCCTAAAATCTGGGGAGAGTTTTGCTCTGGAAACAATTATTTTTGTTGAGGACTATTGATGAGGTGATTACCTAAGAATTCAGTGGTAGGAAATTGAAGAGGAGGCAATTTCTGAGTTTTGAAAGATCATCAATAACAAGTGAAAACAAGTCAGGTTTCTCCGTGGATTGTTTGTACAGGAGTGGTTGTTGATAAATGAAGTTCAGATTGGTTATTAGAGGTACACAGTGTGTAAAGTGTAATAACAGTTTTACTGCTCAGAGCTTGTGAAGACTGCATAATTTACAGGCAATGTACTCAGCCTTTGCAAATAAATAGTAAAATTCTTATAGTGATCCTCATCCTTGTGTAACCTGCTAACAATATTTTTCTTTTTGTATTAATGTTTATCAATTTTCCTTAGGTTTTGTTTTTGTGAACAGGCAACAACTTTTAAAATAACTTCACGCTATTATAGGTGGAGTTTAATGTTACCTACCGTGGTTAGCAGAGGGGCAAGAAAGAGGAATTAATAAATGGATAGTTCCATATCTTAGGTAATATAAACCACAGTTGTGATGCTCAGATACATGGTATCATGGTATAAACCACAGTTGTGATGCTCAGATACGTGGTATCATGGTTATGCTCTAAGAGTGTAGTAGTTAAAGCTTGACCTTACCGTAGTCGGTGGCAAGAGAAGATGCTGTGTTAGTTGTGTAAATATGCAGTTAGTTATGCAAAGTAAGAGATGAATTGACTGGTAAGGAGAGGGGTGGGCAGTGCTGGAGCTCTTTCTTTGCTCTGCCAGGTTTAGTGTACCTTCTATGCGATGCGTCGGAGACGTTTTCACAAGTTCCTTCCAGGTACCTTCACTTTGGAAGATGGGTAGTAATGACATTTATATCATAGTGTCAGGAGAAAAACAGGAATATTCTTCTATCAGATTTCTTTTATACCTATTTGAAAGTTTAAAAAATGTTTTGTCTTGATGAAAGGGTTTCGGGAGGAAAAGATTAACAGAGGGCAAGTGCAGTAGTTTGCTCAGGTATCCAGGAACCCTCTTACTTGTCCTGTTTGTATCATGCATCTTGCTGTAAATGAATCTTAACATCAAATAGGATTTCTGAGAGGGAGAGGTGCTGCTGAAGTAATGAATACTTTCTTAAAAACTGGAAAGGTTTGAGTTGGAGGAAGCATAAGGTTTGTTTCAGCAATTATTCTCAAGGGGAACAATCTGGAAAAGAAAAGCAATATTGTCTTAACGTACAGCCAAGTGACAGCTAGGAAGGATGAGTGCAGCTTATTCCCCATAGAGGACGCAGATTTCCTCCATTAGAAAAAAGAACCACAAAAAGAAGTTTCTCACCCTACATAGGTAGAAATGTAGTGTGTTTGTTTTTTTTTTTTTCCCCCGGAGTCACTAATATTTTGATTAATATTAGAGTAAGAAAAAATAATCTCTGTAATTTTAATGCTGGGAAGTACTTGACAATTAAAATTTTTACAAATTTTAATCATGGAGAAACTGGCCCAAAGAACAAACTTAAATACGATCTTCAATAGGAGGGAGTTCTTGGTCTGAATTCTTCTGAGGTTCTGCAGTAGTTGCAGCCTGTATTATTATCTGCAAGAAATGCCCATGGAAGAAGGAATTACACTCTTGTAACAGCTGAGTTTGGTGACATTTATAACGTTGAGATAACAAGGTGTTGACATTGGCCCATTTTTTTTCCCCCTGTGATCATGCTCTGTTTGAAGTGACTCAATATGTATCATATTTGTATTTCAGATACCACATCTGTAGTTTGTACACAAACACTTGAGAGATTTATTGTCCATGTTATATTTAATTCTCTAAATTATATATATATTTACAGTTAAATTACAATTTTGAGGCAGATTAGTAAGATTAATATATAGCTAACAATGCTTCACATTTAGTAGAATTTCATTTCAGATTAAGGCACCATTCTTTATGCTGTATTTTAGTCTCTTGAGAACTGCCAATTCATTTCTGTTACATTTCTCTGGAGTTTTTTGGTTTTAATTCTGGCATTTTCCACTCACTTTGTAAAATAACTCCCTTAGTATTGTTTTAAAGTAGAAGCTGCCTTTTATTAAAAGAATACTTTACATTTTTTGGAGATTTTCCTGGCATTTAGTCATACATCAGTGATGTAAAGTTTACCCCTTGTCATGTGCATAAATATTTCTAATGCTATTTTACAGAAGACAAGAAAATAAATAATGAATTATTCTTTTCAGGGAATCGTACAAAGTCTGAGTTTGACAGACCTTGCAGAGGTCCAGAGCTTTGGCTACCTAGGCACCTCATATCATGAGGCTGGAAACAAAGCCTCTGTCTACAGCAGCAGCAGGTGGTGAGTGTTGTCAGCAAGACTTCTTCCACTACCACAGGAATCCTAAGCTAGTATTTGCCCTGGTACTTGGGCAAGTTGTAAATATTGAATACATGAAAAAACACACAAGCCAAAAGTCAAGAAAAGAGGAAGAAGAAAACCACAGATATGCAGAAGAAAGGAATCTTTCAAACATCTACAGGTTTAGTGGTTGTTTCATTCCATATGTTGATTATAGTTGCACTAAAATTACTGTAAGAGGATGGTAAATTTGCAGCATTGGAAGGCTCTAATTAAAAAATCTTCCATCAGCTGTAATCCTGGCTTCATGACCTCATGGTGGTTCTCATCTGACAAAGTTATTCTGGAAACCAGAAATTGATTGCTACCCTCAGGTCCCGTCTCACGTGCCCTGTAGTAGCTGGGGTTGGGGAACCTGTGGGAAGAATACACTGCTGTCACTCAGCAGTGGTCTTTCTAGCTAATTAAAGAGGAGCGCTAAACAAGCTCTGAAAAAAAAAATTGCCAGCCCCCATCAATTAGAACAATGCAACATTATTACAAGAGTCCTGAGGAAATGTTGATAGAGAAAGACAAAGGAAAGGTGGGCAAGTGGAGTCCCCACAGGGATAATGGGATGATCCTGTAAGGCAGCTAAAGTGATGCTAAACTTGATGCAGTCTTTCCCTGTCTTCCATATTAAAGCTTCATATGTATCACAGAGATTTATACAACTTACATTAACACTGCTCTGGGAAAACAATAGAGACGTCCAGATTTATTCTTACTTTAGGAAATAAAATGCATATCAGTCCATCGTGGAGCTCTGTTATATTGGGTGTTATGTATGACTGTCTAATGACAAGGAAAGCAACTTCCTGCAGAGCTTCAAATTTAAGGGTGTAGGAAAACAAACATAGACTTAAAGTACTTCCCCCAAGGTGAAACCATTCTGCAGTACCAGTAACTGGAACAGAATGTGTGCCTCCTGCCAAAACACATTTGTCCTGTGGTACATCCTGCACCTTAAGTCTTGGAGCATAATAAGTAGGAATTTTTGTTCCTAAATTATTAGGTTATTTCTTCTAATTTTCAGAGTTACAGAATAAACTGAAACCCCCCGCTCTCCCCAAATGCAAAATTATATTCTCTTCTGTATTCCCTCTTGCAGGGTCATGGCCCTCCAGGCTTCCTTGCTGTTACAATTGCCATTTACTAGCATAAATACACTGGATGAGACTGCACTTAGGGCAGAAGAAAACAAGGACCATTTATGATATAAGCACTGCAGCTCTGTTAAAATAAACAAACTATCATCGTGTTAGCAAGCAGAATGGATGGACACAGTCATGTACCTTTTTGCTACAAGTAGTGACTGTAGCCTTGTATAAATATGTATTAACTGATTTCACAGATCACTAGGCTGAGAGTTGTATTTTACATGGATAAACCAACCAGAACTTCATGGCCTGAGCCACATGCTGCAGTATGCTTCAGTGTTAGGAGAGGTAGATTGCTCCTATGATAGATCTCCATTTCTCCTGGAAGCATATAACTGAAGAAAACCCCTTCTTGGATAAAGTTCAGGCTTTTTTTCAGTCACACCAGTACACCGGAGATTACGAAGGAAAACTTTGCTGCTGTTTGCAAACAGCCTAACTATTTCTTTTGTTTTTCCTGTTCTTGTGACCACAAATGATAAAAGACCTCTTCCTTGTTCTTCTCACATACCTCCTCTGAGGTACCTACCTTCTTGGAGTCAGAGTGGAGACCAGTGGCACAGCTCATAGAATGAGAAACTGTCCATACCTAGGAAAGGCCTCATAAAACTTAGGGCATTTGGCTCCATTTGTGTTGTATTTCTGTCTGAATGATGTAGGAAAGGATAGAGGATTAAACAAAATAGTGGGAGTAAAAATATGACTGCTCTGTGTTAATTTACGACCAGGTTTTGTTTGCTAGCTTTTCAAAGCGCTACCAACTTGCCCAAGAGGCTCGAATGGTCAAGATAGCTTGTGTAGTCAACAGTGCACAAGAGGCTTAAGGAGTTGGAGAAAATTGCACTTTGGCTCCTCAGCCTGACTGACAAGGAACCTATTTATCTTGATTAACTGGGAGATTGTCTGCAGCATAATTTAAACTCACACTTCTGGAATTGCAGCAAAATACCACCCTGCTGGAGAACTTATCTAAATAGCTGCTTCTACTGAAAATCTTGACCGGAGACTTTAGTTTGATTGTCCCTACCTCCCCATTATTGGTGGTATCAGATTATTTTGTTTTCTCTAATTTTGATGTTGATTGTGATAAAAAATGAGTTTTGTATCCCAGTCATCCTAGTTCTTAAAATCTAGACTGTGCTGAGAAAGCCTATATTTGGTTCCTATAGGTACAATATTTAAAATTTTGGTACATCTTCTAATCTTCTTACTGAACTTTTTAAAGCCTTTTAAAGCCAACAACACATCATATTTAATGTGGAAAGAACTCTTGAAAGCATACAGTCCTAATTGTTGCTCTAATCTAATTTTTTGTGTGGTGAATTAATCATTTGTAATTTTATGAACACCAAAGGTCCAGGGTGCTTTTCAGCCTCCATAATAGTATTCATTTTGTTTTTATGAAATGTAGCAAAGATGATTTGCTACTAGGGCTGTTCAGCCTTTTCTCTTCTTTCTGTTTTCATCTCTGCGACACATCTTTTTATTTTGCCCTCCAACACAAAAAGATGTTTCCTTTCCATCCATGTACTCAAAAGGCTAACTGGAAAAGATTTTTATAAATTCTTGTGCTTCTCCTTTTTTCTTCTTCATTTTCATCTGTATTTCCTCTGCTTTTTTCTTCTTTATTTATTGATTTAAAAAATACAAACAGTGAAGTCATAAAGAATTGTTTAAGAATGAAAAAAACTATATGTTGCTTACATTTCACTTTTATGTAAAAAGTGTATGCCATCTTCAAACAACTGAGAACATATGCACAACTTGAAAGCATTACTTGCTCACTGTCGATAATGATAATAGCTGTAAATGTATACAAGTTTGCAGTCAGCAAAGAATTGTGGAAACCTAAAGAGCATATACCAGCAAAAGTTTCCTGTTCAACTAACAGC
>Ga0181612_142601_pt1 | contig 12267 bp, 7 predicted proteins | sample HoacroProtozoa21_FD_119630 | JGI IMG/M metagenome (GOLD analysis project Ga0181612, IMG submission 119630) | Hoatzin crop microbial communities from Cojedes, Venezuel. Combined Assembly of Gp0051906, Gp0051904, Gp0051908 | reverse complement strand
CTCTTCTCTACCTTGTTGAAAAATGGGTGCAGTGTTGCCCTTCTTCCAGTCACCAGGGACTTTGCTTGGCTGCCATGACCTTTCAAATATCATGGAGGGTGGCTTGGCGATGACTTCTGCCAATTCCTTCAGGACTCTGGGGTGCATCTCATCAGGTCCCATAGGCTTATGTATGTTCAGGTTCCTCAGGTGGTTACGAACCTGATCTTCCCTTACAGTGGGAGAGACTTTGCTCCCCCAGTCCTCCGTGATGCACAGTTAAAATTAACTTTGTGTACAGTTGGGGAGGATTGAAGATAAACCTGTGCCCCACATCAACTTTGAGGAAGCTGGCTGCTCTGAGACCTGTCAGCATACCTGCAGACGTTCAGAGCACTGAAGACACATGGGCCTGTTGGATGGTTTGGTAATAGTAGGATTTGCTTCATGTCTGGCCCAGCACGTGTGACAGATTGACATGCTGCAGAGTGGACTGCACAGCATTGGCACTAGTCACGGACAAGAGCAGACAGTTTGTTTTTACTCGTTAGGGGTTTTTGGATTCATAAAAGTCTGGTTAAAAACCAAAATAGAATCAGCATTTTTTCCTTGTGTTTTCTAGGAAACATTTGATAATATTGTCACTCATAAGCAACCATATTAATAACCACGAATAATTATTAATTCTTTTAAGTTGTAAATGTGTTCAACTTTTCATTTCTATTGAGCCCTTCTTTTAATGGATACCTTTTAGTCATAAGGAAAACGGAGAAGTTAGAGTGATAACATGATAAAAGTTATTAAGTAAAATAAGCAGATAACCAAACTTGAGCCTGATTTTTTGCTGTATCCACAAATACTGGCTTTAGTTATATCTTCCTTTAAAAAAGAAAAAATCTAAAAAGCAGCAATTTTCATCATACTCTGAAAATCTGCTGTTACGTTATGAATTGTCAAAGTTGGTAGGTCCTCAAGAACGCTAGGGTGATGGCACTTTTAATTTGCTTCCTCAGGAGCTGTGGTTTTAGCATTTGACCTCACAGAACTGTGGCAAGATGGTACCACTGTCTGGAGAATGTTTTAATGTCAACATCAAAGTCATTTTCTTAAACTCCATCTGAAAAACATCAACCATTCATTACCGAAATTATTTATTACCAAGAATTTTGGGGTTAAAAACCCCCCAAACAAACCCAAAAAAACCCCACAAACTTTAACTGTGATAAAGGAGTGTCTTAGTTGGTTCTAAAATAAGTTATAAAGTTAGCTATTTGGAAGAGGATAAATCTTGTTTCATGGAGGACTTGTACACCAAACTGCATTTTCAGGAATTAAATTTAACATATAACAATACACAGAAATTATAGTGGATGCATCCAGAATGTCTTTGAGCAAATCAAGGACTATGCATTTTTTTTGTTTAGTAAAATGATGTTCTGTATCTTTGAATTATAGTTATACGTGTTGCACACGATACAAAGTTTTATGTTTTATTTAATTTTCATGTTACATCCTAGCTGTATTTCCAGAAGAACTGGGAACTAGTGTTCCTTTAACAGATGATGAACGTAGAACGCTGCTCTACAAACCTCTGGATGGAGAGTGGGGTTCCAGGACCCGAGATGAGGAGTGCGACAGAATTATTGCAGGGATAAACCAGCTCATGACTCTAGGTAAGTCCTGAATAACGTGTGAAACGTTTTTGTATTATATTTTTCAGACCATGCTCATGTGTACTTCTGAAATTACCAAAATTAGTGTGATAAAATACACCATTTTATATCTTCATTAGCTGATACAAAACTTTCTTACTGCATATTTTTAATTTTTTCACATCTAGAACCTAAATTTTCTTCTGTTTTTTAAGGTAACTATCACTTTTTGGTATATAACTTGACATATGCTAGGGGTTTGGGTTTTACTTGCTAGAAACAAGTACTTGATTTTTTTTTTTTTACTTTAGCTACCAGAATCTCTTGTTGGGGTTAAAGTTGCAAACTTTATGATGAATGGAATATTAACTATATTACAGGCAGGTAAAAAAATTTCTCCCCCACATTGTCTTAGTTGTGCAAAATGTTAAGGGTGAAGTAACTCATTAACTTAGGAAAAAGCCGCTTGGTATTTGGTTGTAGAGCAGTTACTGTTCCCATCCGAAAATGTAATCGTTAAAACATTTAACACATCACTGTAACATTTACATGGTCGAAGATGGGTGTCTGAGATGAAGATCGATCAGTGAAATACAGGCTGAATCAAGTCTTCTGTGTGTTTCGTGATGAGCAAAGTGTGTTAAGTCAGCAGTCTTAGCCTTTTGCGTAACAGTGGTCATAAATTAAATATATAAATTGTCACAGATTATTTAACTGATTTTTTTTTTTTAAGTACGTGAAGCAAGAGAAGTCACTTGTGTTTCAAAAAACCCAGGAAACTCTTAACCCTTGAAATACTTCCGATACCTGAATGGCCCACATTATGGCTTCTTTGGTGACATCCTGCATAAGAAGCTTTCCTTTGCTTCCAAAAGAAAGGAAATATCCATACAGTGTAGTAATCCAAATTATAGAATTACATTTTAAAAAAACTCATGAGGAAGTGAAATTTTAGTTGTTTTCATTGTGTCATCTAAGAGTAATGGATTTACGTTTTGCATTACATTATGTGGCATACTGCTTGGTTCGGGATTTAACGATAGCATATGTGATGCATATTGGTACGACGCAGCAGTTGCTAGAACATTCATAAGAATAAGTAAACAGCTTTTAGAAGAAGAGCAGTCTGTTTAGCAACAACATATTTTCTGTTTTTAAAGACTTTTGAGAGAGACTATAAAGGTATTTTTATGTTTTTGTGTTACTGTATTTTCCCTTGAGGTATAAAGTGTTAACACGATGTGTATAAGCGCTCGTGATGCTTCTAAGCATAGGAAGGAAAAGACAAGTTTGTGTAGGTGCACAGACTTAAATTGCTCATCAGTCTTCTGACATTATGGTGCATTGGTTTTAGAAGGCTCCTTTGCTGTTAGGTAGGGAGAGAAGGTTGTGCTCCTGTTTTATTTCGAGTGTGGATTTTCCCCATATCTTAATGAGACTCAAATAGTGCCGTAACTTTTATGGTAAAACTTTATTGAATTGCTTTGTTTGAAGATGGAACACTGGCAATATAAAACCAAATGAAATGAGCCTGTGTTGTAAATAACAATACTGAATTGCATGTCTTCATATATGTATAATTTATACAATTAAATCTGCTTTTCAAATGTGTATATTTTGCATGCACTTGTCATGTCTCTGAGGAGTGTGGTGCTTCATGCACAATGGAATGCGTAGTCACTGCAGTGATTGTGCTTGCAGTGTGCACCTCAGCAAGCGCTTTTATGTGTAAAACACCACAAATTGTTCAGAATATCTAGAGTAGTTACTGTTATTTTTGAGAAAGTGCTATGGATTTCAAACATGAAAAAATAGCATATGTTGCAGGGGGGTGGAGATCTTGAAACTGCTAAAGGACTTCTGTGGTATATAACTGATTTTTTTTTTTTTTTCCCTCTCCTATTCTATCTAGATATTGCTTCTGCGTTTGTGGCACCTGTGGATCTTCAAGCCTACCCAATGTATTGCACTGTTGTGGCATATCCCACAGACCTCAGTACCATTAAACAAAGACTGGAAAGCAGATTTTACAGGTTAGATCCAAGTCTCAGTTCCTGCTGTGAAATACTGCCAACCATATTTTTGGTAGCTATTTTGTCTTGTACTACCCAGCTAGGAGATGCATACAGGTGTATGCTTTCCATTTCTCCCATCTTCTGTTCTTGATCTAGGTTTCCATTTTATAAAACTTAAAAAAGTATTGAACATCTCCAAAATGTATTTTGGAATTAATGTGGCATTCAGATTCCTGCTTATGGAAATTACTTGCTTCAGGTGAGATTCAAACTACAGGACCAGAGACTAGGGCAGTAAAACGACCTTTAGTCAAAAGGGTTAAGTTTACACTTACTCATCGGAAAAAAAAATAAAAAAAAAAAATCTTTTTTTTCATAACAAAAACCTTAGAAATATGTCAAGTGCTTTTGTCCTAATGCACTTAAAAAAACCAACTTGCATTATCATGTAAGAAGCTACACAGATAATAGCTTCTTGAATTACTGGCCTTGAAATCCTAATTGTTGGACAGCAACAAAAAGAAGTTTTAACTTTTTGACACCATTCTGACATTTTCCTCAATTATGATTGCAGTTGCTGTATTTCTTTGGAGTAAATATTATCTATGTAGCAATATGCTCCTGTAAGTCACTTCTGTTTCCTTTGTTTCTTGAGATATTTCTGGTTTGAAAATCAGTATCCCTTTAATACTTGTTTTGAATAAACATGGATAGTATTTTGATTTGAACCAAATTTCAAAGTTAATTTGTAATACAGTATGCATACTAACTGAAGATTGAATTCTAACTTAAAATAACTTTTTCATTTAAATAAAATCACCCTGTTTATTATACATTATAATACAATAATGCACATTTATTGTTCCTTGTTTGTGTGATACAAGGTAATCCAGCTTTGACTTCTATAATGCACTGCTTTGCAGTCAGAGGTGACGAGGACTTCTGACTGGAGTTTGTTTCTCTTGTCGAAAGAGTCAGCAGTTATTTTTAGTTATCAGCACACCTTCTTCAGTACATCTGGTTTTATTAGTTGTAGTATTGCCAAGGCTTGGTTAGGTAATAAGCAATTGCCTTCTGTTGTGCTTTCCAGTGAAAATTTTTTCTTTACCTTCTGCAGGAAGGACTGTTCAGGTTGCTTGTGATTTTGGTAGCTTTTCGTGAGGCTTGCCTTAGAACATATTTTTTTGGCTTCTGAACCAGGAGTCTTAACTTGCCTGTATGTTTTTAGAAAATACAGACCAGAAAAAACATGATGTTTCCTGGTCACTGCTGGCATTGTATAGCATTAAATGCTGGACCCATAAACGTGATTACATTGCATCTAAACACTTATGCTATGCTAAACATGTTAAATGATCCCCTGCTTCACTCTACAAAACACTTGTGCATTTTTCCTCGTGTTTTGCTAGAAAATAGACAACTGTATATATTTGTAACTTCCATTCTGTCGGACTTTTTATTTGAAATAGTATGTATTTTCTTTTATTGTATCTTTTTTTTATTTGGATCTGATTTCAGTTATTTTTGCTTTGTGCATCCTTTTTCATAATGTGGCTATTCTGTAGTTAGGTCATTAAATCAGAGCTATGCTAGGAATTCTGATCGTAGTCCATCTGTCAGAAAAACGTATACTTCTAATAATTTTTTTGTTACTATTTTGTTAATCCTCAGCTGTGACTTCAGAGGTGATAGTGGATAGGTTATGTATATCATAAAGGAAAAATGAGAGCTGAAGTGTCACAGATGAATTTTGCCGAGGAGTCTCAGCTGTGTATTCTTAAAGCTGTTTGTATAAATTAGGGCAGTACATAACACGAGCGCATGGAGCCTGAGGAAGCTGCCTTCTGCTGGCCACATAGGGCAACACATCGAAGTGTGCATGCCTTCTGGTTTAATGTAAAGAAATGATGAATGGGATAATGCATTGGAAGAAGGATGTAAGGCTTTTTGACCTGTTCCATATAGATTGCTAGAAATGAAGTCTGTTGTCTTCTCCCCTCCACTCCCCTTCCCCCCGTTTCATATACAGGCGCCTTTCGTCATTAATGTGGGAAGTCCGGTACATAGAACATAATACTCGCACATTTAATGAACCTGGAAGTCCTATTGTCAAATCTGCCTAATTTGTCACAGATCTTCTCCTACACTTCATAAAGTGAGTTGCTCGTAGGTCTGTTGTTGTTCATGTCTCGTACCAAGGTATTCAGCCTTTTCAGATCTGAATTTTAAAGTGAGATAGTTCCGCAGCTTGAGTAAGATTTTGTCTGCTGTTGGGGCAGAAAAAAATACAGCTTGTTTTGACGAAGAATATGTGAGTTTGCAAAACAAGATGAAGTTTTGCAGTATATCGATTTGCATAGATTGGCGTGGCATTTTATTTCAAGAGACTTTTTCTGCTACATGATAAAAATGGGTCTGAGTATCTTCACAGAAGGAGAGATGTATTTATAGGTAAGTTAGGAGTTCTAATTTTGAGTTTGAATAATGCCTATGTTAATATAATTGTGGGCATTTAATTCTAAAATCTTTACAATATATAATGTGATTGAAAATGGTGTTTGATATGCAAATTTAAAATTGGAGGCTTTTTAGACAACAGAAATAGTAGTTGTCTTCCAGATGTTCTTTTTTTTAATTGTTGTCTACAGAGGAACTCAGTGAGAAATGTTTCAGATTTCTCACAGTCAGTTGACAGGTCTGCAGTCCTAAAGTTTGTAAGAGCTGACTGCGTGTGTCCACGGCCTTGATTTGGTTGTACACAGTGAATGCTGCCTGTCCCGCCTTGTAGAAATAGCAAGATACTTCATTAGTTTAACAAAAATCATGACTTTTTAGTGAATTAGTTTCTCATTGTTAAATTGAGTCTTGTTCTTTATTTCGTGTGTTCTTAAGAACATTAGAATTGCATTGTGTATTTGGAAATGTAGGACTTTGACTCCATACATAGATCTTTGATCAATCTTTAGTGCTTGTGATTTCTGATATTGGCTGGAGAGTGAAAAATACTTAACTGCTTCAGGTGTTAAAGGTTTTAGTGGAATACACATTAAGGAACACATATGTATCTAAAGGGCTTCTCTAGTACTAATTTTGTTCTTTAACATCTTTGTTCTATGTGGCTTTTTCTTCTGATTAATTAAGCAGCTCAGGCTTTTTGAAGTGTGTGTATTTAATTGGCTTAGCTAAATTAGTGCAATCAATGGATATTCTTATTTAATAATGGCCTATAGCTTGTGTCTATTAATAGACTCATTTAAGTGAACTAGCAATGCATATAAAGCCAAGACTTTTGGGGTTTTTAGGGTTCTAGCTGTAGGCTAGAAGGCTTAGACCATGGAAGGCAAACCCTGAGGTTCTAATGAGAGTGAAATATCTAGATGCCTCCGAGAGTCTGAAGGCTTAGTTGTTAAGTTACGTAAGTTTTTTAAAAAGCAGAAAATTGGGGAGGAAGGGGGGGGTTGCTCGGTTTGGTGGGGTTTTTTTGGGGTTGTTTTTTTTTTTTTCTTCTCCTCACCTTCTCCCCCAGCTGTTCTAGTGATGATCGCAGTAGCCTGTATTATGGATTACAATTCCAGTGTAGAGGTGCTGAGTGTTTACTCCTCCTTTTTTCTGGTGATTTCTGTTGCTACATAGTAGAGCACCTTTGGGTTTTCTTTTGTGTAGGAGTTTGGTACGTGTGAAAATCAGTATTTGTTTTCCTGAGTTACTTATGCAGGTTTATGCAGTAACAGTGTTAGTCCTTTAAGACATAAATACCACATTTTAAATGTCTTACATTGTGGGTGCTAATGTATTTAATTGCACTTATGTACGCTAAATCCACTGTAGTGTTTCTTACAAAGCGAGATGGGTCCCAAAGCACTTTATGCAGTATAGTATTTGATTTTTCCAGTGCTAATAAATTCCTGGGAAAGGATTATGATTTTTAGTTTTAAAACATTGACACTGTCAAGTGGTCTATATTTTACAGAGTGCTGATAATACTTCACAGCTTTTTTGAGCAGAAGATTAGCTTTTCTTATTCCTGTGCTCCTCTTAGTGTTCATATAGCACTAAACACTTTATCATTTTATTTGGGAATGGCTTCATAAACATTTTGCTTATGGTAGGCAAAATACATTTGATTCCATAGGTGAAGATGGAAAATAAATGTTAGTGTGTATTTCTTTTTACACAGAGACCAGAGTTGCTATGACATAATTCCATTATACAATGCAATGAAGAAGAAAGTGTTGTCTGACTCTGATGAGGTAAGTGGTTGTGCCTTAGACGTTGGCGTTGATAGACTGGAGAGACAGGGCCACTCTCTTCTGTCCTGCTGGATGTGAAAGCACTGCTTTCAGTCACTGTAAGGGGGTACTTTTCTGTCAATTAAATTTCTTTTTGTCAGCTGGGAAACTGGGTAAAAACGCAGCCTCCTCTCCTCCTTTAGTTCAAAGAGCTTTAATCGTTTACTGGAGAAGTTAGATGCTTCTTCAGACTTCTGAGAGGCTCTCAAAAGTGATGGTCACATGAAATGCTTCCCAGAGGGACACGGATAGAACTGTGAAGACTCAAATTATAAGTGAAGTATAAGAGAACTACCTACTCATATATGCTTATATTTTTTTAACCTTTTTATGCGACTCATTATCTTGCTCAAAGGAAGAAGAGAAAGATACAAATGTACCAGGAACTTCCACTAGAAAAAGAAAGGTAAATTTTTTTTAATGGTTTGTAGTGCTATAAATAATTAGAAATGCATTTGTAAACAAAGGAATGTAAAACTGAAAATGCTTTTATTGTTGCGTAATCTCAACTTTCAGAACCTCTTGAACTTAGTGACTGAAATGTTGTTCTTCTGAGCTGTTCAACGTAAAAGCATTTTTGTCTGTGCTGCTGCATGTTGTGATTTCTTTAATTAGAATTTTTATCCTCCAGGGTACCTTTTCCGTTAGATTTTGTAAAAACAGCTAGTTTATTTAATATATACTAGACGATACTGTCATTTCAGGATCATCAGCCGAAACGGCGGCTGCGTAATAGAGCCCAGTCGTATGACATTCAGTCATGGAAGAAGCAATGCCAGGAGCTGCTGAATCTCATTTTTCAGTGCGAAGACTCTGAACCATTTCGACAACCAGTGGATCTCCTTGAGTATCCAGTGAGTATTTTAGAACAGGGAGGCTGGTTATAATCCAGTAGTTAGGTGGTGGTTTGGTTTGGAGTTTTTGTGTTGTGAGGTGGTTGTTTTTGTGGTGTTTTTTTGGTTTTGGTGGGGTTTTTTTGGTTTTTTTTGGTTTTTTTGTGGTTTTTGTTTGTTCCCCCCCACCACCTCTTTTAATTGAAACTTCAGGCAGCTGTGTTGGCAGAAATTCTTTTCAGTACTTGGTTGTCACCTGATAATAATGTTTATTGTCTTTCTAAAGTAATTTTAAAAAAATTTTTACTTCTCTCTGAAATACTTCAGTTGCAAAACGTCTTGTATTCAGAGATGCTTTTGCAGTTAAGATCCATCTTTTGTTTTCTGGGTGAAAAATGGTCATTTGTGTAGTGCATATGTTTGGTTGTTGCATGTGTCAGATTTTTTCATGGATCATTTTTTGTTTTCATTTCAAAAGTATAAAAACTAAAAGTAATTTTTACATCACAGTCATTTGGGCTTGATGCGGAAAAAGTACCCACTGAAGAACTGTAGTGAACCATTAACTGTAGTAACAATGACTTACCCAGATTTTGCTTTCTGCCTGGGTTTGTGTAGCCGTGAACAGCCATTTGTAACTACAGAATATTTGTAACGCAGAAGTCTTGTTGCTCTGGATCTTTTTTTAACCTTTTATGCTAGTTTAAATAACAAAGCAAAGGTTTTGCGTGCTTTCCGTCTAGTGTCTCTTAAGATTTTCCTTAAAAAATATCACTCTAAGGTGATGAACTTGGGGGAAATTAATTGTTCCAATTAGAGAAAAGAAATGCATCTCTTTTGGAAGTCACCAGTAGGTCTGTCTTGACACTTCTGCAAGCCATTGGGCACCATAATGTTTGAAGTAACCTAAACTTTATGCCACGGCAACTTGCAAGTGGCCCTTTGTGTCTGAGATGCTCAGATGAGCTGATGGAGAGCACCTTACTAGGTTTGGGCATGAAACACTCTGCTCTCTGATGTCACAAACCTGTTTAATGTTCAGAGGCACTCGCACATGTTCGATTTGCTCTGATGGATTAAGTTAACTATTTGGTTAATTTTGATATTTAAGCTTTTTGATGTATGGCTGTTCCTCTGTTTCTTCCATAGCCTAGAAAAAAGTTCTGTCTTTGGCTTAAATAGGACCCTGCTCAAGCCTGTGCAGTTTTCATTATTTTAATACTACTTTCCTAAATTGTTAGGTCTCTATTTGGGAAACTGCTCAGGTTCAGCAGGGATGTGCTAAGCTACTGTGATCACATTCAAATATTTAAACTTTGTATTTTAAAGCTAATAGGTAAAAACAGTATTAGGCTTAGAACCAAGTTTGAGCTGTTAAGCCGCCCAGAGAGCTTGTGGTGACATTGTCGTATCACAGTTATTGTTGTGACAATGTGTCAGTAACATAACCCTTAAGGCACAAAATTTTGAGCTCTGTATTTCAGTAAATCTGTTTACAAAATTAATTAAATCTTGTATCGGTTAACTTCTAACCGTGATCTTGCTGAGTAGTCTGTGAGGAGGTACATTGTGTATGAACAGAAAGAAGCAAAATGTCTTTAGCAGTCTTCCATACCTATTTAAAGGGGACAGTTGATTTAAACAGGTTTATCAAATGCATCCTAATAAAAATGGTGCATTAGGACTTGGGAAAAAATTTGTAATACATTACGTTGCTATTTCTTAACAGGATTATAGAGATATTATTGACACTCCGATGGATTTCGCTACTGTTAGAGAAACGCTGGAAGCTGGCAACTATGAGTCACCGATGGAGTTATGTAAAGACGTGAGACTTATTTTCAGCAATTCCAAGGCCTATACACCAAGTAAAAGGTCAAGGGTAAGAGTTTCTTTTTTTTTGTTGTTGGAAAGACTTATATCTGAAAAATACAGGACAGAAAAGGAGACAATGTAATTGACTACTTAAAAACAAGTTTAATTATTTCTTAATTATTACATCTTCAAACGTGAGTATTTCTGAGAAAGTAGTATAGCTTTGTATTTTAAAGGAAATGAATGTATGCTGTTTAAATGCCTACAGTTCTTAGGTGTTGCAGGTTGTTTCAAATGTAAATATTTGAAAGTGGATCTAAAGGGAGAGTCACATGGAAGGAAAGATCTGTAGAAACATGATTGTGGGTACAATAGTGGAATTTAACTGATATTTTGGGGAAGAAACTATATTTTCAAAAAACACACAGAGCCTCGAACTCCTCCGCTTTGGTGGTTGCCCCGAACAAATACCCGGGTATAGAGAGTAGAGGATAATGAAATTCTGTGCTGTTCACTGGTATGCAGTCAGACTGTAATGAAGCACTTTAGATTTCTGGGAAACAGAACTGTTTAGATTAAACATGAGCCTACAGAGCCATTCTTACCCAGCTGACACTGACATGCCCTGCCAGTGGTAGAGTTGATGTTTTCTCTCAAATTGACCTATAGGTGCAGTGTCAGGTAGCAGTGAAAGTTACAAACATACACTTACGCATGTTCAAGCCTTCTGTGTAGCTCTCCCTCTACTGATACGCATTAGGTGTTTGACTAGAATTATTAATAGCTTTTATGTTTGGCTGTTCTAAATAGCAAATTAATCATCAGGACTTTATTATCTTAAAATGCAGGGACAAATACCATAGTAGGTGACTAGCAAGGAGGACTGATGAGTGGCTGGTCTCTCTTCGGTCAGTAATAGATGTTCCCCCTCACTGTTCAGGCTGCCGGAGAATCAGTCTTTCAGTTGCAGCGAAGGGCAGGGCTTTTGGGGCGGGTCTGGATTGTTTTGTGGTTTTTGTTTCTCTTTGTGATCTCCTCAAACCAAGACAGGAGAATGCTTGGCTCGCTGTAGTTTCACAGATTCTTCTGACATTTGTGCTTTTTCCTGTTCCTTCCAAACAGACTAGTATAGTAGCAAACTTGTAGCTTTTTTTTTCTTTTACGTAGAAGTGGAAGGTTCTGATATCAAGAATTTTAATATTCCAGAACCTACGTACTTTTGGTTCATGCAGTGCATAGTTGTTGAATGGTTGATGTTTTTATTCTGACTTGTCTCATTCCGTGATATTTTTAGCATCTTACTTTACATCACCGATGCTTACTTGAAGAGTAAACCTAAACCTGTCAGCTTTTTTTTCTTCCTTAGCACATTAGATATACATTTTAATATAGGTTTTTACATATTTTCTTACGTGATGTCTTTGGATGTCCTCTCCAGTGATGCATGCAGAGTCTCTCACGTTTGTAGCACTCAGTTTGTCTGGTGTGTCGTTACGTACGCAACTGTTTAATATTGTCTTCGTGTTTCATAACCTAAGAGGGTGCTGTGTCTCCTCTCAAAGCATCTGGACAGCTCACTTTCATGGTTCAGAATTAATAGCAACTGTGCTCAAATCATTAGTTGTGATCTAAACTGAGTTTGACTGGGTTTCTCTGTAAATCATCCAAGGCGGGGGGGGGGGGG
>Ga0181612_170265_pt1 | contig 12268 bp, 5 predicted proteins | sample HoacroProtozoa21_FD_119630 | JGI IMG/M metagenome (GOLD analysis project Ga0181612, IMG submission 119630) | Hoatzin crop microbial communities from Cojedes, Venezuel. Combined Assembly of Gp0051906, Gp0051904, Gp0051908 | reverse complement strand
GCCGCGCTGGATGCACAGGGGGTAGCTCCACCCAAATGTGTGTACCGAAAAGACACAGGTATTTATGCTATGTTAATATACATATTCATTACATTCCTGAAAAATGCTTCACATTTTTTCCGATAACTCATTAGCATATGTTAATGGCCTTCATGCATGTCTGTTGGTGGCACCAGGTAGTTGTTGGGGGTCTTCAGATGAAGGCTTGTACTCTTCATCACGGCATCTGCTGGTCGAGCTTTGCTTCTGTGCAAACTCAGTTCTAAGATCACGTACACCACGTCCGTCAAGGTTGCTTCATTACAGTCTTATGGCCACTTTGTAGCCTCCTTATATTCATGGTCCTGCGCATCTGTTCTCCCAAGGTAGAGCTGTCTAAGTGGAATTATTCAGGAGTCTCTTATCTTACAACCTTCTCAATTATTCACAGAGAACCAAGACTTGCTTTGGTTTTAATTAATCTGTTGTGCAATGATTCTGAGACTGAAAGTGAGAACTTTGGTTTGCATCTGCTACATCTGCTACATTCGCTACATTCACAGGTATCACTCCCCAGTTGTTAAACTATTTTTGGTGGTTACAGAAGTGCTCTCTACAAAGCAGCTGATCTCTGGGTTTCCCATGCAGGTCCTCCTCTCTGCTCCCAAGCTTTGTCTGTTAAGAAAAGGAGGAGCTCCTCTGGCCTCCCGAGCAACTGGAGGTCCAGTGGGAGAAGTCACTCTGCTGCTGCAGGATAGTGCATGTCTGGAGATCCTCGAAGAATGGCCTTGGTCATGGGATTCACGTATTCACAGTATGTGGCGTGCCCAGAAAGAAATATTTTTGCAAAGCCAGTCAGAAATATGAGCCTTAAAACTCTGGAATAGCTCAGATGGGAGGAGAGAACACAAGTAGTGTGGTGAGAAAGGGACTGGGAAAAAAAAAGAACACAAATAAGACTTCCATTTATGTTTCTGTTTTGGGGCTGCCAGAAAGCTTTTGAAGCATTTTGAGGCATACTAGAAGCAGCCCTAGTTGGTCAGCAGAGTGCGGGTGATGGGATCAAGCTTCCAGACAGAGTTATCGCATGGCTATCAGGAGCACATCGTAAATATTTATGTATGTGCCAGTCTAGAAAGAGTGGCATTTCCAGGTAAAAAAATGCAATAAGCATATTCTTATGAAACAGCTGCAGCAATAACCTTTCCTAGCCACCACTGTGCTCGTGAATTCATTTTTTTTCTTTCAGGAATTTTTATATGACTTTCAATGTTTTGTCCTGTTGTTTGTAAAGGAAAATTGACAGCTATACAACTATAAACTGGGGAAAGCGGCTCTGAATTTCCACCTTAAAAAAGATAAAGAATATCTAGAAACACCTCAAGGCATGTTCCCGTGGGGATGTTATTTAAAGACCCAAATTTTTTGTCCTTTCGTCTCAAGATAGAACATCTCCTGTACAGTTAAAATGTCACAGATACTTCTATGATAACTGTTGATTGGGATTAACAAATATAGCAAACTACTCTGTTAATCTTGATTTTTTCCTCTTCCCTTTATAATAATAATAATATATTTTGTCTTTTATTTTCATTAAATATTCTTTTTTTCCCTTCCGGCAGATAAAACAGTAACACATTCCCCAGACAAAGCGTGTAGGTGTGTTGCCAAGGACAACAGTTTCAGACATAAATTACTTTTGAACTGCAAAGCCTTTTATTGCTCTTTATTGAAGGCCATCTGTATCTTATTATGTTAATTTAAGGCTTTCAACTAACCCTTCTGAACATAGCAATTTGGTGTGTTAGCAAATGTCCATATTAGAGTCATTTTTCACGAGGCAGTGACATTAAGCTACAGACTGCAAACAGGTATGCCCCAGCACAAGTTAAGGCTTAAAACAAATTTTATAAAGTAGAGGAAAACATTCTTGAAAAAATAATTTCTAAAACATAACTGAAAGGGAATTAAAGCAACCCGATAAAAAAGTCACAACTTATCAATTAAATGCATACAAAAGAAATAAAGCACAGTGCATTACCCAAGATCACCTGCTTTCCAAATTACAATCTCATAGTGGTTGCCTAGACTCGACCCTTCATCACCATCAATTTGGGCCTTACTTTTCCCTGCTGAAGCTGATGGAGCTTCAATGAGCTTCATATTTGCTGAAATGTGGACTAATATTTTCCCCCCAAAATTTACCTGACAGTATGAAGATTTCAGTCAATTAGAAAGAAAACTTTTCAAGACAAAAAGTTCTTTTTGCTTTGGTATCTGCTTCATTCTTTGACATTGGCTGAGGGTAAAAATGAGCCAGGTTCTCAGGGAAAGGGTGTAATTGATGGGTTTATGAAATTGCATGGACTTATGCCAGCCAAAGACCTGGCTGTTGCTCTTTGTTTTGGTTTTTTTTTAATAGTCCATAGATGTACTCTATGTCTGGCTGGATCTGATTATAAACTTTCAGGTACATAAATAATTTGACTTTTGCTCCCTGTATATTGCCAAAGACACTGTTGATGCTGAGTCAATTACAAACATTATAACATTAGTGGGTCAGTTACGGAATGCTGCAGAGTTTTGAGCACTATCTTCTGAAAGAGGTCATTAAATCGTTTCAGCCCATAAGACCTTCTGAGATGCTATTTTTTAAGAAAAAATGTTAAATGGCTGCTAGCAACCTTATATATACAGAAATATTCAATATCCATAGAAGAATATCCCTCCAAAAGAAAATCTTATAAGTTGGCAGCAGAGAGGAGATGGCAAAGAGCATGTTTTTTTTGCTTCTGCCACTAATTTTTATGTTTTATAAGAACTCCATGTAGTTGATCTGGAGCTTGGATGTCCTTGTTCTCTTAAACACCCGTGAAAATTCAGACCAGAGACTGAAGCTGGTCTGTCACCATGTGATAACCCATGAGCAAGTGCAGTCTCACTTGCTATCCGGGTCAGAGCACCAGCCCAGATATATATATATATATGCCATATATGGCTGGTGGCAACTCATTTCACAAAGAATCCAATTCCCTGGAAGTGAGAACTATGACTAAAAATAGCCCAGAGAAGCAGACCCTCTCTGAAAGTGACCCCGTCTATTTTTGCCTTGTATTTTCCACAATCCTGAGAAGCTATAGGATTGATCTTCAGGTATCTCCCTTTGAGGTGGGGCTTGAGCAGAAGCTCTGCTACAGCGTATCACTGGATTGCTGATGTGGCCCTTGGAGACAGATTGTTCTGAAGAAAGATTTTATAAACTTCTTATTTTGTCGTTGTCAAAACTGAGCAATGGAGTGAGGTAAAATACATCTTAAAAATATTTAAAACATATCTAGAAGAACCACTGCATCTCTGAGAGTAATTAATAACAGAACAAAGACTCCTTGCTTACCTTGCAAGACTTTTCTAGACCAGAGACTGGAGAGTGTATGTACGCTTCTGCTGAACCCTTTCTTTCTTGCAGGATTTGGACCTTGAGCCCCTAGAGCTTATACACCCCAAACGTGTTACGAGCAGTGCTCACAAAGCCCTATGCTTTCCATCACTCTTCATGAAGTTACCTGTTACTGTAGGGCCAAGTGCTCTGCAATGTGAGGTACTGGGACTCCCAAAGCCTTCATTTTTCAGCCTGGGAACTAAGTCCCTGGTGAGTTAAGTGTCTGACCAGGCACAAAGTCTGCTTTAACACAAATTTTAACCCATCTGTCTTGAGATCTCATTTAGGGCTCTGGTTACTGGGTTCTGCATTGGTTCTTCTGTCTCTCCATTTTCTTAGCGCAAAACTCAGGGAATCTCAATGCTCAACTATCTATTTCCTATCCTCCCACCAGAATACAGAGTACAACAGATAATCAAAGTTAATAAAAGATAAGCCAAAGAAAAATACCTCACATTTAGTAGATAAGGGAAAATGACTGCAACAGAAAGGATAGAAAACAAGGAAAAGAGAAAATCACAACACAACACTAAGAATTTTACTATCAACAATAAGAACAGTTGATGGATAGGTAGGTTGTGAGCAGTGTGTGTGCATCCAAATGTCTGTGGAAGTGAGTTTATGTGTCAAAAGGTGACTGAGAACATAAGGGAGAGAAATGACAGTGTCCTAAAGGGTTAGAAAGATAAAATACACGCATTGACGTAGAGTTGAAAATTGCAGAACATACGTGTGTTAGATAACATGATTAGTGGGGAGAGACTTACAGAAAAATCACTTGCTAAGTGCTCAGAAGGAATAAAAAATATGGCAAAAGATATGCAAAGTTACTTTGTGTTTCTGTAGTATCTCAGATACTCTCAGATGAAATACAATTACAGGAGAAGAGCTCTGTGTAACTTTTAATGTGGGTATTGTCTGGACAGATTCTACCTTTCATATATACATAGAGAAAATCCAAGTTTCAAATTATTTTTCAAATGAGCTCTTTGAAAAGGAATTTCAAAATCTGAAGAAAGAAAAATGTTAGAATTTCAATTGGCAAAAATTAAATCTGAGGGATTTGAGGGATTTCTCTAATGCAAACTGGTGAAAGTTATCACCTGTTGAACCATCTTAACTCCATTTGACAAAGCAGAACTCCCCAAATAGATGGCTCTGCAAATTTAGCAGGGTAGACTTACACTATTTAAACGAAGGAGATGAATCATTGATGATACAACGATAAGTAACAAAAGAAAGGAAACATAGAGATGACTTCTAAGAAAAAAGTCATGGGGAATGGAGATTAGTCATTCTGTCAGTCTCCCAAAGGAAGTAAAAAATATTCAGTAAAAAATAGACTGTACAATACAATAAATGGTCTGAAAGAGAAATAGAACAATTCTTCACTGGTAAGGAATACAGCAGAGAAGCAATCTCTTTCCAGCTCTGATGATGCAGTTCTTATGCTTCTCTTGCCAGTTTTCTTTAGCAAACTGATCACATTCAACACCTAACACACATCTTGCATGTCCACACCAGCTGTACTAGCACAATGGCTTTTCTTTTTTTTTTTTTAGTCTGTGAAAACCAGCATTATCCTTCCTCTTTCCAAGTCTTGTACCTCCACAGTGCTCATCACAGGAAAATTTAAGCCCTCCTAAAGTGAATTAGATCTATATCACATGAGCTTTGTAATACTTCCAAGTAAAAAAAAAAATTATACGACATTTTCATAAATGTCCAAGTCTTTTTTTCAGCCATCCCCAGCTTTTGAAGAAAAATGAGAAGTTTAGGAATAAATGATTTTTTGGATTGCTAACTAAACAAAAAAAGTTAAAATAAGAGAATCTTTTTTCAGCAAAACAGCTACTAATTCCTTGCCAGTCAACTAAAACATCTAACAAAGATTAAACTAAAATGTTTTCATCTCTTTTACTTGGGGCTTCTTTTTCTTCTAATTTACTTTAGGGAAACGTAAAAACAAATCTCATTGGGAAATGTATGGATTTAATCAAAGTGTTCAGTTTAATTTTCTCCTGTAGCCTACCTCTACTTAGTCAAAGCAATGTCAATTTTAACTAAGCCCATTTTCCTATTTTATGATTTCACTTTTACAATATAGTGCAAATAACCTGAATTTTCCTCCAAGAGAGGAAGCAACCCATAGACTCCCATGTAAGACTTTCCCCAGTTTCTCACTCTCGCCCAATGTCAGACTTCATCCCATGAGTCAGTAGTTCCTGAGACATTGAATTGTTTGGCAGTTGCCTGAAAAAATATAGTAAAAACCAGTCAGGACTTTAGAAGCAGACCCAACAACAACAGGAACAAAATTCCTTTCTTGAGCCCTCTGCCAGGAGAGATGTGATTGATACTCCCTGGAGCTGCCATCTAGCGTTTTGGGGACTTCTAAGTAGAGCTGAATCTAAACCTTTTACATGGCACAAACCTTGTACATTTAAAAGAAAGGTTAGCAGCTGGCCCTCTTTTTGGCCTCTTCAGGGACCTTCTTGGAAGAGTCCTGTGGGGTACAGACCTGGAGGGAAGACGGGTCTGAGAGATTTGGTTTGGACCGCCATTCAAATGGACCTCAATGGGCTGGAGAAACAGGCGAACAGGAATCTTGTGAAATTTAATGAAGAAATATACAAAATCCTCTACCTGGGGAGAAATAACCCCATGCACCAGTACGGGTGGTGGAAAGCAGCTCTGCAGGAAAGGGACCTGAGGGGTGGGCTGGTGGGCACCAAGCTGACCAGCAATACATCCTCATTATTTCCAGCCTCAACCATTCTGTAACTTTATTGTCCTTGACATGTTTTCATGTCCTCACAAAACTTCTCGTGTCGCATTTTCCTCAATCATCTTAGCAAAAATTTATCAAGTGCCACTCCTGTCAGCTGGCTGAGGCAAAAACAGCCTAGCCATCAGAAGGGACTTTCACCCACCCACTTTCACCTGTTTTTAACTGAGCTGGTCTCATGCAAATCTGTGATGCTTCCACAGCAGTTACTCTGTAATGCAGATCCTAAGCACCACGAGCATACAAATCAGAACATTTGTGAGTACAATAAGCCTGGCAGAGAAGTTATAATGCTGCGGACTGATCAAAAGATGTCTTTCATTGTGCAGCTGAGAATACTGCAATTCCAGAGAAATTAAAGTCTTCAAAGTTGTGACTGTGCAGCTTAACAGATGGGCTTCTTCAAAGATTCATTATCAGTCTAACAGAAACTATAAATACCAGAGTGTGAACTGAACAACAAAAACACACACTTGACGGTTTAAATCCATCAGAAATATGGTCAGCTCTCTGCAGCAAAGGCAATGGAAAAAACCCTCGCTTCTGGCAAAAGAAAGCAATATTAAGCACGTTGTCCTGATAGGTGAGGCACAACAGTTGTTTTCACAATATGAATGAGTAAAGCAAATGGGACGTAACTCAATTTCATGACATTTTTAGAAAAAAACACCAATGCAAGCACATTTTTATACAGAGGTTGTCATTCTGGGGAAAAAGAAATCTTTAAGAACTGGGATTATCCTACAGGAGAAAATTTCAGACTCTTTCCAGTACTGCTATTCATCCTCCCTTCCCCGCACAACTCATGTCTCTGCTTTTGGTGCTCAGAGTACTTTTAGGCTGAGACCTATTAGACAACAGCTGATTGTTTTAGGATTGGAAATGCAAAGCAGCAAAGGGAAACATACAGAAAGAGTATGTAACAACCAATCATAGACTGGTTTGAGTTGGAAGGGACCTCACAGATCATCTAGTTCCAACTCCCTTGCCATGGGCAGGGACACCTTCCACCAGACCAGGTTGCTCAAAGCCCCGTCCAACCTGGGTTTGAACGCTTCCGGTGCAGGGGGATCCACTGCGCATTATGTAGTGATCAAGGATGCTGAAATCTTAATAAGCCAGTTCATGAAGCCAGCAATTTAATTGCAAATTTTGTTGATCTTTATTCCTTGCCTGTGTTCGTTCAGCATACTTTTGACTCTGATGTGTACATAATACTGCATTATGCTCTCATATGCTGTTTGGTATAAGATAACTGAAAGAAAAACAATATAAAGGAAACTATGTATGTGGTGGATTATCATAGTTTATATACTTTTATCCACTGCCTCTTTTTTCTTGTCTGCATCTCGATTAAACAGCATCTTGGTTATACAAAATACAGAGTTCTTACTCAATTTCAGATTTTTCAGAGTTCTACCAAAAGAGTGTGACCTAGGGCTTCTCCTTGCATGCCCAGTAGACATATTCCTCCTACTTTTGGTTATTGGTAAATGTATCAGTTTTACATAGTAGTTGGTGAATAGCATAAATATGCCAACATTTCTGTTGATAACTAGATTTTTTTAAGTTTGGGGAATGTATACATTGACAGGAAGATTTTTGGCTCAATTGTAGTTAGTAGTTGTATTTTAACATCTGTTGTTCCATAAAGTACTTTGCCATAATGTTATCCTAAATTGATATTGTTAGGCATGTAGTGACTAACACAGACTTTATGATACAGAGAAGTAGTGAATAGTCTATCAAATAGATTGTTATTTTGCTTCATGACATAGAGTGTCATGTTAAAACCAACTATTGATAGATAAAAAGTTTTGATTTTATGCTTTATTCGCCAGCTAGACAAACTAACTAACCAAACCAGTTTTCAATTTATATCTGTTGTTTCTTATGTTTCCCCTTCAGTATGAAACCTCCCGAACAAACTACACAACTACCATTTTCCAGTACAAGTAGAAATCCACTTTCCAGTAAGAAGTGTTGGTTTATGACACTAACTATGGAATACATCTTGCTGGATATAGCTATGTTCTAATACTGAATTTATTAATGACTTTAGTTCCTTCAAGAATCCAGAATGGTTATTCTTCATGTTCTCTTCATCCTAGTCATCCTTCTACTTCTGAAATGTAGGTACAAATCTGTTAATTTTCGTTACAAAACTTAACAGTGACAACATACTGATATTTTATACTCAAAGCCATTTTTTTTGTAGTGAGTTTAAAATAAGTATATTTTCTGATTTTGTGTTTCGTTTCTGCAAACTTGTAAGTATGAAAGAACTGGGGAGGATGTTATCTGTCCAAGTGTACATAATAACTGCTTGTATAGACTGCCTTTATACTCAGTGGAAATAAATCTAAGGCATGATTCATCTCATTCTAAAGACTTTCTGGATAGATAGATGGATAGATAGACAGACACATAGATAGATACATAGGTAGATAGATAGATTGATCAATTAGTGAGGAATGCTTCCCACTGACTGTAGTGAAAAACTAAATGACTTGTACAGACACCTATAGGTACATTGTGGTTGTCTGAAGTTAGATGCAGTGAACTCTGGTAAGGCTTGTTAAATTTTAAATAAATTGAATACACAGCTTGCTCAAGCTAAAAGATTTTTATACCTGTGATTGTGAATTTGTTTTTTTAAAAAAATAACATTTCAGAATGCGCTTGCTGAGGAGACAAGTAATGAATATACAAATATGCATATTTATTCTAACTTAAATACAAGACTAACAACGCTAATCATAAAATAACTTTGTGCATTTCTAAACCAAAGCCTAGAATCAATTGATAGATTTTTCTTACTGCTAGTGGCTTTTGGAACAAGTCCTAAACACTCATATGTGTTATGCTTTATGCATTGTGTTTTTCCATTATTAGTCAAATTTAATGTGAGAATACAATGTATTTTTAGTCATTATAATGAATGTGTTATTTTTCTTACAATGTCATACTTATTTTGACCTTTGTTGTAAGAATGGAGTCAATGGAGATTGATTCTGTACCTTCACCAATGAGGAAAGTAAGTGGTTTTTATACATTTGTATATATGTGTATATATACGTATATATGCTTATGATTTCACCTACAATTAATACCGCAAAAAATAGGATATGTCCCCCTTGAAAACAGTTCTTATGTACATGCTGATTTCAACTATGCTTGATGCTTAGCAGAAGTCAGATACTCCCTGAAAAGGAACCAAAAGGAAATAAATTACAACATTGATTTCCAGAATTATATTCTCCATATGCCATGTACAGGCTTTTAAACTTCTGATGCTAAATTAAGTGGCAAATTCTTGAAATCAGGGTATGTTTATACCATAAAAATTGTAACTGTTTCCAAAATAAATGTTGCTAATGTATAAAACTGAGAGTTGCAATAAAATTTAAGTTCTAATATATGAAGGAATGGAAATATATGTCAGATTTCCAACTTCAGCAGATCCCATGTAGATGTCTGCAGTGCAGATCTGTGCTAGCATTTCAGAATTTCCTTTATAGCCTATAGACTGGTTATATCCGTAGATAGACCTATATTCATAGGTATAACCCATGGAGTAGTATGTGTGATTCTTCTCATGCTAAAGGAAACTTACTGGTGTCATTTCTGTTTCTCCTCCTTCACCATAAGGGGAATTTTGGGGGATCAGGTGGGATGTAAATGCTGTCGTTGCAGATGTTTTAAATTACAAGAGGTGAATCACTTAACACTCTTCACATCACACTGATTTTCAAAACATTAATTTCACTGATGATGGATAAAGGTTTTTTTTAAGCCACATATAAAGCCATTTACTATATTTCACCTTTCATAATCAATTTTCCTTGCTGCTTGATCAGGTGATCTTTTTTCTGTCTATACTTAGGGGCATCAACTTGTATATAGTATCTTCACATGTTAAGAAAAAGCTAGGTATAGAAGTCAATGGTCTGAAAGCAATGTTAGAACCTAATATTTAAGTAGGGAATTGCAAGCTTTGAATGACATCTCTAAGATGAGAATGCAGGCAGAAACTTTGCACGGTATTAGTATTCTGATAGGAGTGGTAACATCCAGGAAGAGATGCTAGCTTAAGAATGGAATCTCAGCACAGAAGATGATGTAAGTGTCTGAAATTTTTCTTATCTGAATGTGACAGAGGGGACTTCTTGAAATAAAACTAAAATACGTACTTTCCCTCCTGCCCCCTAGATCTCTAAAAACAGTAACTTAATTCTGAGGTTTTGCATTTTAGTGCTATGAACAAAACTGGCAGCAGAGAGCGCCAGAAATCTGCAGGCTTTATAGACCTCAAAAATGTGACACTATTGTTTAAAATACCTTAATTATTAACATACTTACTATACTGTAATTAATGCCTTACCATTCATTTAGCTTGAGACACCGACTGGTCCAATGAGATTATCATTAATAACTCCACCACAAGATGGACGTATGGGTGAGTAAAAATAAAGTTTGTAATTGGATAACATTTGTGTGAAGAGGATTAATAAATTAAAATCCATACATTAGAAATTCACTACGCAAACCTGAATTGTGTTGAGGTATAAGGAACTTCTCATGTAGATGTCGATCCAGCACATGGGAAATGGTTAAAAATGAAAAATGAAGTAAGTCTTTCTAGTACTGACCTACTCTGTACAAATAATTACTTGTAATCAAAATTATTTTTGCTGAGCAATCATAGTCAACTGTTGCAAAGAAAATACCGTAGTGGCGTGTATGGTTGAACAGAACAGGCATACTTGCGTTATATGTTGTTGACCTTCTAGTAACCTTCATAATTTCATTTGTTTAGTTACCAGAGTTAATATTGCCCATAATGTCATGTTAAATATCACATGAAGAAAAAGGGGAAACTAGGTGGAAGTTACAACAGTATTTAATAAAAAAAGCAAGGTAGTAAAGTTGAGATCAAGAATTTCTTCAGAAAGGTTCTTTTTTTCTCCCACAATATCACTGTAATAATATCTAACTCATTTTGCCTGCCTGTACTTCCTTTCATTCCTGGGCTGTTGCACATCTTGGGTAACACTCTGATGTAAATAAGACACGAATAACAGCTTATTGAAATTACTGCTTGAGGACTGTTTATTTGTGAGGAGTCTCTCAGAATTCCTAATGCTCTGTGGGTCTAACATTCAAGTGTCCCTCCCATTCCTGGTTTTACTTTCACCATGTTTCTGTAACAGTCCATTCACAGGCAGTCTTTCACCTGGCTTCAGCAGTTAATAGAATCCACCTCCAGCCACATAAGGAGCTTTTAGCACTCCTATGTTTTTGTATGGAGTAAACATCCCAAAATAAAGACAAATGCAACTGCAATGCAATTATAATGAAGAAGAAGAAATTTCTTTTTCTATGTTACGTTGATTTGTATGTTCAGATCCTACCTAAATGCATGCTTGCCTATAAATTTATGGACAACAAGATAGCGAGAATTGAGGTTAACTTTTTTTATTGTGTCTAAATATAAATAGACATTTAATTAGACAGTAAAATTATATGTAGAACAGTTATGTGTTCAGCATGTTTCAGAATCAACCCATAAAGCTTTGCAGTGGACAAAGTTGAATGAATCAAAGTGTGCTTGCAAAAGTAAGGGCAAGTGTGTACTAGAGAAAGTCTTCTTGTCACAGATAGATGGTGCAAAAAAGAATAGCTGAAGAACTGGAGCACCTCAGCAGGGCTATCTTGATAGTCTAATAGTAGTCTGATAAATGAGAGAAGGTGAAAGAAACCAACATATATATGTTTAACTAGAAAAAGATTTGCAGGAATGGTGCAATATGATGTTTTTGTGACAGCCAAACTCTATGTAGGATTAATCTACTGATTATTAATAATTGTGTAAAAGCACATTATTAATTTTTAGGCCTATTTGAATCCTTTCTCCAGCTTATCCTGGAGGTCATCATGAAGCAAGTGGAGGAAAAGAAGGTTATCAGGAGTAGTCAGCATGGATTCACCAAGGGGAAATCATGCCTGACCAATCTGATAGCTTTCTACGATGACATGACTGGCTGGGTAGATGAAGGGAG
>Ga0181612_165134_pt1 | contig 12268 bp, 9 predicted proteins | sample HoacroProtozoa21_FD_119630 | JGI IMG/M metagenome (GOLD analysis project Ga0181612, IMG submission 119630) | Hoatzin crop microbial communities from Cojedes, Venezuel. Combined Assembly of Gp0051906, Gp0051904, Gp0051908 | reverse complement strand
GCTGAGAACCATATGCCACAAAGGCTTCAGAGCTTATTGTTGGGTAGGGTCTCAAGGACTTAACAGCTTTGTGGGCCACAGCATGAACCTGCTACCCGGCAGCTGCGATCTCCTCGCACCTCAGCCTCCCCGGGAAGGGTGGGAAGATCAGCCTGAAGATTAGTTGGCCTTCACATTCTTGGAGTGTTTGGCATAGAAACACTCCTGGACACTGACAGGGGGAAGGTGAAGGGCTACCCAGGCTCCAGAAGGTGGTAAACGTGGCCTCCGTTCAAATCTAACAGGGGTAGTAGGGCTGTTGCTTTGTAAGGTTGTATGTGACATAGGGAGCAGTGGATGGCTTGCTGGCTTACACCTCCCAAGTCAGTTCAGCGTCACAAAGTGTATTGGGAAGGGTGGACAAAGCACACCTCTTCATCCTCGAAGTGGGCCATCCTCCTTCATGTGCTCTGAAAGGAATTTAGCCCACATGCTCAGAACTGGTGTGGGGCAAAACAGGATTTTCAGTAAAACCATATTATCACCTCCATGAAGGTAACCAGGGTGTGTCTTCCTTAGCAATCTGTCCTGGAGCAAACTCCAAATAAAGTCAATTGGGAATTCCCAGAGTAAAGACTCACATAAAACATTCTCCTGTAGGAATTTTATTATCTGATGGTGTTTGCAATTAGCAACTTGAGTTTTTGTAATCCTCTCCATTCTTGGTGTAGGTAGTTGATGGTTGCAAGTATCACAGTTCTGGTCTCCAAGCTGTGTCCAAATCCCTGAAGCCTGAAGCTTAAGGTCCTTACCCAGCTCTAATTTGAGAGCTTTGACTCTCACACCATCTGACTGCATGGATTAAATGCATGTAAATACCTTCATAGCGACTGGCGAAACATATTCGTGACGCTACCCTAAATCGGGATGCTCTCTCTCCAGGGGTGTCAGTTTGATGTTGTCACCTACTCAGCAAATAAATCCCTTTATTGAAGAAGGGAGGCTTCATGCTCTCCAGTCATGCCCACAACCAGCTTCTTTACCCTCAGTCTGCTTTCTACTCTGCTTTGCCATCACGAAAGCTGGTTTTCTAAACTCCTCAGTGCAAAGATGCTGTCATTAATGCTTTGTTATCATCTCTATTTCAGCGCAGCTTGCTATGAGTCACTCTGATGTTTGCACCTTGGTTGCTCTGTCTTATTGGTCTATGAAAGAGTCAGGATGAGAATTTCCATTCCAAACACTCATCTCCCTCCCAGGCTAATGGGGTCAGACAGGTCTGCCTGCAAGACACGTTTTTCTTAAGAGTGTCATGTCACTGACAAAAGCTATGAGAAGGTGGCCCTTTCAATACAAATCAAGTGTTCCTTGGCTTACAGCACTTGCTATACAACTGCACACAAGGCAATGCCACACATCCAGCATGAGACATGCTTCATTCCCCCACCCCTCCAGAAATTTGAGATTCCCTACAATGGTTCCAAGCACTAGTTTTCTGCCTATATCCCTGTTTGTAAGGATAGACATTGATTTCTGACTATTCTTTTTTTTTACCTTGGCTGTAGGATTTAGGTAGGCACAATGAAAACCTGCTCACCGATAACCTCAGACATCAGTAATTTTGGAGTAGTGAGCCAGGCAGGTGTTTTTGCTTGCATGGACCACATCTTGGGCTGTGTTTCTGACTCCTACAGGTTACATCCATTCTGGTAACCAAGATGAGTCACAGGTTCTTCTTCTTATCCAGAGGTTAAACATCATGGCAGAACTAATTCTGATCTCCCTGAGCAGGGTCTCACCTTCCAACCTGTTTCGCCGTAGCAGTCCTTGGACAGTCTACACCCTGAAAAACACGTTTGGGAGGTGCAGGTTGACCCAGATCAGAACAGTTCCAGGCATCTTTCACTGTTCACCTATCAGGGTTTGCTGCTAAACCAGCTTCCACCAGAGCTTCCAGGCTTCCCAAGAGGGGAAATGGCTTCTGGGAAAAGAAATGTGGATAGAATGGGCAGCTGATGATAGGAGACAATCAATAGGAAATAGGAAGTGGTGTGAGGGTACAGAGGTATTAAAGATGGGATGGGATGGGATGGGATGGGAAGGGATGGGATGGGATGGGATGGGATGGGATGGGATGGGATACCACCAAGCTGCTACCTCTACCAGAAAGCACACAGGGAGCAAGTGGTACAGTGCTCAGAGCAATTCTGTAGCCCTGATGACAGTGTGCCAGCACTGAAGTCTGTGCCAAGCCGTTTAGTGGTATAGGAATAATCACTTTGACAATGGGCTCACACACCTGGGGAGCAACCCGGGAAGTTCCCCAAACAAGCTGCTTCTCCATCTGTTCAGTCTCAATGATAAGCCTGGCTGATTTGTCAAGTCACCAAGAAGTGTGGTACATTCTGGTTTGAGAGTTCTCCTTGGCAGGCTCCTAGGAACTGGGACTTTGGGGAATTAATGTCTAATGAATTTTTGGGGTTTTTTTGTTGTTTTTTTTTTTTTTCACAAGTCTGACCAATTTCATCATATTGTAAAAAATAAAACCAGAAAAGCAAAGTTCTAAATGTCTGTGTGCGTGCACAGAAATACATGGCTGCAGGAGGAATTTCTGAGAGTGATTTACTTGGAGAAGACTCCACGTCTCCATCCTGGGCTTCTGAGGATAATTGTCTGAGCCAAAACATGCTCTTCTTCCTAGAGAATGGAGAAGGTAGGCTATTTTATACTCTAAAAATGAGTGCAACATTAATGAAGCTAAAACCACAAAAGGGCTCAATTACACTTGCATTACAAAGTGACCACGAAATCGAATATTGGTGGAGTTCAAATGTCTGCTGGCTTGCAAGAAGATGACCACAAGGAATGCAAAGCATGGTCTGACTACTGCTGTCACCGCTCCTGGGGAGAAAACCTGCTGGGCTAAAAACCTGACCCAAGCAGCTGGCAACTCAAGATATAAGAACAGTTTGCTGTTATCTTTTCTTCATGCTTGCTGAATCTCTTCCCTTTTTGTTTCCTGGGGATCACAGAGGGAGGCAGGAGGCTCCTTGTGCTAGAGTCAACTCATCTCACTAGTGATGGCAACATCATCACAGGACCCAGGGCCAGAGTGAGACAAATGCATCTGACTCAGCGGTAAATCAGCTTTCCTCCTCTCCCCGCATGCAGCAAGACTACTGCTGATCCATAAAGGATGCTCTGGGCATCTCTTGTAACAGCAGCTGTCCCTCCATTCAGAGCAAAGAGGCATCTAAGAAATCTTGGTATGTCTCCTGCCATGCTCAGCAGGAAAACTCAAACTGCACTGCAGGCTAAAAGCGATCTTGCAGCAGGGCCAAAAGGTTCAAGACCCAGTCGTCCTTGTCATAGCACATTAAAAATGGGTATTCATTCAGCTGTGCACAAGCAAAGGCTTTTATGTAAAGCAAATGTAATCTTCTGCCACAAATCAGCGTGAGAAGCAGTGGGCAAGCTCCAGGAGTTAGCTTTCTGCTGACACTTCAAGTCTCTATAAAGATTGCATGCTCGGCAAGAGACAGGTCTCCAAGAGGGAGAAATAAGTCAAAGATTCCCCTTGTCTTCACAAGACGCTTTCCAAAGAGCACTGACAACTAATGTCCTCTAGCTATGGGGCAGATACATCTGTCCTTCGCTGTTCATGACCAGTGTTCAAGGCTTGGCGGGCCATGGGATGGTTCATAGGAGGCAATGTGGCAGTCCAAAGGTATCAGCCCTGCTGATGTCCTCTCCGGAAACACCGTAGCTCCTCTTTCCTTTCATTCCCCCAGGGTCTCAGCATGAAGGTCTCCAGCTTTTTGCTGGTTATTAATGATTCTCTGCCAGGACTTCCCCTGACTTTCAGTGAGAGAAGTGCAGCCAGCAGATGTTTTTCTTTCATTAGCTGAACAAAGTCACAAATTCAAATTTTTTGGTCAACGTTAGACACTGTGAATGAACCAAAACTACATGTATATTTATTAAGGGCAGCTTTGGCTGAAGACATCATACCGAAATGTAATGCTCAAATATTTGGACTCCGCAGTTTTCTCTCTGAATACGCTGTTTCTTTATCTGTCTTTTGTTTCATTAAGATTTAGGCTAAAAGAATTTCAAGCCTTGGTCAAGCTTGGGCATCCAGTTCATGTTAGATGTCCCTGGCACTACTCTCCGTGCTACAGGCCGAAAAATTTTATTCTTCTCTAGTAACACTCCAGCCTGAAGTTGTACCATGTCCTGGAGGTGAAAGTCTCCATTGCCCATTGGGGTCTTTGTAGGACCTGAGAGCATCTCTACATTGCTTAATGCAAGAGTGAGCAGAGAACTGTGAGCTGCTGTGGCACAGCACTGTGCAGACTTGGTTGCAGAGACAGGCAAGCTCCCCAAGCTCTGCCCAGGTCCAGACTGCTCCTCTGCAAACACACTGCTGGACTCCATACATCAAGCTAGGTCCTGATCATGGATAAAGACAGAAACAAAGGCCATCTAATATCCCTTCAGATGACTGGAGATATTCTTTATATGCTATTAACAATTGAACTATGTCCAACTTCAGGCAAATTCGAAAATAGGGATTAAGAAGTACCCTGCCGTGAAGCAGCAACTGAAACCCGTTACATGATGACTGCCCAACCTACCATAACATTTTTTGGCCCCTCTGGCATGTTTGCTTTCCCCAAAACAAGCTAAGAAAATTACCACAGTCCTAGAATATTTTGCTGGTAGTGATCATGTTCATAATCTCTTCCATAGCCTCCTTCCAGATACACAGTGAAATATTGTGTCTCTGGATATTGCTGGGTCTGTGGGATGGTCAAAGCCTGTGAAGCCACGGTGAGTTGCAGTCCCACCTCTTGTTGCTTTCCAAATGAAGCACAAGAGCTGGGGTGCAAACACGTGCCATGGGCTCCCGAGTGCTGGTGTTGCTGTGCGCACATGGCACCATGGAGCTGCCACTCTTCTGCTATGATTAGGTTCATGAAAGGAACACTGCTCTTCCTCCGGTGGTTCAATGCTTCTAATATTCTTGCATAAGTAAGTGACTGAATCATTTGTAGTTGGATTCAGCTGACAGCACTGCTCTTAAACAGCAAATATGTGATCTTTCACGCCCTGTGGCCAAATAAACCCAGTGAGGCCATCCAGCTCAACACTTGCATCTCTCACTTTAAGAATGCCAACCCTTAAGTACAGTCTGCCCACGTGTTTCTAGTGGGTTAGAAAATATTTACATTGCAACAGCCATTGCTGAAATGTGGTCACTTCTGGGAAGAGAAGCAGCTGCTCTTTACTGAGGGAAGTGAGGCTTTGTGGTTTGAACAGTGGCTGGAGCCCAAGATTTTATTCTGGTAACACCACTGCTGGGAGCTGAAGCATCATGCAGTCATGGCTTTGAAGATGGGTATTACATAGCTCAGGTGCTGGTGGCAATGTAACTACTGACATGAGCACAGAGCCATCCACAAACTGATTCGTCTGCTTTATTGGGTGAATTAAGCAGCCCTTTCTGACCTCTGTGCCATTTTAACTAGATTGCTGCAAGCCAGCAGGCTTAAAATGAGCCCAGGTACCACTGGCACCTAGCCCTAGAAGATCTTGAAGTGTAACCAAAGGGTTACACTGTGAATTAACCCCTTGAGGAATCTTTCTGCTTTCTCTGCCCTCCATGAAATGGTTGGATGGAGTGTGTGTGCATGGAGGTGATGGAAGGGCAAAAAAGGACTAAATGGAATGTTAATAAGAAGTTCATACACATGTCTACAGCCCAGAAAGGGCTCCTTTGGTTGAGGCTCTGACACATCGGACATTTAAATGGAGAGGTGGCTACTCAGCTGAGACCAGGAGGTAGGAAGAATCTCTCAGGTAGACCTTTCCAAGGGACATTATAAGGCAAATTTAAGGCACTTGCATGCCTTCAGATCCCCTCTTACTTTTCTTCTCAGAAACACCCTTTCTCAGTGGGGATTTAGGAAATGGCTGAGGTGGGTTGGGAGATCTCCCACAGCTCCATATGGACAGATGGGATGCCCCATGGTGTAAGCGTGGGAATGTACCACCCCCTCTCATCTCCCTGCTTGACTCGGATGCAGGTGGCAATAGCAAAGGGCCTGTTTCGCCAGACATGAGAAAACAACAGAAGCAGTGAAGCTGGAAATGGCCAAATCGAGGTAAGCAGGGGGTGGCCTGTTGATTATTTTATTTCAAGAGGAAAAAGATCCAGCTGGATCCTATCCCTAGTATGGCTTATCTTTTTCTGTAAAGGTATCATAAGGGCATCTGTGGTGGCACATATCTCTAACCAGACAATACCGGTCTTACTAGCAATGCTTGCTCATTTAGCCTTATGCCTCAATGAGTTTTATTTGGTAACCAAACTGGATAGGCTTTTTTCATGGGATCCAGACATGAAGCAACCTTTAAGCACTAACAAGGAGTGGTTTGAATCTGCTGGGTACAGCTCTTCCTTGTCCATCACTTTAACGCGATGTAGCAGCCCAGGATTTTGGAGGGATGTGCTGGGAGTCAGCAGACTGCAACGGCCGTGTCTGTCAAACTGCAGAATGCTCGGGAGGCTGCGTTTGCAGCCCCTCGGGGACAGCAGGGATTGGCACTGATCAGTCAGACACAGAAAGCCTCTCAAGGGTGGGGATGGGAGCAGCACTGTTGTAACAGCGGCTGGAGATTTTGCTTCTGCTTCCCTCCTGGCTCCTACCTGCACGGAAAAAGCCCATGCCACCAAAAGATGATGCGTGAGATTTTCTGAAGCAGAGTCAGAGCAGATTTGGGATTGTTAAGATAGCCTTTCGATACCGAAGTGTTAAAGTCTATCTTGGAACTGTACCCAGCACTCTGCGATAAGGGCCCGTTCCATTTTCGTGGTGGCATTATGCTGCACATGCCACAATGCCAAGTCACAGCACTGAAAAAGGTAATGAGACACTCGATACACCAAACATGTGGCGAATCACAAAGGAACACAAAGAAATATTCAATCAGATACTCAACCACAGGAACACACTAACCATCCTGGGCGCAGTATATCATCTTCCTCCAAACGAGACGCCCGTGCCTGACAACTGTTACAGTCCATCAGTTACAGCCCTGAGAACACCTCCAGCCATACGTGGGTCGAGCAGGAGACTATGCTGAATTTATTGGGGTTGTTTTGCTGCTGATTTGGAAGGCTGCCTGTTCCCAACAGAGTGCCAGGTCCCGTTGCAGCCTCGGCTCTGGTCCCCTTCTCCATCCCAGCTGCATGGGACCGTGGGGAAGAGCCACCGAGCAAGCGGCTGGAGAGCGGCTGCCTCACTGCGATCCCCCGCCTGGCAGGGATGGCTGCATTTGTCAGAAAGCTTCCATTAGTCGTGCATGCCAGCTATAATCTCCCAGCCCGAACAAGGCAGCATCTGCTCCGGAGCCAGTATTATATAACCACAACTGGGCACATTAAAACCGTGGGCAGGAGAGAGCCATCGGCTCCACCGCAGAGCTTGTCTTGAGTAAGAGCCTTTATGCGACTCTACAAACCTATGTTGGTTTTTTTCCCTTGTGTAATTTGGGGGCTGTGTCTGTTGCGAAGATTATAAACTCGCATGTATCCATAGGCACTGGCTGCTTGCACAACTGATCTAAAATTCTCAGTCCTGGACTACCTGAAGTTAGGAAGAGTTTTGAAAAAAAGCACTTAGAAATGGTGACAGTGGGATTACACGCAAGGGAAACTCCGATGTGTCAGATTTGTTGAGAATCTAAAAATACGTCCCTTTTTTAGAGAGAGGGGGAAGTGACTGGCAAATAGTATCAATCTGAGACAGCCTAAAGCAAATAGAAGGATTATAATGCAGCTCATTTAGGACGGCAGAATTCATTTTCAGGCACTCCTTTTCAAAATGCTCAGTGACTCCTGCGTGTGACAGAAGCTATTCAAAAGCAGCGTGAAGAAGGCAGGGAAGGACTTTAGCCCAATTATGCACAATTGCAAATCTCTGAGTAGAACATCATTAACTGTACTCCAGTGACAGGCAGGATTAACTTGGCTGAAACCACATAGTGAAGAAATCTGTAAGACTAAAATCGAGGATTGCTCAGAAACTGCTAGGATAATCTGTCGCAACAGCAGCTTTAGGCATGAGAAGCCAAAAGGTCCAGACGGACTTCCCTGATGCTCCATGGAACCAATGCTTTGGCTTTTACTGGCTTTAAGGGGTTCTGTGTGTGCTTGTGCATATGTATACACGTTCACAGATACACACACTTCCTCTCCTTCCACTCCCTGGGGTAGTGGAAGACCCTCTTAATGTATAGCCATGGTCAAACACTCAGCCTCACAGACTCTCCTGCACCGAGGGGCTTCCAGATGACTTTATGAACGAGCATGAACAAAATCTCAGGAGAGCACACCCAGGATGGTGCAACCCTGAGATTTCAAAGAAAGATGGTTTTACACAGCCTAGCTTCACAGAAATGGGGAGTGCACAGGAGAAAAGGCCAACCTGCCTGAAAATATACGGGTCGCTGCAAAAAACGTAGGTGCTGGGGCAGAAGAACACCTTTATTTTGCTTTTAATCTGCCAGGCTGGCTCTTGGAGGGCCCCAGCAGCACCCTCTGGTGACCTGAGCTGTCCTAAACAACCAGCAGTTACTGGGAAGCAGGGGTTGGGTTCTGCAGGGCTTTTGCCATTACTGGAACAAATCATTCAAAACTCTGACAGTTCCCAGGGGGAGTTTGAGGTCATGGAAAAGTGATGAGGGAGGAGAAGACAGAAATGCACGGCGAGGCTCCTAGGAGATGGGTGAAGGTTATCTTCTTTGCACAATCATCCTGTACTGGTATGATCTAAATGCAGAGGTGGTTGCTTAAGCAGGTTACGGTGATGTGGGCAGGCGACACGTTAGTAGCTGCTGCCTGCCCCAATTTCTGCCTGCAAGGAGGTGTTAAGCAGATACCGATGCTATCAATGCAGCTCACTTGCTGCCTTGAAGGCTCCCCAGGCATGAGGCACGGTGTCCTCCTACCAGGAGCCACACCTGCTAAACCCACAACGAGCATCACCCAGAATTTTAGTCTCTCTGTTGTCTCCTGCCCAAATATCCTTTTCTACTGAGCAGTGACACAGCTTGCCTGCTAATGCTTCTTGCTACCTCTCGGCTATCACAGCGCAATATGCCTGGCACACGGGCTTCATCGCATGGGAAATCCCAGACCGCAGTGTGCTGTGTGTCTCCCTGGTGATACCGGCTCCTACACACACATTAAGTCTCCTCTGCTTCCCGCTCTGCCCAGGGAATACCGGGTCACAGTCTCTAGTCCCTACCTTGCAAGCATTTAAAAGCACAGACTGAAGGGATCTGAAAGATTGCCTGGAGCTCTTATAATAAAATCCATGGTTTATAACTTTGATTTCTGCAGTGGAAGTCAGTAAAGTGCCATAAAATCATAGGATAATTTAGGCTGGAAAGGAGCTCTGGAGGTCCAATGCTCTGCTCAAATCAGAGTCTGCTTCAAGAGTTTGATGTTAAAACTGTTTTTTCAGAGCCTTATCTACTAAAGTTTTGCATACCAGCAAGGACAGAGGTGGCATAGCCTTGCTGGGTGCCTGTTCCAGGTTGCATCACTCTTTTGGGGACTTTTTCCCCCCTTACATATAATTGAAATTTCCATTGCTGCAAATTGTGCCATTGCCTCTTACTCTTTTGCTGTGCTCCTTGCAAAAAAAACATGGCTGTATTTCCTCACTGATCCCACATCAGGTAGATAAAAACAGCAGTGTGGTCCCCTCTTAGTCTCTTCTTCCCTCCAGGCTGAAGAAAATCTGCTTTCTACCCCTCTTCTCACACTCTGTGCCCTCCAGCACCCTAACCATCAAGCTGGGACTCCACTGCATGAGCTCCAGTTTGTCATATTCCCCTTGAATTGGGAAGCCTGAAACTGGACACAGTAATCCAGATAATCTTATGAGGCTTGAGAGAAGGAAACAACTACTTCCCTGGGCATGATGGCTCTACTCATGCTCATACCGCCCAGTGTGTGGTAGACTTTCACTGTTGCAAGAGACCTCTGTAGACTACTGTTCAACCCATTACCCACCAGAACCCTTCCTGCAAAGCTGGTCAGTCCCCAGCTGGTCCAACTGTGTGGGGTTATTCTGCCCCAGATGTTGGACTGGGCACACTGCAAGAGCATTAGCACTTGTTGCAATCTGTGAGGTTCCTGTCTGCCCACTTCTCTGGCTGAATGGCAGCCTTGACTGCCAGCGTGTCTGCTCCCCTTGGTTTCCAAGGAAAGTAATAGCTGGCACATGAGCAGGCTTTTAAAAGGCACTTGATGCCTGGTATGTATGGCTTCTGAGATTGGAAAGAGGAAAATTCAAAAAGGGCATTGATTGACTGGTAGGATTGTGCCTCTTGTTTTGAGGTGACAGCACCAGACTCCCAGTAAACACATTAACTGAAGGATGAGGATAAAATGTGTCTTAAGACACTGTTAAGGAAAATAATCTGCTACACGTTGTCTGGTGAACTTAAACTCAGTCCCAGTCTCCCACGTCTCGGGGCAGGTCCAACCAATATTTTAGGGAGGACTTCAGCTTCTGCTTGCCACGTGTTGTCTGGGAGATGGACAAGAGCTGCACTGGTCATCCAGGTGACTTTAATCTCCCCTAAAGGAGGAGGGGATTTATTCTTAGGTGCAGGAGATGGTCTGGGACTAGGGCTTCAACGTGCTGCCTCCCGCTGGTCAACCCAGAAGATCATTAGGCAAGTGGTTATCAGGTGTTAAGTAAGGACAGTTAGTTTTGACTGACAGATTTGAGAGTGGGTTGAAGTTTCCACCATGGGAAATGGCACAATGCAGTAGTCTGAAAAGATCTTGAGCAAGATTTTCTTACCTCAAGCAGGTGGTCATGTTGGTTCTGCACTCTTCTGATCCCCATTCCTTAGTCTTGCTCCACTTGTTTTCTCTGGGAAAAGGATGAGAGGTGGGGTCGATTTTACACTTTCTTGCCTGCATTCAAAGTAGCATGACTAGTCTTTGATTTTTTACATCACTGGCTCTTACATATTTTTAATGTAATGACTCTTACGCAGAGAAGTGCATTCAGTTATCTATCTAACCAATCCATTTCATGGTGCATCATCGTTTTACTTTGTCTCTTCTTAAAAAGTCAACCAAATTCCCTTTGTTTTCCACCATCATGTAGGCCTGGGATAAACAGAAAGTACTGAAAATACACAAGCTGCTTTGCCCAGAATAAACTGGGGTACCATATGGCCTAACAAGGTGTCCTAGGTCTGGAGTGACTTCTGCAGACCCCCTTGAGTCTCCATCCCATGTCACGTGCTCTGTGGCACCAGGCCCAGGGGAGAACAGCTCTTTGGGGACAGAGAGACATATGTAGCTTTGCATGTGACCACTGCACCTGATCAAAACAGCTCTGGAAATAGCTGAAGGACATGGTGGAGACATGTGCCGACCACGCACAGGGATGCATGAATCCATCCTTTCTCATGACACACATGCACTTGCATAGAGTTGTGCACATACACTTACACATACATGCCTGCATACACATGTAGACAAAACGCCTCTCCCTTGTGCTCACCCCCAAATGCAAACCAGTACATGCACCAGGAGTATGATGCAGAGAGGCTTCAATTGCCCCACTGGAGCTGGTCAGCATTTGGTTGATCTCATTCATTTCTTGATGCCCATAAGAAGGCATTCTACGGCAGCCCTGTACCCAAGACGTGTGAAGTCAGTTCGAGGATCAGGCCACTTCAGAAAATGCACTAGCTATTCCCTTTAACTGAGAGAAGGCAAGTAACTTCAGAGTTCAAATAACAGTTCACCCATTTTTATACCTTCATTACCTAATCTCATCAGTAGTTCTGGACATGCTCGTGAGTTAGGCTGATCAGCTCTGAGTATGTTCTTCCGAACGAAGGTGTGCAGGAGGGATCATTCAGGGGTTATAGCCACGGTGGTTATAATTTCAGGGTGCTCAGAAAGTGGGACTGAAACATCATCAGTGTTCTGCTCTCCAAGTTTTGTTTTCTGTGGAGGAGAGGCTTTCACCAAGCTGAATCACAGAATCACAGAGTCACAGAATAGTAGGGGTTGGAAGGGACCACTGTTGGTCATCTAGTCCAACCCTCCTGCTGAAGCAGGGTCACCTACAGCAGGCTGCACAGCACCTTGTCCAGGCGGGTCTTGAATATCTCCAGAGAAGGAGACTCCACAACCTCCCTGGGCAGCCTGTTCCAGTGCTCCGTCACCCTCACACGGAAGAAG
>Ga0181612_167778_pt1 | contig 12269 bp, 4 predicted proteins | sample HoacroProtozoa21_FD_119630 | JGI IMG/M metagenome (GOLD analysis project Ga0181612, IMG submission 119630) | Hoatzin crop microbial communities from Cojedes, Venezuel. Combined Assembly of Gp0051906, Gp0051904, Gp0051908 | reverse complement strand
GCAGGACTTGCCCTTGGTGAGATTTCTCAGTAGTCTGGACACATTCAACAGAAAAGAAAACACATAGAGATGATAAGCATGATTTAAGGTGACCGAGCCCCAGGGAAAGAGGAATACTAAGTGCTGTGTAGTCTGGATGTAGCTAAGCCAAACCATTTGCCCACAAACTGGTTCCTGCCTGTTTTACCTAACAGTAAACACTGGGATTACATGGAGAGAGATGTAAATGCATCATACTGTAAGGTATTCTTGTCTACAGGTGTATTGGTGGATAGAGTACTCCACAAATATAATGATTAGATCTTTCTGATGCTTAGACAAGGAAAAATGATGTTTCCCCTGAAAAACATGATGATTAATTAAAATGGCCTGTTCTGTGCAGCATAGTCCCCTTATATGTCATTGTAATTCTACTACAAAAGAGATGCTGTTATTACTAATAGTGCCCAGGCTGAAGTGACAGGTCTGCTGAAGTCTGTAATTCTTTTCATATAGATCACATCAGGAAATTCATTTGGAATAGTGAAAAAACAACCATGGTGATGCTGAGGTACATTGCTGTTGGCACACAAGCTCTCCAGTTCAAAGCTAACTTGTATGGTTTTGCCTTTGACTGCAATTCAGACATGCTTGGATAAATAACAATGCTCATGTTTGAACTACTTAGGCACTGTTGGCTTTCCAAACTATGTTATGACAGCCCCTACCCCTGCAGGTAGAGGGGAAGATGCTGTACAGCTACAATTTGTTTCAAGCTGTGTATTCTCCTTCCACAACGTATCACATCTGACAAAAAACAAAACAAAACAAAACAAAACAAAACAAAACAAAAACACTTCATTATAAAATTAGTAGTAAGGGCATATTATGTGAAACTATGAAGAATGGAAAAGAAACAAACTGGAGAATTATCAATCCCAGAAAAAAAGAAACAAACCCTAAAGTCAGGAATTAAGTAAGTCTCTCCTCCGGGCTATTAAAGGTTACAAGTCATAAACATGTGCTGCATTGCATCACTCCTTTTTACTACTATGATAGTCCTCTGTCCTTTTCTTGCATTTTTGCTGAATCCATCCTGCCACCCTCATTAAGGGCTTATTTTCGTATAATAGGTAAAAGAGCGAGGGGAGTACCTCTTTCATCTTTGGGAGACAGTAGTATTTTTTTTTTAAGTGTTCCTCTGTAATTAAAGCTAACAATTCAGTTGTTCTTTTCCAGCATTTTCGCTTGCATAGCTCTTTAAAGACTTTTTCCCTCTTCCATTAACAATTTTATCTTTGATTACTACCCCTTTCCTCTGGATCAGTCTGCCTTCACATCCGATCCCTTGTTGTCATTGCAGCCTGCTGTGCAAACTAGGTAAGCTTGGTAAGACACCTTCACATTGGCAGCCTTGATTGTGTTTGCTGGGCTATGAGGAAAACAAGAAGCCTAAAAAAATAAACAACTCAAGAGGCTTGCTTGTGAGAGAATTGACCCCTGCTGAATCTACAGTACAGAAAAATGCAGAGAATTTTACACTTAAATTGAACGTATCTTATTGAAGTCTCTTGCTGAGAGGAATCCATCTCATGTTGTTAGCTTGATCTTTGTAGTTTTCATCTGTCTGATGTACTGCTCCAACTGTACTTTATACCCACTTTGCATAGAGGTAAATAACAGCACACTGGCCAAGGCAATGGGAAGTCAGGCCCTTACTCTTTACAAAAGAGCTGTGGAAGCAGAGCAGCCACTCTCTTTGGGGGCTGACAGGAGGAGGCACAGCTGTAGCAAACCCATGGGGCCAGAGGGACCTCTGACTTTAATGGCAGCTTTGCAGCTGCAGCAATTACTGCCATGCATCTGACTGGGTGTGAGGGTGACTGCTTCCAGCCTGAAGCCTACAAACAAGCATCCTCTGCTAATTAGGGACAGAGGAAGAGGAGATCAGAGGAGTTACTAAATGTGAAGTCAGTGCTGTGGCCAGTTAGTAGTAATACTGTTTCTTGCTATGCCCGTGAATGTATTACAGAAGTATTGACAAATCTTACCCTGCCTGTAGGAAAGTGAGTGGCTGACAGAGAATAAGACTTTTTCTTTCAGCTGCTACTTTAAAGCCTGCTCAGACTAGAAATGACAAAACTGTACCAGATGATGGTCTCTCTGATGCTATGAAGTATTTATTTGTTGGCAGGAGTCTGTATCATAAAAATTCCCCTTTAGCAACAGAATTCCTTGTGTTTTAACAAATCAGGCCTAGCACTTGTGTAATCCTGGTGAGTTGCAAGAATGAATGACTATGCTTCTGATGGCTTTGATGTTCCTCCTCTTTCTCCCCTCTTCATTCCCTGAGGCTTTAGCTGTAGTCTGGAACAAGTCTGGGACTAGGACTAGGCTAGCATTGCCTCCCTGCTATGAAAAAGAGGAGTCGAACAGTGGTGGAAGAGGGGAAATACCTCTTTTGAATGAGAGGACGTAGCAACAGTATTGAGATCCCGTAACTGGGGTAGACTTGGTGTTTGGCCAAAATACAGCCAAGTAATAAATGTGGAAGGCATGAATAACTGGTTAGGCATGAACTTTCTTGCACTGTAGCTCATGTCAAATTGTGCTGTGGTGCAAAGGTGTTTTCTTCCTTTTGTCTGATGTTCCCCCTGTGAATTCTGGGAGGTCAGCAGTGGACTTGAACGAACAATATCTTTTATTTGTTTGTAACTTCTGCTAGTTTCACCATCTGGCATGAATTGTGCTGCATTGAACATGTTCTCTCGTATCAAATTCTATTATTGCTTTGTGCTTATCGTGTAGTTTATCTCTTTGCAACTGCTTGTGTAAAAATAAGTAAAGCAAGGAAATAAAACTATTAGTGGTTTGAAAACCCTTTAAAATCTTGTTGCAGTCATTCCTGCAAACACCTGAGGCCTGAATCCTTGTCTCAAATACAGATAACTTTAATATTCTTTTTGTTGTCTGTATAGATTTATTGCAGTATAGTGTTATTTTAAAACAAATTGAGTATCTTTAGCTTTACCAAGTAGTTTATCCCTTCTTTTTTGCTTCCACTTATTTATCTCTAGTTCTAAAACACGGTTTATTTCATGCATTTTCTTTCTGTTAATTTCTAGATTAATTTCACTAGTATCAAGTTCTACATCTGTTGCCTGAGCTCTTTGTTATTTTTAAGGGAGTGTATTAAAATTTTTAACCCAGTTTAAGTGCTTAATTTTAAGTGCACTTTTCTTTTCTTTTACCTCTTATTTCAGAATCATATCTCTATTTTTTTCTCTCCCTCTCTGTTGCATTTTCATTTGTGTTCTTAAATATGCTCTGTTTGTAATGTGGAACTTAGGTACTGACTGCTTACTTTCTTGCTCCTGATAGCTACCCGTAGTCACAGTAGATTGATTTATTTACTCTTACTTTTTTGTTTTTCCCGAATCAAATCCCTCACACTGTATCAGATAAGAGTCTGAACATGATGAAAATAATAAACAGAAGTGGTTTCACTCACAGCCCAAAAGTGTCAGGGAAAATTATTTTTCAAAAGGCATGTTTGCAAACTATTATATATTAGAGGTTGAAATCTTTAAACTATCCAAAATTTGGTAACTTTAAATTTCAATTCTCATTTCTAGTTTTACCTTTTGATGTTTCTTTAGCTTTCACATAGATGTTATATACCAGTAAATACTTACATCTGACTCTTCATGGATAAAACCTACCTTTTGGCAACACCTGTGAATGACAAGTACCTGATCTGACCTGATGATCAAATTCCAGTCACAAAGCAAAAAACAAGGCAACAAGCCTTGTTTGTGATGCCAGGAAAAGGTAATAACTGAATAATTTTTTTTTTCTTCTTAAATAGTGAATGATGAAATTATTGCACCAAGAGTGCTTCTGTTCAAAGTGTTTTGACTCGTAACACCACATAGTCCTATTCTGCCTGGTGTGTTCAGAAATGGAGCAGTCTTGGGGATTCTCGCTGAGATGGTCAGGGTATGGCATAATTACATACTAATTCCTCAGAAGAAAGTTAATGTTAACCACAGATATTTTCTTATATGGTCTCAGTATTACCTTACTTTTTGCTGACACACTGCAGACAAAAATCAAACTAAATTGAAATTTGGTAAATCTGCTGGATCCAGATTCCAGTTACTCTTATCACAAAACACAGAAATCCTTGGACTTTTACTGATGACAGAGTGATTATTATCATGTAGTAGTAAAAGTGGGCACCCATGAATGTGAATGGCAAATTGCCTATTTACAGATAAATCCCGGAGGGAGTTATAAAAATGCTGTACTCTGTTCTAAAGCAAAAATGTACAGTGCAGCAAAGTAAATAAAGCTGGATGACTCTGAATCACTAATCAATGTGAATTGTTGTTAGTTCCTTCTGTCTAAAAGGACTTTGAAAGAGCTCTTTGGTTGTGCTGATCTTCAATTGAAGTGGAACATCTAATAGTCAGAAAACAAGAACCATTAGATGTTGAGTCTTGTGATTCTCCAGGTAAAATTGTTTATATGAACAAAGATGTGACTTTATTAGTTTTGAATCACAAGAAAAACATTGATCTAGTGTTAGAGTGTAAGAAGGGGAACTCGTTGCTATTTCGTAATAAGCTCTTTGGTTGCTCAGAGGTTTTTTAGTCTGTGTTTTTAAATAACTTTTAGAATTTGAAATTCCCTGATCAGACTGCCTTTCCAAAACCTGTATCAAAGTGCTCTAAGTATTGTGAAGGCCTCTTTTACTAGAGGTCTGGATAGCCACAAAACTACAGCCAGGTTTTATTTCAGGTTCAGAACATATGAAACATGGATAAAATGACAAATCCCTGGAAGTGTGAAAATACTTGTAATTATAATAAAGCCAAAAGGAGACTGAATCACAGAATCACAGAATGGTAGGGGTTGGAAGGGACCTCTGTGGGTCATCTAGTCCAACCCCCCCTGTCAAAGCAGGGTCGCCTACAGCAGGCTGCATAGGACCTTGTCCAGGTGGGTCTTGAATATCTCCAGAGAGGGAGACTCCACAACATCCCTGGGCAGCCTGAAAGAATTTTCTTGGAGGCCTTAATGCTTATGCTATACAAAATATTCCTAAAATGAGCATTTCTGCACTGTAAGAGCACATGAGTTTTGTTTTCATAGCAGGACATGAAGGGTTAGTAAATAACAAGATTTATGCACAGATACCCTGAGTGCTGGGTTGGACTACCATGTTATTGATTGGCCACCACGATGGCACTAAACCTGAACCTCCTTAATGTCATTGTCTCTAATCATCTTTTGATTAGACACTCTAAAACACCATAGTCATGATCAGGTAGCAGGAGAGAGCTCTGATTGAGCAAATCAGTTTGAAAAGGGTCCCTGGAGAAGAATTTCATTTTCCAGGTCAGAATTATCATCTCTGTGCCTTTCATCTACACTAATAACATCAGGGGTGAGAAAAAAATATTTCTCTTGATGACATAAAACTTCTGATTCCTCCCTTCCTTCTGGGTTGGGATTATCAAATTATGAGCTGAGTATTACACGGCTCTTTTGCAGTGAGCAAAATGTACTGATAGTAGATAGACATTTTTAATTCTTATGTTATCTGCTGTAGGACTGTTGACATATGTAATTATTTAGCATCATATTTGAAATTGCTTTTCAAACTCTAGATAACAAGAGATAATTAGTGTCCCTTTACAGAAAGGTAAATCCCACACCAACTTCCCACAACTGAAACTAATAATATTATGGTAACTTGGATCTTAACAGAATCTATTTGTGACTAAAGCAGCAAATCAATGATATCCCAGTCTGTGATGCTACTCTGGAGAAAAACAAAAACCCTCTAACATTTACTTCAGCAAATTAAATTCTGTATTAAGCTGTTGATGACAGTCAAGAAACCTGATAATTTTACACTGCTTAGGCTATATTATACCACTGTTAGGCTGTAAAAGTTGACAGAGACTACACTCATGGAGCTGAGATGAAACCATTGAGACCTCTTGAATGCTGAAGCTGGTATCACAGATGTACTGGCACCAGCTTCATCCCATCCGTACACTGCTGCACATTATGTCTCTCTTCGAAAGGTTAAAGTAGTAGAATATCAAGGCAGTTGCCTCTGGAGTCTTCCTGTTTAACAGGGTAAAGTGGAAAGTCCTGGGACCTTTGTTCAGACTTCATTGGTAAAACCTATTTTCAAAACTCCTAAGATACTTTAAAAAGAATTTAAGTACCTACAACCCTGGTCTTTGCCTAAAAGTTCATGATTCCTGGAATATTTTACGTGGTATTTAGCATTATTTTCCTGCATCTTTCCAGAATTCCCCCTATATTTGTGGGCTCCATGACCTGTTTTTCACTTTTTTTTTTTAACCTTGTTATCCCTTCCCTAAATCTCCTTACAATCCTGACTTACACATTGTATTTCGAGCCTATTTACTGGGTAGCAAGAGGATGTATAATGCTTTGTAAATATTTTTATATGGGAATGGAATAACCTCTAGCAGGTATTGTTAGCAGTGGGCTTGGGAGATCTACAAAGAACGCAGTCGTGGTTACCAAGCAGACAGGTAAAGTCTCAGTGTGAAGCCAGTATCAATGCAACTAGGCAGCACGCATGGGAGATGCCCTAGGTCTCACTCTCTTAAATCCCTGAAAGTGGAGTATGTATGGAGTGGAATAAACAGGGATGTCAGGCAAAGGCCGATCTGCGTTGACCTATGTGGGAAAACTGTCCATTAAAGATGGAAATGGACATACCTTGAGGTTGCTAAATGAACCTGTGTTTTTCCACTACAGGAAAATTCAGTCAGCTCAGAACACTTTCTGATAGGTGCTCACACCCAGTACTCACTGCTCCTCAGTCAGCACAGAGATGATCCATTTTTGATCCATACTGAGTAGGGTCCTACTTCCTCTTACCTCCTCTCAACATGTTGGCATTGCTAATTAAGGCTGTAACAACGGCTGAAGAGAGGAAGGAGATTATATGATTTTGATCTCCTGGCAATTCTGGGATAGGAAACTTCTGTAAAGTAGTATGAGTCACAGCTATGTTTGTCCAGCCATTTCTGCTTGTTGTTCTAGTGCCAAAGCAATCTGAACTCTGCTTGTGTTTGCAAAGGCACTATTAAGAAACAAGTATGAGAATTAGCCGTAGCCAGTTAGTGTGTGAATCCTCTGTGGCCGAGGAATTTGATAGACACCCTGTTCCTACAAAAAAAAAAAAGGCTGTAAGAGGTTATGGCATACTGACCTCTGCTTCTGCTGTACATGCTGCCTTGTATTAGCAGAGTTTCATGGTTAAGTGTCCAAAAATTTTTCCCTGGGGATTTCATGCTTTCTTAACACACATAAATTCCCTATGAAGATATAAAAACCCCCAAATATATCACAGACAGGAAAAGTTTATGATCTCAAGGGTGCTCTTGGAGGCTTCATAAGCAGAAAACCATCATAGACCCTGAATCACAGAATCACAGAATCACAGAATAGTAGGGGAATCATCTGGTTAAATTTTAAAAACCTACTTTTGTTGATTTAATTAGGCTAAAATTATCTCCATTTTTATAGAAAGGCAGAGAAAGTGCTTCAAAAGTATGAATTTTTCACTATTTTCAGATGCTGTGCATTAGAAATGTAGTGAAGCAATAATGATTTACACTGACTGTTGACCCAGACTTGTGGGTTTAAGTGCACTGTATTTTCTCTAGGAAGTGTTGTTTCTAAATAACAAGGACATTATAAATGATATCCCAAGGGCAAAATACTAGAAATGGCTGGTAGGAGCTGATGTTTTTGTCACTGATGTAAACAGGAATTAGGCACTAATAAGTGTTTCTGGGATACCTCCTGTTAAAATTCTTTCTTTTCCTTTTGCCAATGAAATCAGAAAGCTGTGACCCACTTCTTCCTCTTGGAGCTCTTCTGACTGTTACTGTATCTGTAGGGGCTGATGTGCAGAAGAAACCACGTTTCTTTGGTGCTGTTCTTGACAGGGCCTGTGACAACTGAGGTCATGCTTAGCTCGTCTTGCCCAGCTACTTTGCTCTTGCTACACTAAAATTAGTGCACACAAAAACTTATTTGTGGCAAACAGCTGTTCTATCTTTTCTGTCTCGCTACAACAGAAGGTTGGAAATAGCAGGAGGAGGGAGAAAGGGAGGCTGGTGCCTTCAAAGAATCTTTAGGTATGTGAAAGACACGTGAAAAAATCAGTTGCCCAAAGTGCTAGACAAGAGTCATTGTGAAGTATCTGGTTACAAAAGCCCTGAAGATCACTGCCTTGACTTAGTGGGATCAGAAAAGAGAAACAAACAATTCTTTGAGATTTAAATAATCAATTCCTCATGCATTGAAAAGCAAACAAACAAAATCCCCCAAGCTCTAACTTTTCTTATGTTAAGTTTAGTCATTGATCAAAGTTAGTTGCGTCCGATTATTGCATCAGGTGTGTTGATATAAAGTTCACAGTGTGGTTTATAACATCTCAGCTATTCTTTCCCAAGCAACCATGACACCCCATTTATCACTGTCTAGCCAGAGATATTTTGAAATAGAGATAAGCTGTTAGCTATTAGAGCAGCAGTGTTCAGGAGCTGCTTTTACTGATTTACAGCCTGTCCCAGTATGACTAGCTATTTGCTGAGGTCTGAGAGTGGGAGCTGGTTTTTATAAACTGTGGTCATGCTTTCCCATTGATTTCACAGGGGGCTTTGAGAGGGATAAAAAAGGCAGCAGAAAAGGTCCTAGATTATTCTTGTCCCAAGCATATGCTGTGATCCCCCAGCCCTACTCCTTCTTTATTAATAACTATATTGAACCATAATAGTTTTTGTAGTGCTTTGTGGGGTGTCCTGTTATAAACTTCGCTTTATTTGGAAAAAAGCCCATTAGTTATAACTCTTTGTTTCCTGTTATTTAACTGGGATTTAACTCTTAACACTACATTGCTCTTTATCCTATGGTTATTTGTTCCCTTTGATAATCTCCAGCGAAAGACTCTGTCAAAACCCCTTTGTAATTGCAAATAATTTACACCCACCACATCCCCTTTACCCACTATTACATGAACTTTTGCAACATGTTCTAGAAGGTGAAGGGGCATGATTAACTCTTATGAGAGCTCTGCTGGTGTCATCCTATCAGTTGATATTTATCTACGTGCAGTATTTCTCTGTTTATAATTGCTCACTCCCATCTGTTTCCCCACTACTGAAGTGACCCCTCCAAATTGGCTGTCATATGCTTGCTGCGAAAGTCATTACTGGGGAATATCCAGTCTGGTTTTCAGTAGGGAAAGGAGATCTTGGAAAAGATCTTCACTCAGGTGCTCCACGTGCAATAAAAATCGTAGGTCCTGCCATGCAAAAGATTATGCGAGCGAAAATATGTTCTGATTTGTAGATCTGTGCTTGTCCAGGAGCTAACACAGCTTCTCGGGGTGTAGTATGGTAGATGCCTGTATTGTTTGCCTGTGGTTTTAAATAATAGCTTTCTTTTCATTCCTGCTTTGTGCCCTTTTCTCATTATCCCATAGCTTAGCACACTAGGACCCTTGCACCCCACCCCTGCCTAGCCTGTAGACCTGAAATGGAGATGCTTCCCAGATTGGTGGGAAAAATCAGTCACATTTGGGATGATGGATAACTGCTATTCAAGCCATAATTTACCCTTTCATTCATCTGTGGCTTGTGGATGGCTTGCTCCTCCTGTCCGTCCAGCTCTGTGTTGAGTCTGGGCTCCTTGATGAACTCCCCACTCAGCTGGGTGCTGTTGTTCTTACCTATGCCTCTCTCTCTGAGACCTTTTTTCCAGTCTCATACTTTTGGTTTTGTGCTTTTCCTGGCAACATGTCAGTATTCTCTCGGACTACCTTTTAACTCAACATTGCCAATGCACACTGCCCGCCATCCCAGTCCTGCTACAGACACGTAGTCTGTGCTCCCTTTGCAATTCACCTAGTGCCTGAATTCCTCAGCTTCTGACCCAAGCTTTGGTCACTTGTGGGTGGGCTCCAAGCAATGCTCAGTGACTCGGCTGTCACTTGGCTTCCTGCTACCAGCTTTGACATGTTTGCTGGGCTAAAACGTCCACCGAGAGATCAGATACTCTTCCACTGAAGGGCTTCACTCATGTGAAGCTTTCAAAGGGGGATGTTCTAGCACCAAGTAGCATTTTGAAGTCATGAGAGCAGAGAGGCTATTACTTTGAAATGAGGAGGACTTTAGCCTGGCATCACCACTAATCACAGTGACTTTTGGAAAATAAGCAGAGGAAAACACAGAAAACATTTTAGTGACAGCTCATAGTCTGGTATAAAACAGGACTAACAAGGTTACCTCCAGCTACCTAGCTGTAGCAGTTAGTACCACAAAAGCATTTGGACTTAAAAGTAACTTTTTCCACAGTTGTTCAACATTGTACATGAACTACATCTGCAAATGGTTTTATACTATAGATACATTGTTAATCTCTGAAATGTTGGAAGATTTCAGGCAAGGATCCTACAGAATTTCCTGTAAGTATTTGTACTAATTATCTTAAATTCAAATAGTTTCAGAAAATCAAAGGGGAATAAAGATTTTAATTTGTTTCTCCCCTTTTATTTTTCTTCATTATTTGACAAAGTCTAGAGACTAATCCCATCTTAAACATGAATGTAAAATAGACCTAACAGATGTTCTGTCTGCTACAAAACTTTATTTAAGCAGGCATGATCTGCATTTAATACATGCATGAAGGTCAAAGCTCGTGATATAAAAATACAAAGCCTTGGCACTATTATTTTTATATGTAAATTTTTCACATGAGTTTGGTGAATGATTAATGGTATTGGCTTAAATCAGCCATAGTGCTGGCAAGCACTGTGCAAACATCAACGTTACAGAAGTACTTCCATCTTGACCTGCAGCACCTTTGCTATTCCCATTTCCCATCCTTCTGGAACAGATCCTGCCAGCCCTGTGCCAAATGGACTCCTGCTTTTTAAAGTACACAGCAGCTGAAATGAAATTGAAAAGGACATTTAGACTCTGAAGCCTGGAATGTTTTGCTTCTGCTACTGTCCAGTGGAAGCAGCTGGATTTTGGAGTATGGCCTTTCTTCAAGTGAATTGTGTTTTACAAGGAGTGTTTGTGTTTTACGTGTTACCACCTGGATTTTGCTGCAGTATGAATCTGATTTCGTCCTGCCTGTGCTTTTATTCTTTAAGGGACTACTTGAGAAGACCGAAAGTAGGAATGGGGTAAGGGCCCCAGCTCTGCTGTCATACAAAAGGAAATGTGCTTGGGGTTTTTTAATCAAAGAAATATCTGCATTTCCCCCTCTACATCTCTATTAGGGCAGTGTGTGCTGCGTCATACAAGAGGGGGACAGACAGGACACTGCGGCAGAAGCCGCCTGTTCCCTGCCTCTCCAAACAGCTCAGCTGCACTAGTCCCCGCAGGGCATCCAGACCTGCAGTCCCTTGCCCTCCAGACTATCTTGGCTAAGAGCTGTGACCCAGCTGCTGAACACTAGCCAAATTTTGAGGGGACTGAAGCAGATATGTGTAAATGCATGGCAACCATGCAAAGCTCAGTGGCTTTGTGTGAACAGCAGAATTATGTTGCTTTAAACAGAGTTGATCGTTTTTCCATTCTTTTTTTTTTTCCCCTTTCCTATTTTCCTCTTTAATTTCCTTTTGAAAAAGGAGATTAAAAACTCTGAAAAAAATCTTGCTCTTTTAAAAGGCTATTTCCATGTGGACATTTCTTAAAACTGATGAGAAAAGTGGAGCTGAAAGCAGGGAGAGAGAACCGCCTAACCACTGTTTTACTACTTCCTGCCTAGAAGAAATGTAGCAAGTATTTGGAAAATGTGAAAAAGCTATACTTAAGTCAACATTTCTCACAGAAACAGACTCTTATATTTTAACCAGCTGTTCTTTTGTTCTGAAGAGTTTGCTGTGTAGCTTCGTGATTTTCGGGTACCAAGAATTTGAAAAAACACTTATGTCAACCTCCTTATAGTTACTGTAGAGCTTCTGCTAGCTCAAGTAACACGACTGAGTATACATTGGCCACAGAAGTCAGATGCATCCAGATGTAGATTTCAAACACTCCAGTTTCAATGTTGTTCTTATGTCTTTTGGTTTTGGCTCTAATTATGGAATTTAAATCTCTTTAATAGGACTTTAAAATCCTATGTTTCAGGCCATTCAGTTTGTGTCTCCTCCTTTTTTTGTGCTAAATACATCTCAGAGCGTTGCATAAATTATTCTGAAGAATATCCATCAG
>Ga0181612_154072_pt1 | contig 12269 bp, 8 predicted proteins | sample HoacroProtozoa21_FD_119630 | JGI IMG/M metagenome (GOLD analysis project Ga0181612, IMG submission 119630) | Hoatzin crop microbial communities from Cojedes, Venezuel. Combined Assembly of Gp0051906, Gp0051904, Gp0051908 | reverse complement strand
CTGGGCACCACTGAAAAGAGTTTGGCCCCATCCTCCTGACACCCACTCTTGAGATATTTATAAACGTAGGATTCTGTGTTTTCCTTTCCTGACTATTTACTTTTGCTGTGTGCTGACAAGGTCATTCTTCACTTCTAATCTCTTTTAAAATGAAGTCCATGATCTCAAGAAGATCATTTAGATTTTAAGGAGAAATTTTAATACCTTTTTAATGAAAGCCTAGAAAAGACTGCTTCTGTTTCACTGCATAGCTCTGAGGAAGTTTTTTTTTTTTGGCAGAACTCTTAGCTCTCCTTTCCAGTCAATGAACATATGTGTGGATGAGGAATTTTTTGAGTTAGAAGCGTGGAAAATGCTGACAGCTTGGCAGCAGCTTAAGAGTTTTTCAATAAAATGATAACTACTTTTGTTCTGTTCCAGGAAGCAGCTTCTAAAACACTGCTCTAAATCTTGCATTTAAGGATCCTAGAAGCTCTAACTTTCCTTCTGTTTGGTGTAATGTAGCTAACAAATGTGATAATGGAAGTACAAGCTCACAGGACGTTTTGTGTAGTCTTCGTATTAAACTAGGTAGCTTTTCATCAGAATCAAGTTTTACTTTGTAAACTTGGAGATTAAGTTGCTTTTGGAATTTGCAAAACCCTTGCAAATTCATTCATAGAATACTACCCTGTGCAAATAGAGGGGAAAGCAAAACTAAGTTTACTAATCAACAAATCTACAGCTGGCACAGATTTTTAGTTAGATTTTGTTTTAAGCAGATAGTTGGAATCAATGAAGCAGCACTATCTTTAACCTGGAACAGCACAACTGGTCAGTCAGCATACTTAGAGCACTTCTTTACTAGTACAAAATGTGTTGCCTTCCAGAGTAGTCGCCATACTTTGTCAAGGAATAGCTGTAGAGTGTTTTAAGAACTTAGAGCAGTGAAAAGCCTTTGGTTATTGTTAGTGTACATTTGAAATGGTAATTAAAGACATCAGAACAAAATTATTTGCTTCATTTTGCTGGTCAAACTTCTTTATTGTGTTAATCATTGCATTAAAATATTATTTTACATTAAGTATAGTGCTTTGCAGACAATGTTTACTCAGTCCACCTTGGTTGCAGATGGCACTGAAAATGAAACATGGTTTGGACTTTTTGCAAGTCACATACAATAAGTCACGTGCAAGTCATGCAAGTCACAGAGAAAAACTTACTCGGATAAAAGAGTTTTCTGGCAAAACATTTCAAAGCTGGTATCTACCATCAAAATACTTACTCGAGTTGCTTTGTAACTCTAAAGGGAGGGATTTATCTTTCCAAAGTTAAATTTGTCCTCAACAAAGGGCACAGATGATGAAGATGATCACTTAACTCGGGCACCTGCTTTGACTCCCCTGGATTGAATGTATTTATGTTTCTTTGCTGATTACAGTAGAAAACTTGCCTTGACCAATGGCTCAGTTTTAGATAGATTCATAATGGTTAGATGAGTCCAATTATTTTTCTACTAAACTTCTGGTTAAAAAAAGAGGAGCTGATCAAAGCTGGGATCTGATCCTAAGCCAAAATTCTGGTGTGTGAGATGTGCGATGCTTCTGACAGTTTTGGAAAAGCTGTTTCACTGTATTGTGAGGTTTGCAACTGCAGACTAGGGGATTATTGATGGTTTAATAATGAAAGATATAACTCATATGTAATTCTGATTAGTATTTTTGAAGATTGTTTATTGTTTGCATGTTTGTAATTGTTAGCTATCATGTTGTGGAGACTATGTAAGTCTTTACACTTAAGATACACCAAAGTAATATCTCTTTATTGTAAGACTGAGAAGTGTGTTGAGTTAGCCTAGGTTAAATAACACAGCACTTGAGTGGATCTAGTTTGCAGTATATTTTCAAGGTTCAGTTCAGTAATAGTCCAGACCTGAGATATTTGATGTCTACTCTCAATGGAGATAGAAAACAACCTAGAAAAAATACCAGATGAAACCCTGTGATAAATTATGTTGTGCTGGAAAATTGCAGTTTCTTGAGATTTTTCTATTCCCTTTGCTTCCTTTTGCACAGTTTTGTCTAGTAATCTGCTATGGTAGCAAAGTGTTTCTGAAGCGTGCATTTCTTTCTCTTAAAAAGTAATGCTGAACTCTAGTGTAAAATCTTTCTAGATTCCTGTCAGACAGCACTGGTAAACTCACCAAAGACCCCAAAAGAGGCATTTTCAGGGCTGGCGTGGCTCTGCCTCTGCTTGAATGAAAACCAGAAAGAATATTTCATTTAGTCTTTTATATGAGTACTTGAGTGTGTGTTGTGCTAAGAAACACAACAGGAAGGGTAGCAATATTCTTCAGGACAACTTTCTGTTAGGCTTTTTAAAAGCATAGCTTCCTCTTCAAATATATTCAGATGCCACTATTTAAACTTTATAGTGGCTACTGACATATCATGAACTGCAGATTTTAATGAAGATTTATATTTTTCACTGAGCATGTTACTTCATTTGAAATTTGATTGCAAAGTGTGATATCCTTTATTTCATTCATGGTTAATGCAATACTACCAAGCCACTTCATTAAAAGATTGCTTTTTTCCAACATCTTCTTAAGTAACACAAGCTTTTTCTATTTATTTGATTTGAGCATGTATCACAAAAATACTAGAATGTATTGAACAGAGCGTACAAGTCAAGCTTCTTTTCCTAACCAGAGGTTCAACACAAGCTGGAGCTGGAAATGATGTAGAGTTAACAGGACAAATAGCTACCAGTGGAGCCACAGCTGAGTGTTTCATGTTCATTTGTGTAAACTCAGCTTAGACTACACATCAGACTGTGGCTTATATTGGTTTATTCTGAATATATTGTCTGCAGTTTTACCTGTGGCTGAAATCTCCTGGCAGACAAAAGGTTTTCTAAGTATGGTTTGTGGCATGAAGTGAAATAACTTTGTGGATTGAACCTAGTTTCTGGGAACTTCATTATGAAATTTTCTTACTAAAAGGTATGAGTTGAGAGCCGAGAATGCGCCTCTGGTCTCTTTGAACAGCGCAGAAGCACATGGATGAAACAGGATAGCCATGTATTCCTCTATTGCCATGCTACGCATTCATTTGTGGGCTACAAATATAGTATTTTTTTTACTCATTTCAGATGTCAAAAAATATGAAAGTTTTAGCCTTTTAACATCAAAATCATATATTTCTTTCTTACAGTAAACATTTACAAGCATTAGCCTAAATAAAGAGATGGAAAGTCTCATTTTAAGCAATCATCTATTTTGTTTTGTCATCCAAAACATTGGACTAGTTTATGCTTGCCCATTCTGCAGTTACACAATTCATGTTTGTCACAAATGTGAAAAAAAAAGAAGGCAACTGGATTTCTCCCCAATTTCAGCAACCTCAGTTTTCCAAAACTCTTACGTGGTAGCCCTACATCCTTTCTTTTCCTTTCTGTACATGGAGTAAGGAGGAAAAGATAGCTCTGTGGAGATTTCATCCTCTCTGTCACTGCTTTATTTCTGATGAAAGACTTATTCAAATCTGACTGACACTGGCAATCTGTGCTGATTGTGCTGAAATATATAAACATACATCGATAATATATGTATGCAGACTTATGCTATGCAACATATACAATGACATGAGTATAAAATCTAGACCACATGTAGAAGGCATTAAAAGATCTATATATTCAATAAATTTGTATCTGGACATTTGGTATATCTGCTACTACGATTTTTTGCCACTAACCAAATCGGCTAATACTAAATGATCTTTGGGAATAAAGTCAACAAGACAGAATAAAAAAAAAATAAATTCTATTTTGAAAATGTTCGTATCTAAGACAGATACTAGCCTACAGTTTTTATAGAACAAATTTTGAGAAAAGCAATAAAAGGAAAAAATGGGATACTTTAAAAAATTCTGTCTCTAACAACACCCTTTAAATCATTGGGTATGATTTTTAAACTGTAACTCTGAGGTCAACAGCAACTGTGTTTGTATTAGTTTTTTAACTTGGATCATGACTGTGCTTTGAAATTAGTTTCTCCATCATGTGCTCTTACCATGCTTTGGTTCACGCCACTGAGTGGCCTTGGTGTATACAAGATGTATTCCTTTTGGATGGAACTAAATTTAAAATGTGCTCGAGAGTGCAGTTTATGTACTTCAGCGCGTAGTACTCATTATGCATATGGGATCAGTTTAGGACTAGTCGAGGTTAAGACCTCTGAAATGCATGTGTTGTGCAGGAACTGTTTAACTCTACGGTTCTCTTGTTATTGCATTGCAGTACTTGCCAGTACAGTATGCATTGAACAAATCAATTTTTGTCTGAGACAGGACCTCTGTTTTGCTTCTAGACTGTATCTTTTTCTCTGCAGCGTAGGTTTCATGGGATTTTCACATTCAGGAACTCACAAGTTAATTAAAACAAGAAAAATCGGTGTAGGATGGAAGCAGTGAAACAACTTATTGAAGCATGAACATAGATGTTATGGCAGAAAACATTAAATCTATCAAAGCTTGATTTTTTTTTTTTTTTCCAGGAAAGAACAGTAACAATTAGAAGACAGACTGTAGGAGGATTTGGGTTAAGTATAAAGGTAGGGTGATTTTTTTGGTCTGTTATTCTAAGTTAGACAAAATGTGTCTTTATATATAGTTAATGTTGCTTTTAATGAGGACAGACTATATTTTAGAGAGCTAGAAACAAGAGAGCAGACAGATTCTAGGATAAAAATACTGTCACAGTAGGCAACCAGCAATTACACTGCCCTATGGAATGGAAGGCAATGGAAAGATCATTCCCTTAAAATTCAAGTTGAGAAACTCTGTAACAAGTTCATCATCAATTCTTCTACAAATATCACATTAATTCACTACACTTCATTAGTAGGACAGAAAGTCTTATTGCTGTCTCATATTGTTTATTTTGCTGTAGATCAAGCAAAGGCATCAATTTATCATGTTACTATACATTTGCTTTCTTCAGTAAGATTTAAGAACATATGTAAGCGTAGGTGATCCTTTTTGATGGAGGGAGGGATGAGGAGAGTGAGGAAGGGTTAATAATTTTTGTCTTCATAGTTATGATTTTGAAAACCTTACCTGAGCGTTGAATCTCAGTGTAGACAATACAGCATTAATTTTGTCTTCTAAACACAGCAGTCCTCAGTGTCAAGGTAGCAATGGAAAAAGTGAAGCGTACTTCACATGAATGCAAAGAGGCTTAAATTATGCATATAAAGTGAAAGTATAGACCTCCCTGTGAACATCTGCTAGTACTGACCTTATAAGAAGTGACTCAGAAGAGGGACTAATGTGCATTTGTGTTGTCATTAATAAGAATATTGCTGAATAGAAATACTAGTTCTTAAAATATGTCTTGGTACACTTGCTGTTATCTTGTTGACCCACTAATGACCTCTAGTCAAGGAAAACTAATTGCTATGTTGTGGCCAAAGTTTCTCATGAATTTAGTCAACAGCACACAAGTTATTTTCCTGCAATATCATTATAGGTTACAGTTCACTGAGTAATGATGAAGTAATGTGTGTCAATGTAAATTCAAGTGTATGGATGAATGAGGTTTTATTTAGCTGGTGCTAAGAAATAGCTATATAAACTGTGCTAGAAGCAACTGCTATAGAATTTACAAATAAAGTCTTGAAATTAAATTATTTTATTTAATCATATTTTCTAGGTTTATTTTATTGCATAAATATTAATCTCAGTAGTGGAAAGGTGAAGCTACATAAATTTTGATGTGAATAGACAATTTTTTTTGTTCATTTTTGGAATACCTAACAATCAGGTGATGGAATCGCTTACACAGATGTCATTAAATAGAAAAGACATCTCTTTCAACAAAGCAAACTCAAACTTACTGGGATGGTGTAGATTAGATAATGAAAATCGTGAGTAGAATTCTATGGTCTGGGATATTCTGTCAATGTAAATCAAGCACTATGATTTTTTTCTTTTTAAATTATTTATTTTAGTAAATCAGTGAAGATGGGACCTCTTTTGCTAGATGCCTTTATTACTAATCCTACATTCTCTAAAAGAAAGCTTGACAAACGGTTGGATAGCCAACACAATCTAAACCAAATAATTCATCATTACGATCTGCTATTATAATTTTAAGCTTGTAGTAAGAAACAACATAGAACTGGAACTTAAAGTGATGTTTTCTGTAGTTTGATAGGCAAACTTTACGAAGACTCACTGAAATGGACTTTTTAGGTATGCCGTGAAGTGTTAATGTCAGTTCCAAATGTTCTGAAAAGTGACAGATTTCTTTTCTAAAAGGTACTATTTAATCATGGTATGCTTCCGCCTGCAGATGAGTAACAGTTTGTTGCTTTGTTGTGTTTTTTTTTGTTTTGAAAGGTTCCTGCAGTTTAGTAAAGGACTGGTGCTTATTAGCAGTTTTCAATAGAAAAGTAATTATTTTGTAGTAATGCCTTAAAGTAGAGGTCTACAAGTCACCCTGTAGGAGTGAGGACTGAGGCATTTCCTCCTTGTTTCCGTAATTCTACCTCCCACAACACCACATACTACAGCAGTTCCTGTTATCGTGCTACTCTCAGATCACTTAAAGATGGGGGTTATCTGAGGATTTATTTGCTGGCAGTGGTGTATATCAGAGGATGCAGTTTATCTGAAGTGTGAGTTATAGCAGTTTAGTGATTAATGACCCTCACTGTAAAATATTTGCTTGTGCTTTGATATGAATTTGTCTAGTTTTGGCATTCAGCTCTAGGGTGTTATCGTGCCTTTTTTCTACTAATTTAAACACCCATTTGCAATCAGAAATCTCACATGACCAAGTCACCTTTTGGTGAAAATTTTGGAAGTGTCATATCCCCCCTTAAGTGTTCTGGACCCCTGGATTTTTTTTTTTTTTCCTGAATAGCAGAAGTTCAAAATGTTAATAATTCCAAAATGAAACTGTCTAGTTATCTTTTGGTGGCTTTTCTGTGAGGGGAACTGTCTTCTTTTTTGTTATAACCTAGATGCATCAAATATGTTTGTAAAAATTAAAGATTCATCTAATCATTTTTAAAAACCTGCTTGCAAGATTGATTTTTGCACAAGATCCAAACTTAAGCCCTTTAAAAAATTGCGTATACTCTTTGAAGGTTTGAAAGAACCAAAAAACCCTCTGTTTTGTGTTTTGCTGTGCTTCATTTTACTGAAGTTAATGGTAAAAGTGTGAATGAATTTGAAGCAGAACTGTTCTGATTTACACTTTTCAGAAGGAATTGTTTTCTAATTTCTGAAGCCCCTTTAGAACCCTCAGTAATAAACCTCTGTGTGTGAAGGAATAGCCATGGAGTTAGATGTAGAAATTGAGAAGTGTAGTTTAGTATTTCAGTCATTTATCACATCTCTGATGATTTGAGGTGCATAGATTTGACACAGGAAGCTGCTTAGTGTATGACTTCTGAGAGAACATCATGTTTCTCAATAATTGGAGTGTAGTGTTCTTGTGGAAATAGGCAATAAAATTGATATAGTTCATTAAATAAATTAAGGTTTGCAGTTACAGTCTGACTCCTGGCTACCAGGACTCCGTACAGTGCCATTTTCCTGCCTCTGTTTTGATCATTCTTTTTAAATGACAAACAGCATCACAGATCGGCTGAGATTTGATTTGACTTTTCAAAGTTTGACTTGATCAAAAAATCTCTAAAGCAAGCATGTGCACATATCCTGCTCACATTTATATACATACTCAGATGATTCTCTCCCTCTACATTCATTCTTTAGTTTTTTTTTTATTAATGTATTTTCTCTGTTTTTCAAATTGAAACAATAAAAAAATAAACAGGCTAGAAAGCTTTAATTAATAGATGAATCATGTAGCTTTGAGTTTAAAAAATTTTCTTTTGATCTTTAAAGATTTATGTACTTGCGGAATTCGGTGCTGAATGCATTTTGCAACTGGCATTTTGGTTCCAGCTACGCCATTCTATCGAAAAGTTTAAATGTGGCAGTTAACATTGGCGCATTATTGTCCATATTGTTTGTTAGCATAATGCCTCGCACATTTTTAGCTTACACCAACTAGTATTCTCCAAGACAGTCAGTGAACACAGTTCAGAGCTTTACATGGACTGCTTCCAGTTGGCAACATGCATGAAGTTACTCTTTTTCAGTTGCAAGATAGTTTATAGACGTGAGCCATATTGTGCCGCTAGCCCTTAAAGCTGAAACAAACAGGCCCATCTTTGTTAGTGGAACAAATGTTGCCTTTTAGTATGAAATAAACATGTCCCCTGCATTGTCTTACTCTAAGGATGCTAAAGTCCAACAATTGGTCTATTTTTTTATAGACTCTCTCTGTTTAGAAAAAAAAATAGTAATTTTCTTATTATACTTGGAGCCAAACACAAAAACAGCATTTGTCAATAAAAGTTACTAGTTTCAGTTGCCCTATTTTTGATACAACTAAAACTTCAGAAAAAACCTCATACATAAAAACTGGGAAAAGAAAAAATCTTTAGAACTGTATCATGAGACCCTTTGAAAGGAGGTGTGGGTGACCTCCCACCAGTAATGGCAAACATCCAGGACAATGATCTTCAAAGAGCTGCCAGTGATTAGAGCTTCCTCTGTCACTTCTAGCAGGACCACCTCCTCAGGTGGGCGGCTACCTTTGTTCCAGGCTTATTCTTGTCTGCTTAAGGAAAAATGACAAAGAAAATTTGTGTTACATAGTTGGAGTCTGGTAAAGGTCTCAGCTGTCAAGATTTCAACACTATTACTTGACATGTTTTTGTTCCCTCCTCTGGTCTGAGGTTATAACCACATGTCCACGCTAGAGGGAGGGAAAATTTAACGCAGTGGAGAAGTGGCCTGTGTTCGCAGAGGTTTTGTCAGTAGAGTATCTCCTGAGCCTGTAAAACCAGAATTTAGATACGCATACACTTTTTCTTCTACAGGACAGAGAATCAAGTATGGAGAATGCAGGAAGCAAGGCTTCAGTGTCAATCTGAAGTAGTATTCAACAAGATGTTGTAAGAACGTATAGAACTCTTTTAGCTTTCTGCAAATTGACAACAACAACTGGGTATAGATAAATGGTCAACTGTTTTCTCTTTCCCATTTTGATTTTTTGTTTCTTAGAATAACAGGCAACACCTCCTATGACTAATTTAAAGGAAATCCTTCATACTGGCCAGACTGGGATGCAGTGAGAGGAGATAATTTTCTTCAGTAGGACATTGCTCAGTGCTTCTTCAAATCTGCAGTGTAAATGGGTTTAGGTAGATATAGTGAGTGAGAGAGGAATAATCATCTTGAGTGCATTGCAGGCTGGCTTAGTAATAACAGTAATTTCCCTCTTTACTGGAGATCTAAGGAGGGGGGGAGGCCATTTTCCTGAGAAAAAAGGAACTACGTTAGCTGTGCTGAGCTTTAAACACTACACTTCTTTGCTGAGCTTCAGATGTCCCGACTAGTGCAATCGCTGTGTAACATTGGAGACTTAGGAAGGGAAATGACACAATTATTCTTCTGTTTGTCTGAAAAATTTGAAAGAAATTAAAAGTGCGTTTGACTAAGGAAATATCTGGAGGGTGTAGATTAAGTCTTACAAATTTACTGAGCTTGAACTGGTCATCTTAAGTGAAATCAACTGTTATGTTTACTGTTCCTCTGGTGAAAACCATTGAAAAAATATTCAGCACGTTATAATGCTACAATTTACTTAGTCTGAACACATCTCTGAGCCTGACTGAAATGAAGGTAGCCTCACGGTCTTTGTGAATACTCAGTCCCTGTTACAGATATCAATACATTCTGTGCTCATCTCCCACAATGCCAACAGAACTTTTCTTCTAGGCGTATAACTGCTGTAATATTACCGAGATCCTATTAACTCAGTGGTTTTAGGACCATTTGTGTTGATAGCCACTAGCAGAAGAAATTTTAATCCTATTTAAAATTCTATGGTTTCACAGGAAATTCATCTTTATTCCATGACAGAAATAGCTGTTGAGTGCAGGAGTCTGTTCAGTTTCAAACAATTGGTTATTGCATGAAGAAGGGCTATGTACTGTTCCTTAGACCATCAAAATACCCATGTCAGTCCTTTCCACACCTCAGCGCAGGATGCCTGGACCTAAGAAAGCCATTGTTTCCAAATAAAAACCTGGCTGCTGAAGAGAAGAGTAAGCAAACCCTTAACCAGTTTTCCTAGGCAAAATGACTGCGTGTGGCAGACTGTCATTTCTGATGATCTGAATTTGCTGAGATTACATACAGGCTTACACTTTGATGCTCTCTACAGAGAAAACAAATACTTGTTTCTCTGTGTATATTTGCCTTTCTCTTCCTTTGAGTTTCCTTTTTATTTAAGGTTTCTTTTTAATACTTTATTTTTAAGTGCCATGAATGTTTCCAGTCCCCACAGGATAAATTGAATGAAGCAACAGCATTGAATTGCTGTTGAACTGTTGAATTACTGTCTGACTTACCTTTATTTCTCCCCATTTATTGAACACCTACTGTTCCATTTCTTAAAGTTTCTTTTTCTGTTCCTTGTTACTTGTCCTACTGCTTTGCTCACTCTGTGCTTGTGTGACAGAGACAGAAACAAATAAAGGCTGCTTTTGAGATGAAAAGTCCAAACTTGCCTTTCTTGGGCTGTTGTTTACCTGTTTCTTGCCAGCATGAAAACTAAGTGGTCACAGCGTGGCTGCCATTGTAATGTGATGGCCATTTTGCTTTTGTAGGACACAATTTCAGACTCCAGAATGCATGGAAACTGATGTTCTTTTCCATCAAGTCTTGTACATCCTTCAATTCACTTCCTGAGCTGATGATGGCAACTGAGAACTCCTTTATGAGAGACAACAAGGGATTAATCTCAATCAACTATTTATTTTTAAAAAAATAAATTAAAAAAAGAGGAAATGCAGGATCAGAATTATTTTCTCAGTCTGTCTGAAAACTGCAGTTAGAGAAATGGTAAAATATAATTTTAAGTAAAAGATATTTCCAGTGACTGACAAGATTGCCATTTATTCTGTTTTCAGGGTGGAGCAGAACATAATATTCCAGTGGTCATTTCTAAGATTTCCAAAGAACAAAGAGGTGGGTGTTAGATAAGTACACTGTGTTTCGATGTGCTCCTTAAAGCAAGGTGCATTAAGTCTTGAGATTCTTCGGTGAGTGTTAAATAAATAACACTCATTATTTACATTAGTAAATAAATGCTACTGGTGTATCATTTCTCTCTCCAGGTCATTATGATCTCTCTCTTCCTCAGAACAGTTCTCTGAAATCAGAGTTCAGAATTTGTGTTTGGAGTATTTTGTAAACAGTCTTTAAGATGATTTAAAAAAAAATCACGCAAAGCGTTATTTTTAAGGAGAGAAATAGGAAGGTATTTAGAGAATGAAAATATTCAGCAAATTTTACCAATTTTAATGATTTTGTGCCTTTTATTTCCAAATGGTTATTGCTAGGAAGCTGTAGCAGATCAAATGTTTGGGTCTTAAAGCATGGTAACATGAGAAGAGAATGCATGTCTTTTGTACTGGTTAGTACGGTAATGCTCAGACAGGGGTGGGTAATGGCAGAACCTTGACAATACCCCTGTCTATTTCAGCATTAGATGCTGTGCTGTGTTAGCCTTTGCAGCAACTCATATATAGCACAACCGGTACTGCGTAAGGTCTTAACCATACTTATTTTTAATTCATGCAGAGCTGGTGCTGAATCCCTGTATTGTTTTTAACTGGTAAAGTTTTGGAATTATTAGAATGATGTAATATGTTCTAGGAAGAAGGATAATGGTTGAACAGCTCATGATTTGTGCAGTGATGAGAAATGAAGGTTGTCAGTCAATAGTAGTACAGTGTTTATATATTTGTTGTATTTATGTAGGGTCAGAAACATCAACTTGGAAGCTTTTACCTCCATCTCTAATGCAATTGTTCTAGGAGGCTGCTTCTTCACAATTGAAATGTACCAGCATAAAAAAAAATCTCATATTCACCCACACAGATAAAGAGAGGTACAGGGGAATCAGTGTATTGAGAGATGAAAGCCAACGCTGAAAGGTAGATGTGAAAGTTGTATCTAGGGAGGCTACAGAGTAACGTGGAATGAGCCCCTAAGGAAGGCAATAAGGTTAACCTTAAGAAGTTATACTTGTGACTCCATTCTTTTCAGTATACAATATTATTATTATATATATATAATAATAATATTGTATACTGAAAAGAATGGAGTCACAAGTATAACTTCTTAAGGTTAACCTTATTG
>Ga0181612_105611_pt1 | contig 12269 bp, 3 predicted proteins | sample HoacroProtozoa21_FD_119630 | JGI IMG/M metagenome (GOLD analysis project Ga0181612, IMG submission 119630) | Hoatzin crop microbial communities from Cojedes, Venezuel. Combined Assembly of Gp0051906, Gp0051904, Gp0051908 | reverse complement strand
GGCATTGCAGGCGGCAGCGACATCCGCCACGGCTTCGTCGTAGGCCCAGCCGGTGCAGTAGTAATTGTCATGGTAGGTGGAGGCGCCCAGGAGGTAGTAGCGTGCCGAGGGGGCTTTCCAGCGCAGGCGTGTGATGGCACGAGAGAGCAGCGCCTTGTAGGTATCCAAGCGACGGACGGCAAACTGTGCGCCCTGCATCTGTTCGTAGCTGGCGTAGTGCCAGATGCTGTCGGGGCTGAAGGGGGCATCTTCCCAAGTGACGATGCCCTGCTCACGGTCGACGCTGGCGACACGGCGCACCACAAACTCGTGCCAACTGCTGTGGTACTCGCCGATGCGCAGGTAGTCGCCCACGGCGATGCTCGACCCGATGATGTCGCGCGAGCGCAGGGCGTACTCGCCGATGCTATCGATGGTGCCCGTGCACCAGGTCACAGCCAGGCGGTTGTCGCTGGTGGTGGCGATGGTTTTCACGGTTTTCATCTTGCGGTAGCCCGTTTTGAGTTCAGCGAGCGTGAGCGTGTCGGTGGAGACGGGGACGAGGTCGATGTCGTCGCTTTCCTCGTTGGCGCCATGCTCAACGATGACGATGTCGGGCTTGTCGATGAAGCGCATGGCGCGGTAGTCACGCCAACCGCTCTCGTTGTACAGCAAGCCGAGCGTCCATGAGCCGAAGGCGGCGTTGAGCACGCGGTAGCGGCGGGTGGTGGCGAAATCGAGGTCGAAATAGGGTTTCCCCTCGCCACCGGTGATGACGAGTTGGATGTGGTGGGTGGTGTCGCTGCCGAGGTCAAGGCAGGTGATGGCGCGGTCGTCGGTAACGACGGGCAGCAGCGGGTTGGAGCCAGCGTAAGTGACGGTGGCGTTGCTGTCGGTCACAGGGTTGATGCCGCCCCAGGTTTCCTCGTGCTGCAGCGTGTCGGTGCAGTAGTAATCGGCGTGCGAGAAGGCGATGAGGTCGCCCGTTTTATAGGTCACTTGGATGTGGCCGGTGGGCGGCGTGGGGAAATAGAGGATGCGGCGCAGGTTGCCCGTGCGGGTGTCGACGTAGCGCAGGATGTAGCAGTCGTGGCCGTCGGTGAGGTTACGCTGGTCGGTCGAGAGGGAGCAGGGCACGCTGTCGATGCTCACGCTATAGGAGTGGCTCTCGAGGTCGGGCAGCGAGAAAGTGCGTTGCGCTCCGTTGCCCTCGAGTTGCAGCGTGCGCTCGCCTTGCACGGTGGGATTGCGATTGTCGATGGTGTCGATGAGCACACTATCGCAGTAAACGGCAACGGTGGCATAGTCGTGGACAGGCGCGATGACCTGCGAGAGCACCAAGAAGCGACCCTTGATGTCGAACGACATCGTCGAGCCCACGCCCTTGATGCAGTGCGACACGCGGCTGGCAAAGCGGCGCTCGGTCTTGTAGCCTATCGAGACCGAACCGGTGGTGGTGAAGCGCGAGACGTAGCCGTCGCGCGTCAAGAGCGAGTCGAGCAGGATGCCAATCCATCCATCGGCCTTTTTAAAAGTGTGGGTGGCGCTTTTGCTTGTGCCGAAGATGGCCATCGATGTCTCGGGCACGGTGGGCGGCACTGGGGTGACCGTGTCGATAGTTTCGGTGGTGTCGACGGTGGGCACGATTTCGCCCGTGATGTAGCCCACCAGCATGGAGATATCGGAGCCATCGACCACGCTATCGCCATTGACGTCGGCCTTGGGGAAAAGGCTATCGGGCGTGACACCGGTGATGACGTCGACCACCGTGGCAATGTCCGCCGTGTTGACAGCCCCATCGTTGTTCACATCGCCATCGTTATAGGACAACGCCGGCATCACCCACAGCAATTGCGTGAGTAGCAAGAGAAGCGTTTTTTTGAATGATAGCATGCGAGCAAATGGGGTTTTGAATGAATTAAAAATTGAAGGGATTTTCGGCGACGTAGAAATCATCGACGATGTGCAACTCGTCGATGGCGCGCGTCATCGCCGTGTAGAGCCACCTGAAGCCTTCGGGCTGTGTTCGGCGGGAGAGCTTGCGGGGAATGTCGAGGTAGACTTGGGGCCACTCGCCACCCTGCGACTTGTGACAGGTGATGACGTAGCCATAGACGCAACGCAGCGCATTGAGGTAGTCGTCGGTGCGCATGTTGTCGTTGTAGGCTTTTGATTTCTGCTTGATGCCCTGTTTCTTCATGCGTGCATGAAAGTCCATGAGGAGCTCACGTAGCTGGGAAGACGTGAGGTTGACGTGACCGCCATAGATGATGTCCTCGATGAGCAGCTGCGAGAAGACCTCGCCCGAGGTTGTGCTCTCGACCTCGACGTTGACGAAGGTGAGCGTGGCGCGTCGCTCACGAGACCCAATTTTCACGACCTTGACGAGGTCACCATTCATGAGGCGCGAAATCAAGTTGTTTTGGGTGACGAGAAGCAGGTCACCCTCGGCAACTATCGAGCCATGGAAGCCCAGCTTGGGCCGGATTTGTTGCGCATACCGACGGCACTTGGTGTTACTGTCTGAAATCATCACGGCGTGGCCGTAGCCGTTTTCTCGCAGGTCGTCGACGTAGGCTTCGATCATGTCATCGATTGAATTGTGGATGGTGATGTCGCGGTAGCCACGCAAGGGGAATTTAATCCAATCGTTGACGAACGTGCGGTCGACCATCTCGCGCACGCGCGTGGCCGATTCAACGATATCGTTGTCGTCGTCCTGGCGCATCACCTGGGTGAGGCTCGCCGTTTTCACGTGCATGCCGAAGTTGCTTGCGATGTAATCGGCCGACAGGGCTGGCGAGATGGCTTCGGCAGCGACGGGCGGCAACTGTGCATCATCGCCCACAAAGACATATTTGCCCATGGGGTCGAACCTAAGCAGGTCGCTGAGTAGTCGTCCCGAGCCATAGACGGCTTGGGTGGGATTTTCTTGAGGCGTGTCGCCCACCATCGAGGCCTCGTCGACGATGTAGCAGCGCGGGCGCGTGTCTTGCTCATCGTCATCGTCGAGCGTGGGAAAGTCGTTCATGCTGAAATTCAAGAGCAATTGCCCAGTTTCGTCGGCGATAGGTTGATTTTCGTACTTGTCGAGGTCCTTGTTGAGGCCCACAAACTTGTAGAGCAAGCTGTGGACGGTGGTGGCCGTAGCACCGGTTGCCGCGGTCATCACTTTGGCTGCACGACCCGTCGAGGCCAGCAAAACGGGACGCATCGACGAGCGGTTGGCCAACTTGATGAACTGCGTGAGGATGGTCGTTTTGCCCGTGCCAGCATATCCCGTCAAGATAAACACTTGCGAGGTGTTGCTCTTGAGGAAGTCCTTGAAACTATCTAATGCTTCTTGTTGCCCAGGGTTGGGCACAAACTCTTGTTTAGTTGCCATAATTGTCAAAGATGTGTTTCATCGAGTGGGCGATGGCGCGGTTGCCGTCGGCATTTTGGTGGACGCCGTCGTCGGTCCATCCCGAGCCGCCCCAAATCAGGAAGATGTCGTCGTCGCGTGTGGGGGTGTAGTCGGTGAACTGGATATCGATGGCGGCGGTGTCGTAGTAGTTGGCAAAATGGGTGAGCGTCATCCAGATGCCATTGTCGGCGAGCGACACCTTATTATATGTAGCGCTCCGGGAGACGTAGTAACCCGTGTTGAGGTGGACCAGCGCGCCACGGCCAGTGACGTCGACGTCGTTAAGGAGCACGCGGAAGGTGCGGTTCTGGTCGGGGACGTCGGTGGCGGGGATAGTGTAGGTCGCTGTGCCCTTGCTCAAGATGTCGAGTTCGACAATGCTGTCGCGCATGGCATCGATGCCAACTTGTCGCAGTGCTTTCCACACCGAGGTGAAGCCCACGCCCGTAGCGGCAGCCACGTCTTGCATGGCCTCGTCGTAGGCCCAGCCCGAGTTGTAGCCGTTGTCACCGTAGGGCGAGAGACCCATGAGGTGGATGCTGGCGCTTGGGCACTTGCTCTTCATCAAGTTGACGGCGCGGGTGAGGTTGCTCTTGAAAGTGCTGTGGGTGCGGATGGCAAACTGGGCGCCCTGCATCTGCTCGAAGCTGTCGTAGTGCCAGATGCTGTCGGGGCTGAAGGGGGCGTCATTCCAGGTGATGATGCCAGCCACGGGGTCGACGCTCGCCACGCGGTGCACCACAAACTCCTTCCAGTCGCTGTGGTACTCGCCGATGCGCACATAGTCACCCACCTCGATGCTCGAGCCCACGATGTCGCGCGAGCGCAGGGCGTACTGACCGATGCTGTCGATGGTGCCCGTGCACAGGGTCACGCGCAGCTGATTGTTGCCGATGGGGGTAATCGACTTGATGTATTTTGCCTTAATGGTGCTGAGCTGGTTGAGGGTGAGGGTGTCGGTGGTGATGGCACGGCGGTCGATGGCCATGTTCTCGTCGTTGCCGCCATACTCGAGGACCACGACGTCGGGATTAGGCAGGGAGTCGATTGCGTGCCAGCCACGACGATAGGAATCGTTGAAGAAGAAGTCGCTGAGCGTGGCGCCGTAGAAGCCGGCATTGAGCACATCATAGTAAACGGGCGTGGCAAAATCGATGTCGAAATAGGGATTGCTGCTGCCACCCAATATCTTGATGGTGATGTCGTGGGTGCCCTCGCTGCCCAGGTCCAAGTGGATGAGGGCGCGTTCGTCGACGCGGGTAGCGCACAAGCGGTTTTCGTTGCTATAAGTTGCCACAGCCGAGGTGTTGGTGATGAACAAGCCGCCCGAGGCATCGTCGTGATAGGTGTCGCTGGTGTGGTAGTCGCTGATGCTGTAAGCCACCACGTCGCCAGTGTTGTAGGTCACTTGGATGTTGCCCGTGGGGGGCGTGGGGAAGTAGAGGATGCGCTTCACCTCGCTGGTGCCTGCCATGACGGTGCGTGCCACATAGCAGTCATATTTTCCCGCGCTCACCTCCGAGGGGTCGCTCGAGACGGTGACCTTCTTGCCAGCGACCTTGACGCTGAAGGAGTTGCTGCACAGGTGCGGGATGAAGAACGAGCGGGTGACGCCGTCGCCAGTGAAGGTGACCATCTGCTCGCCCTCGACAGTTGGGTTGCGGTTCTCGATGATTTTGACGAGTTTGTCGTCGCTGTAGATGCCGATGATGGCATATTCGTCGGTGGGCGCCATCACTTGGGCGATGCAGGCATAGCGGCCTGTGATGCTGAAGTTGAGGGTGGCGTCCTTGTAGGCGATGCGGTGCTTGTAGCGGTTGGCGACAAAGCGGCGGTCGGTGGTGTAGCCCAGCGACCATCGTCCCGTGGCGCGGAAGGTGTTGACGTAGCCGTCGGCAGTCATGAGCGAGTCGAGCATCATGCCGAGCCAACCGTCGTTTTGACGGATGCTCGACGAGGAGGTGCGCGAGGTGCCAAAGACGGCAATCGAGCGCGAGGGAGCGCGGACGCCATCGTCGTCGGTGAGTTCGGGATTTTTCAGGGTGAATGGGTCGTCGACAGCCGAGACGGCAGCACGCTGCGCCAGATGGGCGTAGAAATCGTCGACATCGATGCAACTGGTGGTGTTGAGCGTGGTGTCGACACCCATGGCAGCGCCAGTGACGCGCGTCGTGTTACCCTGCACGCTGGCTCCTGCCCGCGATGCAAGCAACTTCTGGTAGATGCAGCACGAGGCGGTGTAGCGCGCGAGGCCGTAGCCCAGCGACGAGCCGTTGAGGGTGAGGTCCACATCGTTGTTGTGCGACGAGGCGCGCACATTCTCGACAGCCGTGGCGACGGGGATGAGCATCGACACGCCGTTGCGGCTGTCGAGCGTCTGTGCCACCGAGTTCATGCCGCTCCATTGCTTAACCGACGAACTCTTGTTGTTGTAGATTGAGCGGTCCCAGTAGCTGGGTGTGGTCATGTAGGCCACCTGCGCTTGCGGCTGGATGCTGGTGAGGGTGGCGAGCCACTGCTTGAGGTAGCTATCGTAGAGTTGTGCGTAGTCGTCGCTGTAGCGTTTCTGGTACTGCAAGACGATGAGGTCCCACGCGGGCCGCTCGAGTAGCGCGGCAAGAGCCTTGGTGCCTTGCTGGCTGCCCAGCGTGACGGGTGTGGATGCCGTGCCGGTGATGCGATGCAGGGTGAACGGGATGCCCGTGGTGTAGCCCGTGTAGCTGTTGTACCAGGTGGCAAAGGTGCTGGCGTTAACCTGCGCCATGTAGATGGCCACGCGCGAGAGGTCGCAGCCCGAGGCGCGGGTGATTGCGTCGAGGTGCTCCATCGTCTCGAGGGCGCTCGTGTCACCCAGCACGAGGATACGCAGGGTGTCCTTGTCGAGGTCGACTTGCGGGAACGCGATTAGGTCGTTATCGGTAAGTGTGGCGGTGCTGGCCGTGATTTGCGCCACAGTGCTGGCGATGTCGCCCACGTCGATGACGTTGTCCCAGTTGACATCGGCCAGCGGATAGGCATCGCTGCTGAGTGTGCTGGTGATGATGCCCACAATGGCGCTGATGTCGGCAGCATCGACTTGACCATCATCGTTGACATCGCCTTCGTATTCGGCGTTACGATTTTCGTAGGGGAGGCGCAGGGCAAGCAGGGCGGCACGTTGGCCGATGCGTGCCTGATGAGCCTCCACATCGATGCTGCTGGTGGGATAGAACTGGTACTCGCGCTCGTTGCGCACGCACAGGTAGCGGGCCTCGTTGCCCTGGATGCTGCCACCCGTGGTGGACGCCATGAGCGCTTGGAAAAAGACGCAGGCGGCAGTGTAGCGCGCCAAGCCGAAGCCTAGTCGCTTGCCGTCGCGCGTGATGCCAGCCGAGTTGTTGTAGCTGGTCGAGCGCAAGTTCTGGATGGCGGTGCCGAGGGGCAGGATTTGGTCGACGATGCCCGCCTGCTCGAGTTGCTGTGTGGCCGCGACGATGCTGTTCCAGCCATCGATGGTTCCCGACGAGGTGCTGGTGCTCGAGGGCATGGCGTAGACGATGCGTGCGCTCGATTGCGCGGTGCGCAGGGTCGTCACGAGTTGCCGCAATAAGCTACTGGTGTCGGTGAGCACTGTGCCATCGCCCGCCGAGGCTGCCGAGGGTTGCACGACGATGACGTCCCACGGATGGTCGTTGACCAACGCGAGCAACGCTGCGGGACTACTGCCATTGTAGCGGCCCGTGGTAATGGGCGATGCGGGGGTGCCCAGAACGGGGTTGATGGCGTAGGTCGAGGAACTGGAGCCATTGAGATAGTCAATCCAGCCCTCGGGCGACGAGACGCTGCAGGTGGCACGGTAGATGACCACGCCGTCGAGCGAAGCCGTGGTGCCACGAGCAATGCGTTCTACCTGGTTGGTCATGTCGGCCATGAGGCTGTCGCCGAAGCACAGCACGCGCAGTTGCGCCGATGCGCTTGTGATTGAGGCAAGCATCAGCAGCAACACGGCAATCCGCAGTCGAGCAAGGGGACGTTTCATCGAGGTGAACTATTGGGGGTGTTAAAGGGTTGAACGTTTTAGTAGTTGTCGAACACGTGTTGCATCACGCCACCGATGGTAGCGTCGCCCGAGGCAATCTGGTGAACGCCATCGCTGGTCCAGCCGGTGCCCGACTTGTTCCACACGAGTTTCACCACGTCGCTCGTCGATGGGGGCGTGCCGTAGAAGGTGACGTCGACGGGCGTGCTGGTGTCGTAGTTACAGAAGTTGAAAGCGCGCATCCAGTAGTTGCTATTTGAGAGGTAAAGCATGCTGTAGGCGGCATTATTCTTGACGTGGTAGCCAATGTTGGAGTGCGCCAGGGCGCGTGTGCCCGTGACGTCCTCGTCGTTGATGTAGACGCGGAACTGGCCAAACTGGTTGGTGACGCTGGCAGCGGGCACCGAGTACTCGGTGGCGGCGCTATCGATGGTGATTGTGTAGGATTCGGGCGATGCCGCCATGGCGCGGTCGGCACAAGCACGCAGGGCGCGTTGCACGCCGATGAAGTGGGCGTTGTTGGCAGCAGCCACGTCTTGCATGGCCTCGTCATAGGCCCAGCCCGTGTTGTAGCCGTTGTCGTGATAGGGCGAGATACCCATCAGGTAGACCTTGCTCGAGGGCGTGAGGGCGTGAATGCATTTCACAGCGCTGGTCAGGTCGTTCTTGAACGGCGTATGCGAACGGATGGCAAACATGGCACCCTGCATTTCCTCGAAGCTGGTGTAGTGCCAGATGCTGTCTGGGCTGAAGGGAGCGTCTTCCCAGGTGATGACGCCAGCCACGGTGTCGATAGTGGCCACGCGACGAATCACAAACTCGTTCCAGTCGCTGTGGTACTCGCCGATGCGCACGTAGTAGCCGGGCTTGACGACCTTTGTGCCCACGAGGTCGCTCGAGCGCAGGGCGTACTCGCCGATGCTGTCGATGGTGCCCGTGCAGCGGGTCAACTCGAGGTAGGGGTTGCCTATTTGCGTGACCGTCTTGAAGTGCTTCGCCTTGTAGTCGGTATTACCCAGGAGAGTTCCATAGTGGATGGTGTCGGTGATGAGTGCCACGCGGTCGATATCCTCGTTCTCGTCGTTGCCGCCATACTCGAGGACCACGATGTCGGGGTTAGGCAGGTAGCGCAGGGCACGCACGTCGCGGTAACGGCTCTCGCCGAAGAACTCTTTGAGGCGGTAGCCGGCAAACGAGGCGTTGAGCACGCGATAGTAGGTGGGCGTGACGAAGTCGAGGTCAAAGTAAATCGACCCCGTGGTCTTTTGAGCCAGGATTTTAAATACCACGGTGTGGTGGCCCTCGCTGCCCAGGTCCAGGAAGACGGCGGCACGGTCGTCGGTGTAGACGGGCGAGAGGATGGGCGCTGTTTCGTAGGAAGCCACTGAGGTCGAGTCATCGATGATGATGTAGCCTGTAGCCTCGTCCTTTTTCTGAGAGTTGGTGTGAATGCCGTTTTGGTAGTAGGCAACGACGTCACTGCGGTCGTAGGTCACCGTGATGGTGCCCGTGGGAGGCTCGGGGAAATAGAGCACGCGCTGCACCTCGCCACCTCCGTTGGCCATGACGGTGCGCACGGCATAGCAGTCGCTCTTGGTGGCGGCGCTCTCGGTGTCGAGCGACGAGGGGTCCATCGACACCGTTTGGCTAATGGAGTCGACCAGCACGGTGAAGTTGCGCGACTTCAGGTCGGGCAGGAAGAAACTGCGGGTCGCGCCATCGCCCGTGAAGGTGATGGTGGTGTCGCCCAGGAGGTCGGGGTTGGTGTTATCGATAACCTTGATGAGCTCGCCATCGCAGTAGACGCCCACATAGCAAGCAGCGTATTCCGACTCGGGACGGAGCACGCGCACGGCGGTGGCGTAGCGGCCATCGATTTCGGTGGTGAACGTGGCACCAATTTTCGTGATGCGGTGATTAGTGCGCGAGACGACGAAACGGCGGGAGGTGATGTAGCCATAGCCGCCCCTGCTGGCAGTGGGTGCTGCGACGTAACCATCGGCTGTCATCAAGGAGTCGAGCATCTCCCCTACCCAACCAGTTCCTTGTCGCATGTAGGAACTAGAGGTGCGCGAGGTGCCGAAGATGGCAATCGAGCGGATGGGGTAACCCACGGTGTCGGCATCGTTGACGTCGGGGCAACGCACCTCAAAGGGGTAGCGCTTGCCGAGCGTTGCGGCGCACTGGGCCGTGAAGACGTTGGTGGTGACCACGTTGTAGCAGGGATACTGGGTGCCTTCTTGACTGGTGCTCAAGGTGTGGCGGGCGGTGTTTTCGGCAACCGTGAGGCTGTTGTGAGGTGCGATTAAGGTCTCGAACAAGCAAGCCGACATCACATATTGTGCCAATCCGTAGCCCATGTCCTTGCCGTTCATGGTCAGGTCGTAGGCGTTGTTGAAGCTGGTGGTGCGCATGTCTTCCACGGCAGTGCCCACGGCAACGGGGAGGTTCACGCCGTTGCGGCTCATGGCCTCTTGCCACGTGTCGGCAATGGCTTGCCACATGTCGAGCGAGGAGCCTTGCGCGTTATCCTCGTCGTCGCCCCAGTAGCTGTGGGTCAGCAGGAAGCCGATTTGTGCGTCGGGCAGGGCGGTGTGGAGGTCGCGCGTCCACTCAACGATGCCGTCGTTAAAGAGGTAGGCATACTCGGTGCTGGCGGCGGGGTCGTGCTGCATGATGACGATGTCCCACGCGGCGCCGGTGATGGCGGTCTGCAACGCGGTGCCGGTGTAGGTGCCGGCGGTGAGGTTGCACGGGGCGGTGCCCATGACGCGGGTGACGTTGAAGACGGTGGTGGTATCGTAGCCGTTGTAGATGGCGTGCCACGTGGCACCGCAGCTGGCGCTGTCGATGGTAGCCGTGTAAAGGGCGATGTTGGCCATCGTGGTGCCGGCGGCAGCGGCGATTTTATAGACCATGCTGGTGGCTTGCGAGGTGTTGCCGTCGCCCACCATGAGGATGCGCAGGGTGTCCTTGGTGAGGTCGACGGTGGGGATATCGAACCACAAGGTGTCGCCGGGGACTTCGATGCTCTGGGTCTCCTCGGGGGAGAAGATGAAGCTGGCAATGGTGGTGATGTCGGCCACGTTCACGCGGTTGTCCTCGTTGACGTCGCTCAGCGGGTAATCGTCACGCAACTCGGGGGTCATGATGACCGACGCCGTGGTGGTGATGTCGCTCACGTTCACACGTGTATCTTGGTTCACATCGCCACGCAGGGTGGTTTCGGGGTTCACAACGGCGTAGGGGTATTTCACGGCGAGTGCGGCAGCGCGGCGGGCGAGCAGGCCTGCGGCAGCCATCACGTCGATGTTGCGCGTCGAGTCGGTGTCGAGGGCGCGCTCGGCTGTGGTGCAGATGTATCGATAGGGGATGGCGCTCACGTCGATGCCCGTGACGTCGCTCAGCAGTTGCTGATAGTAGCAGCTGGCGGCGGTGTAGCGCGCCAAGCCGCAGCCCAGGCGCTCGCCATCGAGGGTGAGGTCGTGGATGGTGTTACGGCTGGTGAGGCGCATATTTTCGAGGGCGGTGCCAATGGGGAGGACCACGTCGGCGCCGCTGGTGTTCATCACCTCGCGGGTGGTTGTGGCGATGTCCTGCCACGCAGCGCGGGTGGTCGTGGCGCTGCTGTGCTCGGGGCTGTGCATCAGCACGTAAGCTACGCGGGCGGTAGCCTGTCGGTCCTTGAGCATCTGCACCAGGGCGGTCATGTAGGATGCCGTGACGCTGGTCGCGGTGGTCGTGGTGGTGGTTGCGGTGCTGTCGACGGTGGTCGAGTCGGTGGTCGTTGTGGTGGTGGCTTCGCTCGCGGCCTCGCTGGCGCTGGGCTGAACCACAATCACGTCCCACGAGAAATCGTCAAGCACGCCAGTCAGGCCCTCGTCGTCGCCGGCGTCATAGGCGCCCTCGGGCACTGCATCGATGGCTTTTCCAAGCACGCGGGTCACGCGGTAGCCCCTCGAGGGCGTACCGCTGCACATCTGCTGCCACTCGTCGAGGCTACCCTCGTCGGCGGTGAGCGAATAAACCGTGATGCCGCTCACGTCACCGGGGCAAGCACGCACAAACTGAGGCAGTATCGACAGCACATCGGCAGCCTGAGCGTCACCGATGTGGAGCACGTTGATGTTACCCGCCCAGCAGGCCACCGTGCTCACGGCCATCACAGCGGCCGCCATCGCTAGTCGTTGCACATTCACTCGTGAGTGCTGCACAGCACCCACTAAAGTCTCTAACCAATTGGTCTTCAAATTCTTCTTCATACCATTTTCACACATTAGCGCGGCACACAGTCCGCCTTGAAAATAGGTTCACTGCCCTCGCTGGCGTCGAAAACCCTCGATGCCACCGAGCGCACAATAATTCTAAACCCCCAAAGTTACTACATTTTCTTGACACACACCACCCCCACCCCACTTTTTTAACAAATCCCCAGCGCAACCGTGTGTAAAATTCGCGCAGACTTACGCAGACTCCGCAGACCTTATAACAATGTTGCGAGAAAATTATGGGGAGATTCTTGCAGAAATCGGTGATAATAACTAACTTTGCAAAAAAATCAAGGAAAATATGGAGCAAGATGTGATTCAGGCCATCAAGGAGCAAGTTGCTCGCACCGCCCCCGGAGCTCGCGTAATTTTGTACGGCTCGCGGGCGCGTGGCACCAGTCGTCCCGACAGCGACTGGGATGTGCTCATTTTGCTTGACAAGCCCCGCATCACTTGGCAAGACCACGATGACATCGTCTACCCCCTTGAAATCCTTGGCTACGAGATGAACCAAGAAATCAACCCCATTCTCCACTCCCTCGAGCAGTGGAAAACACTCGCAGCCACCCCCTTCCACCGAAACGTAACCCACGACGGC
>Ga0181612_180212_pt1 | contig 12270 bp, 10 predicted proteins | sample HoacroProtozoa21_FD_119630 | JGI IMG/M metagenome (GOLD analysis project Ga0181612, IMG submission 119630) | Hoatzin crop microbial communities from Cojedes, Venezuel. Combined Assembly of Gp0051906, Gp0051904, Gp0051908 | reverse complement strand
CTGAACAAGCCCAGCTCCCTCAGCCTCTACTCCTAGGAGATATGCTCCAGTGCCCTCCTCATCTTCATAGCCCTGCACTGGACTCTCTCCAGTAGCTCCTCATCTTTCTCCCTGCTCCAACTCGGACAAATTTTTGTGTCATATTCAGAGCTGGGAGGGTTGTAATCATTCTGCTACAATGAAAGAGCAATATGATACTTTTTCTTTATTACACAGCTTTCTAGAAACTTACCCATCCAACTAACTATGGAAAGGCTCACGGCTACAGATAGCTTTGCAGAGAGGAAGAAGTTGTGCTGAGCTGAAAGACGACAGCTTCATGCTGACGTAGGAAAGTGGGGAGGATTTTTGTCTGTTTGCCTGTTTTCTGGCTACCTGCATGTATAGCAGCTCCTATGGAATTAGGGCTGACTGCCAGAGGCTAGTGTTTGTTGTCCTCTTTAGCAAGGCCTTTAGTTAGACAAACTACCACGGAGTGTGGAATCATGAGTCACATTTCATTCTTGTAATTGTGGGCATCATGGGTTTATTTAAAAAAGGCTTCCTTGTTTCTGTGTGTGATGTCACAGAAAAGTAATCCTCAAACAGAGTCCTTATGCCTCTCTTGGACTGGTCAGCTGTCATTGTTGAAGGTAGCTGCTCTAAGGACTGGTATTTCTATCTGTTTTGTTTAGTGGAGTAAGAATTAGAATTGTTTTACTGAGCAGTAAGCATGTTAATCATGTAACGCCATGTGGTATGGTGTCTCAAGTGAGCTTGTGTCTTTGGATTTGATGGGGGGTGGGTGTCATTGTGGAGGTGCTTGATGTCTTTCCAAAGTGTCTGTAAACTATCCAGGCCTTCCAAAGCTCTGAGAGCAATGTAGCACCCTGACATTTGGATGGCAACTATGGCCAGATGGAAGGGCATCCTGACTGGCTCCTCTTTCCTCAAGACAGAGGCACGTACCACAGGTTCCACGGAAGGGGGTACACCTTGAAATGGTGACCACCCCCATCATGACCATCTAGTTCTCCTGCCTTGACAGCCTAATCTGAGCTGTGTGGGATGAGGGGAGGATGGGACCAGTTGGTGCAGCTCATGATACACAGTTTCAGCACCACCTCGTTGCAGCTGGACTTTATCCAATAGGCTAAGGAACTGGTACAGCTTGACTAACAGGCACAAGGAGATGTGTTACTCTTGGGTACTCTTTGGTCCTTGGATCATAACCAGTGTTTTGTGCCTTATGCTGATGGCCAGTGTGCTCCTATTTGGTTTTGACGCTTTCCATCTCTTCCTTAGTCCAAACAGAATCAGGTGCCATTTGGTGAAGGCCATCAGCCAACAGCTACTGTCTCTCCAGGGCCTTGTCAATGTCTTTTGCATAACCTTACACTTCTACGAATTACAGAAGTTGTAGTAAGTCCCTGCTGTAGTGGACCTTTGGCAACGCTGATGCTAAGAACTGGGTTTGCCATAGACCCAGCACTGAGCGGACATGTAATTAGAGGCAGTACCAGGACCAACTGTTCTCTTAACAGAGGACAGCACAGGTGGCGTGGACTTGCTGAAGGTCATGTAAACCGCTAGGGAAATGGTATTTAGGTCATCAGGCTGCTGAACTAATGCTGAAATGTCTAGACTGTGCACACTTCCAGGGATTAACTCTTGACTCTTCAGGCTGAGACTCTGTGTGGGATGAGTACTGTGACGTTTGGTTTGCATCTGAGCTCTCTGTCTAGCAGACACTGAGACTGGAGGTTGTAGGTAGAGTCTGTCTCTTAACTTTGCATGAGGCTTTCCTACACAAGGAAATGAATGTGGTAAGTAAAGATGTCGAATACATATCGATATATTTTTCATGCCTTCTCTCCTTACGCTTGTTCTATTTCTGTCCTGCTCCTGGCCAGTCTTGTGTTTCAATCTATCCCTGGTTTTGTCTGATTGTCATCTCTGTCTCTCATGGGCCGGAATACAGATGCAGACATGTGACTGTTTGCAGTGCGTGTTACCTGTGCATCCTGATATGAGTCTGGAGAACTTCTAAAAGTGTTCATTTTCTATACTGGTTTACTGCTGAATGGTTGCTCAGATGTGGAGAGTACGTCTGTACCCATTGTTGATCCCAGTTTCTTGTTCCTTGTTTTCTAATCAGTCCTGCCTTACATGCCTCTCTTACCCTTTACGGAAAAGGCTTGTGTTGCCTCAGTGAAAAGAACCAGGACAAGTTTGATTATCAACAAGCTTGTGAAACTTCTTTTGCATGAGATATGAATAATTGCACACTTGTCCCTTGTTTCCATGCATAGTTTCCCAATGGCATGCACAAATACCATGCTTCTGGGCTTGCAAGGCACATGACTTAGAGATTAAGTGCTTGGATCAGACATGCACCTCTGTGTTGAGTTCCCTGGATGAGTGAATTTGAGTACTCCAGCTTGCTGCTCCTGTCTGAGGTGGGAGCTGTGTCAGATCCTTAGCTGGCTAAAGCATAACAGATCCACAATGAGGTCCCACCAGCTGTGACTGCCTTGCTCCTTGCCAAAGCCTCAGATAGTCCTCTGGTATGCCTGTAGCAAGGCAGCAGAAACATTGAGTTGGTGCTACCTGGGATGATGGGCCTGGTGCCATCTTAGATTTGCATTTTGCATTGCCTCCTCCATCTCCCAACTCAGTCCTCTTACTTGACACTGATGTGCATCTGGAACTCTTGGGATGTCTTGAGGCATAAATGAAGCTGGTGATTTTCAAAGTAGCTTTATGGAAGGAAAAGAAAGGTATTTGACACTGGGATTTATGATAGGAGGAACTATCTTTTGTTGGGGGAAACAAGTAGCTTGTTTTTCTCATATCTTCAAACAGCCTCTACCCAGGGGTAAGCAGGAGCTGAGGTTTCACTGAGTGATGCTGTGGCAATGTTTGCTGCTACTCTGGGGCATGCTTCAGCAACCCCACATCAGAGGTGACATAGTCAAGCATATTCTTTATAGTGAGTGAGTCATAAAGCAGCTATTTCCAGAATAGTTGGTTCTTGTAACAAGGGGTGGTATTGCCCTGGTGACAGAAAAATGTGTTGGCCAACAGAGCTGACTCAGCATCACTGGCCCCAGAACTCAAGAGCTTGCCTGGGACCTAGTTTCAGCAGAGGAACCTAGACTATAAATAGACTTTGGTTAAAAAAACAAACCAAAACAAAAACTCCCTGATGGAAAAGACAACTTGTTTCGAGGAAGGTGTATTTGGAGGAAATTATGAGGGTGGTGAGACACTTTACAGTGAGGTTGGTGAGGCACTGGTACAGGTTGCCCAGAGAAGCTGTGGCTGCCCCCTCCCTGGAAGTGTTCAAGACCAGGTTGGACGGGGCTTTGAGCAGCCTGGTCTAGTGGAAGGTGTCCCTGCCCATGGCATGGGGGTTGGAATGAAATGATCTGTAAGGTCCCTTCCAACACAAACCATTTTATGAGTTTATGAAATCTGTCACAAAATACTTTTGTTCTCATCTCAAACTATGTAGCCCAAACTCCTAGAAGATCTTGCACAGTGCTACATAAGAAAATGACCTAGCTTCCTTTCAGAAAGCTCCTACTATACTTTGTAGCTCAAGCTCTATATCAGTCTCACATGTGTACATGTCCTTTGGAGCTTGACAGTATTTCAGTCTTTAAAGCAGTCTGGAGAACATTATTGTATCAGAATAAAACATAGGGACTGCAATAGTACTTTGTTAATATAAACACCTGGAACAGTTTGAACCTGTTCTTTCTTTTTTCTGTGTACAAGCAAGATTCTTGCTAATGCAAAGCCTCATGGCTGACTTGATGAGTGTGAAATCCAAGGCACTGAAATGACAGGATTTGAAGAACTTGCTTACTTCTGGGAAAATCTTTGACATGATTGTCCCAAATGAAATAGTAATTTACTTTGGAATTTTTTTGCTGTCACTTTAGTGACCCTAAGCTTTAGCACAAATTACAAGTTGATCTGTAACTCCCATTTGTGTGAGACAGTTATGCAAATGCATATAGTGGGAACATACCCAGGGATTTTACACGCATGGTGTTGCCAAAACTTAAGCTTGCAAAATTTTTGGATCATGGAGTTGCGCATGAAGATTTGGCATTAGATCCTGTTCCTACTGCCATTTCTAATAGTCGCTATCAAATTTTACTGGGAAAAGGATAGTACATTTAGCTATATGGTTTGAAAATGCCTTGAAAATTTTCATGATGAAAGGGCTTGTCCTGGTTTCGGCTGGGATAGAGTTCATTTTCATGGAATTTTCCTCCTCAGTAGCTGCTGTGTTTTGAATTTAATACAAGAAGAATGCTGATAACGCTGATGTTTTCAGTTGTTGCTATGAAATCCAGGAATTTTTCCAGTTTCTCATATTCAGCTAATGAGCAGGTGTGCAGGAGCTGGGAGGGAGCACAGCCAGACAGAGAGCCAAGCTGGCCAGTGCTAATATTCCATACATGGATGTCATGCTCCGTTTATGAGTGGGCATTGGCTGGGAGCAGGGAGCTATCTGTCTCCTCTTTTCTGTGAGTTTGAATCCTCTCCTGTTCGGGAGTTCAAAATTTTTTTGGAATTTTGTGCTTTTGGGGTTCTGTGATTGCTGCACGGGGACTGGCTGCAAATTGGTCATCAAGTGGTGAGAAAAACTGTATTGTATGTAATTTGTTTTACATAGTTGTTATTATCATTATTAGTAGTAGTATTTTTCTTTTGTTGTCTTATTAAACTATCTTTATCTCAACCCACAAGTTTCCCCTTTTGTCCATTTCTCCTCCCCGATTCTGTTGGGGGGGAAGGGGACGGGTGAGCGACTGGCTGTTTGGTACTTAGTTGTGGACTGCCAGGTTAAACTATGACAGAGCTTTTCTAGAAACTAGGTATGTCGAAAACAAGTGAGATGATGATGAACATCTATGGATGAGACAACAGAGGAAGAAACCCTGGTTGTCAGGACTGATACAAAATCTCACTTGTTCCCATAGTGTCAGGACACATTCTGAGGCTCTGCTTGACCACAACACTTAGCAAGACCTACAAATAGCAGAGTACAGGTGTAACAAGATTTGAACATCACAAAAGCATGATTTGTGGACAGTATCCTATTGTTTCCTTAAACAAATAAAAGATATATTTCTCTTGTATTAATAGGATGGCAAATTCAAATTAGTTCTAGTTGCAACAGCATAATGTTTATCAGAGGCTAATACCTGTTATAACTGCTGGGTCTGAAGGAGAAGATGCCCAGAATATTGTGGCCACGACTGGTGGGGTTACAAGTCCCTCGCTTTCTGTTCTGGCTTTCAACCTCTTCTCGTCTGCTAAATCTACACATGACTTCATCACCTTTGCTGATCCTCTGTGGTTTATTGTTCTGCCTGTGTGCTGTTTCTTGTGTTCTGGTAGCTGACAGGAGGCAGGATACTTCCTTGTGTGGTGTTGTAGGGAAAGACTGAAAAGATAGTCACAAGTCCTATGGCTGCAAAAATTCACTTCTGTAGTTCTGTGGAGACTATGCTCAGTTATAGATTTGTATAGAAGCATGGTAACCACATGCTAGTCCTTGTGGTAAGGAAAGAAGCTGTAGAAAAGGAAATAAGGTGTGAGAAAGGAGAAGCTGTCAAGCAAGTTTAGAAATGAGAGAATCTCTTTTAAATACTGAAGGTTTTGTAGCATAATGGATAGTTTGCTAGAGACTAAATGCTCTCTTGAGTTCAGTGATCTGTGTAAGGGAATAAATCTTGCCTAACGTTTTAAAATACGTGTTTTTTGAAAACACCCCGCAGCTGATTTATAAAAGAAGAAAGCTATAATAAGATCCAGCTTCCTTTAAGTTTATGGTAATTTTGTGCCTTTTGCTAGTTATGCTATTTATGTGGTCCTATTACTGTAGCCTGAGTCCCACCCTCTAATATAGTTATCCCCACAACACTTCTTTGTGCTAAGGAAGTACAATAATCCCCGCTTCACAAATGGGGACCCATGGCAAAAGAGAGGCTTAGTGACTTGCCTGAGGTCATGCAGGCAGCCCATTATGGAGCACGGAATTCAACCAGGACTCCCAAACAACACACAAATGCTCCAACCCCTGGGCTGTCTGTCCTTTTGCTCCTGTTTTTCAAGAGCTCAAAAGGTTCTATCCAGATTTCAGAGATGGTTCAGTGGTTATTGAAGGCAGTCTGGCTAAAATAACAGAATAGCTGGATCAAGTGAAAATGTGCTGCTTAGGTGTAGAGTTGCAATATCAGTAAGTCATACAAAAATTTTTCAGCTGGCAGCTCTTGTTTCCTCTCACTTGCGCAATCTTGCTCTCTCATACGCACACATATGCCCTCTCTGCAACTCATTTTTCTTCTGCCTCCGAGGAAGGACTTGGTAAAAGGAAATCAGTATAATTAAATGGTTATGTAGGAAGCTGATGGTAAGTATTTACTTATATAAAATAAGTGGAGGAGAAAAAACTATGTGGTGGATTTTTTAATGTTTGCTTTTTTGGGTTTGTTTTTATGAGCAGAGTATTGAGCGACAGAGATTTGTTCCCAGTAGAAAATGCTTGAAACACATTAGTCTGCTCTGGTATTAGAAAGATTAGAGGGCACACTGTGAGAATTTGTAAGGGATTTATGTGCTTTTTAGAAAGGATTAAGAATAAAAAAAATCCAGATTAGAAATGCTGTCTAACCACATCACTACACTACAAGCCAACATCTGCATGGTGGTTTTCTTTTATGTTTAATACAGCAATTTTGTATTGCAACTTTAGTTACAGTTGGTTTTGTTTAAAGACCGTAGTCTAGGTGCGCACAGCATGTGAAATGAGATGTTATGAGTTCATGTAGCATCCTTGAAAACTTACTCGGCAGCAAACTTGAAATACCTAAGAAAAAGACTTCAGGGACAGGCTCATTCTAGGAAGCTGCTCAAATAAAAGAAGAAAAAATCAGGTACATTCCATAGGTTTTAAGTGGCTGCTTTCTTCCTGTCTATTGAATTTTAAGCTGGAACAAGATTTGTTCTCTGGATCATTATTTCTTTAAAATATATGGACATGGTAGTACCATAGTAACACCAGAATGCACAAAGTGGAATTATTTATTTGTTTGGGAATATAATTGTTAAACATCCTCTAATATGACAAAAAAATACTTAATTATTTACTTGAAGCATCTTAAGCATACATAGCTAATTAAAGTCAGATTACTATACACGGATAATTAGAGACTTAAGTTGCTAGAAAAATGCTTGTGCTGATTTGAACTAATATTCATTTGTAAATTCAATCCCGTTTAGACACTTATTTAGGAAAACATAAATACGTGCAAGGTGTGCTTATGGAAAAGACTAGCTATTACTTTATTTTATGCTTTACAGTCTCTACTGTATTAGGCATCAATTTCTTGACACTTTTTGGCAACTTACCAACATGCCATAAAAATGTAACCTGACTGGTAAGAGTGGCTTAGTTGTTCAGGATTTTTTTCTTTCTTTCTACTTCTCCTGCCCACGTTTGTTTCTTTTCTTCTTGGGTTTCTTTTTTTCCATTGCATTTTTGTAGAACTTGATGAAATAGTCAGAGAAATCAGTGGAAAGCTAGTGTTGGGCTTCGGCTCAGTCTTTTCATCAGAGGATACTGCCTAGCCACAGGACTTCTCATCCAGTGCAGTCTGGACGTACTCGAGCCCAGTGATGCTTGAAGGATGAGTGTATGTTGAACACAGTGTATTTTCCAGGCATGCACCTGTGTCTCTTTTTCAGCTACTTGATGAATTTTGTCTTGTAGCACACCCAGTGTGGATGTTTCTGTGTGTAAGCAGGTGTCATGTCTAATAAGTTCCTTAAAGTCAGCCTGCATAAGCAGTGCATTGTACCTAAGGACAGATACTTGAGCATTTTATCCCTACAGAGTAGTCCCGTGAGCATCTGCTCTGCATATAGTTGTCTTTCTTGCTTGTTTCAGCCATTACAATGGCCCTGGCCAAAATGGAGTTCCATTTACATGGGTGAATTCAAGTTTGAATTGGATTCTGGATGTTAGTTGTTTTTTTGTTTTGTTTTCAACTTTACTCCTCTTGCAACGTTATTTTTGTAAAACAAAATTTAGGGGGTATATGCTTTTTTGATTTTTTTTTGTTTTGTAAACTCTCTGCAAACTTGATCTAGGTGTGTATGGAAGGATAGGTTTTGTTACTGGCTTCTTACGGAATCAGATGCATTACAGTGTCTTTAGACTGGGGAAGATTTTCATAGCATGTGTTATACCTGGCATGTTATTGTCACTACTGTCTGAAAATTTTATTGCAGACTTGTATTGGCAGACTGGTTTGTTAGTTAAGAGTTTCACAGCTAGAGAGACACTGCACATTTTGGCATTTATAGGCTATGGGAAGGTTTTGCTTAGCAGAGGAGAAGAATATGTGGGAAGAAAAAATGAAGACTGAGTAGTTAGTTGAGTATGTTGAAAAGTGAAGATCATCTTTGGAAAAGAGAAATTCAAGGCAGCACTTTGAAAAAGAGGACAGAATAAAAGAAAATTAGAAATAAACCTTAAAAAAGATTTAGGCCAATTCAGAAGAGGTAGGCAGATACAAAATTATCAACATCATGTACTAGAAGTAACAAAAGATCACAGTTGATATTTATGGCAATTTGAGATTTGAAAAATATTTGTTCTTAATCTGTAAAGAAAAATAAATTTTAAAAATGTGCCAGTAAATAGCAACTCAATATGCATCAGTTTACAGCTGTGTAATTGATTGAAAGTCTTCTGGGATAAACTGTGGTTTTAGCTGGGTGGAGAACGAAGTTTAGAGTATTGTCCTTAATGAAAGAACAATTAATTAAAAGAATAATTCTCTCACTTTCAGGCAAATGAGAAAACAGTGACTATAGCAGTAAAAAAGTTCATTGCAGTGACTATAGCAGTGAGACTCTCATTCTTTGCCTATTTGCTAAGTACATTAGTTAAAAAATAAGCAAGTTTTTGATCTCATCTTGTCTCTGGAATACAATCAGTTTCTTCCTTATTTAAATTATACTATGATTTTGTATGGTTCTGTGATAAGCTAAGGTACAAATATAATTTTGTGGGGTTTTTTTAAAAAGTTGTTTATAGTGGAAAGGGAGACGTATGCTGTGCTCTCAAGCAACTGGGTGCCAAAAAAGAGATTCACTGCAAGATGAAGACAGAATTTCTCAGTTTAAAGTTTTGCTTTTTTTGGTTAAGGAAAACATCTTTATTCCATTTATGTGTTGGTCTCGGCAATTGAATTGTTAGAAACACTAGAGGATTTTCTTGGGTTTTTACATGTCGATATACATAATATATATAATCCTCACATGGATTCTTATGAATGAGGAAGGAGATTTCAAGCACTTTTTGAAAATCTGTATGCATACGCCACTTGAGTGATGCCTTGGAAGGATTTGGCTTCTAAACCATAGTTCCTGACAAGTGCATACTGTGAAGTGGAAGGCTCTGTGGCTCCCCACACCTTAGAACTAAACACCTTCTGCAGATGCCTATTTCCTTCTGTTGACTGTGAAGGAGACAAAACTTCTAGTTCAGATTGAACCCTAACTTTTAGACTAGTAACTTCCATGAGAGGAGCTGCCTTCTTAAACTGTTTTTGATCAATGTAAAGAATGTGTTTCTGTATGTTTATGGAGCATGTCAGGTATGCTATATGGAAAACTATGTTATCAGACTAGGTTTTCAGATGCGTACATGTGACATTGGAGTGTAAGTTCTATTTGGAAATGAATGAGTTTTGTGTTCCCCTGCTCCCCAGATAACTGCAGCCTGTTCTAGAAAAAGTATGCTTCTTATAGTCAGGAATAATGTGGTATTAGTTTAATTAATTTTTCTTTTGTTCAAATGCAAGGTTCATTGCTTACTCAAGTATTTTTTATTGCAAGTTTCATCAGAATCATTTTAATAAATACATAGTCTATCATAGTTAGGTGTGTATGGCAGAGCATTATGACTGGAAGCCCAATGTTCATTGGTTCAACATGATCTACTGGTGGGTCAAGTAATTTCTCAGGGTTTTTGTCTTTGTTAAACTTCTCTATTAAATAGGCCTTTTACAGTGGGGCTTTTAATTTACGTAGATGATTCAAGGAATTAGTACTAGGGTCAGCAACTACTATTTTTTCTGGAAAACCCGAAATTGTATTTTCAAAAATAGAATAATTTTTGGTTTCTTTTGGGAAGTATGAAATATGTAGCAGAAAAATGACCTCTGAAGCAGATATCTGTAATGAGGTCTCTAACATACCATTTTTGTAGCATTATGAAATTTGGTCTCCATGCTATTTCACTAGTCTCTGTACTGTAGAAGGATTTGCAGTAAAGTAGAGCCTTGGAATTTCTGCAGAGTATTTGTTATGTACTAGCAGTACTTTAGAGGAAGATATACAGATATTTTTTAAGATCTTGAAAGCATGGTATGAATAATCAGATTTTCCACATTCCTGCTTGTAACTTAAATCCAGTGAAAACAGAGTTCTCTTTATTTCATAAGTACTTGTTTAACGCTGGCTCTGCTTTTAAGACTTATTGATTCTGGTGGCTTCCAGGTCAGGAAATTCAAAGTCACATTGTGAAAATATCCTCCTGAAATAAGTTACTACCTTTTAATGCAGTTGCAATGGATGACTTTTTGGTTAAGGATCTGGGACTTGAGAGTTCAAACTGAGTTCAACTCAAGGCTGTGACCCTGATGGCAACTGTAGGCACACCAAGCAATCTTCCTGGGTCTCAGTTCCCCACCCACATAACAGCACTTATCACCTTAGGCTGATGACTCTTACTGTGTGTATGAATATGGCGAACATATATGACAATCTGCTCCCGATCTGGTTCTTAGCTGTTACAGTAACATAAGTAATTAATCATCATAACTTCTATATTACCACTTGTTTCTCTTTTACAGTCCACACCATGGGGGACGTGAAACTGGTGACATCTACTCGAGTCTCCAAAACCTCCCTGACACTCAGTCCCCCTGTCCCTGCTGAAGCACCAGCATTTACACTTCCTCCTCGGAATATCCGAGTGCAGCTGGGAGCCACAGCAAGATTTGAGGGGAAGGTAAGAAACAGACATGATGGAGGGCTTCTTCATTTGGTTTTGCGCTTTTCTGAAGCTGCCTAGTAGGCTGCAAAGATAGTGAGGCTGCCTCTGCAATACAGGACCTTTACTCAAGGGTACATCAGTGTATACCTTCCCGAGGAGGCAGGAGCATGACAGGTCTGTTTCTGAGCAGAGGGGAGTGTTGCAAAACCTGAGTATGTGCTGAGTATGCCAGGCACTGAGCTTAGTATCAGTGGCAAACTGCTTCAAGAGCTGTCTATAAATCAGAGAGGACATATTCTCCTACTGCATGTTCATCTCCCTACATCCCAAATCTGTCTATTTGTGAAGCTTGATGTGTAACAGAAATCTAACCCTGCTACAGCATTTTCTTCCTAGTAGTCAAGCTAGGAATCTGTAAAGACACTTGTGACTTTTTTGCATCTACACCACCTGCCATACATGTTGTTAATCTGAAAGCAAAAAGAGCATTTTCAGAGGAAAGATTGATTTGTTCAAGGAAACTTGTTAGCCCAAAGGGTTTAAAAGGGTGTGTAGTGGGGTGTGGATCCCAGATTCTCCCCTTCCCCTCATGCTAGGGACACTGAATTGTGCTTTCAGGCATCCGTATTTCTTTCATGCTTCAATCCTGGTATGTCGTCTTCCTTGTTCTAACTCTCTTCCTTTCTCCTCTCCTAACCCAAATCTTTCCCCTGGAGAGGCCAGTTTTCCTTCTCAGCCCTTTCAGCTTCCTCCTGTCCAAGTCACACTCTGATTTCATGCTGACAGTTATATCACCGAACTGACTGCACTTTTAATTTTTGAAGTGGTGGGACTTGCCTGACAGAGGCACAAAACTGCAACGTTACTGTAACAAAAGCAAGGGCTAGAAGAAATTTGAGAAATTCATAACTTCTGAAACTAACTTAAACAAAGGGCCGGTAGAGGGCATCTGATATTTATCTTGTTTGTTTATGTAAAAGCATACCAAGAACTGGGATTTTTCTACAGGAACTGAGCAGAAAAACAATTTTTGGAGTATATAAATTTTTAAATGCAAACCCAAAACTTAGAAGTAGTTCTTGGATTTGACTTTTTGAAGAAAAATTGGCATTTTTCATAGGAAGTAAATAATTTCAGTGAAAGTGCTCAAGCCAAAGAACGGGTTTTTTTATCAAACCTTTAGGAAGATATTTTTTTTT
>Ga0181612_106581_pt1 | contig 12270 bp, 10 predicted proteins | sample HoacroProtozoa21_FD_119630 | JGI IMG/M metagenome (GOLD analysis project Ga0181612, IMG submission 119630) | Hoatzin crop microbial communities from Cojedes, Venezuel. Combined Assembly of Gp0051906, Gp0051904, Gp0051908 | reverse complement strand
GGGGCGCATTGATGTGGCGATTGAGTGTAAAGAATATGTCTATGTAATAGAATTAAAGCGTGGCAACACCGATGAGGCGGCTAACCAAATAGAGGATAGACATTATCTTGACGCCTACGCTGCCGACAAGCGCAAGGTGATTGCGCTGGCAGTGGCGATTAACGACAACACTCGCAACATTGGCAACTGGCGGCAATTGAACGTGTAACGGTGCAACTAATGTTTTAACAATCATTGAGATACCACCATGGCGGTAAAAAGAGAAACAGTAACGTTCACGACCTTGTGCAACGAAATCAAGCAGCACAAGTTCCGCAATATCTACGTCTTGCAAGGCGAGGAGCCATACTACATCGACCGCTTGCAGCAGCTCATCATCGACGAGGCGTTGACGCCCGACCAGCGCGATTTCAACCTGTCGCTGTACTACGGCAATACCGCCAATGTGCGCGAGGTGATTAGCACCTGCCGCCAGTATCCCGCCTTCTCGCCCTACAAGGTGGTGGTGGTGCGCGAGACGCAACTCATCCCCAAGCAACCAGGTCACAAGGACGACCTGGACATGTTTGCAAGCTACGCCCAGCAGCCTGCTGCCACGACTATCCTGGTACTGTGCCACAAGGGCGGCGTGCTCAAGAGCAAACCCTTCACCGACGAGCTCAAAGGCAAGAAAAATGCGGTGGTGTTCGATTCAGCCAAGGTGCGCGACCGCGACCTGCCACAGTTGATTACCAACTACGCCAATTCGCTGGGTTGCAACATCGACAACAAGGCAGTGGTGATGCTTGCCGACCACATCGGCACCGACCTGGCGCGACAGTTCAGCGAGATGGACAAGCTGGCGATGCTGGCTACCGACCACAATATCACCCCGTTGCTCATCGAGAAGAACATCGGCATCAGCAAGGATTTCAACAACTTTGAGCTGGAAGAAGCGTTGCGCACGCGCGATGCCGCCAAGGCGTTCCGCATCATCGACTACTTTGAGCGCAACCCCAAGAACAACCCTGCCGTGGTGACGGTGGCGATGCTGTTCTCGTTCTTCAGCGGTGTGCTGCTGGTTTCCACGTTGCGCAACCCGTCGCCACAGGCGTTGCTTGCCGCGGCTGGCACGCGCAGCGAGTGGCGAGCCAAGAAGTTCCAGGAGGCGACGCGCTACTACAACACGCGGTCGTTGATCAACATCATGGGCTACCTGCGCGAGTGCGACACCCGCAGCAAGGGCATCGGGTCGCGTCAAGACCAATATGCACTGCTCAAGGAGCTGGTCTATAAAATTATTCACGCTTGAAAAAGGCATCAACAATGTTTCAATTGACCCAATATTTACTCATTTTTCACAACTAACACAATCTAAATGGATTATCTATTTCTCATTATCGGGTTGGGTGTGTTGCTGCTGTCGGCCAACTATCTGGTGGATTCATCGGTTGCCATTGCACAGCGAGCACGCATTTCCAACTTCATCATCGGACTGACCATTGTCGGCATGGGCACCAGTGCGCCAGAGTTGCTCGTTTCGGTCACCAGTGCCGTGCAAGGTAGTGGCGACCTGGCGATGGGCAACGTCCTCGGCAGCAACATTTGCAACATATTGCTCATCCTGGGCGTCACGGCTGCCATCCTGCCATTCGACATCGAGAAAGCGCAAAAAAAGCGCGATATACCCATCTTGATAGGCGTTTCCATCCTGCTCATCCTGGTGGCTAACGACAAGTGGCTGCCTGGATTCACCGAGAACACCTTCTCGCGACTGGATGCCATCTTCTTCCTGGTTATCTTCTTGTTTTACATGTGCTGGGTGGTGCTGCAGAAGGGCAAGAACCCACAGGAGGCTATCGAGGAAGCCGACCAGCAGGCACAAAGCTCGCTGGCAGGCAAGAACGTGTGGCTGCTGTGGGGCATCGCCATCGCGTCGCTGGCGGCACTCATCGCGGGTGGTAACCTGTTCCTGAACAGCGCCCGCAACCTCGCCCGCTCGTGGGGCATGAGCGAGGCTGCCATCGCCATCACCATCGTGGCTGTGGGCACGTCGTTGCCCGAACTCATCACCGCCGTGGTGGCTGCGGTCAAGAAGAACCCGCAGCTGGCGCTGGGCAACGTCATCGGCAGCAACCTGTTCAACATCCTGTTCATCCTGGGTGTATCGGGCACCGTCAAGCCGCTGAAAATCATGGACATCAGCATGGTAGATTATGGCATGATGCTGTTGAGCGCCATCATGCTCTACCTCATCGTGCACACGTTCAAGAAGAACCGCTTTGACCGCATCGAGGGCGTCATCTTCCTCGTCGTCTATGTCGCCTACACGGTCTATCTGCTCATGAATCAGTAGTGTCCTAAATAATTTGGGAAAAAATTGACGGAGGCAGCACCAATTCGGGGGAATCGGTGTGTCTGACGGCTCTGAAAAAGTGGGGGATCCCCCCTGGGCATTTTTGAGCGGGTTTTTATACGTTTTTTAGTGGGTCTGGTGGGGTCCCTGGCGGCGATTCGTCTGGTGGTGGCGTGAATGGGGCGTTAATCCACTCGTAAAGGTCGATTTTGGTGAACGTGTTGAGCCTTAGTGATGACACGAGGTTGGAGAAGTGCCATGGATATTTGGCTTGTTGCTTGAGGAATGCCAACAGCATGATGGTGATGAGCGCGGTCCAGACTTGTATCTCCACCGCATTGCGCGTCGTGCCCACAAAGGACTTGATGTAGAAGTTTTGTTTCAGCAGTCTGAAGAATTTTTCAATCTCCCATCGTGCCTTGTACAGCGTGGAGATCGTTGAGGCTGCCAACTTGAAGTTGTTGGTCAGTATCACGATGGGAGATTGGCTTGTGCTGTTGAATACCACAATGCGTCTCAATGGTTTAGGATACTCTTTCTGAGTCTCCACGCCAGCGAGCAGGATTGTCTCATCAAGGAGGAGGTCCTGATGACGTATTGGCGGCAGGTCACGTTCAGCGATTGGAATTGAAAGCAGGTTGGTCTTTTGGCGCACAACAAAATTTATGCCCCTGCTGTCCCAATCAGCGAGCAGCTTCATGTCACAATAGGCGCGGTCGGCGATAACGAGAGCACCAGCGGGTACTTTCACCTGCCAGGCAGACGTGTTATCCGCGCCCTTGCCATCGGTAATATGCACATATTCAGGCAGAAATGTGCCAAAGTCCAGCAGCGTATGCAACTTGACGGCCCCCTTTTTATGGGTGTAATGCGCCCAGTCGAACACCGACAACGTCAGCGACATCAGCGTCGAATCAAGGATGCGGATAGGTGCCTTGAGGCGTGTACGATTGACCCTAAAGTCCGTCTGCTGTCCGAAATACTGGAACAGGCGATAATAGCACTCCCTGAACATCTCGCACGAGCGGTGCTCGTTCTGATAGGACAAATTTGATTTTGACGGCGCCCTCTCAATGCCCAGATGGTTGAGGTTGCCCGTCGCAGAACGGAGCCCATTGCTTATCTCGCGCAACGAGGTACAATCGGCAAACTGGCAAAAGACCATCGACACCAGGTGACTCCACGAGTTGAAACCCTTGGCGTGCCGGTCCGTATTATACTCTTTGATAACTTTTTTGACAATTTCTCGCGGAATCAGGCGTATTACCTGAGCAAAAAGTGCTATATTTGCGCTCATAATAGTTGATATGGTTTTTTATGATTTCTTTACCGCTAAGGTGCGAAATTTTTCGCACCTGGCAAACCTATCAACTATTATTTTTTTTGAAATTATTTAGGACACTACTGACCTATAACTCATTTTGCGGCGTATAGCTCATTTTGTAGGCTGAAACATACTATAATGCGCTGTAAATTCTCCAGGCTTCGTCACTCGGTTTTTTGTTAAAATATAACTGATTTGTAATCAAATGTTTGCAATTTTGCGCCTCCCACTTTTGGGTGGCGCAAAAGATTTTTTAACATGTATATCAAGAAGAAAAAGAATCGGTCGGGGACGACGAGTGTGGTAGTTGTGGATAAATCCGAGGGCAGCTACCGCGAACTCGTCACCTGTTTTCGCCAAGTGCAAATGTTAAAAAATATAACTTATTGAATCTCGATAAATTAGCTTAAGTGATTTAGCATTTTTGGGTGTCCCGAGCTAAAATATCAGCGTTTTTATACGTTGGAATATCAAGAAATCGGGCTACATTTGCATAGAACTGGTAAATAGATAGGGTGATTTCTTATATTTTAGCGCAAATTGAGGCGATGCCTCATGGGTGATTATAATGCCAAATAGTCATTCTTATTCACAAATAATGGTCATAGGCCGTTTCCCATCGTGATTGAGAGAGCCTGACAAGTAAGCCAGCCCGCACACAATCAAAGTGTAATTTGCTTTATTTCAACAATATAGAATCTTTTTCTCAAAATCATGGGTTGTGCGTCAACTTGTTATACATTATTAGAGCTAATTTGGGTGTCCCATGGCGAAAACAGGAAGCGCCGTTTTTCGGCACCTTTTGCAGTTGAAATGTGATTTTTGCGATTTCTCGTGATGAAAAGAGGGTGGAATGGGGCGGTGTGTGATTTTTCAGGTGGGATGTGGTGTGGTTGGAAATTTTTGGCTAAATTTGCGGCATGAATGGCCGCTGGCGGCGCTGCTGGCGGCGGGAGGCTAAAAATGGCTTGAAAGATGCAGGGAAACAGTAACATCAACATTCCACACCCTGGGTCGTGGAACTTGCTTGTCCACATCGGTGACGAGCGCATCCACTATGTGCTGTATGTGCCTGGCGCTGGCGACTCGCTGGTGGTGGGCCAGGTGGCGGTGGGTGCTGGTGCCACGCCGCTGCAGGCGGTGGAGGATGCGGTGCTCGACACGCCCGTGCTGCTCGACGAGTATGGCAGCGTGACGGTGCTGGCGGGCAGTAATCACCACCTGCTGTTGCCCTGCGGCACCACCGACGACCAGGCTCGCACGCTGCTGCGCGCCACCTATCCCAGCGACGATGGCGACGCCTGTGTGTGCCAGTTGCCGCACAATGGCTTGACGATGGCGTGGACGCTGCCGCGTGGCATGCAGGCGTTCCTGGGGCGCACGTTCAACTATCCCGCGGTGTATCATCCGTTGTACCCGCTGTGCGAGCATTGCCGCACGGTGGCGGGTGGCACCACGCGCATGGTGCTCAACCTGCACGAGCGCAGCATGGACATGGTGATTCACGACCGCGAGGGTAACTTGTTGACAGCCAACTCCTATGCGTTTAACCATGCAGAGGATGCAGCCTACCTGGCACTGCACGCCTGGCGCACCCACGGCATGGACCAGCTTGCCGACGAGTTGCAACTGATGGGCGACGGCGCGCCGCGTGCCGCCATCACCCCGCTGCTGCGCAAGTATGTCAAGTATGTGATGCCCGCCATCTATCCCGCGGCTGCCCTGCGGCTGGGGCGCAACGCCATGCAAGCCCCCCTGGAATTGATCTTGTTAGCTCTGTTGTTATGCGAATCATAAGCGGAAAATACGGACGACGCCGGTTTGACGTGCCACACGACATCACGGCACGCCCCACCACCGACATGGCACGTGAAAACCTGTTCAACGTGCTGCAAGGTCTCATCGACCTGGACGGCATCACTGCCCTGGACCTGTTTGCGGGCACTGGTGCCATCAGTTTTGAATTGCTGTCGCGCGGGTGCGCCCATGTGACGGCGGTCGAGAAAGCGCGCGTGCAGGGCGACTTTATCCGCAAGGTGGCGAGCCAGCTGGGCGAGGAGAACCTGACGCTGGTGCGTGGCGATGTGTTCAAGTTCATCGCGTCGTGCAAGCAGTCGTTTGACCTGGTGTTTGCCGACCCGCCCTACGACCTGGCGCGCTTAGACGAATTACCTGAGTTGCTGCTATCATCGCCACTGGTGCACGAGGGCACGCTGATGGTGGTGGAGCACTCGCGAGCCAACAACTTTGCCCACCTGCCGCATTTCATGCAGCAGCGCACTTACGGCAAGGTCAACTTCAGCATCTTCCAATTGTGACCAATAATTTCCTAACCCTAATAACCAGAAAATGAGCCTTTCACGACCTCTCACGATATTGACCGCGGTCATCATGATAGCTCTGGCAGCCCCACGGGCGTGGTCGCAGACCGACCAGCTGCCCGCCGACACGGTGCCCGCCAATCCCGACGTGATTACCGAGGGCCAGATGAACCAGAAACAAGTCACCAACCCCCTGGAAGCCATCAACGGCCGCGTGGCGGGTGTGACGATGGAAAAAAGCAGCAACAACGGGCTGGCGGCAATGAGCGCTGTGCGCGTGCGTGGCACCACGTCGCTCACGGGCGGCAACGACCCGCTCATCATCATTGACGGCGTGTTTGGCGACCTGACCACGCTGTCGTCGATCTACCCGTCGGACATCGAGAGCTTCTCGGTCATGAAGGATGCCAGCGAGACGGCACAGTATGGCTCGCGTGGCGCGTCGGGCGTCATCGAGGTCAAGACTAAGCGTGGCAGCATCTCGCAAGCCACCGTCACCTACAACGGCAGCTTCGGCTTGAGCCACGTGTCGCGCAACTTGAATATGCTGGCTGCCGACCAGTACCGTAGCATCCTCAACGAGAAGGGGTTGATGCTCATCGACAAGGGTGCCAACACCAACTGGCAAGAGGCGATAGAGCAGACGGGACTCATGCAGGACCACCACGTGGCGTTCATGGGCGGCGGCAAGGACGCGGGCTACCGCGTGTCGCTGGGTTTCATCGACCACACGGGCATCATCCTGCACGAGAAGCTGCGCAACTTCACCAGCAGCATGAGCATGTATCAACACATGTTCAACAACCTGCTGCTCATCGACGTGGGCATGTTTGGCAACATCCAGCGCGACCAGACCGCTGTGTATGATGTGCAGAAGACGTTCTACTCGGCCCAGACGTGGAATCCCACCTTCCCAACCACCCGCAACAGCTCGGGCGGCTGGGATGGCTTCACCTACGCCAACCAGATTAACCACCCCATGGCGCTGATGGACAGCCGCACGCGCAAGAAGACGGCCCACATCAGCACCCACGCCAAGTTCACCTTCGACCTGAGCGAGGCATGGAAGCTCATCTTCTTTGGCGCCTACAGCTACAACGACGTGGAGACGCAGCAGTACCTGCCCACCAGCATCTGGGGTGGGGGACAGGCGTACCGCAAGACCGCCAAGACCGAGTCGCTGCTGGGCAATGCCATCCTGACGTATGACAAGCACATGGGCGACCACCACATCAACGCCATGGCGCTTGCCGAGGTCAACCGCGACACCTACACGGGCTTCTACACCACGACCACCAACTTCACCAACGACGACCTGGGACTGGACGCCATCCAGGCGGGTGCCGTGACGCTGTGGGAGGGCACCGCCAGCTACCGCAATGCCCCCTCGCTGGCGTCGTTCATGGGCAAAGCCACCTACGACTACGCCTCGCGCTACTCGGTGAGCGTCACCGCCCGCGCCGATGGCTCGTCGATGTTTGGCAGTGGCCACAAGTGGGGCTTCTTCCCTGCCGTGTCGGGCTCGTGGAATGTGAAAAAGGAGGCGTTCATGCAGGACCTGGCGTGGCTTGACGACCTCACGCTGACCGCTGGCTATGGTCTGGCGGGTAACCAGGGTGGGGTAGAGAGCTACATGACCACCAGCACCGTGGCACCCGTGGGCGTCACCACCGTGGGCGGCGATGTTGCCGTGACCATGGGCTTGCTCACCAACAACAATCCCGACCTCAAGTGGGAGGTGAAGCACTCGTTCAACGTGGGCGTGAGCGGCGCCGTGCTGGGCAACCGCATCATCACCTCGCTGGACTTCTATACCTCCAAGACCACCGACATGCTCTACATGTACAACGTGGGCGTGCCACCCTTCAGCTACAACAAGTTGCTTGCCAACCTGGGCTCGATGCGCAACAGCGGTGTGGAGTGGGCGATAGGCCTCACGCCCGTCAAGACGCGCGACATGGAGCTCATCATCAACGCCAATGTGGCTTATCAGAAGAATAAACTGCTGTCGCTGAGCGGTTATTACCACGACTACTGGCTGGAGGCGCCCACCTACGTGGACATTGCCAGCCTGAACGGCGCGGGCTTCCACGGCGGCAACAACCACATCGTTTATCAGATTGTGGGTCAACCCCTGGGTGTGTTCTACCTGCCCCACTGCACGGGATTGACGGGCGACGATGTCAACGGTTACACCTACCAGATCGAGGACCTGAATGGCGATGGCGTCATCGACATTGCCAACGGCCAGGACCGCCAGGTGTGCGGCCAGGCGATGCCCAAGGTGCTGCTGGGCAGCAACATCAGCTTCCGCTACAAGCAGTGGGACATCTCGTTGCAGATCAACGGCGCCTTTGGTCACAAGATTTACAACGGCACCGCGCTGGCCTACATGAACATGAACAGCCTGCCGGGCTACAACGTGCTCGCCGACGCCCCCTCGCGCCACATCGTGGACCAGACCGCCACCGACTACTGGCTGGAGCGCGGCGACTATGTGGACTTCGACTACCTGACCGTGGGCTGGAACGTGCCGCTGTCCCAGAAAATCCAGCGCACCATCAGCCGCCTGCGCGTGGCACTCACCATCGACGACCTGGGCACCATCACCAGCTACTCGGGTCTGACTCCCATCATCAACAGCAACAACGTCAACAGCACGCTGGGCGTGGATGACAAGAACATTTATCCCGTGTCGCGCTCCTACTACCTGGGCGTCACCCTCACCTTCTAAAATCCCCTGCACGACAAGATGAAACGATACATTCTACAATATATGTTAATTGCAGCCCTGCTGGTGCCACTGGCAGGCTGCGACAAGTTCCTGGAAGACACGCCCACCGACCGCATCGAGGCCGACGAGGCGTATGACAGCATCGACGACCTGTGGCTCAACGCCGTTTACTACCTGTATCGCGAGCTGGGCGGCTACACCGAGTCGCAGGGCCTGCAAGGCACCGCGCGCGGCGTGTATGACATGAACACCTTCTGCACCGACGAGGCGATAATCCCCACCCGCGGCGCCGACTGGTATGACGGCGGCATCTGGCAGAACCTGTACCTGCACAAGTTTGACAACGTGGACTTCACGGGCGACACCTGGAATTACCTGTTCCGCGCCATCAAGGCGTGCAACAACGGCATCGAGCGCATCGAGGACTACAAGGACGATAACACCCCCTCGGCATCCGACCTGTCCACCCTCAACCAGATGCGCAACGAGGTGCGCACCCTGCGTGCCCTGTTCCTGTTCTACGCCATGGACCTGTATGGCCGCATCCCGCTGTTCACGACGTCGGACCCCGCCACCAGCGAGCTGGCGCTGCAACCGCGCTCCACCACGTTCCAGTTCATCGTCGCCGAGCTGCAAGACTGCATGTCGTCGCTGCCCGTTGCCCGCAGCCCCCACCAGGGCGAGTACTACGGTCGCATGACCCGCCCCGTGGCGTGGTTCCTGCTTGCCAAGGTGCTACTCAACGCCGAGGTGTATGCCGACGACGACTGGACCGACAATGTGCACCCCGATGGCTCGCAACTCAAGTGGACCGTGGGCTACCAGTCGCTCAACACATGGCAAGCGGTGGCTGCCTACTGCGACAGCATCCAGCAGGTGGGCGGATATGAGCTTGAACCCTACTTTGGGACCAATTTCAAGATCACCAACGACGAGTCGCAGGAAAATATCTTCACCATTCCCATGGACAAGTACCTGTATACCACCCAGTTCATCTACCTGCACCGCTCCCGTCACTACAACCACGCCTCGTCGCTGGGCCTTGACGGCGAGAATGGCCCCTGTGCCACCATCGACGCCATGCAGGTGTTTGGCTACGGCACCGACCACGCCGACAATCGCCTGGAATGGACCTACTACATCGACACGGTGTATAACGACATCACGGGCAAGCTCGTTACCCTTGACGACGGCACGCCGCTGGTCTATTACCCCATGGAGGTGGCGCTTGACGTCTCCAACACCCCCTACGAGAAAACCGCGGGCGCACGCATGCACAAGTACGAGGTGGACGCCACGGGAGCCAAGGATGGCAAGCTCAGCGACAACGACATCGTGCTGTTCCGCTTTGCCGACGTGCTGCTCATGAAGTGCGAGGCGCTGCTGCGCAACGGTCAGGCGGGTGCCGAGGCCGATGCGTTGCTCAACCAGGTGCGCGCTCGCGCTGGCATGGGCGACCGCACGGCGACGCTGGAGACCGTGCTCCAGGAGCGTATGCTGGAATTGGCATGGGATGCCTGGCGCCGCAACGACCTGATACGCTACGGCAAGTTCACCAGTGCTTTCCACGACCGCCCCGTCACCGACGACGACCTGCACGGCTACACCCTGGTCTATCCCATCCCTGGCGAGGCGCTCACCGTGAGTGGCAGCCAGCAGAATCCTGGCTATTGACCCGCCGCCGCGCGTGTGGCATGATTATTGCATATTGCTTGTAATTTAAGGAGAATTTTGACGATGAAAGATGAGAAAATATGTCTGGAACGCTTGCAACAGCACGACGTGAAGCCCACAGCCGTGCGACTGTTGCTGTTGCGCACCATGATGGCGCACGATGATGCTTTCTCGTTGCAGAGCCTGGAGGACGAATTGCAGACGGTGGACAAATCCACCATCTATCGCACCCTGACGCTCTTCCTGACCCATCACCTGATTCACGCCATCGACGACGGCACGGGCTCGTTCAAGTATGCCGTGTGTCGCCCCGACTGCCACTGTGGCGAGGACGACGGCACCATCGACCACATGCACGCCCACTTCAACTGCGAGCGCTGCGGGCGCACCATGTGCCTCAGCACCACCCATGTGCCCCTGGTTGCCCTGCCTGGCAACTTCCAGGTCCACAGCATCAACTATGTGCTCAAGGGCTTGTGCCCCGACTGTGTTGCACAGACCACCCACACTACGCCATCATGAGTACCCTGCTACGCTGGCTGCGCAATATCGTGATATTCTTCTTCACCTCGACCCTGCTGTCGGTGGTGATACTCAAGTATATACCCGTCTATCTCACGCCGCTGATGCTGGTGCGCTGTGTGGAGCAGGTACAGCGCGGCGAGACGCCCACCCTGCAACACCAGTGGGTGCCGCTGGAGCAGATGTCGCGCCACCTGCCCCAGGCGGTGATGGCGAGCGAGGACAACCTGTTCCTGCAACACCACGGATTTGACCTGGAGCAGATACAGAAGGCGCAACTCGAGGCGCAGCGCGGCAAGCGACAGCGCGGCGCCAGCACCATCACCCAGCAGACTGCCAAGAATGTGTTCCTGTGGAATGGACACAGCTGGGTGCGCAAGGGCCTGGAAGCCTACTTCACCGTCCTCATCGAGAAGATTTGGGGCAAACGGCGCATCATGGAGGTCTATCTCAACTCCATCGAGATGGGCAAGGGCATCTACGGCGCCCAGGCCGTCGCCGAGGCCAATTTCAACACCAACGCCAGCGAGCTGACCCGCAAACAGGCCGCCCTCATCGCCGTATCGCTCCCCAACCCCCTGGAACGCGACAGCGCTCACCCAACCCCCTACATGCGCAAGCGCCAACGCGCCATCCTTGACTTGATGACCAAAATCGACCAATTCGACCTGTAACGCGCACGCGGGGTGAAAAAATGTGCAAATGGGGGCAACATGTTATTGTGGTTTGTCGTTTTTGTTATAACTTTGCTGCCAATCAAACATTCAAGGCACTGACAATGGAAGATAATGTGACTGTAAAGATTGTTAATCGCAGCCCACACGACCTGCCGCGCTATGGCACGCCGTGCAGCGCGGGCATGGACCTGCGGGCATGGCTCGACGAGCCCGTGACGCTGCAACCGCTGGAGCGCGCGCTGCTGCACACGGGGGTATATGTCGCCCTGCCAGTGGGTTACGAGTGTCAGGTGAGGCCTCGCAGCGGGCTTGCCCTGAAGCGTGGCTTGACGGTGCTCAACACGCCTGGCACCATCGATGCCGACTATCGCGGCGAGGTGTGCGTGATTGTGATTAACCTGAGCCGAGAGCCGCAGGTCATCGAGGACGGCGAGCGCATCTGCCAGCTGGTGGTAGCGCGCCATGCCACCGTGCAATGGCAACTGGCCGACACGCTTGACGAGACCCAGCGCGGCGAGGGCGGCTTTGGTCACACTGGAACACGTTAACCCGTTGACACACACAAGAGATGATGAAAATGCGTTTCACAACCATATTGCCGCAACTGCTGCTGCTTGTCCTGATGGGGCAGGTGGCACTGACCGCCACGGCTGGCAACAACAAGCAGGCGGGTCCCACCGAGG
>Ga0181612_171485_pt1 | contig 12271 bp, 10 predicted proteins | sample HoacroProtozoa21_FD_119630 | JGI IMG/M metagenome (GOLD analysis project Ga0181612, IMG submission 119630) | Hoatzin crop microbial communities from Cojedes, Venezuel. Combined Assembly of Gp0051906, Gp0051904, Gp0051908 | reverse complement strand
CCCCAAAGGAAAGGGGAAAAGAAAAGGGTAGGCAGGGGGGAGGAAGCCGGGGAGGGGAAAGAGGAAAGAAAGACTTTCAAAAAACAAAAAGGCAAAAAAAAAAAAAAAAAGTGGCATTGGTATTGTGCTTAGAAAGAGACAATGTGGAAAAGAGGTGAGAGCAGGGACAGAAGTATACCTGGAGCAAGAAGGACAGAAAGAAAGAAGTGGCCTAATTAAAAGAAAAAAAGAGAGAGACAGATGATGGGAGGAAGCAAAAGAAGGGTCAAAGATACCAAGCAAAAAAAATAATGAAGCTAAAGAAAATTAGCAGGACAGATATAAGGCTAAGAATATGATGTCTTCGTTCGTGACACAATGAATCATGAGAGTAGAGTGTTTAGGCTGATTTAATCATCTGTAGAGTGTATCACTTCCTTTATAGCTCCATCATAATTATTGAGGCACTGACAACAGATGAAATGTACAATTCTTGATTGTTTAGACTACTGAGGAAAATGAGGATGAAAAGGACAAAAGCCAAGAATAAAAATGTATTTATGTTTAGTTGTGGTTCAAATGAAATGTATGGAGATAATTGTGCATACAACTTACATGAAGAGATACCCGTATCTAGCGATACATTAATGTGGAAGCTAGATTTCTAATGACAGTGTTGTGTCAACTAAAAAGAACTGAGAGAATAATAATTTACTTCAGCAGCAATATATTGTTTTAGTAATGAAACATGCTGGGTAAAGTTAAGTTTTGCAAATGGACTGATATCATTACTGTTGTAAGCATTTCCTTTAGCAAAATATTTTTTTATGATGAAAAGGTATTTTTATAAGAATTGGGAAACACAAACACAACTGTCCTTTAGGATTTAATAAGAATATAAAGACCATTCAAAATTGCCATACTTCTTCAGCTTTTGTGGCGCAGAATATTTCAAAATGACATTTGTCATTATAGAAACTCTTAGTTATCTGACATTATTCTTCTGATGTACTTTTCTCCAACGTGAAACATGATATGAATGAATTTGTACTGGGCCCCTCTCAGATAACTTTCTCTCATCATAGCAGTGAAAACTAACAGTATAAGATGATGCTGTAAATATTTTCTAGCATATGGAAGTAACTATGCTGCTAATCTAATAGTTGGCTTATTATTCTTCATCAGGGGAATTTATGCATTTCCATTTTATTTTTTAAGACTAGTGACTTTCAACCAGAGTAGCTCTACTGGAAATTTCTGGTAAAAGTAGATCTGATCTCTGTTTGGTTTTTGTGGTCTTTTTTTTTTTTTTTTTTTTTTTTAATTTCACTGACAGAGGTTTTACTATTCCAGTGTTTTTGAACAGGTAAACAACCTGCCCCCCCCCTCCTTTTTTTTCCCCCAAAAGAGATGAAATCTGAAGTGTGAAAAGAAAAATTGGTATCATTTAGAGCTAAGACCCTGATTCAGCAAGAATCAGCTTGACTCGTGCACTGAGCAAGGCCACTGAAGTCCTGAACAATTGTTTTTCATAGCTGTGTGTGCAATGGAAGACAGATGGCTGTGTTGCTAAAAAACGTCCATCTATTTTAAATATGCTTAAATAAAATGTGTGTTTAGAATTTTTCAGCTATGTAAGAGCGTTAAATAATGGATCATTATTAGCAACATTTTTTTTTGCAGATTGACAGTTGTCTTATACCTGTATTATATGTAATATATCTGTTAATTGCATTTGTTAATGAATTAAAATTTTGTTAGGTTTCATGCATTTGTTTAAAAACTTGCTATGCAGCATGAAACTTTTCAGTAAAAAAGAGCAGCTAAAAAATTAAAATGTGAAAATAGGGCAAAATATGGTATATTCTACAACTATATTAAGGATAAAGTACTGCCATAATTAAAAGACAAAAATCCCTATAAAACTTAGAAGAAAGCAACTACTCCTTTTAAAGTGTTAACTGTATGGGAGAAGAATAGTGGAGTAAAAAGAATAACACTCTATTGGAACAAACGTAGTAAAGAGGAGATGCTTTTAGAATCAATAGACGTTCTGTGATTTTAGGGGGGAAGCTTTTTTTCTTTTCTAACTAAGGTAGAGGAAGAGAAAGGAACTAGTAAACTTGGTTACTGCTAATGGCTGGAAGCTGGTATGCCCATACAATTGGAGAAAATCCAGATTATAGGTATGGATTTTGCTGTTGCTTTGTAGTGGACCTGCTGCTGTTTTGGACAAAGTGTATGAGGCCAAATGACTTTTTAAGAAAACAGAGTATCAGAGTGTATCAGCGAGTGCAAAAGATCATGGATATTTTAATATCTTTGTACATATATCTTGACTGGCTAGACTGTAGGCAAGAGCTAAAACAGGGGTACCTGATCTTTGGCCTGTTACACAGCACTGACCATTGGAAGTGAAGTACCTATGTGCCATTTGTATTGGCAGATGTCTAGAGTGGTTGTGACTAAAATTTTACCTAGTTACTGTGCTACTGGAGAGATAAGCTAATGACTATTGTCAAGCAGACTAAGCAAATGTGTTTTGAAGTCAGCCAACCACAAAAGTAAGGTCAAGTTCCTGCTTGACAATACCTGTTTTGGCAAAACAAAGCAAACCAGTAACTCTTCTGTACTCTTCTTCCTAAACTTTTTCCATTAATTATGGGGGAACAGATATGAACAGAAAATGATCTACCTCACGTTGGGTTCTCAAATAGCCATTACTGCCAGACTAAAGCAGTCAAAAATCAGTTATTTACAAAATCATGAACTTGTCTAATCTTGTGACTGCTGTGATGATCATTTTGTGGTAGTGTGTTTTTATTTAACTTTAATTTACTAAGCTTTTAATACTCTATTTTTCCATTTTTTGTAAGCAAAACTGGAGTTTAGAAGCAGGATTTTCAGAAGAAAAGTCTGTTTTAAGAGCTTAGTTAGTGCTAGGAGCAGTGGACATGGCAATGCTGAAAGTCTTTACCTCTTGGTGCAGCACGTACCGCAACTCATCATGAGGAAGTAAGAGCGAGTAAAGCTTCTTAAGTCTGGTCTATGCTTTTCTAAAGAGCATTGCCTACTGACATCCCAGAGAGGTGGAATCAGCTGTCAGGCTGCTTCAGAGCCTTAGGGCCCTACCAAAAAAATGGATTTGTGTGGCATTAAGTTGCTCTTTCTTCCATTAGGTTGCATCACTACTGCAGCCAAAACCTGCTTTTAAACTTCTCTTGTGTGTGATCCCCTGACTTGCATCCTCTCACTGTTGTAAATTGCTTCTTTGGGGGAAGGATGGAGGCTGGCCATGTTTGTATTGTAGCTCTTAGCAACAGGTATGGTCCACTTCCTTCAGTGACGTGTGTGTTTGGGTTGTTGGTTTGTGGGGTCTCATACAGTATCTTTTTTTTCCTTTGTTTTGTTGCAGAGAAATACCAATTGGTAGATTTAGAAATGGCTGATTGCTTAAACTGCAGAGAATGGGTAAGCTTCTGTTTTTTAACTTGAAAAAATCTAATCTAACAGCACCAGCAGGTAGATGTGTCGGGAATTAGCTCATCTGACTGTATTTGCTAAAACTCGAGGCCAGGTTCTAATCCTTGTCACGCTAGAGTAAGTCTGATGCAAATCTTCTGGCGTCCATTGTCCCTGGGGATCTACCACAGAAACAGCAAGGTAGAGCTGAGAAAAAAATCAAGCCCTTATGGTTAGTCTGTGCATGGTACCTGGCTTCATGTCCTATTAACTTGCCAAAGTCTGATGGGCCTTGGTAGAAAGAAGCAGCTTTTGGCATCTGTTTCCCACTCCCTTCTCTTCCCTACTTCATCCCTCCCTTCCAAAAATCCCCACGTTCTTTCAGTATGAATACTCATAATTTAAAGACAACCCTTCATTGCTTTTCATCACATATTGTTCCCTGGATGTATCCAACTGTGTTGTTTTATTTGGAAGTGTTGGCTTATGAAGGGTCTTTTCCAAGCTAAATGAATCTGTGACACTATGAAAAGATTAGAAAGTGGAGAGACAAGACCTTGTATTCGACTGAAAAGAGAAGGATCTGTTATGTTACCACACTGAGAAGTATAAGTTTGTCAAGTATTTTTTCTTCTCAAAGATGAGATAGCTTTAGTTCCTATAGCCTGTCACTGAAATCTGCCTTTTGTAGCGGAGGGGTGGGAGTGCTGGTACACTCTGAGCCCAGGGGAGAGCAGCTCTGCAACTCAGTGTAGTAGAAGTAGTCTTTTCAGTTTTTCTAGATTCTTGCTTGCTCATGAAAGGTAATTTAACTCTGACTTTAGTACGATCCACAGGGTTTTGGCAGCAGTCTATTGATTTTTGTGTTTTATTTTTTATTTACGTCTCTGAATTCCACATGGCTTTCTATTTAGTTGTACTGGAAAAGGACAAAGAAAAATCCCACTCTAGTATGTCAAAAACTACACTTTGACTCAATAGGGAATGATAGGGGGTGAAAGACATTTTTCTACGGGCTTGCTGAACACTGTAGCTGTTTCAATAATTCACAAAACCACTGGTGTTCATAAACCATTGTCTTGTACCGGGACATGGAGTGTATACGACTGTGAGGAAAGGACAGATCCTGCCCCCATGAACTCACTGTCTCCCCATTTACTTTCTGTAGTCAGAGAGTTCCCTAACTGTCATTTATTGGTTGGTTCATTTGTTCTAGCTTATATTAACGCTAACACTGAAGATTTTTTTCCTTTTTTTTTTTTTTTTCTTCCTGAGCAGGCTCATTTTCTTTCAGGACTTGGTGTCCTTTCTCTGTTACTGAAACAGCTTTCAGTTTCCAGGCTAGCTAGCTGAAAGACTGTTTGTGGCTACAAAAGAGGCAAACCGGGGCTCAGTACATGGATCTGAGGAGGATTACTAAGGATTCTAGGGCATTTTGCTTCTGTCCAAAATTACTTTAAGGCATAGATGTCAGATAGCTTGGCTGTGTCTGATGGATCAAGGGGACGGAGTGAGAGTGAGAAAGAGAGGTGAAAGGGATAAGGAACGGATTGAGGACAAAAGGAAGATCAGAAAGCAGTCTGGGTAGTGAAGGGAAAGACAGGAACAATATCTTACTTGTGAACTTCTATTTCGAACTCTTTGAATACCAAAGGCAATGGAGAGCATTTCTTCAGACATATTGACACAAGCTGGAGACAAGTGGCTGGCTTTAAAATTCATTGCTGATTGTCAATCATATACATCATTTAAAAATTACTTTATTTTGACAGACTTCAAAAGTAGGAAGGTGTATATTCATATTTTGAGTGATAAATGAAAATGAATCAACTGTTTTTCACCGTGGGTCTGTTTTCTCCTGATTTCATCCATTTTGACAATTCTGGCAGTAGCTGTTGAAGAAACATTCAAAACTACAATAATCAGTATTGGAGGTCAGGACTGCAGCATGTTTGCAGAGCTCTGCGTGAGCGTCCCAGCCGTGCTGTGCGTGGCTGTGGGCACTGAACAGGCTGGGTGCCGTGAGCCCCACTGCCTGGCGCACTCTCTGACTGGCACTTGGCACTTGGGTTAAAGTCGTCTGAGAAGCTGCTACCAGGGCATCTGCACTGTAATGCTGATGGTGTTTCTGGATCTCGTTTCCTAGCTTTGATTACCAGTATCTAGTACCATGGCCTTTAGGACGTGGTGCGTAATTCTGTGGGTTTTCTGCAGAAGTTGGGAAGTGTCCCCCAGCCCCTGCTTTTTTGAATAAACCCAAGACATTCTTGTTCTATGACCGGTTTCACTATCACACTGCCCATCTATGGATACACAGCCAGAAGAGAAGGTAAACTTTTGTCTGGGCACAAGAGTGATGTTCTATGTATCTGCAGGTGCTACTGAATCTCTAGTTCATCTGGGACAGAGAATGCTGGTGATAGTCATGGGAGTGGCAATGGAAAAGCCATGGTTATATCTAACTATTTTTAGTGCTTAGAGACCAAGGTGACTTAGAAATACCTAAAAGGAGTAGATAGAGTGAGTCAACAAAAACCAGTCTCCTAGATACGAGTGTTTACAACACACTGGGGAGAGGAATGTGAACTTTGATATGGTGGACCAAATTTTGTCCTTGTGTCTTTTAGATTTGGCCTGTGTATTTACTATTCTCTGTGTGTTTTTCTAATTAAACGCAGACATGTATAGTTTTTCCTCTCTGTTGGCCTATAATCATATCCCTTACCTAATTTTCTTCTAAACTAAAAAGCGTGGCAGAGAAATTGGTATGGTAGGTGTTTTACTGCATCCTGCAACTTCCAGCATTTTGTCTGAAATGTATGAAGTTATCGTGCAATCTAGAATTTTTCTTGCAGAAAGTGATAAAACATATGAGAAGTTTTGAAAAACAACTTTTATTTTTAGCAGGGAAAATAACACTGGGGGAACCAGTAACCCATACAAAACAGCAAACTGGAATTATGTTAGCTGCATTTATAAGAATGTATAGATTAGAGGGATAGATAAGTCCTTGTGGGAAAATAATGAAGATACCAGTAAATCATACATTCAGAAGTAAATGGTCTGACCAAATTTGGTCACATCTGACTCATAGCTACAGAAAATGTGTATGAATTTATATAGAGTTAGGTTTTTGTGGGAGGGGAAAAAAACCCACATCAGTCTGAAATCCAGTAAAGCTCTCTACTCAGATATGTATATGTATAAATTACATATGCACATATATTTATATCTTCTTGCGTTTGGTTGATTTACGAGCAAAGAATTGGGATCAAAGTGATATAAGGAAGAAAGCTGTGCGTAGTTTAGTTTTTTAAAATTTTTTTTGTTCAGTCCCTTATATTTGGTCAATCTGCAGTTTCATTGCTGGATAATATGGTAAAAAGATTCATTGTAAGGGTTATCTAACAACATTGGTGGTGTTGATGAATAGTTGCAATTAATACATTCCCTTAATTAGTCTGATACCCAGAAGATGCACCTGGCAGGTCATTTTAATACTACAATTGATTTATTGCTGCTAGAAATTATTTTACCAGCTATCTTCAGAGAGCACAATTAGAGAGGATTTCATTTTTTTAACGCCTTTTCACTGAGGAATAAACATAAAAGGTCTATGCAATTCAGAACAAAACAGCTATAATGTACTAATGTTTTATGTATTTTATTAATATTCAGCTAACATCAGAGGTAATTTTAGAGAATAGCAACTTATTTTCTATATGAAGTATTCAATTTTTACTGAGTGCTTTATTTAAAAAACAAAATCAAGGTAGGATTTTTTAAATGAGTTGCTATTGTCATGTATGGGAAATCTTATAAATGGTGTAACAGTAAGAATACATCGATAGATGTGTGTTTGCCTGTGCTTTGTGCTGTGTGTGATACGTGTGTCAGATGCACTGAGATTCAGGGAAAAAATATAAATTATGTACTATTTTTGAATCATGATGAAGTCCCTCCAAACAAAGAAATGTTTTTCTGAGGTTACTATAACAATGTAACTAAATCAGTGTCAGTTTAGCCTGTCATGAAATATCAACTTCTGTTTTTATATTTTTAAATATGCTGTTGAAATTGATCTTGAAATTAACTTGTTCTGCTTTTTTTTTTTTTTTTCTCTCACATTACTGTATTTTGCTCCATTTCTAGTGTTGCAGCAGACAGCATGGCTGCCTTTTGTTAGCTTCTCTGTGCACTAATATCACTGACACTATTGTGGAAACATCCAGCAGGCTCCCTTTCTACATCTTACAAGAAAAGGTTGTTTCTTCAGTAGCAACCTATTTATTCTTAGGTGCTTTAAAATTACTTTTTTTCATCTATTTTCAAAGTGACAAAGTGTTTTCCCTTGATGGGGGGGGGAAATTGTTCAAGAGTTTGGACATGAAATCTAGCCGCGTACTGCTTACATGCTCAACTTTCTAAATAAAATCATGGGGAATTTCTTCATGCAGCAAATGCAAGATTGCCCAAATATGTTTTAGGCTAATCTGGATTTACCTAAGCTTTGCCTGTCCTCTGAACTCCTTTGGGTCTCACTGGGAATCGCAGGGCCAAACCTGATTTTCAGTGTGCACCTCCCATGATCCTCAACTTGGTGCTATGATGTCCAGACACAAGCTGTTCTCAGCCTTGGCATCTTGAATTGAGCCATCTAGATTTGGAAGTGAAGTTCTGTTTTTTTTCAAATCAGCGCAATAGTAGAGTAAATTTAGACCTTCTAATAAACATGTGAGAAAATAATTATATTTCAGTATTTATGGGCGTTATTTAGCCTCATGTGTTATTTTACATCACTACAGGGTGCATACAAGGCACCACACAGGACAAATAAGAAAACAGTCCCCTTCACCATTGAATCTTCTGTTCTATTTTCAAAGCGAGCCAAAAAATGGGGTAGAGCTCTAAAATAAAGTATGAAATTGCTGCTAAACAAGGATGTGATTTAAAGCATAGTGAAGACCTGGCTTAAGTCTCCCTGAAATAAGGTCTGAGTCTGGGATCTCTTCTCTGAGAAGGTGTAGCCCAGCATGCTGGAATTTCTCTCTTATTATGACTGAAATGTTCTGGGTGCATACATGCATTGTTTTTCGCTAGAGTTACTAGTGAAGAGTGCTTGACTGAGAATCTGTTAGCAGCTTTGCAGATAACCACTCTGAGGGCCAGGCGAATACACTGGGTGAAATGAGGAGGCTTCTTGGTAGCAATGTGGGTTTGAACAGCTCATAGGTGAAGTAAGAGGAGTGTTTGGGGGTGACAGTAAAAATGTGCTAGCAAGAGATTGTCCACAAGGCATGATGCAGGTAATGTCAAGACTTTCAAGCGCTATGTCTTGGGATGGGGGACTGGGTGGAAACATTCAAAGTTGCACCTGTGTCACATCCAGATCACAAGGACTATCCACAGTCTCTGTTTTTCTTCACACTCAGGAGGAGGGAAATGCTGTGTTCATCAAGGAGTCCAGAGTAGATGAAGATGCAGTGATCAGTGATTACGAGTGACTTCAAGGAGTTTCTGCTAAACAGAAATTACTTCCTTTCTGTTTAGATGACAAGGAAGTTGATGGATATTAGAAATACTCTGGAATAATAAGGTCAGTGTATGGATGCTGCACATAGAAGGCATATGTTAAAGTTGAAAGAGAATTAAAAAATGAGTTAGGTTATAAGCTAAAGTAAGAGGGAGATAATACCTCTGGATTATTTTTTTCCAGCAAAAAATTCTATTGGGGTCTTTTTTTTTTATTTTTCTTCTTCTTTTTCCAGCTCAAATTCTCATTAGATTTGATACCTAAGGTGTAACACAAAGCCCTTGGATGACATATAGTCTAGAGGCTGTTGAAAACTCTCTCAACAAATATTTCTGTTGTTAAAATACTGTCCAATCTTTTAACCTTTGTGGATGACCTCCTTTTTTCTGTAATTAAGACTTAAACCAATTGATTAGAAATATTGTATAATGGAGGGTAAATATAATTTAGCTTTAGGTCTTCAAGGCCTAAAATTACTTAATTAAAGAATGCAACGAGTATGAAAGAATATAAAACAATAACTACTGAATCAAAATAAAATAATTCAGAATATTTAATGTAGAACAAAAAGAACATAAACATTTCCAGTTGCAAAGTTCATGTCAACGTATGTGTATTTTTTTTTTCTCTGGGATTTTAGTGAAGATTTACAATTATCATAGGACTCGGTGCAGTTTGTTTGCTCCCCACAAAAGCAGAGATGATTTTTATTGACCAATCTTTGATCCAAGAGATTAAAGAAAGTACTGCAAGAGCAGTGAAAAGGATAACACCATGGGGGTCAATAGGCTTACTGCTACTTGGAAATGAAAGTGAAGCATTCCATTGGGAGAGGGGGTAATTTAGCATTCTTACTGGGAACTTGAGAGTTTTCCCTTTCCTTTTTTGTATTTTTTGTTGTTGTTTTTTTTTTAAGGAAAAAAATTATTCATCTTACTTACAGGTTTCTCCATGACTTAATACCATGGCCATAATATGAGGTCATTTAGAGGGCACTAGATTCGCCAACATAATTCTGCACAATGCTTTTTAGCCCAAATGGCCTGGCTGTCACATACGTGCACTCTTGATTGAAGTGTTTCTGGTAGACTTTTGGAATGCAGTGTGAGGGCTTAGTGACTCAATATTTTCAACATGAATACATTTCCTATCTCATAGAAAGTTTCTATGAACTACTGCAGAGTTAATGTGTCTTTCTGTTGTTTCTTGAAGAGCTATGAACTTTGCACAAATCTGGTAAAATTGCAGGAGTCAAAAGGAAATGAAAGTCCTAGCTTGATACAGTTTTATTTTTTTATGGCACCATCAACATTGTGGCCTTTCTTTATGAGGATATCAAAATGCCTGCTGAAAAGCAAATTTTTCTTTCTTGAAATAGCCATTAATATTCCTTTTCCCTGATGTGTGTTGTGTTCCCCCCTCCCCCCTTTTTTTTTTCTTTCTTATCCAAGCAGTGTGATTTTTGTCTTTCCTTTCATTGCAGAGAATAAGTGCAGAAAGAACAACAGCTGGTATGACTTTGATTGGGGATGTGCTGAAGTGCTTTTGTTTACAGAATATTCAGAGACACATGAGGCCTGGCAGAGTACTCATGTCACTCTTCTTCCTGTCTTTGAAATATTGCCAAAGAAATCTGATTGAAATTGGCCAGTTGTACTTATTTTCCTGATTGCCAGAAACAGGTTTGAAAGCTTAGAGCACTTTAACATTTTATTTAGTTTCCTGCAGGTAGATAGTAAATGATCGTTAACTAATTTTAAGAGGGAAGGGGGCTTGAAGAGTTCTCAGCTTCTTGTATCCTATCAATCTATGCAAAATACTACTGAAAGAGCACGCCCAATCATTTCACCCAGAAGACTTGATTTACTTTGTCGCAAGGAATATTCATAGTTGATTTATCCAGTCGCAGGTTGTGAAACCTGGCTTCTCTGCTGTTGCCATGAGAGGTAAACATTCCTTTAGTCCAAAATCAGAAAATGCCTGTCTGCTGCTATGAGTGTCTCAAAACACTACCGAAAAGGTAGTTCTACCAAGAACAATGGCAGAATGCCTGTGGACTTAACAGGAATTGTGATGGCTTTTTTTTTTTCTCCTTAAGAATTTCCTGAAGAATAGTGACTTTTGAGTACGTTGATTGTCATATAAGAATTACAGACTTAAAATGGTTATTGAAGTTTATGAAGCATCTATATAAAATTACTTGTTTACAATCAGGTGATGTAGGTTTTTTACAGTTCATTTACCATTTGCAAGTGGTTGTTGGCAACATTAGCTCGGTTCTTGAAACTCTGTGCAATGTTATTAAGTGGCTGGATCATGTTAGGTTTTCTGGAAAATTGTCACCAGCCCTGTTGTTATTCATTACTTGGTCATGGCTGAGTGTGGATTTTTTGGGGTTTTGTCTGCTTTTTTGTGTGTCCCTGGCCTTGACTTTTCAGGAAATTTAGTTCTCAGTTTTGTTAATAAGCACTGATATAGCAAAGAGCATTTCCAATTAGAACATGATGAGAAAATCAAGCTTTCTGAAAGTTTACGGGACATACTTCATTCTCCTTCATTAATTTTTAGATTTGATACTCTAAAGTTACATCTTTCTCCTGATACTTTTTCTTTAGGGTAACTTGCATATTTTCCATCTCTAGCTGTGGAAATGGGCTGCTGTACTGTTCTTCATACAACATGTGGCTACAAGACTTCCATCCTTTCTTCTGATCTGCTGTTTCACAGATCTGACAATATTTGGTTGTTTGATTGGTGGTGGTTGTTTTTTTTTTTGGTGGAGGGGCAGGGGCAAGGCAAGAGAGGATTTTTATTTTTTTCTTCCTGAAAACCTCAACTTCTATAGGAATGGGATTATATATAAACAATCAGGTTTCATTTTTTTTTAATGGTAGGAGAGTAAAACCTAAAAATGTAGACTTGACTGAACTCTAAAGCTTCAGAAAGTAGGAAACAATAGAATGAGTCCCAAATGTGCTATGGAAGAGCAAAGCCCTATTGCTATGGAAGGACCTACCTTTTTAATGCTGCTCTCTTGGGATAATGTTCAGTGAATGTAGTACCTTTGCATGGTGGTATATTCAGGAACAAGATATAAGGAAAGGCCCCTAGTGTAGCAACAGAGATTAAGGGTTTTACTGGTAATGACTTAAAAATGAAATAACTACTGTCCTCAATGCTGCTTTTGGGTATAGTGGCCAAGAAGTGGTATTAAATTTTGTATGCCCTGAAATCATAATATTTTCTCTAAAAGCTAAGGGTTTTTTTTAGAAAAGTGTGTGTGTGTGGTTGTTGGTT
>Ga0181612_148040_pt1 | contig 12271 bp, 10 predicted proteins | sample HoacroProtozoa21_FD_119630 | JGI IMG/M metagenome (GOLD analysis project Ga0181612, IMG submission 119630) | Hoatzin crop microbial communities from Cojedes, Venezuel. Combined Assembly of Gp0051906, Gp0051904, Gp0051908 | reverse complement strand
TTCCTCTGCTTCAGTTTGTGCCCGTTGCCCCTTGTCCTGTCACTGGGCACCACTGAAAAGAGCTTGGCCCCATCCTCCTGACCCCCACCCTGCAGATATTTAGAGGCATTTCTAAGGACCATAGATACTTGTCTAGGGGACTGGAGCATCTCTCCTACAAGGAAAAACAGATGACAGTGTTTTTGTGCATTAATCGGTGTCAGACCACATGTTCTCTCTTGCTTTGGATGCACGGCAAGCGCACAGGTTTTACGTGCAAGTCGTCCGTTGAGGTCTCTGTGCGAGGACCCTGCGCGCTGGCAGAGCTCCCTACACAAATGCCACCCGTCCCAGCTAACGGGTGCGCTCCCTTACTACAGAGGGGTCACTGGGACCTGGTGTCAGGCTGTGTCCTGTCAGAGAACTTGTGCCGTTCCCTTTAGCACGTAGGGCACCCAAAAATGTTTGGAGCAAACAGGAAAAAGAGCACTTTGATTAGGGGAAGCAATGGAGATGTGCAGAAAAGCGGAAACATCAGAAGAAAAATTTCCAGAAATCTCCAGATTTCTCTTGGAGATCCCTGAGGAAAGAATCTTCGCTTTCAGTTCCAGGAACTTGGGCTGGGGAGTGTTTTATGCCCTCAGCATCTCTGTTGGAAAGATGCAGGGCAGAGCAGCTGGGAGGTGAGGAGACCGGGAGAGAAGCAAAGCCAAAGGTTGCCAGCCAGGCTGGGGCTGTGCCGCGTGTGGCAACGGGAGAAGCCCTTTCTGCCTGCTTTGGCTGCAGAAACATCAGCACTGTCACTGCCATCGAAGCACCCCCTTCAGCTCTGAGCACGAGGAGAGCTGCTGTCACCTTCAGCTCTTCCTTTCTCCAGCACAACGCTAACCAAGGCGTCGAGCTCGGAGGTTCAGGGGTGCTGCTGGCTGCCTCGGGGCTGTGAAAGCGGAGGAGACCGTTCCCACTGTGCTGAGCACGAAGCCCTGGAGCAGTGGTGGGGCCAAAGCTCTCCGTTCTCTGTCTCCCACAGAGTTTGGTCCAGAATTACTGACATGTGATAACATTTATGAATGGCGTTGCCATTTCATACTGATGTTTACAACCGAGTCTAGCCCACCCTTCACTCCGCACCGGTGTCCCTACTACCTGCCACGGAGCCGGCGGTTGGTTTGTGCTGACTCCAGGGGTTGGATAGCTTAGCGCAGGCCAAGGTGAAAACAAATAAAGGAGTACTGGTAAATAGGGGAAGAGGGAAAAATAAGAAGACAGCATAAGATTAGACACGTACCGAGTGGCCTTATCATGTTAATTGCATTGTATCCTTGGTCAAGTGGGAAGTTATCTCTGCGTAATCATTCAGTATCGTTGAAGGACAATAACCTGACGGTGTAGCCAGCTACTGCCTCTCTCCGCTTTTACAAACAAGGGCTGGGGCGTATGTTGCATGGTAATCTCCAGATGCTGAGGCATGTGTTGTCATTGGGTCACTTCATTTTCAGAGGCAGGTTGGGTGGCTTTGTGGCTTCTTACAGAAGCTGAGAATTTCTGAATCAAGTAGGTGTTTGTAATAAGCCTGTCAAGTAGTGCCTCAGGAACCTGGGACCATTTGTTTCCATTGTAGGAAGTATTAGAAAAACCCCGCCACCACACACACGCAAAAATACTGATCTCATCCGGCCTTCGTTGCAACCTGTATCGCATCGGATGTGAAGCTTCTAGGAGGCTGCATAATTTGGGAAAGGCTATTTCATCTGTCTCTGTTCCATGTCTGTTTGCCGATGGCTTTCCCCGTCACAGCACTGCCTGTGATACCTCCAGCTTGTGAATTACTGCACCTCACAAGAGCAGAAGCTGTTGTGTACTTGTATCATCACATCCAATTTTTATTTTTTTTTAAGAACCGTAACGTTCTGCATTTTCTATTCTTGATGCCCATCCTGTTCTTAGCAAGATCAGGCATTCAGTTATGGTATGCCCTACATAAATACAGTACGGGGTTGGTCCTGCTCAAGATATTCCTGGCTTTCGCTGGTCTAGGAGCCCTGGTGTTAGATCAGGACACTGCTGTGCTTGGAGCTGTACAAACAGAACGAAGGCAATCCCTTACCAAATATTGTGGGCTAAGAATCACGAGCTACAGGTGAGCTACAGGCTTGAAACCCAGCATATCATTACTTACACAGTTTGATTTGGGTTTGGAGACGTGGTAAATTACCTTTCAGTAAATGCCCGAACTTAGGGTGAAACGACATCTGACTGCATCAGTTTCTGGACTGAAGGGTGCAGATGTCCTGCTGCCTTCGAAGGTAATAGCAGGTTTCTTCCATGACCGCCACGAGGATCATTTTAACCTCTTCACGTCTCCGTTGTCTCATCTGAAGAATGGGAATAACACTTCCCAGGAGTGCTGCCACGCTTACTGTTTGTAACATCTGGTAGGACTCTGGAACGCAAGACTTCTTAGAAATGTAAAAAGTTCCTTCTTCCATTGGTTGGTACAGAAGTAGCATCAAGACAGCAATGCTTTAAGAGCTCCCAGGGCCCCTTGTTACCTGCTTTCGGGGGTCAGAGTATTTGGCAGCTACTGAAGTGGTTTTCCATCTGCCCGGGTCTCTTCGCTTTAACACGTGTATGACGGTGGGGAGTGTAACTGTGTTCATTTCAGCTGATGTCAGCTTGGCTCTTTCTTCAGGCCAGACTGAAACACTCCTGCTCACAGCGAGTAGTACCACACGCCGTAAAAATTCTCACTGATTTGAGAAGGGCTTCCACTGATATGTTGTACTATTCATTGTTAAGGAAGGGAATGAATATCACAGTCTGGCTCTGTACAGTGAAAGCAGCAGAAACTGGAGGGTGGGGAGTGGGAATTACAGAGACAAGGAAACCTTTCATTTAAAAAAAGATGCAAAGAAAACGTGATTCATCTGAATGTCTTAACTCTATAGAAAAGCTTTCACTGGCGAATGATAGAACATAGTATAGAGGCTGACATCTGTAGTAAAGCAGAAGTTAGAAAGCTCATTCCAAATAAGAATATAAATTACTTGGCCGCCGTATCATAAATTTTACCCAAACACTGGGAATTCAGCTGAAATATGATTTTAACCACTAAAGAATTCCAGGATTTAAAGGATATGGCGTTTCTGGCAGTGAGCTGGGGCTTGTTTGGGTGTTGTTGCATTCATTTTTCAGTCATATTTTACAGGCAGATCTTTTAGAAGTTATGTAATACAATAGCAGTACAGCTTCAGAGCTATGGAAAAAGTACGTTTTTAATTGCGTGCGCTTAAAGGCTAAATGAGGGCACAAGAACGCCCGAGTCAGAAGGATTTTATCCCTGCCAGTGGCTGTGTAGCTGCTGGCTTGCGGTCTGCCCGCGTGCGCTGCGGTGTTTCTCCGCCGCCCCACGCAGCGGGCACGGCGGAGCAGCCGCGCGCTGAGCCGGGTGCGGGACGCAGCGCTGCAGGTGGGGCTTCCCCCTCCACCTTGCTGTCCGAACCAAAGGGAAGCGTTTAGTGGTTGAGGTGGGAGAAACATTATTCAGGCCTGCTTCGCCAGTGCCTTCACCTTAAGCTGGGTTTTCTTTGAGATGCGTTTGAAGGACTTGATTTTAGCGGGAGTTGCAGATGCTCATTTTATCTGAAAACAAGACGACTTACTTAGACACACCCTTGGAAGGGCATTTGGCTGATGCTTGCAATTGCCTATTATTTCCTATTATTCCCAGCGTAGAGCAGTGAAGAAAGTAAGTTGATGAAAGTTGAACAGTCAAAATCTGATGCGTGCTTTATTATTTCCATTGCTGCAGCACACAGAATCCCCAGTTAAAGCAGTCATGTTTGTAATCTGGGGGGCTTTCCTTTTCTATATGTAAGCGAAAAGATGGTCATGAATTTTTAACAGGCTGCCTCTGCCTACTCAGCTTTCATTCCCAGCAGACTGTCTCATAAAAGGGAAGAATTAAAGCATCGGTAATTTTCAAGTGGGCATGTAAATCAGACTTCTGGTCATGTTTGCGATTTTTCTGTCTTGAAATTCTCCTGGAGAGCAGGTAAAGTGGAGAATAAGCTTCCAATACAAACCCTGAGCTTAACCAGTCCGTTTATGACTGTAAGCCAAGCTCAACTTTCAGTTCTATCAAATTCAGTCCAGTTAATTTTTCCCTAGCACAAGCCATTATTAATTATATTGGAGACAAACCTCAAATGATCCATATTTTCTCCGTAATGGAAGAAAAACCAAAACACCTGAGAGTGCTTAGCTGCTGCAGGTTGCTGCCATTTGAACTAGCAGAGGTCCACAATGCATGTTCTTGTTCAGAAAGTCGTTTATTGTTTCTTTAGCTAGCAGATTAAAGAGCAGGGCTCCGTTGTATTTAATTAGAAAGAAATAGGAAAAAGGAATGTCCTGAGAAAACCCGGGAATGAAAAATAGCTAAAAATCGGGCTTCTGGTTTTAAGGAAAACCGGCAGTCGATGGGCTTGTGAGGTCTCAGGGCTACCACCCCTCTCTCAGGTTACCAATGTGCAGGGTGAGGTGTTCAGAAAGCAAACCCCCGGCAGCAGAGCCTCCAGATGTCACACACCGGAGGTGCCAGTGACGCCCGGTACGTCCAGCCGCGCGCCCAGCTTCCTCCTCCCCGCGGAATTCGGGAGCTGGGCCTTGCAAGTCTCCCTCTGTGGCAGATGTCCAGGACGGCCGAGGCTTTGAAAAGCCGGATTGTTCTGAACGGGGGCTGGCAGCTCCCAGCAGCCATTTGCAACGGTACTGCCCATCCGTCGTCTCCCTGTGGCACGGGACCACGCGTACGCGCGCGTCGCAGACAGGGCTCTTTGCACTCGCTGAGCGGCTGCGACGGGTGCCAGACAACTAGGAGGAACTGGCCAGCCTTCAAGATTTCTGCACAAGGGCTTCTTAACCGGCTCCCATGCCTCTGTACTCCCATGTCTGTGTGTCTGGTAATTTGCTCTGCTTTATGTACACTCTGTTCATCGTACAGATTGGCTTTTTACTCTCCGCAGCGATTCCTCTCACTTTGCCAGCACCTTGCCCGTTGCAGCTTTAATGCCTGTTGATAGCACTTCATCAGCAATAGCTGCCAATGCCTATTCCTTTTACAAGATGTTCACCCCCCGTTTTTATATAGTTCCAAATTTGGCCGCAAACTGATTGAATCGTTCATTTTCATTTGCTTTGCGCATGGAATAGATTCCTCAAAATTAATAGATCATCGGAAGATTGAAAACAGAGATGAAGAAACTTCTGTAGTGTGTGTTTGCGCTCCAAGCCAGAGTCAGCTCTACCAAAACCATTCCTGTGTGCCTGGTCTGGTTCTTAATGCCATCAGTGAGAGAGTTGTGACAGCTTCCCATAGCCAGCTGCCTGCGCAGCCCCAGTGCTGGTCCTCATCCCAGCACCAACACGCACTCCCTAACTTGGTTTTCTTCTACCTGTGCAGTTTGCTGTAGGTGACCCTGCTTGGGCAGGAGGGTTGGACTAGATGACCCACAGAGGTCCCTTCCAACCCCTACTATTCTGTGATTCTGTGAGTAAGGAAAGAATTTTAAAAACTGAGCTTTGAATGAACTACCACAGGAATGGAAGAGTGCCAGACTCAGCAGCAGATCCTGCCCTACACGCCACAGAGGATCTCTGCAGAAAGCTGTTGTGATGTGCCCGCACAGTCTGCTGTAGGGTGCAAGAGATTCAGTGCTTCCTAGGTTACAACCCAGAGTGACCAGGAGGAGGAGAATGTACTCAATAACAGAATGGGGGTAATGACAGGACAGAAGAAGAAAGAATTTTGTTCAGACTATGGTAAGCTGATGACAAGATAGCCAGTTAAGATCCGTCACAGTCCAGTTTCATGCTAATTCATAATAAACAACTGTCTACAGTACAAAGCAGCACTCATTTGGGGATAAGTCAGTAAAGTGCCAGACGGCTTCCCAGAAGATACTCAGATGCCAGCAGCAGGGACATCAGAGATCCAGCTTGGTGCCTCTGCAGACAACAGTGGACTTCTCCGTGACACTTGCATACTCACTGGAACCACTATGCTGGTAGCATGAAAATAGTCATTTATATATTCTTTTAAGAACAAAAAGGTCAAAAAGTAAGTGTGTATTCATGATTCATCATACTTAAAGAATTACATACACAAGGCCTTAAGTTCCATTCTCATTAGAAAAGCTCGGGTTTAATTCTGCTTATTCACTGCGTGACAGAAGTGGTTTGTGGGATGGTGACAAACATTTACCACATGTGACGGTGGGGGGATCAGCCTTTGAAAGAACTTGAGTTTCAGAACCATTCTTCCAGCTTCCACAGTGGTTTTACAGTCTGTACTGCAAATCTACTTCCGTGTTTTCACAAAAAGACAAACCAGCTTTTCAAACGCAGCTTGTGCAATCCTACTGTCTTACCAACAACTTAGTCCCATCAGTTCAGGAAACTCCGATCTCTGACTTTCGCAGTCAATCTATTTCATCTATTTAACACTTCAGAAACCCTGTAAAGACGCATTGCTTTATACCATAGAAATGTTGTTTGTGGATTAAAGAATATATTTTTACTGCCTGCCTATTGAGATTTGAAGAGCTCACTTTAAAAGCCTGAACCTTATTTAAGATACTAAAGTTCTTGTGACTCCTTTCTGAGCTTCTTTTCAAAAAAGCATGACAAGCACTTCACCAAGGCTTCACTTATTTAAAAACCTCAAATTGTGTCCTAAGCCTTATCTGACATTTCTGATGGTCAAAACATCAGTTAGTAAAACACTGATGTTTGCCGGAATCTCCTTTTTGACCATACCTGAGGAGCAGTACGTATCACAGTGCGAAGTGTCAGCTGCTAGAATACTCCATGGCACCACGGTTCATTTGCTAGGTGACAACAGGCGACAGCCACAGGCTTAGGCAGCTCTGCATGGCCAGCTACAGCAGCAGAGCCGTGAGGTAACACCAAAATATGCAAGAATACATTCTGTTTTGCAAAATCTGCTTAAGTGTATTAAGAAACACTCAGAGAATCAAAAACTAAAGAAAAGCTTCCATAAAAGTGCCATTAAAAATCAAAGCATAAGAGAAGATATCAGGAGACACTTCAAAAATGTTGTATTAATACACTCATGTTGTAAGAGAGCTATTTCTGCCATAGGCCCGGCATTGCATTGTTCTTCCTAGCAGCAGGGGAAGAAAAACACATGAATTCTGTTCACCTGTGCTCTCGTCCTAATAATTTAGATAAGCATTACTAAGGCAGAATAAATTTCCTAGTACTTTTATATGGTGAGAAATATGTACCTGTAAGGAGCAATGTGACCCAAACTACCACAAAAATTCAAGATAACCGTCTTCTGGTTATCTATGGTCAGATTACGCAGGTTTCAGATTCTGTACCGATACTGTGAAGACAGAGATGTCAAAAGACAGCTTAAGTGCAGACTCAGATACATCACGGCTCAAATGGGGCTCTGACTTTCTGAAACTGCTTTGGTTCCACAAGTACTTTAGCTTAAAGTCCCTGCAAATCCAACTGGAGTTTCCCTAGATCTCTTTCTTACCACCAAGAGCTCTGGGAAACACCAAGACAAGCTGATGGTAATAAACTCCGCTGGAGGACGGGCTATTCAAAGTCCGGGTGCCTCCGCAGCTCTGGGTGGCAAATGTAAGGAATAAATGAACACAACGGGCCGGGTTTCCTCCAGTCACTTTGCCAGAACAAGGGCTGCGTGGGGAGAGTGGGGCACAGTGCAGCTCAGCCCAAAGTTCCTGGGGAAGTCAGGTCCAGCTGGGCTGAATCAACACTGAACTGTCCCACATGGGGTATCATTAGTTACCTCATTTCCCTGTCAAGTAGCACAAATAATGCAGAGTTTAATATAATTTCAAGTATCATAAAGTCTCCCAACTCCCTCTGTGGTTTACATTTGCACATTAAATGCTTTGCATCTGTTGTTGCAAATAAACACAGCATGAAAACATGAAAAGACCTACATGCCAGATAGTGTCCAAAGAGTCTAAGCTGACAATTAAAATCAGTTATCATACTAATACTTAGTAGATATATATGGAATTACAGATAAAACTAATTTTTGAGAGTATCCCTTTCACCAATTCGCCTTAGTATTTGAAAAACAGCATACACTTGTGACACATGTCAATCTTTCCCCAGTTATTCCTGTTAGGTTTCAAACAACAATTATTTTCAATAATTCACAGTCATTATGATGGAAGGAAAAAGCCTTCCCAACCACTAGCCAAGCATAAAAAATGAATGGAGAATGATTCAGTTGTGTAAAAGAAAAGCTTCACCATATCTCAACACTTGCAGACAGCTGTGGCTGCAAGAGCAGGCTAGCAGTCTGCATTTAACCTGTTTCTGAAAGGAGACTGCAAGCTGAACTGACAGAATGAACAAGATACAAGCAGAGTTCTCACTACTTTGGCATTCTTCTCTAGCAACAACCTAATAACTCTTGAGCTCCGGGTGCTCCACAGGAATCTCTGCTGAAGTGATTAATAGACAAGCCTAATAACTACTGTCCCTTGGGAGCTCTGTCTTCCAGGTTTCACAGCAGGACAACGATGGGTCTGAAAACCCCACTGCATTCAAGGAAGCTTGTGTGAACCACAAAAGAAAAATCCCTCCAAAGTTACCCAGGGAACTGAGAACAGCATCATTTCAGTATTAGAGAGTACAGTCTATTCTAGAACATCTTAACTCTGATTAGCATTTTCTCAGGAAAGAAGAGAACTCATGTTACTGCATTAATTGGAGATTTAGATCCAGTAAAGACATTTCAGTCAATGAATACAACATTGGTAGGTCCTGACGCAGAGAGGGCCAAATGACAGTACTGAAAGGAGCCAGTTAAGGAGTATATCCTACTTTCTTCAGTATCACATTAAAACTAGGAACAGATAGAAAATAACAGCATACTCTCAAGAATTAGGTACTGTCAGAGTAAGACCAATGTTTTCCATCTTTCCAAACCTGTATTTTCCCTAACAAAAGTGTTAGAACCAGGCATGTCTCCCACACTGCTAACAACTAAAGATAGCTTTACACAGACATATTATCAAAATGGGGGCTGATCGCTTCAAAACTCTGTTTCTTATTTCTGAATGTATTTTTACACTACCTGCATATTAATCCCAGCCTAAATTAGCAGTACTATCAATTACAGTTGCAGTTAATTTATATTCAGCATAATAGTTAAGCAACACACCTACTGCCTGTAATGGGTTAGTTTTACAAGGACGGGGAAGACCAAAGCGGTCTGTGGTCTGTTGATGAGCAAGTAAATAAGCAAAGCAAAACATTAAATAACTAAAACTTGATTATGCTTTAGTAAACAAGTTACTAACGTATGTTCTAAAATATTTTAGAAAACTCTGCAGTATACTCATTGCACATGCAAGAATTGGGATTACAACTTTCTATCTCTGAACCATACTCTTTCCTTAGCACACTCAATTTAATGCAAAGACTACTATGAACGCAATACATCAAGTGAAAATGTGCAGGACAACACAGCAGTGACAGTTACAGGCTATGAGTGAAGAACATGAAAATTTCTATTAGTCTGAAATCATGTGATTAGAAAATAGACTGCTTTGGGTTGAAGGTTGGGAAGCACGTTGATGCAAAACCAGAAAAGACATTTAAATTTAGTACATACTACAAATAGCAGGCTTCTTAACAGCGTTATAGCAATTCAGAAACGATTCTTGATAATTCAAAACAGAACTAAGCCTCAGATTTTTTGCAACAGACCACAAGGTGATTTTTAGACCAATAATATAAACACAAACATAAGGAAGCAAAGCACTTAAAGTAACAAGCAAGGAAACAAAACTCACAACCAGGGAACACCCGTGCTTAAAAACATGATTTCCAAGTTACCAGATTCAGTGTTTGCCTCTTATTCCTTCCATCCCAGGTTTTGGTGGTTTTGTGCACGCTGACAGCACAATTACATTAAAAAAATTTTGCATTTAACCTTGATTTTTCCTTTAAGTCTTTCTCAGAACATACACAGCTCATTCATCTTACCTTGCTATGTGACTAAAACAGAAGATGCTCCTAAAGAAAGCTATGATTAAAAATTTCTAAGAGAACATTTTTACACCACTAGTTGATGAAATGTTTCAATGGGATCAATCAACATATCTGCAAAAAATCCAACAGCTTGTTACTGAAGAAAATAGCTACTAAATACAGCAAAAAACTTCAACTGTAGCATATAAAATATGCCATCTTCATATTTAAGCCTTCTATACCAATCTCCTGATTCATTTTTCACAACTAGTTGTAACTTTCAAGTCAAGATGGTAACTAAAAGCTTGCATTGTCCTTCATACAATTTTCTGCAATTTTTCAAGACAACTAACACCATTCATTTTAGAGCAAATGAATGATTATTCTTATGCGAAAAAGAATTACTAAAAATTAAAATTTCCTAAACTCTTAAAATTTGCAGAATAACTATGCATGCCTATCTACTGATTTAAAAATATCTTGAAATAAGGAAGCAAAAGACAGTATTCCCCACCTCCAGACCTTTTTGTCATAACACTGTAGATAGCAACTGTATTAGTACTTCTTGTACGATTTTACTGCCAGCATTTCGACAGTTTTGCCAGTTTGTTCAAGAAACTGACGGATGCATATTTATGCCTCATTTAGGTTGAATCTGCATTCAGGTCAGAGTCAGAAATTTAAGGTCTATCATATGATGTCTATAAATAACTTGCCAAAAGAATTGTCAAACTCAGTCCAGTTTTCACCACGTGCATATTTCCTTTGCAGCAGGAAAGTACTGTACCAGCACGTAACAAGGGTATGAAGACGCACAACCCTTCCACCTTCAGCGGCTTCCCACAGAGTAGGGTTTAGGCACAGTACGGGGACGACAGGAAAGGTTAGGTACTGTAGCTGTTCTCTACGTCGTTTATGTGTGCAACCAATGCAGGCATTTACAGTGCAAGCAAAACAAAAGTGCGTATCTCACCCTAGACCATGACAGCCTTCAGAATCTCTGGGAGAATTCAGCAACACCACAATAACAGGTCGGTTGGGAGTGTGCGCAAACACCTTGAATCCAGGGTGTCTTGCTATAAGGCACCCAAAACCAAGCGGAAGATTGCTCGGTCTTGTTATGGTCCCAGTGATTTGAGCTGCTCAGTAAGACAGTAACCAGAACTGGAATCACTGACATTAAGCAGAGATTTAGCCTTAAATGAAAAGATGTAGAGAACAGTTAAATGGCCACCACATCTCTGACCTCGGTCAGCAAAAGCAAGCAGAAGTAAGCCTGCAACACCAACACTGCCACAGCGGAGCTCTGCTGAAAAGCCTTGCCAGGAGCAAGTCTCAGAGCAAGGTGGGATGAACTTTCCACTCTGATACTGGAGCATTTTTGTTCCGTTTGTTTTAAAACCAAAAAATGGTAATAGGTCCAGGTAAGCTCCCTCTCAAGAGCCACCCTTTGACTCATCCAGAAGATGTGATCGCACCACAGTCCACTCTACCTAGACACACTAGCTCTGAAATCAAGCTTAAATTTTGACATCGTGGATGTGACATTGACACTGTCAGTGCAACCTATGAATGGAGTGAAGGCTTCCACAGAGCGTGCTCTTCACCTGAAACAGAGATGAAAGTAGATACTTGCCCTACCTCCTTTACACCAGCTTTAAAGTTTCTCAGGGAAGTCAAAACCCAACAGCTATGATGTAATAAGAATGGATACCACAGTAACAGCATCTCCAGAACGAGCCCATGGAAGTACACAAGAAATTATCTAAAGGCAAGTTGAGACTTTTTCCGCAGAGAACACCGCAAAGGCAAGAGGTTTTATTCCAGCACAATTGGGCAGCTAAAGGAACATAAGCAATGCTTTCTTCAGAGTCACAGGAGGGGCTGGCCCCGTCACCATTCATTATGACTCTATGGCGCTCTGGTTTCAGTGCTTGTACCTTAACATACCCAACACCCTTAACAGTCAAAAGCACCCTGTGACAACCACTCAAGGGAAGAGCAGTATAGCCAATGCAGATCTGGTACAATTCATACAAATAAGCAGCATAAGGATATAAATTGGTATCAGCCAAATGAAGTTGGGTACGAAGGGGCCATGAAGATGATCAGAGGGCTGCAGTACCTCTCCTATGAAGACAGGCTGAGGGAGTTGGGACTGTTCAGCCTGGAGAAGAGAAGGCTCCAGGGAGACCTTATAGCAGCCTTCCAGTACCTGAAGGGGCCTACAGGAAGGATGGAAAGG
>Ga0181612_175596_pt1 | contig 12273 bp, 7 predicted proteins | sample HoacroProtozoa21_FD_119630 | JGI IMG/M metagenome (GOLD analysis project Ga0181612, IMG submission 119630) | Hoatzin crop microbial communities from Cojedes, Venezuel. Combined Assembly of Gp0051906, Gp0051904, Gp0051908 | reverse complement strand
CTGGACAAGGTCCTGTGCGGTCTTATCTAGGTGACCCTGCTTCGGCAGGGGGGTTGGACTAGATGACCCACAGAGGTCCCTTCCAACCCCAAACATTCTGTGATCCTGTGGTTCTGTATTTGAACATGATAAAGAGCAGCTTGTCAGAAGGAGGTCCAGAATTGATCCTGCTGTGACCTAATTCTGAAATTACCCCAAGCAGAATAACAGTCTAACATCCAAGTTCCTGACGTAATGGCTAAATAATGATTAAAACACCAAACTCCTCCTCTGCAGGTACAAACGATTGGCCTCACGGCATACTTCTAACAGTTTAGCATCCATGAATTTCACACGCACAGTTAAGGGTGTTGAAACATGCTGGCCTCTCTCCACCCCTTGAAAAATGGTTACTGAGCACCTGAATCTTACTTAGAGTATTCAGGCATGAAGGAAGAAAGAGAAACGTGGCTAAAACTAGATGAAGCTTTAGTTTCACAGTCAGAAATTAATTCTCTTTTTCAGTGTTCAGGGAGCCTTGACAGCACCCCGTGAACACACACCTACTTACGAGAAAGACACCCTTCAGAATGGAAAAATAGATGCATGAACAAGTCCTCATCACATCTGTCTGCAAGACCTGCCCAGGATCTCTGAAAATTGCCTGTGTCCAGTGACCGTCTCCCCATGGCTGATCTTGGCAGTGGCCAGTAAGGAGGGAGGGGAAGGGAAGAGCCATTATTCCCAGCTTTTCACACAGCCACATTCCCAGCACGCTGAGACTGCAGAGACGGGGCTGCTGCAGGGACCTGGGAGGGACAAGGCACCCCTGGAGACGTGGCCAGCACCAGCTAGCCAAGCCCAGCAGATGCACCAGCTGCAGGCAGCCCAGAAAGCCCCTGTGGGACGGTGGCCCCATGGCTATCCACCCCCTTCTCCCCATCGATGCCCGCCTTCGCTGACCCTTCCTTGCTCTCAGCAGTCACAGTGAATCCCCCGGAAGCTGTGATGGCTGCAAAGAGTCAGGGAGATCTGAAAGGGATGGGGCAAAGTTTCCCTGGACAGCGGGAGCAGGAGGCTGCCAGGGCAAAAAAAGGGAGGTTTAGGCTTCTTTTGTCACCAGACCCATGGGAACTGCCTTGGGCTCCTGCCTCCTTCCCCCTCCACCAACTTGGCAGCCCCTTTTGCTGTCAGGCACAAGCAAACCCTCCATTAGTCAGAAGAAAAACATTCAGAAGCACTTGCTATGGATTTATTCGATATAGCTTGTAACCGTATTTTGCAATGAGAGATCAATGGCACTGTATATATGCCATTATTTTTTATATGGAACAGATTCATTTTCACACTTGGCATGCAGTTATACACCAGAGTCATGAAGAAGCACAGTTTCTAAAGGCCAGCACATTTCATGCTGGGAGAGCACTGTACAGCTACCCCTTAATTACATGCAATACAGACCACAGTAAGGCACATACAGCACCGGATAGTTTGATTAAAGTGAACACCGTGGCCAATAAACCAAATGCCTAAAACTGTAAATATTACCTAAGCTAAACATATGAAAAAAGAAATGCAGAAAACAGATCTGACAAGTCCTCAAACAGTGTTTCAGCTTCTCAGGGCTTGAAATCATTTTCTCATGTTGGGACTGTTATTTGCTCTAAAGTGATTCTTATGTGAGGGCAAATTCACTGTAACCTTTCCCACACGCCTGCTCTGCAGCATGTATGTGGCTTAAAGAGAAACTTCCACGTTCTGGAATTCTCACCAGCACACCGGCATTAACTGCATATTTCCTTCGCCTTCCTCATGCTTCTCTTCTTTGGTGTCCTCAGAGATGCTAATTACCCACAGTAGCTGTGTCCAGAAATAAGCTGCTTTCTCTCACAAGCCCATTTTCTCTCCTCTGCTGAGTGTTCAGACAACTGCAGGAACAGGGGCTGCATTTCACCCACAGGGTCCCTTTACATAGTAAGACACAGCCTTGCTTCTCTACTCTTACTCCACCAACCTAGGCAGGAGCCAGTCGCATCCCAAAAGTTGCACGGCTCTGTAAGCCTGGGATTGTGCCAGAACCAGTCTGCCATGTGGCCACTGGCTTACCTGACCAGCCCAGGGCAAAGAAAAGCAAGCCCTGTGTCGAACGTATGGCCTGAGCAGAACCAAAAGGGATTTCTCAAGGTCCTACCTACAAAGGGCACTTGAGCTGCCTGCTCCGTTGCTGTGTTGAAGTCCATTCCTCCGGGAGCACTCAGCCTGCCCCCTGCAAAGGAGCCCACGAGGGATCGGTCATGCCATATTCATTCATCCATTCCTGTACATCCTGGGACAACTTCCCACCATGGGGGTACACACAAGATATGTCACCTCTGCAACCCACAATGCTGTTTTCTTTCACTTTTGCATAAAGTCTGCAAGGTGACGGGGAAACTTTCTGTTTGCTCTCACCTTAAGGATCCACACTTCGGGCTGAGACAATCAGGCAGCGCAGCCTGGATGCTCCAGGGCTTATGGAAATCTTCTGAAATCCCTGTCTTCTATTCAGACTTTATTCTTCCAAAAATAATCAGAGTCTTTCTATCCCCTCCTCACTGACACACAGCCCCCCCCACCCCCACACCTAAAGCGGTTCCTTCCCTCTGGCTTCCAAGAGCTCCCCTCTCCAAGCTATATTTTATCAGGGGAGTCTCAGTTTTGGCACGTTTTCTTCTGGGCTCAGCTGGCTGATGTCTTCCTATCCCATGCATTCCTCAGGTCAAAGGTACACCCCAAAATGTACTTACTCCCTCTAACCCAAGGGAAGCATTGGAAATTGTCAGACTTGAGGACAGCAGCTGGATCAGCGAAGACAGCCAAGACTGTAGAGTCCACATGATTAATTTCAGGGAGGTACTTACTGAAATCACGTTAGCTTAAAAAAAAAGGGGGGGGGGAGGGGAAGAGTTCAACGTTTGGGCTGAGGTTAATGGCAGTTGCTATTTTTATTGAAGTAGTTTGCCCATCCCTGGTGGATTTGTGCTCTCACAATCCTTTCTATGCTGGCAACCGCCTGCAATGTCAGAAGCACAGAAGTATGATTTCACTGCCGCGCTAAACCAGGGGAGAATCTGGATTGTGAAGGAGCAAGCTCTGACCAGAACACAAGCAGTTTAAGAGCTCACAAATACACTTTTTGGTGAAATAATTTCTTTTTCCTCAAATGCTCCTTCTCCCCGTTTCCAGCCCTCTTCTTGTATTAGAGCCTGGGGCCACCTCTTCAGTGCCTTTAGGCTCCAGAATTGGGAAGAGGGAACTAAGGATGAATCGCCCTGGGGACACCAAAACAGGTAGCAGAAAGGGAGTAACTTTTACTCTCCGTCTTCACACAACTGCACTGTAATCTTTTCATTTTAAAGAGTGAAAGAATGTCATAAAACACAACCCTCTATATATCTGAGATTCCTGCTGCAGAACCTCACCTATGGTAAAGTCTTTTATGGCCTGAGAAATAAACAACAAACCTTCTATAAATGAATGTATGTTAAAGGAGCATGGATGAAAGCAGTACAAGGCAGCAGAAAACTCGTGGAAAATGTGTGTCTTCTGGAATCAGTTTTCCATGAAGGAGGATCTCACGAGGCAGCACATGCAAAATAGAAGGACCTGGGTACTGCTGGAAATAGAGATTTTATTTCAGCATTCAAGAAATTGGTGTGCGCTAAAAGAAATAAAACTCCTATGTAACCTGATGATGATGACGCATAAATTATCTGTGCCCTACAGACCATTTAAAAAACAAAACCTGACTTCTCTTGCTTGATTTCACTTTTTCTGGTGCTGCAAACACAAGTGTCAACTTACATGAAGCGGAAAAGGTGTTTAGTGGTCAGGAAACATGTCCTTTCTAGTGCACAGGGAATGAAACTCTCAGGCAGAAATAGCCCTCAAAAAAAAAAATTATTGATTTATTGTTCTGATTTACAAGCATGACAACTGTTACTTTTTGTAAAAAACACTACTTTTACATTATTGCAGAAACCTATAAACACTAAAGAACAAAAAGGAAAGTTCTTCTATCTTGTAACAGCAAAGTAAATTAAAGAGCGAGTTGGAAAAAAAAGCCCCATATACCCGTTTCTGTTTCTGAAGAGCTGTAGAAAGGTGCTGTGCTCACGTTATGTCTGAGTGAACTTCTTACCATGGCCAACCTCAGCTCAGTTCCTCTAGAAGGGACGCTGTTGTGTGTCATGACACAAAACTAACAGGCTTGCGGCCACTAAAACATGGAGTGCCTTGAAGTTTTAAACAACATGGTGCTTAAAACAGCAATATGGCAGACAGCAGCGTACTGCAGCTGCTGCAGAGCTGAGACGCACCTCGCAACAGTGAGAAAACCTGAGAACGAGCCTCTGCACCAGGGCCTTTGCAAGCAGAGGGCAGCTTAATCGAAAAGGTAGCAGGGATGTCTCTCTAAACTAACGCAAACTGTAAAACTCAGGAAGTCCTACCGTGAGGAACCAAACAGCTCAAGGACTTGAACAGGCATCTGTCAGAAATGCTCAAGATGAGAGGCCTTGGGTCAGAGGGCTGAAGCAGATTAATTCCCTCCTCATTCTATTTTTCTACAATTTTTATTCAGTAGGATACAGGTAAATTCATCACCACCACTAAACGCAGTCATGTATGTACTGCAAAGTGGCTATATTTTTCATAAATATCCCAAGAAACCTTGTGTTAACATCTTCGGGATTATGAACTAGTAATATAAAAGACAAATGTATACTTTAAAGGTTATATATGTTGTCATTACCTTGGGGTACTGAAGAATTTTATCACGAAATAATGAAAAATGAATATATATGACAATAAGAAAAACCAGCTTTGATTTCTTGACAGTTATCATTCACCATCTAAAGGTACGGAACACATTCATGAACCAAGCAGTAAAACAGACACCGTGCGCCACAAGTTTTCTCTTCGTTGTTTTTCACAAAGTTCAGAGATTTCTTCTAGACCAACAGCAGATGTAACTTGACAGAGTCATGTGTCCAACCTTCTGCAAAAAGCAATGCACTTTCGTAGGTGAAGTAGAAATAGAGTGGCTGAGGTCTCCTGCCAAAAATTTGGGGGACATAATGTGAAATTTCAGGCCCAGTTCAAGAGGACCAAAATGGACAGTCACTTCACTTTACTGAGGTATATTCCATTTCATGGTTTAGTGTAAATACTGTTAAAGCTGGTGCTGAGTACAAAGTAAGCTGATATACCAGACAAGCCTTAGTGTTAGAGGGGGCTGGAAGAAACTTTATTTTAATATAGGTCATGTTTGCATTACATCAACAGTAGTCACTCATAAAATCTCAGCTAACATTATTTGGGAAGATGTCAGAGCTACTTTAATAATACAAACATTTAGGCTGCTTTGGGAATACGCTAAACACACAATAAACTATTCTGAGTACCAAAAGAATGTGGGCAGTCTTCTGGCTGAATCAAAACTAACAAGAAAACAAGGAATTGAGAAAAAAAAAAAAAAAGCAGCAACAGATCTCGTTTAACAGCTGAGCAGCAAATATGTTAATAATGTAAAATCATTGAGTTTGCCAACTCATCAGCTCCTCTCTTAATGTTTTCCTATCACATAATGGTTAATTCTCACAAAACTACAAGTCATCTGCAGAACTCTGTTACAAAGCCATTCCCATTGAAGAGCACAAATACAGCCTGACTTGCAAAGAGCAAGGGAAGCTAATAATAGGGTAATAGAGAGGGTGCAAAAAGCTCTGATGTCTTATGAGATGCTGAGTCTTTTTATTCAAATAATGTTTCATATATATGTGGCAGGAAGAACGTAGGTGGTTTCTTTGACCCTAGCTGATCCAAGGACCCAGGTGTTTCTGATAACAGCAGAATCCTTTTGTCCTCATAACATGTCATCTCTCTTGCTTCAATATCTAGTTTCTCACTAAACATACGCCTTGAAATCTGTCCCAGGGGTGCAGAGCGGTATGATCCCTCACAACAGCAGCGGTAAGGTAGTACGCCAAAGGTTAGCTCCGTTACCACAGGGTACAACTTTCCCAAATTCTGCTATCCTCCGTTCTCTTAAAGAAAAGTCAAAGCCTGCTGGTTTCTTGAGAGGCTCTCCATTAGCCTTGCCTGCTGCCATGGGCAGGTAAAAACCAGTTCCTCACTGCAGTGACAACAGGAATCAGAACAGCAGTGCTGTCTTTGAGGAGACAGCTTGTTTTTAACACAAAATTATATCAAAGAGTTTTAAAAGGTGCAGAGAGAGAACAGACAAAGAGTGGACTGCAGTACTACACTGGCTCTCAAGATGAAGTTACTAATAGTTGCACTATTAGAATAGAAAGGACAGAAGAAAAGTGTTGGTTATATTTTAAAAAAAAGGAAATATAATAAAAGGCACACCCACAAAAGGCTGCAAAAACAAAAAGCCTGCAAATCCTCATTTCTTTCAGTGAACAAACATTTAGCCAAAGATAATCATGGTCCTTTGACTGACTCTTCCCTGCACACTGCCTTTGTTATATCCTCCTGCTCTTGCACAGGTTTTTCTCTTCGCTTTCTCAGTAGCTGTTGCTACAGGCATAATCAGCGTCTTCTTCAGCATTTGCAGGAAATTACGGCGCTAGACATCACTCCATTCACAAATCATGGCTCCACAGTGACTACAATGATGTGAAGCTCGAGTAGCCCAACTGGTTTTAATTTACATCAGGTAACTGGATTTGCACTTGTGCCAATGGGAACAGTACCCGGCCCAGAGAGCCAAGCCATAAACAGGTGGGAAGAAGTTTGGAGAGAGTTCATCACCAGGGATATGAGAAATGCGTGCACGAAAACAGCTTCGTCAGCAATCAGTCACCTCTTATTTTTTTTTGTTTTAACCACAACAGGTTTATCCAAAAGCCCTGTAGACTTTAATCTGGGTACATTACACAACCCTGTCTACTACAGCATTAAAAGGCAGGTGTATTCAGAGGCGCGCACGCAGAGATCATTCGCAATCTCTGAATCACGACGATGTTTCTGCTGGCTCTTTGCTCTGCCACCTGCACACTCATCGTTAAGTCAGAGAACAGACCAGCCGTCCGATCATACAAGTTCAGAAAATCAAAGCCAGGCAGACGATGGCGTGGGAGGCTGAACACGAATTGTTGCCGGGCTCTGACTAACGCTCCGGCAGGGAAGCTCGCAGGAAGCTGTACAGAGCCAGGAAGGACACTGCCCCGGTGCTTCCTTTCTGCCACTTCAAAAATATCAGCTAACAGACCTCTTTTTAAAAAAAAAGTGCTTTGGACAGATCCTGACGTTAGCTCTTGGCCTTTGCCTCATATTATCTTACCGAAAAATAGAAGGAAAGTGCTGCAAGTAGTTAATAGCTGCTCTTAAACAGGATGCTGAGGACAGCGATTACAAGGCACTCTGCAGAAAAGACTTTGAATCATGCAAGCTGTGTATTCACAGTCTGGGCATGAATACAGTTTGTGCAAGTCCTTCTTACTGTTATGTCAACACAGAACACTTCTTTTACTTACTCCTTTCCTAGACCCTCTTCATGTACTCTTTCTCCTCATATTGTTTTAAAGGAGAATGTCAAACAAATAAAAGTAGTCTTTGTACTGGTTACACTGTACGCAGGCATTTGTACTGCCTTTAGTTTGGGAGCTCACAAAGGCTGTGTTATCAGAAACTTGGAGCCATGCTGAAATCTAGGTTTGAGACAGAACCACCAAATCGATCCGTGACCTTGAGCAAGGCACTTGATCTCCTGGTATTTTGATTAGTCATCTCATAAAACTGGGTAAAAAGCAACACCCCAATGAAATGCAGATGCTTCGTAAGAGATGAAGCTTAATTAACACACGAAGAGGCATACACGCTAAAGGGTCTCACAGTTTCTTGCCTCATTTTGGTAGCTGCTTTGCTAAATTTCTGCACAGCTTCACATCTGTCCTAGTGAAATCGGAATACTGAATTTATACAAAGGCATATCTGATTCACAGCTGAAACTTAGCCCTGATAAAATTCAGCTTTATGCAAAGTGCCATCATAACCCTTAGTGAGCACTCAGCGTAAGCCACTGCAAGCAGGACTTAAAGTAGCAGGAAGCTTGAACTTAAGAAATGGCAGCTCTGTTATTGCTTCTTGGTTTAGAATTGATAGGTTTGACCTTTTACATTTATCTTCTGTGGTCATTAATCAGTTTTGAGGTGAAAGCTGAAGTTACAACGTGTTACGTCCTTTCACCATTCATTTTTAGTTAAAATTCTAATCTTGCACTTTAATACTCCACACCAAGAGTGGGGTGAAATAGTCCCCAGGATCCTGAAAATCCACGCGTAGCAAACCAATTGCCAGGCATTCATTGTTAAATTAATTGACAAAAGCGCATACAAAATTATATCATCTTTTAAGGCTGTAAAGGGATTTCACTCCTACCTACCAGCTACCTCCAGAAAAAAGCTTTAGGATTTATAAACACTATTCCAGCCACTCTATTCCCTGAAAAATTTCAGACAGAAAACCTCAAAATCCTTCTTCATAAATTCTTGAATCACGGACTCTTTGATCAACATCTACTGTACCATTCAAGGATTTTTGTAAATCCTGAGTGCCTTGGGAAATGCAATGTACATGTAGCAAAAAGGCTACCTAATGGCCATATGGAATGTAGTTTATTCTTGCCACCTTGCAAGTAACATAGAAATGCCAGTATGAAATATCTCTGGAGGCCTGGCCTGAGAGATGAAAATTCGGGAAATGGGTAGAGAGGGAAACAGAGGAGCAGCTTTGAATGTTGAACTGCCATTCACATCAGCAGGACTTTGAGTCAAAAATGAGGACAGAAATGGATTATCACCTTTTATAAAGAGCAGTCTCTGACATGATTTAAAGCTTGCATCATAGGTACAATCAGACCTCAGTCAACGCACGCTGCACTATCTGCAGGGCTGCACAAAAAAAATCTAAGCAGACTTTAGGAACTTCAATAATATACAAAGACTCAATGCATGACCTTCATATTTATTTTTCAACCAGAAGCTATCTAAAAGAATGAGCATTTAAAAAGTTTGATGTTCATTAACCAAGTCTGACTGTAATTAAGTTTATGAATAGAGAGAAAAATGCAAAATTTTATTAACTGTGGAAGGAATGTTAGGTCCTTAACTGCCCAGCAAGTTTGTGAAGACAAAGGAGATCAGTTTACAAGGGTTAAGTAAACATAATATTTTATATTACAGTTCAAATGAATCCAATTTCAACAAGACTGTGTAAGAGTCTAAAAATTGGTTTACCAGATTGAACATTTTTATGAACATTAAAACCCATTACATTGCTCTGAAGTACAGCTACCGAACAGCCAGAGTTGCATAAAGAAACCATTTATTTCTTAGCCCTATGGCTGAACTGCTTCTAGCCTCCTTGCTATTCATGTCTGCTGGGTTCCCCGTATTTATTTTTACACGCCTACATGTTGTGCATTTTGTATTCCTTTAAGTTCCCAAGGACATATCAAAACAAAATGCATTCCTGAGTGGGTCAGCATAGGAATAGCCACACCAGACATTAACGTAATAACTTGATGCTTACTGCAAATCTGAGAAAAGTAACCAGCTGTTGTGAAATACAAATTTCTGGTAAGGGAAGGAGGTAGTACATGAACGCGGTGCTCTGAAAAGTGCTGGTTTAGCAGTAATAGACCTTAAGGTCCTTTATTTGTCTGTAGAATAGACACACCTTTATAGCCTCCCCATTCTGTTTAGCTAATCACTGGTTCTGATGAGGCTGCAAACAAAGCTGCCAATTAACACTAATTATGATAGCAATATTTCATTCTGATTAACGAGTCTGAACCACTGAACTCCCTCGGAGAGGGAAAGTCCTTTTAAACAGTTTTCAGAAGATTTCCAGCACCCCAAAGAACTAGACCACAGATCCTGTAAGTGCGCATCCAATGATGGTAGCTCACCTTTTGAGGGAAAATAAGCATTAGATAATGGAGATACTGTTATATAGCATGACACAGAGTGGATCCTGTGTGCCTCTCCTAGCCTGTAGAAGGATCCCCCCATCAAACCACAACTACCTCTGAATAATACACTGCTCGTTAGGAGCCATAAAATTCAAACAGCCCTCAACTTGCAGCTGATCATTCCTCTTCTGCTGGTATTACAAGCATTATCAGTTAGTTTAGTCTTAGCTGGGCCATGCCTGTACAAAATAGCTGAGGCAAGACACTCACTCTGCTGAGAGCCGATGGGCCAAAGGCAGCCCTGACGTATGCGCCAGAGGCGAGTCCATTAAAGCCTATGTCAAGGAAAAAAACTGACCTTAGGCATTTTGAGCTATATTTTTTTATGGTTGGATTACAGGGCAGATAAGCTTTTAATGTACCTCATGAGCAAGGCACACTTGTCCGGGCCTAAGGCTGGTGGATGAAAATAATCAAGGAAATGAAAAGGTGTGGGTTACACCGAATGCCTAGCTATGCCAGCGTGGGCCCCTCTGCCCCAGTAACAGCTCTGAACGTGGTCATCCAGGGCCATACCTGGTCCAGTACAGGGATCTGTTCAGATGCACTCTGAGAGAAAATCATTGTCACCAACAGCAGCTCCACACACCAGGACGGAGCTGTGTTTTATTGCACCTGAAACACAAGGCTTGGCTTCTCAGGATGTACAAGGAACAGATCTGTCAGGTGAGCCAAAAGGGATCCTCCCCTTGAGCAGGCCAGCAGCAATGAATGTCAGGTTTGTCTCATACAGGACTCACTCTTGCAGCTCTTACACTGAAAGGACACACTGTGAGAAGTGAATTAACACACTGGCATCTGTATTAGCTACCTCAAAACCACTCAGAGCATGGACAGGATTGCCCATACCACATATGCAGAAAGGGAAACGCATGGCTTTGTTTTGTGATGAGCTGTGGCTCTTCTTTGCTCTCCTCAAGGCTCCGCTGGAGCGGGTTGGTGATGGGCAGGCTGCCTACCTGCACGGCAAGGCTAGAGCTGGGAAAGGGTCCAAAATCTGAAGAGGAGCTAGGGAGTAACCCAGTGACTGAAGGTCTGGTTTGACCAGGAAGAGCTCAGCCTTCCCAGTAAAGATGATGATGAGCTGCAATAAGAGTGGGTGGGTAGGGTGCGGCAAGAGAAGGCTTGAGAGAATCGAGCCCAAATGACTCCCACACTCCGGCGAGCTGGAGACTGGGAGTCGTCCTCTCCGGAAAGCAGCGTGCCGGGGTGTGCAAGTAGCAGAGAAAGACATTACTCCTAGTAGAGATGGGCGGGAGCTGCAATATTTGGACTCCAGTTTTCAATACACCAAGTGTGGAACATGTATGGATCTGAGCGTGTGGACCTAACAGACCTGTCTTAATTTCCTAGGAGTCGTAAAGGCAAACTTTCAGCAGCATAAAACATAAAAAATAATTTGGAAAACCTGTGTTGCTGGGGAAGGCAAAGAGGCATGCCTTCGTCCTTCATGGAAAAAAAGCTGTTTTGGCAAGGGCAATAATTAATGAGCCAGCGGTCATTTAAGGTGGGCATAAATATTTGCATCTCAGAAATGTTTGCCACCTTCTCCACGCTCCCCTTCTCTGTCTGTTTTTCCCTTCTCTGCAGCCTCCTCTCTCAGGCGCTCTTTTTCTCTCCCCTCCTCTCCCTGCCTGCCTGCCTATCATCTTGCTCTAATTGTTTCCAGATTTGTGTGGGAGGTCAGGGCCCTGGAGTGCTGCTTCATGCCAAGTTTATAAACAGAGCAGTGTTTCCAGATGGCCACTGGCTCCAGCCTGGCTAGCAGGTTGATTGGGACCAGAATAACAACAGGTGGAGAACAGACAATGAATTCCTTGACACTTATTTTACTCCCTCTGCTTTTTCCCCCATTCCCTCCTCCCTGCAGCCACCACGGCTGCCACCGGCAGACCTTCAAGCTCTTGAATCAGAGCGGGGAGTCGGGACATGGGGGAGGGAGAGAGGGGGATGAGGAATGATGAAAGAAAGCGCAAGTGACTTCCTTGACCGAAGAAACGGCAGGGCAGGAAAGGCGACACATGCTGCTACCCCCTCCCATCCATTACTGCTGCTGTTAATTAAGGTGTCCTTCAACCCCTCATGGAAGAGACCCTTGGAGATGAAATACAGAGATACCTTGGACAAATAGAGAAAATTATAAGATTGATTTAGCAATGCTCCTTAGGCAATTGTATGCTCTCAGTTTTTGGGAAGGCAGCCTGGGCCTCCAAGCCCACTGGCAACAGTGACATATCCTCAGTCACAGGCAG
>Ga0181612_163030_pt1 | contig 12273 bp, 12 predicted proteins | sample HoacroProtozoa21_FD_119630 | JGI IMG/M metagenome (GOLD analysis project Ga0181612, IMG submission 119630) | Hoatzin crop microbial communities from Cojedes, Venezuel. Combined Assembly of Gp0051906, Gp0051904, Gp0051908 | reverse complement strand
TGCAGCATTGGAGGAGGGTCCAGGGGAAGCTGCCGGCTGCAGAGGATTTAGAGAGCTGTCCCCAATCCAGCCCCCTGTGCTCGGGAGATGTGAACTGGTTACTTTTCTGATTCCACCTACTTACAGCCAAGTGCAGTTAGTGCTGCTAAAACCAATGTATGTGGGATTAAGTGTGGATAATTAGCCCCAAGCTTTTCCGCTGTCTGTACCTGCAGGAGGCTGGAAGAAAATTTTGAGTCAGACAAAAAGAGCACTTAGAAAATGTACCAGGCCCGAGCATAATAATCAGTCGGTGGTAACGACTATTTTTCTTGCCACGTCGGTGACGTCTCCCACTGTGACGTCCTCACTGCCTGGCGCGGGGCGTGCAGGGAAAGGGCGTCCTGTAAATCTCAGCAGGACGTTGCTCCAGTGGGAGATGTTGTCCTTCTCACTTCACAGCCTGGAGAGATGCCTTGAGCTGTAACCTGGCAGCCAGCAGAAATATGGCAGAGAGGCACAGTTTCACCGCAGAGCACCTTTGCTGTGTTGCAGGGAATTGATAATTCTTTCCTAGCTTAGCCCTGGCTCCGCGCCTGCCGTGGAGCAGTCCCCACTGCAACCATTTTAAGCAAACCTTTAATTTGTGATTCTGTCCAGGCTCATAATCCGCACGCTGGCACATCCAGAGGAAATGAGTCTTGTACTATGGCAAGTTGTAATAATATTTTTTCCCTTGGGAAATCCCGCCAAGGGCAGCAGAGATGTCGTGTGAACAAGGATGAATGAAGCCCTGCAGTCCACCTGTGCAGCAAAGAAGATTTCTTCCTATTTTGTAGACAAGGTAAGGGGCACCAAAAGGTTCCTGGGAGCTCAGGAAGGTCACCAAGCAGGGAATAAAACCCAGGAGTCCTAGCTCCCAGTCTCCAGGTTTAATTGCTAAATACAGCAGGCTCACTATTTCAGTCAGCTGCCATCGAGGATTTGTCCCCATGCTTTCTCTGGAAGACGATGAGGCGGTTAGGCAGAGCCACTGCTGTGCAGTAGCTTACGCATCAGAAGCAAGGGGAGAGAGGTTTGCAGGAGCATGGCTTAACTCACATTCTCCTGTCAGCTTGGACCATGCTCTTGTTCAGATACCACAACTCAAGTAAGTGATAACCGCTTGTTTATTAATCTCTGGTAACTCAATCTGCCCTCTCAGCCCTAAGTGCTGAACAGAGATGGTGCCCTCAGGAGCTGGAGATCAATTTAAATTTTCAGAAGTCTTAGTCCCTGACTTGCTCCATAGTGCCAGCCCTCTTTATAATAACTGTTGAGTGGATTTTCTGTCACAGAACTGATCCTGGCTGCCTTTCTAGCAGCGCTGGCTGCTGCGTTCTCCTGTGCTGGAGAAAGAGTCATTAATATCCACGGAATGAGCCATGCAGGAGGACACGTACACATCTGGAGAAATCTGGGATTTGCATATGAAAAGCTCCCACCCCCTTTTCATGCCAACGCTGAAGTCCTCCGGGTATCGGTGCTTTTGCGCAGCATCGTCTGGAGGCGAGCAGGGGCTCTGGGGCCCAGTGTCTTGCTGCTTGCTCATCCTCGTTGCTGGGTGGTGCTCAGACACACTGGGCAAAGCTCCCTGGTAAGTGCCCCTTCCAGCAAAGGGCTTACAGTCGAACCAGACTGAGGAGATGGGGGAAATCAAGCCACCAAGTTAGACCAGGACGTGGCCCAGGTCCTGCAGCCAGCCCAGCAGAGTTGGGAATCAAACTGAGTTAATAAACTCCCTGTTTAATGGCCCTGATACAAAACCTGATTGCTGCCTGCTCCGTGAGGTCTCATTGCAGGGAACTTGGCTGACTCCCAGTACCCCCCAGCGTGCTGCACTCCAGCTGCCCACCTGGACTGGGACCAGCCCTCCCGGTTCCACCTCTCAGGGATCCTCAATGAGAAGCAGGAGACCTGAAGTGAAGGTGGCAGCAGCCCAGCGCTGCCGACTCAGGAGGCTCCGCTCTATTAGCCCCAAAACATTGCTGACCATAAACGCTTTGATTCTGGCATTGCAGGTTCTGCTTCTCAATAAAAGCAAAAAGCAATTTAAGAGAGCATGACCGATAATGTGAAACTCGCTTTATCACAGCTGGTTAAGAGCGGTTGACAACTGTACCCTGCGGACTGGTGTGGAGCAGCTATTTCAGGAAAGCAGCTGTGTCCTGATAGCAGAGGTTCTGGCTGGGAGAGGGACCCCAACATGCGCAAACATCCCATCCTACAGCCACAAAGCTGGAGACCAGCTGTAAAGTGGATGTGATCATCACTCTTCTCTCCTAGCCTACTGCAGGTCTTGTCTTGAGGGTCTCACACAGTCTCCTGCTCTGCATTTCAGCAGTTTCAGCCCATCAAGAGCCTGCCCTTAGCTGAAGATAAATGGCAGGAGCTGCTGAGACTGGGGGTACAATGAAAGGGAGTGCAGGGGTGCACCAAAATATCCTATTGATACTCAACTGCTGGCACAGGCAAGGAAAAAGGAGAAGTCGCTGGTCAGTTGGAAGGTTTTTGCTTTTATTCAGACACCGTATAGTTGCAAACCTGCAGCCCCCTCTGCTCCCCAGCCCACCCTGCATGGCTTCACCATTGCTGCTGCTGCCCCTCCTGCCTCGCAGACGTCCTGCCCCTGTCGGCAAAGCCCCCAGCCCTGGGGGTCTCCTGCTGCAGGGCCCTTCTGCTGCCCCAGCCGAGGGCAATGCCATCTGAACACTGTTTCTCCAGGTACAGTATCATGTCTGACGCCCTCGTGTTTGAGCCTGGCTGCCTGGCAGTTGGAGGTACTTGCAAAGGGTCCCTCTTTCCCAAGTCTTTAGGGAACCTCTGCTTCTCAGAACTGCTTTGCAAGATCAGTGGAGAGAGAAATTCGTAGGCTTGAGCTGCTGAGGGTGGGCAAGTTGCCTCCTGAGGATCCTCTGGAACAAATTCTTCCTGGGTGTCCCAATGGGGAGCTCCAGGCTGGAGCTGCTCCTCTTATAGCCCACCTCCAGGAGCCTCCTCTCTCTCTTCTCTGCCTCTTTGCTTTCCAGCACATCCATTATCTGGATGTCTCCGAGCGGGCTGGCACACCTCCTGGGCAGGGGAAGCCCCACTGGAGTCCTGTAGCCCTGGTTGCCTCCACCATCCTTATGACTGGTGATCTTGGGACTCAGCTGCTTGCAGTCCCTCAGGCCTCCAGCCACCTGGGAGCAGCCACCTCCCCCAGCAACACGTATCCCGGGGTGTCTGCAGCATCCCAGCTCTTCCTGGGAACTGGGAGGTTTCTCAGTAGCAGGACCTCGAGGGTAACGTGACCCTGAGCGAAAAAACAACTCCTCTTCACTGGTGACCTGTGGGCTCTGCCCCAGGGTGACAAATCCATATGGGGTTGTGACCTTGGGGAGATGGGGCAAGGACAGAACTGCCTGAGCAGTGGGGTCTGGGATAGCCTGCGCAGCGGCAGCGAGCCTGGCATTCAAGCTGGGAATGCCATGTTCATCTTCGACTGCTGGTCCCGAGCTGCTCCTCCAAGCCTTCCCTGCCAGCTGCCCCTTCTCCTTGCCTGAGCTCCTGTGCTTCTCACCGATGTCCAGAGAAGGGATAGTAAACTGCGGGATGCGGTCAGGGGTCACCACGTGGAGGAAGATGTCCCTGGAGCTCTTGCCCTGGAGCGTGTGGGGACAGATCTTCCCCACCCAGAGTGACATGATGGGACCGACAGTGTTCTCTGGAGCAGCACTGCATATTTGTGCTCTGCAGCCAGCTTTGATTGCTCTCCACACGGTGACGCGCTGTGACGATGGCTGCCAGGTCCCTGCACCTGCTCCCTCCAGACCAGCAGCAATTTTTCACCTACCCAGGCACAGGGGAGACAGATGGAGGGGGACGGACGAGGAGACACTCATCCCCAACCACTGCTCCTGCCCTGCTCACGTGCAGGGCCACTGGTGCCAGATGGCTCCTGTCACCCGTGAGATGGGTGTGGGGGTCCCGAGGAGACGACGAGCTGGATGAGCAGTGTGAGCGGGGGCTGCAGCACCCAGGGTGGGAGGGAGCAAGAGCAAGAGCAGCGAGCGGTCACCTGTGCAGGATGAGTCCCCATCCATGGGCATCAGGTGGAGCCAAGTGGAAGGGGCAGACGGAGCTGAGAGCGGGAGACAAACACTTCAGCTCTGCCTAGCAAAACTCCCATCAGGAAAATCTCCGCCTCAGCCCACGCAATTACCGGGAGAAATCAGCAATTTCAGCGATTGGTGCACCCACATCCCTCCTCCCATCTCTGCTGTCGCTAGGGCTGCGTGCTGGCTTGTTTCTCGCAGCATCCCTGTGCTCCCACCCCAGATGGGTATGGGACCACGGGGGGGAACAGTCCCGGGCAGCCCCCAGGCATGAGGCCACGGTGAGGACAGACGTTGGGCATCCTCCAGCGGGAGCAAGAAACCGCTCCTCCAGCAGAGCCTCAACCAAAGGCTGCTTTGCCTTTGCCCGCTCTGCAGCCGGGCAGGGTCAGAGCTGCAGGGTTGCCCTGCCACCCTCCCCTTGGCTACGGAAGACACTTCTGCTAGCGGGGGGATAGCGGCTGCTTTGTGGTGGTTCCTGCTCTGCAAATGACGCAGAGAGAAAAAAAACAGCTCTGTCTGTGTGCGGCGCAGGGTCTGTTCCTGCAGCAATGCAGCTGGGCTGTTGTAACCTGCTGTTTTCGCGCTGTCCCGCACCAGGAACTAAAGAGGGTCTGTTGTGGGTTTCAGCAGGAGAAAGGCCAGGCTTGTTTTGGCACAAACAATGGTTGGGAGCCTGGACAAGCTCAGGAGACCATCTCAGAGTACTGTAAAAAGCCACATCCCAGATCCGCTGAGGGGAGATCACGTCTGTCCCCCAGATGTGTGGCCAGCGGCAGGGCTACAGGCAAGGTCTGCGTGTGCTGGGTCCCCGTCTCTGTGGGATCACCTCTGCCACAATGCCCTGCTCAGCTGGATGGAGCAGGGAGGTGGGTGCCCCGTTATCCCAACACTGTGCCCTTCGCCCTGAGGGCAATGCCCACACACCATGCCCACTCCCCGGGCCTCGCCGGTGTTTGCAGCAGGGTGTCTGTGACCTTGCACCAGGGTAAAGGTATACCCAAGTATTAAACGCTCTTCTCCACTCCAAAACCACCTGCTTGGCCAGAGCCACGGCCTCAGCCCATCTGCACATTGCAGTGCCAGGCTTGGCCAAGCACAGAGCCGGGGGAGGATCGATGCTGAGCTGCACACAGGGGTCAGCAGGTCCATGGTCCACACTACGCCCAGCACAGCTTTTGAGTGTACGTTCTGCATGAAGTTCAAACCTCAGAGAACACCCAGAGCTGAGGCTGAGAGGATCTGCTGCAGAGCAGCTGCTGGAAGGTGCTTCTGGGGGCTCAGCTAAGCCCATTTCACAAAGTGGAGCGTGCGTGTTTGTGTGTTCACGTGCGCACAGAACTGATGGCTAATTGAATCAGGCTGTGATTTCAAAGAACCAGCCTTACTCCCTTCCTTTCATCTTTATTAATTAAATAAAGAGGGATGCGGAGGGGCCTCCACTCACCTGGGGTCCAGCTTCTGCCATCACTGCAGGGTTCAGCAGGGCAAGTTTTCCAGCATCTCATCACCCTCTGCCTTTGGCTATATGCATCAGCACACAACATATTGGGAGATATCCCAATTCAGAGTCTTGGCTTAGCAAGCTACAGCACCCAGTAAGAGTCAGGCCCCTCAAATTGAGAGAAAATACACCCCTAATTGAGAGTTATCAGCCCTTAAGCAAGGTACCAGGACCAATGCTCGTACCAGGGGAGGGCATTGGGCTGCCCCACTGATTAGCGAGGCCGGCAGCTCGTCAATGCAAAGAGGAGCAGCTGGGCCAGTAGCTACAAGTACCCTGAGGGCTGTAAACTGGGATAAGCCAGGTGTCTGTCTAGTCTAGGCTCTTGGGCTTTATGGAGCAGCAACTAAGGCCTTGCACCAGCCCAGGGCAGGTAAGGATCCTCTGGGTGCCAAAGAGGTTGTTTTTGCTGGGGACAGTGTCAGAGCTGGTGCGGAGGATGTCTGACCTTTCTCTCTCTGTCTAGGGGAGGCTGGTTACCCGCAATGAGCCCTACTCCTTCTCCAGAAGGTTCCTGTGCCAGATTCTTCAGCTGAGTTTTGTCAAGTACCTGGTAGGTTATGTTCCTGCTGCTGGAGCAGTTTGAAGCCAAGGAGATGGGGTCATAAAACCTTGAGACTGGCAGTTCCTTTGGTTTCTCTGCCATGTGTTCTCTTTCCTTTCAGTCTTTTCCCTCTGCTCTGTGCTCAGTGTGTGCTTGTCCTCTGCTTTCCCCTCCATCCCAGCTTTTGCCTTCTGCCTGGCTTGGTTTTGCCTTGCTCCTCTTTTGCTAATGGTTGTTGCAGCATTCATGTTTCTCCTCCTCTCTGGGCCAGGAGAGATGGGAGGTCTTTGGGGATGAGGTACAGCTTAGTTAGTCCTGTTTTACCTGGCTGAAGTTGGTCCCATCTCAGCTCCACACTAGGACAGAGCAGGGTTTAAGTTTCACTGAGGACTTCAAACAGCAGGAATTTCTTACATGACCTAACATAGCTCTCTTGTTTGCAGCTGAAGATCCTTCAGAAAGCATCAGCATGGATTGGATTTGTGGTCCCTGGGGAGACCATTATCAGCAAAGTCTACCCCACGCAGTCACCCACCAGACCTGGACGACTTGCCAAGAGGCGCCGGGGTAGGCTGATGCACCTCCTCCTCTCCACTGTCCCCACCAGGATCCAGAACATCCTGGGTTACCTGCCAGCAGACTGGGGCCAGAGCAACATGCCCAAGGGTAAGAGCTATGGCCTCCTGGAACACCTCCAGGCTTTGCACCTAAGAAACACACTGCACAACATTAAAACACATTAGGTCTGGAGCTCCTCTGCTGTGTAGAAAGCCAGGAAACACACAGATGTTGGTTTGTTCTGTTCATGTTGTGATTGTGCCTCCTATAAATCCCTGCAGAGATCCGAGAAGCTCTGATCAACCCATCTAACAAAGCAAACAAGAGGAAGCGGGATGACTTAGCTCTGGAGGAGCAGGAGTCCTGGTTTGTGGTACTGGAGAGGGACCTGCCAGAGGATGACTCTGAAGACATCACATATGAGGTATGATGTTCTGGTTACTGAGCGGGTTTGTTTCTCAGGGGCTGAGCCACTTGGATTGCATTTACCCTCTGTGTGCTCCTGGTAGACTGGGAGTGTCACTGCACAGGTCTGCAGGGACTGTGAAGAGCTTTCCTCTAGTGTCACACTTTGAGGGCTGCAAGCCATCCAAAGAGCACTGGATCATGACATCTTCAGTGTCTGAAAAGTGTGGGTGCCCCACTCATCCCATAATGCTGGAGTTTCCCTTTGGTTGGTGTCTCTGTAAAGCAGCATCTCTGTTTCCCTTGGCTGGGGCTCCCAGTACTGTCAGGAATGGGGCCAGCATGTCCCTGAGACTGCCTCTTTCCTCCCTAGCCCTCAGATGTGGAAACGGATAGTGAGGAGTACAAGTCCCAAAATGACACTGACCTGGAAGAGCAGGTTGGGACCACTATGCTGAAGGAGTCATCAGATCTCCAGGTGAGTGGACCTGCCCCTTGCTGGCTGCAGACTTGGTCCTGGGTACATTTGCAAATACTGGGCTGGAAGGATGTACTTCACTCCTTGCTCCCCTGGCTACAGAAGGAGAGGTGTCTGGAGTTACTTGGACTGCTCTGAATTTCACAAGATCACTCCTGGGTCTTGTGCTGCCCTTCCATAGAGCTCTAGTTTGACCATGCCCCTGTTTCTGCAGGTGGAGGACATACAGCCCACCAGTGTTAGCAATAGCCCAGAGCAGCTGGCTGCAAGCACAGAGGTGGGACCAGAGGACTCAGCTGGGTGCAGTGGTGGGGAAGATGCTCCAGATGTTGATGGTGGGGAAGGTGATGCCCAGAAGCCCCAAGATGATGCAAGCAGTGGAGGTGGCAGTGAGCAAGATGATGACGCAGATTGTGATGAGAACAGCAGTTTGTCACAGAGTGGGGTAAGGACTCCGCTGTGCTGAGCCATAATCCCACCCACCCTCTTTCAGTGTGAAGCAGGGGAGGTCTCACCAGCCGGAGGTGTTTCAGCTTGGGAGGCTGTCTCCAGGCTCTGAGCCTTTGACATAGCTCTCCATTCCCTCTGCTGCCAAGTAAGCTAGGAAAGGGCTGTAGGGGTGGTAGTGCCTCTCCCTGTGCAAAGAGACTAAGTCCCCAGACACTGTTGAGATGATTCTCTGTGTGTGCGGTGTCATGGGCATCTTTACCCCTGAGTGACAGGACTGACAAATACCAGTCAAGCATCTTGTGCTGGTGTTCAGGGCAGCCACCTCTGAACCAGAGCCACTACCAGCAGGTCACCATGAGGCCTTCGTGACTCTCTGGCCCGGATATCTTGCACTTCTAAAATGGGGAGGATTTGTGGGACAGTTCTGATTGTCAGCAGCTTTGCCTGGGGTACTTCACTGCTCTAGACCCATCTGTTGCCAAAGCGCTGGTGGATACCCTCCCAGTTCCCTTGAAGCTGGTGCTCAGCTGCCTGGCTTGCTGGGAAATGGAGGGTGAGGAGAGGTGCAGGGTGGCTTGGTTTGCACCCAGCAGCTCCCCCTCCCCACACTGTCAAAGCTGGCTGGCCAGCATTCTGGGTAAAATCTCTTGTGTTTTCTAGGATAAGCAGGAACCCTGACTCATGGACCTGGACCTATGCTGTGGCTGCAAAGTGCCTGGCTCTCTGAGGCAGCTGTCTCCTTGAGTAAGCTGTCTGGTTAAATGCTATGTTGATATTTTTTGCACTTTATAATAAAATTACCCTATTTTTTTCACTTGAATTTGGATGCAATTGGCTTTCAGTACCTGGAGCTGACAGGTTCTGCCTGTACACCAGATCCCAGGGACACACTGCTGCTGGAAGCCCAGGGTATGGGGCTGCCAGTGGGACCTTCCCCTCTGATCCCCCCTGGGAGGGTGATGACTTTGGGAACACTGAAATGGGTGATGGGAAGGAGAGGGGTGCAGGGAGTGGAGCCGCAGCCTTGGCCTGAGTGGAGCAGGGTTTCCATGTGGCAGCACCTGAGCGTGGCCACAGTGAATAATCCCCAGGCACCCCCTGGCTGGCTGCAGAGGTGCAGGAGGGGTCCTCAGCAGAACCTCCCTCCAAATGCAATGACATCTCCAGAAATGCATGAGGCATCAAGTTTCTGCCCTGGGGATAAATCAACCCACTTCATCTGGAGCCCATTTTGCTGAGTGAGCACTCATAGGTCTTCAGTCTGCTTTCAGGCTCTGTTGTAGCTGGGTGTTTTTGCACAGAGCCTTCTCCCTCCCCATGGATCCTACAGAGGACCCTAGCTCAGTGCAAGAGCTGAGCAAAGGGTGATTCAGGGTCTGGAAAGGCAGGTTGGGATTGGGAAGTGCCTGAATGCAATCCAGAGCTCTAGAGTGATGTGAGATTGGCCAGCACTTGAGCTGTTTGGAACAAGTCACAGCATCTGAAGCAGTAAATCCTCCAAATGTGAGTGTAAAAAATGGGAACAGCTCAGCATGTTTGTCTCTCTTGCTCAGCGCCTGCCTGGAGGCTGTGTCTGATGGCACGACTGCCTTGAGCTGTATTTGTGTGTGCATCATCTTGGACTAACAATGCTCCAACTGTTAAAAATAACTGGCGTTCTGCAGCAGGGATGCTCTGCTGAACGAGCTGAGCTCTCAAGCAGGTTTAACTGGGATGGGCTCTGCTCTGAGAGCAGCAGCCACTTCTGCCTACCAGCTTAGTAATGTCTGTGTTTGACCCCTGCCATGGCGCAAAGCCTCTAAAGGAGCCTAGAAATCCTTCCCAGCTCTGAAGGAAGGGAGGCGTTGAGATGCCTTGAGGCTTTGCTCTTGTGTCTCCCTTTTCATATAGACTGTAAGAAAAAGAGGGAGTTAAAAATCCCAGGGAGGGCAAAGGCAGAGCAGTAATAAGGATGGAGGTGTCCTTGCTCCCAGACCCTGCTGTGATCAGGGATGCTAATGTCTTCCTAATTGAAGATTGTTTCTTTTGTCAAAAGCAGCTCTGGGGCATGTTGTGCTCTGTGCAGCTTGTCCTGCTGGGCTACAGTGATTGTGAGAAGGATTGCTCTGGCCAGCGGTGAACCATTTAAAGGAAGAAATGCTTTCCCCTTTAGTCTGGGGGCTGGGTCAGGGCACCTCTCCTCAGGCTCCAGTCCTTAAAGCCCTCCCTGGCCCTCTAAGGCTGCCTTTCCCCGTACAGCTCTGGCCAGAGACCTGTTACTGGCTCCTTGTACCTCTGCTTCAACAGGGCACGTCTTGCGCTGGGCAGAGCCGTTTTTCCTCCAGGTTAAACCAGTTATTTGTGTGCTGTCAATGTGCAGAACAGTCCTGAGTCATGAAGCTCAAGTAGTCATAAAGCTGCTCAGCATCCACCCCCTGGCAGTGTCTCTTTAAATGCAGGTGTGCCTTTTACCTGGCATTATCTGCAGCCACAATAGCACTGGTTTCATTACTGCTGAATAATAGCAAGATTTTTCTTCAGATTGATAAAAGAGCTGATATTGCAACTCATGGATATTGTATTGGGCTCTGCATTAATTCAGTTGCTCCTTGTTCGTGTCTGATAGCTCTCCCATTCTCTGCAGCCAGTGTTTTCAAAGCAGAGGTTGATAAAACATCCTTTAGTGGCACGTAGCTAGGTAAGAGCTTTTTCTGAAATCTGTGCAGCCTTTTCCTGCTTGCTCCTGAGCTTTAGTAGCACTAGAAATGGAGATAAAGAGGGAGGCTTTGTTCATTGTCTGGGTGCCAGGCTGCAGAGTGATTATGCCTTCAGACGTAGTGAAGGAAGCAGCTAGCACTAAATCTGGCTTTCGGAGCTCACCTGCAAATTAATTCTGTGCACACCTGTCTGCAATGAGGGACATGCCCATAGCTTCCCAGAGACTTCAGCCCTGATTTAGGCAGGAGACCTCCTCAAATGAGCATGGAGGAAGTAAATGGCTTGGTGGAGTGAGAGCTAGCTGCAGAGCTGCTTTATCCCAAGGTCATCCCCTTGAATCCACTCAAAGTAAGTAGGTGGTGTGTGTTTGTATTGTTGGCGAGGTAGGGAGAAAAGAGGGAGCTGATGGTCACACTGCTGCTGGGTCAGCGTGGAGAGAGGCGGCCGGTCACCCAGGAGGTGCCTGAACGCAGCAGTGGCTGCTGGTGGCTCGGTGGCTGTCACCGCTGCTGGGAGTGACGGGTTCTGCAGGGCTGTGAATGAGCTGCCCCCAATACCCGCTTGCACATGGGCTTCATCTGGTTGTGGTAGGATAAGGCTTGTACATCCCAGAAATACACATTCATGGTTAAAAGGCTGTTCGGGGTGATTCGGTGGTGCTGCAGCCAGCCCGTTCGCCTGGACATGATGTTACAGAACCTGATGCTTTCTGAGGACTCAGCCCCGTTTTACGTCTGGACTGAGCGGGGGGACTAAGTGCAGGGCACGGGAGGGATAGGAGAGTCTGTCCTTCTGCCAAAAGGCAAGACTCTGGTAAGCAACTCTGAGTATCCCTTCCGTTCCTCTGCGCTGTCCTTATTCATCCCTGTCCTGGTCTGTGGCTTTTTAGCCTGTTTTTTCCCCGCAGTGTGGGGAGGCGAGGTGCAGTGATGTGCCACAGACCACGCAGCGTGGCTGCAGCCCAGCTCAGCCGGGGCTGGACAGTGCCCTGGAGGGAGCCTAATTAGGATGGAGAAAGGGATTTGCCGGGCTGTGCTCAGCAGAGGGGCGAGCTGCTGGTAACAGGGCTGAGGGGCAGAGCAGCAACAGCCTCCCACAGAGCGGCTTCGTAACAAACGCTGTCACCGTTCAAAGCTGGTAGTCAAAACGGTCGGAAACTCTGTTCCAACCTTGCTCCAGGGCTGTAAGGAGAGTTTTACTCTTTCCTACAAGAAGAGAAAAATCGTTCCTGTTTGTCCTTTAGGGGCAACTGCTGGGTCCCTCGTGTGCCGGGGGGCTGTGGAGGGGGGACGTGCTCGGGTGCAGTGCCTTTGCCCTGGCACTCTTCAAATAATGATGTCAAATGTGAAGTGTAACTTTTTTAAATCACAGCAGGTATTCCTTTCCTATCGTATGCATGCAACTGCCAGGGACTCAAAATGTGAATTTCCAGAAAAATCATCTTTAAGGGTCGTAGTTTTTGTTACAAATTTTTTTCCTCTAGTTTGGGAATACACGAAATTGTAGTATTGCTCTTCTCATC
>Ga0181612_107074_pt1 | contig 12273 bp, 8 predicted proteins | sample HoacroProtozoa21_FD_119630 | JGI IMG/M metagenome (GOLD analysis project Ga0181612, IMG submission 119630) | Hoatzin crop microbial communities from Cojedes, Venezuel. Combined Assembly of Gp0051906, Gp0051904, Gp0051908 | reverse complement strand
TAAATTCATGTAGATTACAAAAAGAAGTACCTTTTTTTGAATAGATGAATAAGCTTCGCTACGTCATAACACATCTGGACCTCCACCACCGTGCAAGTTGGGTAGGCAGCACTGAGCAGTAAACAGGACATGAGAACAGTAAGAACACAAAGTACAATGAAGAAACTGTTTCAAAGAGCATCACTGATGTCTAACTGACATCTCAATCAGTCATTTCATTTCTGAATGATGTATGACAGAGTAGAGACTTCCAGAGAGATGGCTGCTGTCAGTTACCTTAATGAGATGTGCAGCATTATTCCCAAGTAAAGGCCACGTGGGAGCATGAATGGAAAGTGTGGATACACAGCCACTTTCTTAGATGCTAAATTTAAGATCAGTTAACTACCTTCATTGAAATATAGTCTTTTCTCAATTCTGTCTAAGGAATAAGATATGCTTTTAGAAGCTGGATACTATAATACGAATTTTAAACAGTTGCAAAAGTCAAAAAACATTTCTTTTTGGGCAGGTAAAACTACTAGGATAATTTTAAATCTCCTGTTTCCAATGATACTGCTCATGCATGGAACTTACGTGAAATGGCCTTCTACCATCTCTTCTTTTGCATTTTTTGGAAGACCAGTTATAAACAATGTGCACTTAACCTGCAAGAGAAAATGTACATCATGAAAGAGAAAACAAGAATACGAGGAAGGCAGTGACACAGCACAAGTAGCCATGTTGTAGAGGGAAAAAAGGCAGGAAATTTTTGATTGGAGCTGCATCTATTCAAGACAGCACCACGTTCACCTTCTACATCGGTAATAGGTTACACCAAAATTTCACAAATCCCTCCCCAACCCCTTCTCTCCATCCATTTTCAAATTCATTCAGTGGACCTTTGCAGGCATCTTAGCAATTTGCTTTTTAGCATTATCCAGCTGCAAACATGCTGTACTTTTTTTTCCACCCCCATGGAGAAACTTACTATGTTTTCTTCCTTATATGTGACATACTTCATGTGATGCCTCATGAAGACAACAGTCAGAATCAGGTAAACAACAGCAAAGACCGTGTGCAGCCACAGAAGATTATTACTGTCAGACAAAACATTATGAATATGAGAAGCAGGAAGAACTAATTGTCCAACTGATACAAGCAGCCATCAAAACACTAAGCAGATTGGAATCTGTCATTAAACACAAAACAAGAAAAAAAGGTAGCTACTGGTAGTCAGTCATGCCTATGCAGATGTCTTGGACAGCCATCAGGGTTACTTGCTTATCATAAAATTCTGTGGGTAACAGACCTACAAACGAAACAGATATTCTATGACATGGACATTTCTAGGCAGCATTTGGCTTGCGCCTTCTCATTCAGATGACCAATAGCACACTCTATGCTATTTGCCAAAATGTTTTTATTTGCCTTCTTATTTACTTTGCTGAGTGCATAATTGAATTATCCTTAAATGTAATCCTTAATCAAAGTGAAAACAGCCTAATACAGTGAGTAAATTCTGCTTCTCTGACAGCTCCTTCTTCACAGCTTACAGAAGCTCTGTTCTGTGAACAGTTCCTCAGTTTTGTGAGGAGCACTAATAATTACAATTAATCTAAATACAGAAACCTATTTTACAGATAAAAACCCAACCAAGCAAAAAAACTCCACACTAGTTAACAGGATTCATAACATCGTTAAAAAAAACAAAGTGCATTGGCAGAAACTCTGTTGGACATAGTATCACGGACAGATGTGGACTGATCAAGTAATAAACCAGAAAGATTGTACAGCTTTATTTCAACTATTTTACAGACAGTTTTTAAAACACATAGAAGTAATTTTAATCGTGATCTTGGATGGGAGACATAAGCACACACATAGCTCTGATGTAAGGGAATTCAAATCATCCGAGTTACCCATTCTGGTAAAACTACGAGCTTTATTTTCCTTCTGAAGCATGGTTTCTTTTAATGTGTAAAATTCTGAAAATAGTATCACTAGATGTGCAGTCATTAGCCAAGAGAAACATGTGGGGTAAGAAGTAAGAGCTGAGAGAGTAGAAGCCAAGTCTCTAGATTTCTTATCAGCACTGTAACTGCATAGCCTGAAGCAGAACATATCCCAGTTTGAGCTGACGAAGCGTGAATAAGCACTTCCTACCCTATGAGCCATGCTGCAAGTATCAATTCTTGTGTTTAGAGACTATGGCAGGAAACAGACGTAACCATAAAGGTACTCTGCAAGATTTACTTACCCAGTTTGTAAGTTTACTATAGTTGTTCTTCCAAAACTATAGGGATCTTTATCTAAGAAGAATAAAAACAAGTAGCATAATTAACTGGTGCAACACCCACATGCGCACTATCAGAAAGTCAGCTTTCATCCTGTTTTTTTAAAAATGTTGATATACTTCTTTTTAATGTTGAGCATGTTCATTGTTAAAAAGATTTAGAACCATAATAAATGCTGGTTTACACTGTACTGCATTTTAAAGTTGGAAAAAAGCCCTAGGATTATACCACATTTCAACCCATCAAGAGAAACAATAGATTATTTTAAAAATCTGAATATTAGATCTTTGCAGCTGTTTCCCTTCCCCCTCCAATGTCCCTTCATGTTCGTGAACAATATCGTTTAGGGATTTGAACATCTTTCCTTCACATTTTTATTCCCTCTTCACTGATTTCTTATCTCAGTTTTTTAAGCTACACTAATTCAGCATTGACAAAACAGTACCGATAACCTTAGTAAGATCAAAAATGAGAGCATTTATATTACATTGTTTCTCTAGACTGTCAAGTATTTTAAAAAATGATAATGTAATTGAGTGAAAATTGAGTACATGTTCACAAAGGAAAAAGAGCTAAGCGTACCTGGAAAGCTAAACAATCTTCTAGCACAGACTGTTAAACCACATTGCAAGTTAAGTCATCACAACAGAAAGAACCGCAAATGCACAAAATCAATATACGGTGGAAGGGGAGAGACACTAAAACTTCACATTTGTTTTTCAGCTGTATTTTCTAGCATCACAACAGCTAATGCAGGAAAACAGAGGCTGTATTCTCCTGCGAGCATCTATTGGTATCCTAGATACTACAAAACTTTTATCAAATTGTAGTTAGAGAAGAACAGTGCACACAAATCAATGCATATTACAAAATCCATTTTGGTATAAATATATATGTAGTAACTAGACCAGAAGAGGGAACTACATTCTGTAAGTTCTTTGAAGGCACTGGCACCTCTCTCTTTACTTTATGAAGGAGGTGAAGACAGCAACTATGGCACCACTTGTGATGGATTTGATTCTGTAAAACTAGGGATGCTGGCTGAAAGCACAGAGATGCAAAGCAAGGAAAGAAGTGACTGCAGTGATAACAGGTCCTTTGAAAGAACAAAAAAAAGAAAAGAAATGCAAAAAAGAAAAAAAGAATAGCAATGGTCTTTAAGAAAGAAGATACTAATACAAACAGAGAATTGCTAAGAAGGAGCTCATAAAAGGCAAGTCAGACCCGGCAGTTCCACAAAGAGACAGCACTAAAGGCACAAGTACAACGTATCCCATTACAGAGGAGAACTAAGTCACAAGCTGTTTAAAACACTGGTAGAAGTAAACTGAAAACAAAAACTAGGCCACATTATCCAGGACAATAGAAGAGAATAAATTATGGGGACCAAGATCAGCAAGATCAGTACCCAAAATAAGATGCTATTGTTCAAACAAAAGAAAACACAAGCAAGTACTCCACTTGAGAGCTCCTGGAAAAAGCAAATGAATTATTGCTTTTCTTGCACCATTATACACCAAGATGATCAACTATGAACAGCTCTGTAAACCCACCTTACAAAGTTTACCAGAATTAAAAAAAAAATCCTAAAAGCTTTTACAATTGTATAAACCACAAAATTCTTCTCAGAATACAAAAAAAATTCTTACCAAGTAGATCACCCGATAGGTTGACAGGTAATATGACACACACAGACAAAATGCTGACAGCAATCAACAAACAGATGATGTGACGCTGGAAGGCAAGATAATGTATGGCATCTTCACCACATCTCTCATGAATCTCATCATCACTGCATCATGGACAAAAAAGCACCTGGTCAGTCTACTTAGTATCTAGGGTTTTGGGGGGTGGCTTTTGAACACACGCTAATTTCTCAGTCTACCCAGTGACATCTTCATCAGTGATGACCCGTTTTCAACATAGTTGTGTTCTTTCGTGCATAAATTTAAGTTCCAAAAGTGTCTTTTTCTTGAGCAGTATCACCATACAAAAATTAACATGAGGGAATTTAAGATAGAAACAAGTAATCTGAAAAAGCAAATATAAATCCAAGGTCTTATCAGCCTAAAAGAGGACAAAGTCATTTGCTGAGACCTCCTGCTTTAAGTCTAGCTCTCAAACTTTAAGATCACACTGTGATAGTGTTTACTCAGCTCCACAAAGGCTCCCCATGAGGAAAATTGCAACAGAATCACCTTACTCTTAAGACATCCAATTAACAGAAGGTATTAATAGGCTTTGGAATGAACTCTCATCATCTATCCATTGTCAGCAGGACAGATCATTAAAATAGCAGTTCTTGGAAAAGGAAGGAACTGAACTAGCAAAAATAGAGAAAAACAGACTCAATCCCCACTCCTTTTTTGCTTCCATGTACCCAAGCTAGAAATTGACTTTTAAAAACCAAGATTTACTAAGCTTCAAGAGACACAACAAATGAACATCACATACCTAATGCTTAGTTTCTGGGAGTTAGTCAGTTCCAGCCCCAACTAAACCAGCAGTTCTCCATAGAAATCCTTGCAGGGAAACACCATTTCCTGCCTGGGGCCCTACTGGCTTCAAACAGGGGAACACCCACACAGTACTCTTTGAAGAGTAAAAGCCAAGAGCCTAGTTACTAGCTCAGAATCCATATAAATGCCATAGATTCACTTAAGGTCAGACTGTCCCAAGCTCAGGAAGCCCCTGGGCTGCCAACAGAAGGATGACTGTATCCTGAAGAGTATTCCCATAAGCTGACCTTGTTTTCATCATCTTTTTCCACCCCACCATGGGCACCTGTATTGCTGTTGGTATTAAATTCTATCTGCTCAAGGGAAAAACAAAACATTTTGCCTGCAGCCCCCCTTTTCTGATTAAAAAAGAGCAAAGTAAACCACACCTCACTATTTCTGTTTCATATACTTACTGCATTCGAAAAGCAGCTGTCACCCAAGAACAAAACCCCTATAAATAAAAAAGGACATTTTTAGGAGCTAATATACAAAAAAAAAAGTCTCTAACCTGTACAATTAAGACAAGTGTTTCTATTAAACCAGTCTCTTAGCTAAAAAGCTGGCAGTCTGTTGCTCTGAAATCATCATTTAGAAACATACAGAAAAATACCTAATACTCTACATACTTTTCACAAGGTACTTCATATGTCTGTCTTCAGAGAATATTTAAGGGTTGGTGGAGTTCATTATATTACTTGCACTTTTATCACTTGGACTTCTTAAATTTATACAAGTGTGCCCAACTCCCAGTGAACAGAAGTCAAGATTGAGACTTCTTAGGAAATTTTTTTTAATGGACTGTTCTTGAGCTGAAAAGGTGATTATTTTTTCCAAAACCATTTCCGGAGACTCTCCAATTTCAAGCATAAGCTCCATCAGAGTCTAATACAAGTTAATCAGTTAAACAGTAGTTCGAAACAACGCTGTTATATAGGTTTACAAATCCTCCTCCGAAACTGTACAGCAGAGATCACATCTCACTGAATGTTCCAGTATGGTTCAAAAAAATCTTCTCTCTCTGAAGGCCTCTTCTTTCAAATGAATAGTATCCAACTAGAGAGACACATTTTTATTCAACAGCTTCAATGATAAAGTTGCTTTCAGGGTTTTAAAAAAGATGCAGAAAACTACACAAACAGCAGAGCAATCCTGATCAAACACCAGTATGCGCTTACACAGTTATTTAGTTGCAAGGCTAGATATTAAGTTGCTGCATAAATAAAATGTTAAAATGTAGGCTGCCACCATTGGAAAACTCTTGCATGGTTCATTCTGAAGCTGCAACACCAAATGACAGATATGTATGAATTCAAAGACTCCAGAGAGACGACGGCGGGAACCAATTAAAAGTCTGGCCAAAAAATTATCTTCCACTCCAAACCAGCTGTAATACTAAGAGTACACAGCACCACTACTAGCCTCACCCTTGCATCCACTTTTCTCAGTTTTGTGAGGAAAATAATGCACTACAAAGACCAACTAAGTATTATTTGCAATGTGAACATCATGTAACTTCTTGAACTGTTGTTTAAGTACAAATTATTTACTAGTCTTTTTTCTCCTCTCCTAATGAAAAAAAAAAAAAGTTACTTAAAAACAACACCACAAGGTACTGGTTTATGATACAAAATTGCTTGACAAGAGAGAGAGATTACATACAGTTCTATAAAAACACAATAAACAATGCATTACTAATGTATGCATATAGACGGTCTTCCAGTTTACTGGCTGGTTCATTGGGCTAGGTGGAATGGCAAATTACAACAAATCCCATTAAATAGTTTACATTAGAAAAGCCATATCGGAACTCTATAATACCTACCTTATCATATTCAAGATCTTCAGGTACTGATGAAGATGTTGACAGTCGGTTGTATCTTGATTCACTAAAATACATTGAATGATGCGTTTAAGTATTTTTAATAACAGATGTGGGAATTCCACCACATTATTTCAACTTTAACAGTTATGAAGGAACTAAGGGAAGTAGTATATAACCACTTTTTCACTTAGGAAAGTTGTGGTCTTCACCTTGTTAGAATATGCTCAATTTTAGAAACATGTGCTACGTCTGATGTTGAAAAGCGAGGACATGTGAACTTCTGACGTGAGAGCACATAACTGAACTAGAGAGAAAACAATGTTTTATTGGGATATTAAAACCGCAGTAACATAAGACAATGCACACAGGACTGGAAGCCTAGCAATGATGAGATTTGGAAGCTAGCTTCCTGTTCAGATATTCCTTGTTACAAGACACCACCTCTTTCCGCTCCACCTTCTTCCTCCGTCTTACAGCCACTGCTCAGAATTTCTCTGCACAACTAAATCCCTTACCTGCAGGGCCACCTCCTCACACAGACTGCGTCCTGTAGCAAGGCTAGAAACTTTAGAGACTCTTAGCCGTCAAAAATAGCAGAGTACCTGGTGTTAGTTTGTTGCTAAAAAGAAATGTTGCAATGGTGATGTGCCCATAATTACAGGACAATACACGTTAAAACGGAGTGTGTTCATAGGTGTATCTATAATAATTTTGACCTAGCTGGCAGTCTGGCAGGGACAATAACTTAGGCTCCTAGGTGTCTGACTGCTCAAGGACCTGTCTGTCCCATGCAGGCCTCTACAACCCACACGGAAGCCTATACCAGAGCATCTTCATTCTTCCTGCCTGACCTACCTGGATCAAAGTTGTCTCAGTTATTGCCCATCTTTTTTTTTTTCACCATCTACTTTTCACAATTGTACATAGATTACATCTAAACCCACATTTTTAGTCCTTTCCTGTTGCTTAGTTGTGAATTTACCACAACTTAAGTTACACCACTAATATCAGGAAGAGGCTCGCTGTTAAAAGTTTACCCACTTCACAGACAGATCGCTTTTAAACATCCCAAGATATCAACCTGTAGAAGTCCTATTAAAAAAAAAAAATCAAAAGCTCATTTGCACTATTACTAAAAATCAGTGAAGAACTTCAGAAGCCTGCAAAAATACACCTTTTTATACTTAAACTCTTCAGAAATATTATGACACAGGCTGCATAGGGATCTCTGGAAAGATACTGGGCTTGAGCTAAAATAAACAAAATAGTTAACATCCTTCTAGCACAGAAACACATGTTAGCAGACAAGCAGCCTATTTTCTTACCTCCACTTCCTTAACCCACAACTGTAGAATGAAATTCACTGACAATGGCCAACACACAACTTTATTACTGGCACTGCAAAGAGGAACTCTGTGAGTGGGACGTATTTCACAAAAAGCAGCACAAGGACATCCTTAACAAGTATGTGCACATGATTACAAACACATCTAACTGATACAAAGGCACTTAATTTAAGCCCTATTTACTGTACTTACTTCCACATTCCCCAAATGGTTTAAACATATGAGTCTGATCGCTTATCTTTTTTACCTTTCGGCTTCTGACACCAGAGCAACACGACCGTAGTCCCAGAATCTCTTTCTTATAATGGAAAACAGTAATATCAAAATCTAGAAAATAAAAAGCAAATATTTTTGATATATTAATTTTTCCACTTCATAATTATTCTTAGGTATATAGGAACTGTCAAAAAATGGTGTCCTAGCTCCTAAGCCTACTGTCATATGTTAACCAACTCAGTGGTGGCCGTGCTACAAACCAACCTACCTGGGACCAAAGGACCAGAGCACCTGCCTTCCTGTTCCAATTTACAAAGGAAGATGCATGAAAAAATACTTCTGAACTGCAAGTGTATCAAGGTTTGTGACAAGAAAAGTAGCGAGTAGTACTTGAGAGAAAGTAAAAACTTTCATAAATACTCCTTTACTATTATTCATTACTTAATGGCCAGAACTATGATGAAAGGCTTGGTATTTTATTTTATTTTTAAGCAGTGACTAAATAGGCTGTAGGGGACTCAGCTATTTTCTCAAGTATGAGAATTATTTTTGTCCTCAATAAAAGTAATACAGTATTATAACTGGAACTCCAGAAATTTATATTTTATCTCGACAATGTATTTTTTTATCTCCCCCAACCCGTATTTTTACTTTTTGAAAGTGGCCAAGAAAATAAACAACAAAAAACCCCAGCATGTGTTTCATACATGTATTTTTCTTTTTTTTTTTTTTTTTTAAGAAACAAGTTGCTCTGTACAAACCAATGAAGCAGAAGTAACAAGGCCTGTTTTCCATGCATATGTAATACACGCCCTCACCTCCTAGCCCCTCCTACATCCCATACCTGTTTGGCTAGAAAGTGGTGCTAGTGATTTAACTTACTTGGATGTATGCAAATACTGACTGGCCAGCCAGGATACATGTCAAGATTATCTATGCGTCAAGATTACACAGCTAATTTCCGCATTTCACAATGAATAAAACCTCCTTACAAGCGCCTTCCTCCCACAGGGAATATTAATTCAGATCTTCCTCCTTCAACTGGCCATTCAACTTCATGCAAGCAGGAAAGTTCTCTAGACTCTTTGCCCACTTTGGCTGAAATTGGCTAATTTATTCTACAGTTATTAAGAGGAACTGCCAGATAAAAATGGGAAGACAATGCAATATATAAACTTCACTCTCTTGGGAAACAAGTCTAGAAACAGTATTCAGAAACCCATCAACTGACAGTTACTAAAGGGATCTGCAGTAAACATGTCATGAAGATAGGAATACAGGAGTTGCTAAATAAATGCAGTATTTGGTACTTGGAGATGAGACTTCTACACTGCGTCTAACTCTCTACCTAATGCTGTCTGAGAGGAGGGTTCAACAGCAAGGAACCCAAAAGCAAAGACTCAGTATCTTAAACTTTAACCACAGCTTTGAAAAAAATGAGTATGCCCAAACACACCAACTAAATCTTACTAAATGCTGTGCCATCAGTTGCACAGAGCAGTAAATACTGTACATCCTCAGAAAATGGATTTATGGTAGCATGCTGCAGATACCAAGTCAGTAGCAAAGAATGCTGCTACACAGCTTTTAGGAACATCCTCTACGTTCCTATAAAGCACCAGCTCAGACCTTACACAGGTAGTTTTAAGTTTCTCCACAGTGGCTTTCTAGAACTCAGTAACTATCTCATCCCTTTAGTCTCATTTTACTACCACAAACTTCACTTATCAGGCCAATCTGCAGGTCTACAGCTCTTTTTCTGGTGGCTTAAGACCACCTAGACCAAGCTTACAGAAATAATCATAAGTTTTATTGGAGTCTCAGGCCTGTCCTGGAGCCTCCAGACCAGCAACTAATCCTATTCCTCCTATTGTCAGGACTGAGTTGATCAGCACGTTATTTCCTCGAAAGCTTCATGAAATCTATAGTATAAAAATGTTTGTGAAATGACAGATTTTCCACATTGTATTTCCTTTTGAAAAACAATCAAGTCAAGAACAGTGTTCCCTTCCTGAAAAGGTACCCAGTACTTAAACCCAGAGTAAGGAAAAAATATTCTTGCAGTTAAGACAAAACATAGCAATCTAAGGTACCACTACAAAGCCTGCCGCGATTCCACATGCAGACCCTATGATATTGCACTCTCTCTAAATCTACACATGCAATATACAGCGACACAGTCATCCCACATATATGTGAACATTCATCAATACTTGAAAAGTGCTTTGATGTTCCCAGGATGGCCTTAGCACATTAATTATTATGAATATTCTCAGAAATAAATCTCCACCTGATAAACAAGAGAATTCTGAACAATCTAACTTTCAAGAAGGCCAGTAGGATTTTCAATACAAAAAACAAACTGGGCTTACAAAAAAGCAGGTTACATCAAGCAGCAGGACAGTTGGGATTCCACCAAAAGTTACTCCTTGGAGCACGGTGCTGCCCTGGGCAGTGCTGTAGCAGTACGTCTCATTTGTTGTTGAGTTGAAAGGTACACTTCTGTTCCAGAAGTAGACTAGATGAGAATGTCCAAAACCCAGAAAAAAGAAAGGGTTCATTTTGTCTTTCCCTTAAAAAAAGAAAAAGTGAAACAACCATGTGAAAAGCTTGCCTGGTATTTGTGAAATGTACTAACATTACAAGTACAAAACGTGCAAGAAGATTCAACCAGGAAACTACTTCATAAGAGAAGTCATATTTGACAGTCTCTCCCTGTAAAATATTTTGCAATAACTGACAGGCTCAGTTAATAGCAGTGTCCAGGCAAGAATTTCAGACACCTAACCATCTATGTCCTCTACAGACATCTGAGGTAGACTACAGAACACCCACACAAAACAAACTTCTCTAACTTCTAATTTATAACATCAAGCTACCTATTTTGGCCTGGATTCTGATTCTAGGAGTAACACGGGGCATTGGATACTCCAATAAGAGCAGTTTAAAGATTTGCTCCTAGTTGACGAGCATGTGTGAACAGATCAGTTTGTGAACCTTGTATTCAAATGTCAAGACCTTAAGACTATTAACAAAATCGCCACTAATTCCACAGAAAAGAACTACCACACAAATACACATGTTCCTCTCTCTTCTTGGAATATTGTGTGATTTTCCTTTTTTACATAGAAGTATTCAACTGAAAGAACAGGACAGCAATTACAGTGTATCGTGAACAAGAAAAAACAAAGAGTATCTCTAATCTTCTAAGAGAATAGCCATCTACCTCATTTTAGTTAACCGACCTGCTCAGATAAGGTAGTAACACACAAGAATGCACAAGATTTGGTATTTTTATCAGTGCAGGCAACTGCTCACTTATTTTGGGGCTTTCCACTTCAAACATTTCTTTTCTTGGATCTTATTAACTTGATGCTTCCCACGCACTTGAGGCAAAAAAAGCCACACTTCAAGCAGAACACGCTTCTGACTGATAAATTCATAAAGCAAGCCTACCCCAGAAAACTCTGTCCTTTGCAAGCAAATATTGCAGGTCCTCATCACAGGTCCAGGCACACTACTTTTCTGATACCATGCCTCCGCGAGAGGAACGCACGTCTCCAATCACAGCACTGGATGCTGAAAACAAAACCAAACCAGCACAAGAACATGAGTAACCACCAGTTGTCCCTTCAAACAGCAGCAGAACAGCTTGGAGAACGCTCCTCCCGAAACAGCATTTACTAAATGTTGGACCATCCAACAAGAGGAGTGGGGGGAAGAAATGTTGTCCCAGCTGATGTGTTTCTTCACAGGAAAATAAAAAACGCACACACAATTTGCGCCGTGCAGCTGCCTTTGCTTTCCAAGGATTGAGACCTAGCGCTGACAGAAGAGAGCAGGTATTTCTGAACACGTTTTGGAAACCTGCGTCACGACAACCGCAGAGACCGCACGCTCAAGCTTAAGCAGCGTGCTGGATCGCACCAGACGCGGTTTCCAACTCTTGAAAACTATTATTTTTGAAGAAGCCGGCTGTCAGGAAGATAAAGCGAACGGCAAGGCCTCCCACGGGCGGAGCCGCGCCGCAGCGGCCGGCACCTCGCCGCCCGCCCGGGAAACGCGGGCCCCAGGAACCAGAAACCCCCTCCCTGACGGCGGCCGGGACCCCG
>Ga0181612_143431_pt1 | contig 12274 bp, 9 predicted proteins | sample HoacroProtozoa21_FD_119630 | JGI IMG/M metagenome (GOLD analysis project Ga0181612, IMG submission 119630) | Hoatzin crop microbial communities from Cojedes, Venezuel. Combined Assembly of Gp0051906, Gp0051904, Gp0051908 | reverse complement strand
TACTTTTATCTCTTAACAAACACAAGCATATGTTCAACTAGCTACCATTTTCTTTTGACCTATTTTTTGTTTTGCTTTTATTTAGGAGTTAAGTGGATTTTGGAAGGGTACTTCTTACTTCAGAGCTTCTTTAACCTCCCATAACATGAGTACAGACTGGACTTTAAATTATGTAAAATGAAGGCAAAACAGGCTAAGAATTTAATGCGTTACTGAATCACTGAATATGTTTTTAATAATGAATATCTAATAGGCTACAAAATTTGCTTTTTTACATGAAATCTATGCTTGTTGTCTCATCAAGTGAGTTCTATTGTTTGTTCAGTGTTAATTTATATGATTTTAAATCCTGCTAGGATCTGAACCTAGAGATTCAAAAGTTGGAGTGATTAAAGATTATTTAATGATTCTAAAGTTCTAGATTATTTTATTCTGTGTCATCACGTTAAGATAAATGAGTTGGATGCAAGACAATTTTACTAATAACAAATTGCCAGAAAGTCAGCAGGTTTGCAGAAGAGTTTTGAGATTTCTGTTACTGAAGAGATGGATTGACACTCTCTGTGTGTGCACGCATGCACATGTGTGTTTCAGAAAAGGTGGAACTGAAGTCTTCTTCATGCCCCTGTCATCTCTCACAAAATGTCCCTGCACCTTCTCTTTTTTAGGAATCTTCTTAGATATGAATAATGTCTAATCTGACTTCTTACTGCAGCTGAGAAGTGAAGTCATGCACAGCGCTAATTTTATGTTCTCTGTTTTGTCTCGCCTATCTCAACCTCCTGTTAGTCACATTAGTTGTTGTTTTTTCCATCATGATAAACCTGAGCAGATGTTTATACACTAGTCTCATATTTTAAAACTTCAGTTATTTAATTAAAGTATTTTTTCAGAGGGGAAATGAGATTGACATTCTTCATCCTCTCTACATGGGGCAGAAAACTAGAGTCAACATTTATCAAGCTGAAATTTTCATTTGGAGTCTGAAGAAAATCCTTTGTAATCAGTGGAAAAGTTCTTCACAGGTGGCTTTTGGATTAGGTATAAAATACAAATTTTTTAATAAATGTCATTAGTTTCCTCTGGCACAGAGAAATTCTGCATTCATTTTGATCAGATGTGGTTTGATCAAGTAGCTTTTAAACCTCAAAAGAGTTGTATGTGAGCTGGTTAAGGCAGAGTTTGTCCCCTGTTGTGTAAACCCAGCTTTTTCTTCAGTTTTCAGTTTTCAAAAAACTGAGTTAAATCCCCTCTGAACAGTGCCCTTCAACTTTGCTTACATACAACTACGTGCAGCTCCCATAGAAGTCCATGAAGAGACTAAATCTGGCATACAGACAATCTACCGCTCCCTATTTTCAAGGGTGTGCTGCTGTTTCAAAGTATAGTTTCTGTCAGGTGCTCATTCAATCCATTGTTTCTCTTCAACCAAACCTTCCTCCAGTCAGTGCAATGTCCCAGTTCTGAATATGCTAGCAGAAGTTGCTTATGTTTTCTGAAAACAAAACTTTAGGCTGGGGAAAAATATTCTGAGGATATAATAAGAAAGATAAACTTACAGTTGAAGGGTCCAATATTTAAAATAATGATCTCTCTTTATTCACAGCATGGCAAAGCAGATGCTCCTTAAAGCAGTGTAGAATTTAGAGAGGAATATATTTTAGAATGGGTGCTTTATTTTCTAAGGAGTGTTGCTGCTACTTTATAACTAAAAGCAGTACCGTGAAGGTGAAACTGCAGACATAAATATTCAGTAGCAAATAGTCTTTCTCAGTACTTTCGTCACACTCCTAGGACTGGCATTTATTTTTTCCTCTGAAAAATAGGACTATTATTTCCAGCATTGCAATAGGCTTGTAAATATTTTTAAAATCCCTCAAGTTTCATGAACTACAGCAGAGGTGTTCAGCAAGCTAAGGAGATCCTCAGAGAAAACAGGGTTCTCAGATTCCCAACTATACGGACTTTGCTTTGAGCTTGTAAATAATTTCAAGAGAGAAGCAAAATCAAGACACAAATCAGTGCCCCCAAAATTTTGTCACCTGAATGAACAGAATATTAAGCATTTTAATCATTTTTACTGCTTCACCTACTTGTGCAACAACTGGTATTATTAAAGAAGAAGTGTCCTAAATAACAAATCAAGAGAATGTTATTCAGAAGTTCTGAAATATTGTGATTTTGCTCGAAAAATATTGGATTTCCACTCTGTCAGTCATCCTGATATTTCATAATTTTCTGCACATTACAAATTGTGCAAAAAGTAGTTTATATTTCCGTATTTCTCTGCAATGGGAATGTATACATAAATATACATATACACACAATGAAAATTATTACATTTGAATTGTCAAGAATATCATATTGTAACACTTGTGATGAAAAGAAACTTAAAATTTCCCCAAGTTTTGCTTTCTTGAAACAACTCAAAAGTCTGTCACAAGTAACATTAAATTTCATTTTCCTATAGTTCAGGAAGCCAATGACTATATTTTCATTAGCTGAACTGTTCGTACCATGTGCAAGCAGGCGACATGCATTTCCTATGGACCATATATCCCAGAGAGAAATTTGTTACAAAACTTCTGGAAAATATGACTTCCTGGGAAGGCTGCTAATCAGGAAAAATGTGAATCAGAATGTTTGCTTGTGCTAGGAATGTGCTACAACAGGAACATCTAGCTTAGTGTTTTGCTGAACTAATTTTGACAATTCAAGAATTCTGGTTTAACTTGAGCAAACAAAATAACCCAGAATATTTAATTGAATTTTTCCCCAGTACTAAAATTTAAAAATTGAGATAAATCCAACATTTCCTAGAATATTTTGATTTTGTAGGAACTGAATTTTCTTGGGGAAAATATTCTGTGGAAGCCTCCAAGAACAGCTGAAACCTGGATGCAAAGGCAAGCACCTCACTGCAAACAGGCTAGAGAGAGCACCACCCACTAAAAGCACAATTTATTTCAGTCCTGTTCCCACAGCCCCTTTGAAACCACAAGCACCTGCAACCTCAGCAAAGAGAGCGCCAAATATGACACTGTACCAGAAACCGTAAGAGCAAGCACCTGTCTCTCAGTCGTTGTGATGTTCCACTCTTGCAAATCTGCAGTAATCACATACTTTAATCCTTTTTTATCCCCCCCCCAATAGTCTGTCCTTTTAAAATTTATGCTTTCTAAAATCAGAATCTCTGCTTGAGGAGACTGAAGCTGAAGCCTCTAGGAAAACATGTAGGAAATTCCTTCTTTGGTGTAGGTACTAATCTGTTAATTAGAGAAACTAGGATAGGAGGGAAAGGGAAAAATGTTTTTCATGCTAAAAGAGCAAACTGTGGCATCATTAAAGGTAGGAGATTCTGATGTTAAATGAGAGTGGCATTGAAGAATGGCAAAATTTGCCTCCAGAGGAGGATTTTTACATTTCATTTCCCTTGTACTGAATTTTTTTTTTTTTGTTGATTTCACTAAATAAAAATAGAAAGGGCTACCACTTGCAGGTAAATCAATAAAGGAACTGAAATAAATAAAACCGTCATTCATTCATTCATTGCTTAAGATTCTCCTAACAAATAGACTTATCTTAACCTGGTTTATGACTCTAGGGTATATAGAACTTTGTCCTAGAGTTAGTTCCACCAAAAAGTGCACTTCTCTTATCCCTCTGACAATTCACTATAATCTCTCAAAGGAATAAATTCTCATTCGATATCAGTGTAAAATATCCTTTGCCTGGAGAAAACTGTTCTCGCTATAGCATAACAAAGCCCAACAAATTTGATTTTTTTTCTATCAAGCTGATCAAAATAAAGTTTGAAAGTGACACAATGCATTTCAATAATGAATGTCTACAGTCTCCAGAAGATAAGAAATTAGGATGTGGAAAAGCAAGAAAATAGAGAAGCTTTGCTGAAGCAATTTGTCTCCCACTGCTACTTTCGTTTCTTACATAGCAAGTACAGTGGTGATTCTGATGCCTCTGTGAAACTGATACCATCTATGACTCAAAAGCTCTAATGAATGACTCACCAGTGCTGAGAATAGCTACCGAAGGGTCACTCTGGGACTGGAAGTTTCCTTTCAGGAAACAAAGAGAATAGAAATGTATATCAGTTCCTGCTTGACAGTAAAACACTTCATTTTTGCATAAAGTGAATGCTACATTGTTATAAAATAACAACAGTACATACATACACACAAAAAAAGTAAACTTTTAACCAAATTGTTGCAGGAAATTATGAGGAAAATGAGGGCTGTGATTTTAGGTTTTGCTTCTAAAGATATTATCATTTCACAGAGGACGATTTTTATTTAAGGTAATCTATTGTGAATTTTATCATTTACAACTCATGACTCAACAAAATGGTGTCTTTTACACCCAGCCAGACATCTTTGGGCTTCTGCACACTTATTTGTATAACATATTCTCCCCTCAACATGATTTTCAGTATAGCTGATCAAATAAAACTGTAGAGACAAGTGAATGCCATAGGTTGTGAGGAAGTGAGGAAGAAGTTAAACTGCTTTCTGTGAGAGTTGGTGGCACCAGAGGAAGACAGACTAAATATATTCTCTCTGGAGATGTTCAGGATCAGATAACAGAGGAAACAAAGTTCTGACTGTGGCATCTCCTGGGGTAAATAAGAAAGACCAACTGCTGCAAGAAATTCAGTAAAGGGCAGGAGAATGGGAGAAGAGGAGATGCGAGATGTTAACTCTGGAAGACCTGGGGGTGAAAAAAAAGAGAGGACCAAAAGGAAAACAACACAAAGAAGTCACAGTTGCCTACTGCTTGGAATCCACGGAAAAGACAAATGGGTGGGCTATCTCAGATTCAATTTTGTATGATATATCAGGCTGTGCTTCAATTCTCAAACAAAAATTAAGTGTTGTATGTGGGCCTTCCTCAGTAAAGACTTTCAGTACGTAAGGAATCTATCAGTGCTGGGTGGAACTGAAGGTCAGAGGAAGCCCTGAAAATGACTGAGTAGGAGTCGAGGAGATTAACAATCACCTGAATGAAAGCTGACACCACGAAAGATTAGGCAGAAAGATATATTATCTCACCACAGCATGGATACAAATTCTCTGAAATAGTAGATCTTTTCCATCTCAAACATACTCTGTAGGGCCTGATATCTCCCTGTTACTGTGAACTGATACCACAGCTCTGATAGCTTCTTATTACTATTACAGCTGTGCACCTAAAGCACCTTGCTGTAATATATAATAACGCAAAGCCTTTAGCCTTCAACAAATACTAATGCGTTCTTTCATTCATTGTGAGTCTGTGGCTGTAGCAGGCTGTGATCCCTGATCTCTGACGGTAAGCAAGCTCCTCTGACTAGAAGGTCTGAAAAGGCAATGACAGTGTAATAGAATTTTATGATTACATTTTGAACATTTCCACTGTGAGCAGAAGGCTCCTGACTCAGATATTTTTCTCTTCTGCTTAAAGAACAATAAAAAATAGTAGGAAGGAATCAACAAGTCATGGTAGAATAAACCTAATACAGCTGCTATATTTCCTTCTGCATTATTTTCAGTTGAAATTAACTTACTGAAATACAGTGAGAGTAATTTGGTAGTTCTGAAAAAGATGCCAATACTTCCCAACCTGAGGGGATGGACAGCCTCCATTGCTAGAAAGGGATTTTTTCTCGCTATGTATCAGTGCGAATGAATGAATGAATGAACCAAGCAAGATAAACTGAATGTTATCTTTGAAGGGGACAGAGAAAATTCTGCATATTAGATGGTTCTAAGACAAACTAGCTTCCCAATCATGGCAGAAGGAAACTGGCCACCAGGAAATCTGAGCAAAGCCTGCAAGCACGTGTCCACACAGAAGCAGAGCCACAGCACACATGGAAATGACTGGGTTTGGGACCTCTTCGTTTAAGAGACTCATGTTTCGTCCATCTAACCTGACAGTGCCTTTTTATCAGGAAAGCTAAAATAAACTTTCATTTACTTCATCACAGACCTTGTTCTTAAAATGCATTTGCTAGTGTTTGTAAAGCACTTTGAGATCCTTGCTCGGCTGGCACAATATAAGCACAAAGTGTTATTAAGTCATGCAGTATAAAATGTCCTTTACCTCATTATATTTTATAGTGGTAACTTTTTATTATCATCTGATGGCACTAAAACATGACACAGCTCATCTAGCATGCTGGGGCCAGGTCTTGACTGAAGTTGATTAGAGTTTTGTCAGAGTGAGGAGTGAATAAAAATTGAGTTAAGGACTTCAGAATTTGATTTCCTATTAAGGCATTAGGCACACATATAAGAAAAACAAAAATGGCATTCTTCTAATGTATAGGTTACTAACGCTTTAAGCTTGTTTGACTCCTTTCAATGGGGATATGAGCTCTCTTAAATTTCCAATAATTTTGCTATTTTTTCACATATTTATTGGTGTTGCTGACTGTGCTTCTCTGAACACTGTTTCTATATGCCTCCCTCATGCTGCCTTTTTTAAGGCACAACCATAATTATTTTTACTAAATAGTGAAGGTCTTCTGCAAGAATAATGAGGATAATGAGTATCATTACTGACCCGTTAAACAGAAAATATATGAACATGTGATGAAAATTATTATGCAAAGAGAAGAGGACTTGTTTCCTGAGGATAAGGACATCTCCTTGCACTTTTCACCATTTGTGTCATTAAGCCCTCATGAACTGACCTGTTGTTTTATCCTGTGAAGCAATAGGAAGAATTAAAGAGAACAAATACCAGAAAAGCAATGAGAAAAGAACTCCATGACACAATTGTCACACGCTGGGTAGGAAATCAGTGACCTGGGCATCTCTTCCAGACCTCTTCACATAGCTAGGAATGTCACCAGCTGGGGAATGTAAGATAGAACAGGGTCCCTACCACTCCACATTTCCCCTTTCACATGCTGTTTTTTCTTTTTTCCCAGGCTTAACATAAGTAAATTTTGCTTACTCTGTTGTAATGTCACATCATTTAAACCACTTCTCAGCTTTTTGCCTCCACAGTATTACTATGAACAAGTGCCAAAGGCTTCCCTGACTACTATCATGCTCCTGAGTGCATTTTCCAACCAATGGGAGCTTCCTGCAAGTTCTGCTTAATGCTTTTTTAGCATCCGTCACTGCTTTCTGTGATATTGGAATTATATGACTTAGATATGTAATGTACCGACTCAATTAAATTAGAAAGAAATTCTTTATGCAATGAATTGCCTTTTGGGCTCCCTTCTCACCAGTAATTATTAATTTTATAAACATCTCATAGAGATACTCTATTATGAGAATACAAGAAGGAGAAAAACAAAGGGAAAGAAATAATAGGCAGCAAGCATCACCAAAGAAAATGGTTTTTACCGAAAATTCAAACTGTGTAGAAGTCACCTATGTAGGAGCAAAAAGAGAGCAACATGGGCCATGGGGAGTAGAGAGATACCAGTCAATGCACCAGTGGGGGGAATTGCTGAAGAAGGGGACACAATGAAAGCTGATGAACAGCTATGAGGCAGAGAAGGCTGATGGGAGCTCTAGAGCGGTACCTGGAGAACAGAGCTTCTTGGTACTGGCCTTTTCCAGAGGGCACAACCACAGCAGCGTAAACAGCCTGTGTGCTGTAGGCATCGGGTAGATCACCCTACCCAAGACCAGGCAAGGTTTTCTTTTAGCCAAGTGTGCCCTGTGTCAGCCCAGAAATCGGATGCTGTATTACATGAGGATAAAGCACCCATGCTGGCTGAACAACAGCATTAATCGTGGGGTTCCCAAATTGCACTATGAGATAAGCTTGCCTTCTGTTTCAAAATTGTGCTCATGACAACAAATCTGTTAAACTCCTCCGCTGACATGTTTTACTTTCCCAGGACAGGAACACTGTGAAGGTTGCTTGTTGGCTCAGCTTGAATTTCCATGACAGATCTCAGGCAGTGACTTAACTTACCTCTTGCACTACAGGAAACAACATGACGATTCAAACTAGCTTCATCTATAGGATCTTAATGATTAAACGACCAGCGATATATAAAAAAATAATGCATTATCTGTTTATGAAACAGTATTCACCTCCAAGCTAAGGTGGAAGATTTGTGCATCTTTAAGGGAAGGAAATTTCCTGCATGAACTAGAAATCTGCTTCCGAGGAAGAAGACGGACTTGCTGTAGAAGCTACAGAGTTTTACCACTTGTATTTCCTCCAGGGGCCCTACAGCCAGAACCAGCAAAAGAAGATGGTTTAAGACACTGGCAATAGGTAATAAACTTTTTCATCATACAGCTGTTCTGAATACTCCTCAGATCAGGATGGGGAAAAAAATGGGACTTCTATCAAATGTTGGCTTGCTAATGAACTGTATTAGACTTTACTTACTGAGTTAAAGTTCCCAAGTCACTTCTTCCCAAAACAAACACACTTGGTGCTCACAGGCAGTCTTCTGAACTCACCAAGGAGGCAGGAAACTTAACTAGGAGAAGAGACAAAATAATCTTCCACAATTTAATATCAAGGCCAAAGGCAGGAATTCTACAATATTCATGCTGTGCCTATTCACTAGTTAAAGGGTGAATCACGTTTGTCAGGTCAGTCAATAAAGCACTTGTGGCCAGCAGTAGATTTAACATCTTCTTTCCCCCTCACCCTGAAGGACCTTCTGTCTGCTTTTGTGAAATTCTCTGGAATACAAGAATCGTTTCTTCTCTGGTCTGACCAGGGCTGATGGATATCCAGCCTGTGAGAGCAGCGGAGGCAAACCACGTCCTGCAAATGAAAACAGCAGAGCCACAAGAAAGTGCAGGAAAGGAGCTGGACTTGTATAGAAAAATCCCCCTGCTCCATTAAGTGCCAAGCACATTTCCATATCTCTGAAACTCTTGCCTCTCAAATCTTGGTCTCTCCTCTTCTGCCACCCGACCCCAGGGCAACTGTTAATTCGAGTAATGAGGAATAGAAGAAACAGGCCCACACCCACGCTGCTTCTTTGTTTCCTCTGCTCACCAAATACAACGGCTGCGCATGAGCTATGCACCCAGTCCCGCAAAGTTAGTTAGAGCGCATTGCACTCGGACAATCTACCACTTTGTTCTATGAAAAAAATAAATTGGTTGATTTTGTATCACCTTAGTCTTTTTCTGTATTTTTTGGCATTAATTGATAAGGGCATCTAGACAGTCTTCCATAATATCTAGTTTCCAGCATAAAATCATACTTTTATTCATGAACACATAACAGCTAAATGCTGTCCAGTTTCCCAGTAGTAATCTGTTGACAGACACGTATCACTGCCAGACAGTGCTTCAGCACTCTGGAACATGTTGCTCAAGGCTGCTTAGACTGACAGCAAGCACTGCAGGCTTGTACCTCAGCTGTGTGGGCACAGGATGGGTAAGACGAGAGTAGTTACTGAACAGTTTAGCAGTCTAATGTCTGTTAAACTTATCTGTTATATAACATGCAGTCCTTTTTGTACATCTGTTATACTCTTCCCATGGGAGTAAAGCAGGGCAGACACCAGATTGTCTATTTAATGGGGAACAGAATGGTTTCCCTCAACTCTTTTTCCCCCATCAAAAGAAACAAAAGAAAAAACAAAGTGTTGGGGGGGGAGGAAGGAAAATTAAGAAGACATTTAAATCACTTTAACTGTGTTGATTGAAAAAAATTCTGACATCATTTGGTTTTCAGTCTTTTTAAATGTGAAGAATATTTTAGTATAAAAAATTAATTTGATTTGCAAAAAAACATTTTGTAATGGACATGATAAACATTTCTTTCCAAGTGTGTCAAAGTAGGATTTTTCTGTGGTCTCTAAAGCATCTCTTTTAATGTGGAGCCTGAAAAATACAGCTTAGAAGAAATTTCAGAGAAAAAAATTATTTCTGCTTTTACACAGAGAAGGATTTGTGGTAACCCTCAACATAGTAATAAAAAGGAAAAAAAAAATGACAAAATTCTTAGTGGAACTTTAAAATGACTGTATTTATCCCTGATTTTTATGCAGATAGTCTTCAGAAGTCCCTATTTTGACTAGGTCATTTTGTGATAAAACCTATATGGAAAACCTATAGGAAAAATCCCATATCTGCAATGCACACATATTAAAAATAAAATAGCAAAATGGCAGTGATAATAATTTGCCCATGGCATCGACCCATTTTTATACCCCTTCAAATACTAAAATAGGATAATAAAAATTAAAAATGACCCTTCAAGTACTAAAATAGGATAATAAAAATCACTCTTCTCTGCTCCTCTGGAGTCTATGGTCTAGAAGATGGAAATGGTCTCAAGCGCATGAACACTGAAATCCAACTGTTGAACAAGCTCGACTGAGTCAAGCTCCATGATAGGAAACAGCATCATCATCTTGAACTGGTAACTTTGCAGCCTATAGGTGCTACCTTGCAATTATGCTTTTACATTGAGATAGAAAGCTCAATTTTTTTTCTTAGCTAACACTGAAATTGAAACTTTTTTCTCATTTTGTGATAAGGAAATTAGGCATAGAACCAGATGTGAACAGAGCAATCACAAGGGCAACTCTGTCCCACAATGAAACAGTATGTGCTCCTAAAGGAAATTAAGTTACCCAAAGCCTATCTGAGTCACACAGCTAATTATTCTTCCTTTATTAAAGGGGAATGGTGAGTTCCATCCATAATTACACCAAGTTATGGTTGCATATCTTTCTGTATAGATAAACCAGTCTGGAAAAAGGGTAGAAAGTAATTTCTCTACAAACCTCTCTATAAAGTGGGACTTGAGCAGAAAATGTAGTTTGGGTGGGGGAGGGAAGGGGGGCGTTGCAGTGCAGCAAAACTTGTGGTACCTTTCTGCACAACAAGTCATCTTTCTAATAGAATATTTCTGGGTATAACCACCAGTTGATATGATGGCATGTTACCTCTTTGATCCAAGAGTGTGAATGTCATGGCTAGAAGTGCAATGTTAGTACTCCAGAAAACATGAATAGGTCAGCTTTCCCATTTTGTCAGTGTTGCAGAGAAAAGTTAAGATGTTGATAGCTCTACCTTACAACAAGATGCATCAAGTCTGTCAGGACAAGTAATTCATAGCATTCTCACAGTCTACTGGATAATAATGAAGAATCTTGAGGAGAAACAAGTAAGGACCTGCGAATCGAGTGACCATACTTCACCAGATACACATCTGATCGTGTGACTATGAGCAGTATTACAGAATCACAGAATCACAGAATAGTAGGGGTTGGAAGGGACCTCGCTGGGTCATCTAGTCCAACCCCCCTGCCAAAGCAGGGTCAGCTACAGTAGGCTGCACAGGATCTTGTCCAGGCGGGTCTTGAATATCTCCAGAGAAGGAGACTCCACAACCTCCCTGGGCTAGCACATCGGCAACCCAACCCCTCCAGCCGAGCTCCCACCTCTCATGCCCCGCGCACGCGTCGGGGCACTGAAATCCATGTCACCGCTGGAGAGCGGAGCGTTGTCTGCCCCAGGACCCCCCTGCTGTGGCGAGGACCCGTCCGGGCTGTCCAGCCATGGAACCCTCAGCAGAGCGAAGGCACGCAGGCTCCCTGCCGCAGGAAGTCGCGAGTGCTCAGCCCTGCACGTCGCAGAGCTCACGGCTGGGCACCGACGGTGGAAGATCTCCACCCCAATCCAGCCTCCAAACCCTCAAACCTCTTGGCTTGCTGCAGGCAAGCAGCCACCCCAAACTCCAGCAGGTCCGGGCTGTGGGGCTCCCTCCCAGCACGTCATTAGCGGGTGTAATGAGCTGGAGATAATTGCTGCCTCGGGGACACAATTAACTCCTTCCTGGCCTGGTCCAGCTGGGGTCTTTGCATCCCAGGAGAGCAGTTTCCCCCCCTCCATGGGTTCCTTAACTTGCATCCCTCTTCCTGCTCAGAGCGAGCCTTCTGAACCCCAGCCTGAGGAGCAAAGCGAGCTCACCGGTGTGCGGCGAGGATTTAGCTTTGGGATCTATCCGGAAGGTGTAATTTATTTCAGGTATCTGAGACACCGGTGAAACGGGGAGCAAGCGGCGAGGAGATCATTCACCCCCTTGTGACACTGGGACGTGAAGCAGCTCGGGGCAGCCCGCTGATGGGCAGCCCTGCTCCGGAGGTCCTGCTCCTGCTACGGGTGCCACTCGGGGACGCAGGGACACAGTCAGGAACCCTGGAGGAGCTGGTGACAGTCAGGAACCCTGGAGGAGCTGGTGACAGTCGGGAACCTTGGAGGAGCTGTGACAGTCAGGAACCCCAGAGGAGCTGGTGACAGTCGGGAACCCTGGAGGAGCTGGT
>Ga0181612_163537_pt1 | contig 12275 bp, 5 predicted proteins | sample HoacroProtozoa21_FD_119630 | JGI IMG/M metagenome (GOLD analysis project Ga0181612, IMG submission 119630) | Hoatzin crop microbial communities from Cojedes, Venezuel. Combined Assembly of Gp0051906, Gp0051904, Gp0051908 | reverse complement strand
GAGGGCGAGGCGAGCGTTGGCCGCAACGATCGGCGGCGACGGGATGGAGCGGGGCGGGCGCTCCATTGCCCCCCGCTCCGGGGCCCCCACGCAAACCCCCTCGGGCCCCTACCGCCCCCTTCCGCACCGCCGGCCGAAGGAGGCCAGGGGCTCCTTCAGGGTGCCGCCCGCCAAAGTGGAGGAGCCCGAGGCGGAGGAGGGAGAGCCCCCGGGCGGCCGCGGGGACGGCAGGAAGCCGGGGGCGGAGTTCAGGCGCTCCCCAGCCCCGTTGCGGGGTAGAGAGGGCACCCGCGCCGCCGTCAAGAGAGAAAGGGATCGGGGAAGGGGCGGCGGGGAAAGCCAGCGGGAGGTGAAGGCGCTGGAGAAGCAGGGGAACGGAAAGGAGCCTTGGAGAGGAGCCGCCATCAAGGTGGACCTGCCGGACAAGGCCTTTGAGGCCTGCTGGGAGAAGGTGGAGAAGAACGAAGGCCCCACTGGCTCCCTGGGTGGGCCCGCTCACGCCGGCACTGACGACCGCGAGGCGAAACCATGTGAGGGGTTCGGGATCCTCCCTGAAGACCTGAAGATCCCCGTCGTGTTTCAGCCCTTGTCTCCTGCCGCCCCCGTGCAGATCCAAGACCCGCTGCCGCCGGAGCTGATCCATGTGACGAAAGCGCCGGTGACAGCAGTGCCGCTTAAAATGCAGCCTTTGCTAAGGCCTTCAGTAAAGACTGAAACTAAAAATGTTCCCCTCACAGTACTGCCCTCTGATTCAGGTATTACGTGGAGGGAGCTTGCAAGGGTTCAGTGAGTGGCACACAGCTGGCAGGGTACGGGTAGGAGTGGAAGGGTCGTGTTAGAGAGCTGTCCCTTTGGGTAGGCTGGAGTCTGTACAATTCGCTTCTTCAGTGTAAGATGTAAACGTGCGGGAGCACAGTTCTCTGGTGGTTTGTTAAAATCAATCCAGTTTTGCCCACTTGCTCCCTGACTACATTAAGCCCCTTAGAACTGTTCAAAATTGCACCAGGTAGTGATTGCAAGTTTAAGGGCAGGAATCTGCTTGAATTTTCTAAAGCTAGGAGATATTCAGACACCTCTGAGAACATTTGGACATGTTAAATGAAGAACATTTTGAAACATCTGGATTAGAAGCTTACTTTTTTTGAAAGATAGCTAGGCTTTCATAATTAGTGCCTTAAAGTGAGGTCTTAAAGACTAGAAGACTTTTGCCCTTTATTAGTGATGCGAAAGTGTTCATTTCTAAGCCTTTTTCAGACAGGAAATTCCACACTCAGGGATCAGTTGTGATGGGCCTGGGGTTTCATCACATCACCAGCTCAATTTAATTTCAGTCTGTATTTACAAAGAGCCAAAGCTGGCTGTCGTGTAACAGTCATTTGGTAACACAGGTTCCTCAAGCGAAATGAGTGCCCGAATCTGAGAAAAGAGTGAGAGAGTCAAAAATACCCCAACCACAAAACCCAAAACAGCAACCTCCTCAGCTGAGAAGCCAGGGACTGCACAGGTGTGGGATGGAACTGCCACAGCATCATTAGACCTGGTCCCTGCATTGTCAGGGCTTTGGACACATAGTTCTGGTGGTGATGACAAATTTGCAGTGATATGGTCTATGCTGCACAATGTTTAGTGTATAAATTTGTAAGTTTATACATTCATAAGAAAATAATCTAGCCAAAAGAAATCCAAACCAGTGTGTTAGCGGTCCCATATGTTTCTTTCTTTCTTTTTTTTTTTTTTTTTAAATAATGTGTAGCAAAAGCCAGGTAAATGATTCCTTCTGCAGTGATTCAGTGAAGGTTAGTGGAGGATACTCCCTCAGCCTTTGTTATTTTTCTAGGAACTGCTCTCCAAATGTGCATTGAGTTTCATGTGTTCCAAAGCTCGAGTGATTCTTTTGGCTGTTGCCAAAAATCCTCTTGATGCACTATTGAATGTAACCTCTATTGCACATATTGCCTGGAAGATGATCAGCTTTCCCTGTTCTGTTGCGTAGGTATGCCAGATACTCCATTTAGCAAGGACAAAAGTGGCCATGTAAAGCGTCCAATGAACGCGTTTATGGTGTGGGCGAGGATTCATCGGCCCGCCCTAGCAAAAGCTAACCCAACTGCCAATAACGCAGAAATCAGTGTTCAGCTTGGACTGGAGTGGAGCAAACTGACTGAAGAGCAGAAGCAGCCCTATTATGATGAAGCTCACAAAATAAAACAAAAGCACAGAGAGGAATTTCCTGGTAAACAGTTTATTTACCTGAATGCTTTAGAAGTGCAAGATTTTTTTGAAAAATGCAGCTCTTTCATTAGATCAAGTAATAGAAAGAAATTACAAAAATTTCGAGCAGGCAGTCCTCCTGTCATCTTTCTAGTGCCTGAAAGCATATTATTTTTTTTTAAGCATCCAAAATGATGTTTCACCCTTCATAGCTTCTAATGTTTATTATGGTCTTAGACCACCACAGCTACAGCAGCTCTTCTGAATGCTTTAGCAGTCTAATGGCCAGATACTGCGTTTATTCTGAACATGGCCTGCTGCATCATTTTACATGCCCCAGAAAGAGCTGTCCAGGTGGCCTGTGGTGACACATGCATCCCACTTCTTAAGATCAGGAAAGGGAAATGCCACAGGAAGCACAAATGACATTGTATTCTGTGGGATTCTTCAATGTGTAGGCTCGAGATTCCCAAATAACAGTGTGGAAGATGTTGTTTCTCAGCCTTTTGTCAAAAGGGCTAAAAATTTGTACCCATAACAAATTCATTTCTCCATAACACTGCAGTTCAATGAAACAGAGCAGAAGTACTTTGAACACTTTTTAAAAGCTGTAGAGATACTAGGTCTTGTGTTCCTTTCTCTCTCTGTTGTCATAATCCTGCTAATTCATGATTATGGCTAATCCTGGTAGACAAGATCTGACTAATCTGTCGTAAGCAAGCAAAAAATGAGAGCAGCACTCTCCCTCTCTCATTGCACCCTCCAAAAAAAAAGGGGGGGGGGGGGGCGTGCTTCTTTGAAGTTGCATTAAGAGTTAACCTGTGTAAGAAACTGAGCTGCTCAGAGTAAAATCATAACGTGTTTATACATTGTCAGTGTTTAGTTAATGTTGTAAGTCAAAGGCGAACAGACTCCTCCAAAATCTGTACAGGATTCCCAGTGGGTCATATTTTCCATTGTCTCTTGTAACCTGCAGGTATGTATGAGGCTTAAGGGGTGAAGGAAACGATCAGGGAAGATGCACATTTTGAATATAGTCATGGTTTTCTTCTGCACTGAAAGCTCATGGTACAGCGTCATGTTCTTCTTAACATGCTTTCCTCAGCTGTGCCACGTCTCTCCCCACTCTGCTCTATTTCTTTGTCTCGCAAACAGTTACTATTTAGTAATACAAAACCAATGCCCAAATATGTCTTTTTTATTTCCATCTCTGATGAAATGACGCAGTTCCTAGCTCACTGAAACAAATGGAGTGTTGCCATTGACTACAGAAGCAGGTTTCGGCCTAATTATTTTTAGATACTTCAGAATTACAGCTATCATAGCTTTACGTAAAGAATGAGACCATCCCAGAAATTGGATGCCCGCACCTTTTTTCATCTCTGACAGGTTGGATTTATCAACCACGACCAGGCAAAAAGAAGCGTTTTCCACTGCCAGTCTCTGCTGTATTTTCCGGCACTTCTCAGAGTATCATCTCTACAAATCCATCTGGCATTTGTCCCTTCCAGTCACCTGCTTACTCTGTTGTCATCCCCAATGTTAAGAACAGTATTGGACATCCAGTCTGTGAGTTTTCAGTAGTGAATGATTTAAAAAATTTGGAATTTATCTGTTGTTGTAAAAGTTACACATATGGTAGCGTGCATATGGTTAAAGCAATTTCTCAGTCTTTCTTGACACCACTGTTTCTATCAATCCTCTGCACTGCACCTCTGCCTCCTCATCTCTTCTTACTGTTCCCTCAGCCTCTTCAGATCTTCTGGCTTCTTCATTGCCCACAGACCCCTGCTATTGTCTTTGTAGCTCCTGGTTACCTCCTGCTATCTCTTGGTCTTTTTGGATCTCCGTTACTCAACACTTGTTTCCTGTCAAGCTACAGCTGTTTCTTTTTCTTGTTCTGTCTCCACCTCGCACATAACTTACCTCACCAGCTCTAACTGCGCTGGTGCTCAGCCCGGCGCTACTAAGCCTGGAAAAGGTCATTTGCTTAGGCTATGGCACCTCCACCTAGGTGTTAGTGTCCCTTGGTAGGGAGGGCACCAGTGCTCTAGAGCAAACGCTCGGCAACTCAGACTGCTTGCAAGAGACAGCAGACAGAATTGTCAACAAGCTCGTCAGAAAGGAAGTTAGTAGGGCGTTGGGAAGGTGTGTGCTGCAGTATCAAAGCAGTCACTACATCTGAAAAAATTTTTTTTTTGTTTGCACATTTTCCATGAGTGGTTACTGAGGTATCTATGCACACCTGGACTAGTTCTATAGCTAGTTGTTATGAACCTGCACATGCCCACAGTTTAAGCATAAAAAGCTCAGCTTTTATAGAAGCAAAAATGTAGTTACAGAAGGAATACATTGAAAAGTTGTGCCTAACTGGAAGGATCCTCCTTTTTATAAGAAGTCAATATGGGCAGTGAAATAGGGTGTAGTATGAGAGCCCACAGTCAAGTGTAACAGCTGGCCTGCATGTTTTGTAGTGAAAGAGCTCTGGCTCTGTCAGTGCACGGATAGTGGATTTTAACAACAAATAGCTTAGATGCAGGCATTGGCATTTTTCTCTTTAAGTATACTGACAAGGGCTCCTCTCTTTATAATGAGACAAGAAAAGGAAATGCCTGTTTATGCTGCGAAGTAACCTCTGGAGATGTCAAAGAGAACACTCAGCTTTGTTCTGGTGAAGTTCTGAGTTAACGATGTGACCCTTTCTCAAATACTTCTGTAAATTTGACTGAATAAAGTACTCTTTGTTTTCTTACCCTAATATATTTTATAATATTATGTTGTCCTCACATACTGCTATGTTTCTTTCCAGAGTTTACTATCCTATTGTGTTTGAAATGATTCTTAAATACAAACTGTAAAAATCTAGAAGCATTTAAGTCCTGTTGACTGAGAATTTAGGCTCTTAGACTAGGTACTGGGGTTTGAAAATACTTGTGCAATGTGTTTTGAAATCTTTCAGTATAAAGTCAGCCCTGTTGACAGGAGGTATGATTTGAAAACGTACATTCAATGTACAATGATTTGTTCTGCAAAAGATTTCACAGCGAAATTGGCTAGCAGGTGCACTCATTGGCATAACAAATAAGAAAATGTATCGGAGAGTTGGGTGTATTAACTGTAGCGTCTGGTCCTCACTGCTGCTTTGTCACCACACAGATTTGTTAAGAATTTGGCTCACTCCGACTCAGCTAGCAGACTTGGGAGGAGTTCTGAGCTTCAAGCACTAAATGCACCCTCCAGCCCTGTTCTGTGGCCATACCAGGACAAGACACAGCCCTCACCAGCCTCTCAGTCTCAACACTCACTAGCCAATTCCTTCTTCTTTCACCCTGGGGTTTCTGTAGAAGGAAACTTGAATGTGTGGGCTTCAAACCCATCTGTCAGAACATGTGTAGGCCAAGTGGTGTATGACTGTGAGTTGCAGGGATGTAGGAAAGTAATGCTGGGAAGTGTTTTGAGGGAAATGGTTCTGGCTCTGGCTGTGGTTTGTTATGCTGCTGTTTATGAAATCTCTTCCTCCATTCATGTCTGATAAATAACTGTTCTGTTTCTTAAAGGTGAGTCTCCTGCCATCCGTCTGCCGGCTTCTTCCATTCAACCTGCTGGTCCAATTACTCTTCTCCGGACTACTAGTGCAAGCACAGCATCAGTGGCTGTTCCAGCTCCAGCCCTGACCCTGCGCCCCATAATTTCACCACAGCACTTTGCCGAACCTGCTCAAACAGAAGCTTTTGGTGTATCATCTGGGCTCAATTGCTCTCCGAAGAGACCTACACCAATTTTCATGGAGAGCTTCGGCAGAAGCCCAAGTAACATAGCCAACGCTAGTGGCACGTTTTCTGTCCCTAACAGTGAGCCCCCAAAGGAGTGCCCAGGGGTTTCTGTTTTTCCTAGAGGGATACCTCTTCCCCAAGCTACCCCTTTTCTTCACTCACGTCTCTATGGGCCCCCTCCCGTTGGTCAGCCAGCCAGCCTGTTTGGAGTACCTCCTCGGTTTTCATTTCACCACCCTTACTTTGTATCTGGACCTCACTATTTCCCCTCAAGGTAATGAAACCCTTCATTTGAATACCAGTAAGAACAAATGCTAAAATGCAGAGAGTCTCTTAACTTATAGGAAGCAGATGGAGCGTTCAGAATGAAAGGTGCTCTTACCTTCCTGTAGCTTCTGTGTGGTGGGACCTGCTGGCCTGAGGCTGCTCATAATATATGCCCAGTTGTTGAAGGCACCATAGTATTACTGCAGTTGCTGGCACGCCCAAGTCCACAGGAAATAGAAGTATTTTCTCTCCACTTTATGCATTTAAGTGCAGTTGATTTCTAAGGAAAAGCATTAGGTAGAGATAGCGTAAATATATTTTGAAAATGATTGGATACAATTAAAGTAGGTGTATGAGGTGCCTCCTGGGTACTATGGTTGCAGCTGTCATAACTACCAATAATTCAGAAATCCAACCTGGTAGGAAATGTCTTCAGAATTCTTAACTAAGTAATAATTCCTAGTTTTTCCTTTGCATTCTCTGGGCAGTCAACCAGAGATCAAAGAATTTACAAGTAATATGCCATGGGTGTTTCCTAAGCTGAGCATGCATAGGAAGCACCAGTGCCCTCCCAGCAGCAGGCGTGCTGCTCAGACACAAGTCGTCTGATGGCCTACTGACACTTACTCTTTGTAAGGCATCGTTTGTCTTTCATGACTCTGCAATATCAGACATAACGAATTATTATGACTATTCAACTTAAAGTCTGCCCGTTTAGACACTGCTCATTCCTACTAATAACAACAACCAGTATGCTCCTATGGCAAGAAGATTAACTGGTCATATATTAGGGCTGACGATGTCCCATCAAACTCAAAAGAACTTTATTAGCTGAGAAGCACAATACAAGACATTTCTATTTTTGAGGTCCTTCAAAGAAACACAGGACACATGTTCACAAAATCGCTAAAGATGAACTTTGCTTAGCCCTTGGTCTCTGAAATTAGACAGTTTTATGAGGCCTCCGAGGGAGAGGAGTGTTCTTGTACCCTAAAAGACTGTTCTGAGTTCACATGTTAATGGACTGAAAGCTGCCAGCTTTGCTATGCCAGGATCTTTCTAATATAATGATTTGTAAGTTCACATTCCTATAAACTCCTTTCTTGCATACAAGAATAATAACTTCTGAGTAGCATTGACAGAGCAAATGTATACGTGCAGATTTATGTGCTAGAAATGTAAATACTAGGTTGGGAAGATGACTAGTCTCCTTAAAACCGCTATAGACATTGTATCAATGTCTTTATAATGCCTGCCCCGTAGAGCTCTATTACTTCTTCACATACTTTATTTTCTTAACAATGTAGAGTATTTCTGTAACACTGTGTGAATTACAATAAGTGTGTCATTCTGCAGCAGAATAAAAATGCAAACTTCAGGCACCAGAGGAATACCCTTACATTTGACATAATAACTTCCTGCAATCTACTGTGTGGTTGCTTTTTAAAAATTTATGGCTGTACGTTCTTTAAATAGTAACATTGACAACATGTTGGGCACAAGGATTCTGTGTTAGTCCTCCTATTTAATAATAATGTAACAGATGCACGAGTTCACTCTAAAAAAGAGTGTTTTACCCTGTCACAAAGTTTGGCATACAGAAGTAGCACAAACTGACTTTTGATGCTTTGTTTTACTATTCTGAGTATGTCAGTTAACATACTGCAGGTTTATCAGATGCTGGTTTACCCATGGTATTATTTCATTGACAAATACTATGGGTTTTGTGTTATTTTCAAATCAACACCGTGAGTGTATCTAGTATGAAGAGGTGCATATGCACAGGTACGGAATCTGTACACGACTCTTGTTATGTCCCCAGTGTTTAAATTAGGCATGGTTTTGAAGTATGCGTGTTTTGAATATTTCAACAGGATAAGCTGACTGACGTAGAACATTGGGGCTATTCTGGTTTTCTTAGCTGAATGGAAGTCTGGGCAATCTACATTTCTCAACGCCAACTTTCGATCTCTTTCATTGCAGCACATGCCCATTCAGCCGACCGCCATTTGGCTGTGGGAACTTCTCCAGCTCAGTGCCTGAATGCCTTGGCTTTTATGAAGACAAGTACCCAAGAGAGGAGGTGATGTTTTCAGCTCTGGATGGAAACTATCCTTTCAAGGAATGCTCAGCAGAAAGTATACACGAGGGCCGCGGCAGCTGTGAGGGCCCTGGAGTAGTGTCCTGCCACAGCAGCTGCAATGAGGAGCGGTATTTGAGCCCCCTGCCACAGCTGGACGTCGGAGCATTGCAGGAGGTTTTGTCACCCCCAGCCACTCCCTCCAGTGTCCACCTCATCAATGTAATTGACAGCGACGAGGAAGAGGAAGTAAAGTTGTTGCAAGAATTGTAATTTTGAAAACAAATCGTAATCCAGAGAAATGTTATAGAATGGGAAATAAATGTTTTCTTCAATTCTGTCTTTTCAGTCAGTGTGTTTGATGAAAATCCCGTGTAGCTTGAGCGAGCTGCGCACGTCTTTTTGAAGAGTCTGATGATCTGTTCGTATTTTGAGAGATCACACAGAGATCTGGGGAGGTCAAAAGCCTCTGGAGTTTCGCCTGCTTCATCGGGGCATTGCTTGGGCTCTGGCTCAGGAAAGCACTTACACAGGAATTCAGCTCTAAGCATGTGATAATGTGCTTTCCTGAGGAGACGCGTGTTTAAGCATATCCTTTTAATGCCAAAATAAGCATTTTGATGGTATTTGCCATAATTTTGTAGGTATTACTTTAGGAGTTTTAGCAAGTAAAATAGTTCTGCTTTAAGACCGTAATGTAATTCTTGCTGCAGTAAAACAGTGTGAGGCCTGGAGAGTAAAGTCAAGAATATTCTGTAATGCTTTATATTTTTCTTTTGATGAGACAGTTTTAAGCTTAATTTGGTTCATTTTTAACTGTAGCTTGTATTTGTGGTACAACTGAAAATTCACATTAGTTTCAGTAATACCTTGGTCTGCAACCAGTTCCATTAATAAAAAACAGGATTGTCCAGAAGGTGTGGTGAGGCATGGTGACACCCAGAGAGAGGAAAATGGATGGCATCTGGCTCTGTGACTTACAGTGGGCTGTGACTTGATCCCTGAGCATAGTTAGCACTGTAAAGAATTCTCCAGAGAATACCAAATTCTCTGAAGAATATCAAAGGCTTTTAATAGAGACAGTATCTGTGCCAAACTCAGAGAGTAATGAAATTAAAATTTTTTTGGACAAAATTTGTCATTTATGTTACTAATACTTTATTTTCTCCCCTGTTTTGTGAAACAAAGGGTCATTTTCTTCTGACAGTTCTGACATTTTGCTGTTGTTGTATTTGAATAAACTCACCTGAGCAACATATCCCTAGTGCTTCATTTTAAGCCGTGGACATTGAACTGAGTGTGTAACTCACAGGCTTACCGTGCAGCTAAGCTGCACATGTCTGGAGTGGTGAGCTGAAGTCACTTTTTCAGACAATTTGGGCTACTAATGGAAGTGTATATATGTGTGTGTGTATTTATATTCATAATTATGTAAATATGGGAAGAGCTGAAAGCCATGGATGGAGAAGTACATCCATGCTGGGCTGCCAGAGGATGCTAAGCAATGATTCCAAGGAACCTAGGTTGACCATCTCACATAGGACATCCTGTATTTGATGGGTTATCACACTGAATCTGTTGGACCCCGAGCGTCCTGTCGAACCTCAGGCTTAGACCCCCCATGTCCATGGAGACTGCATTATTGATAAAGACGGCTACAGATGAAATTTCCATAGGCCTCAAAAGCTAGTCCTAAGCCAGTGCAGAGTAGATATCATCTGGGTTCTTTGTGTTTTAAGTTTTCAGTCTTACATCAACATTTTCACGCTTTTCTGCTTCTGTGGGCTCACAAGTCCATTATCCAAGTCCAAGATCAAAATCTTTCTTTGAGAACTACTGCATTTGGTAGCTAAAGAACACAAAAACATAAGCAAATCCTGTCTACCCTACACATTGCAACTGTGCTGTAAACAGGCCCCTGCTCCCACCCATCTGCAATGCAGATGAATCATTAGGAGGAAAGTCTTATAAATAGTAGAAAATGCCTGTTCGTTTCTAAATTATCTTCTCACTGAAAGCTGATCTGGCCTGCAGGAATGCATGTGGTCAAACGTACTAGTTCCTACACAAGCATGTTTCAGGGTATAAAACAGCTGTTTGTGGGATTATTCTCTAGCTCTAACTTCCCTCCCATTTTTCTTTTTATACACTATGGAGTAGGATATCAGACATATTGCAGGCACCAGAATCTAGCGTGGTTGCTTGCCATGAGTAATACAAATTTTCTTTCTCTTATACAGGGATGTCCAGAACTGTTTGAAAGGAGGTGCCTCAGAGCTGCTCACTTGTACCCGGTGCTTGTTGTGAACCCGGTGCCGACAGCTCTGAGTGAGCTTCAGCAGGTTGAGGGATTCGGCGTTTGCCGCACAGCATCCATCTCTTAATGGGACCTTTGCTGTTTGCTCAGGAAAACACAGTATTATATCCTCAGTGGAAATCTGCTCTGTTTAATACCACAAAGGCCAGAAGAAAAGACTGAGGCTTAACACATCCTGGAAATATCAACACGAAAGAAAACAGAGGGCTGATCTCTCCTTCGCTTCTAGCTAGAGCCTGAACCGATCACGTGGGATCGTTACGGGCAGGTCTACAGCATTGGACCCAGCCTGCAGCCGAGCTCTCTTGGAGACTATTGTGTCTTGCCTACAATAGGAGTGAAAATTATAGGACCACCCCATCCAAACCTGGCTTCCTCCGAATCATACGTTAGCATGCTCTGGCAGCCCCACACAGGGGAGTTCTCTTGTGATGGGAGAGGTTTTTAGCTCCCCTTTCTAGGTGATTTTTCAGCCCACCTTCAAACTTATCTCCTGAATTTGTATTCCTGAAGCGCCAAGTATCTGCGCTCTGATTTCTCCCCTTGTGTGCAGGGGTCATCGGCAGGGCCGGTCCCTCAGCAAGTGTGTGCTCTCCTGCCAGCGTGCTTCATGGCAGGGCAGAGGGTACCTGAGACATCAGAGAGACACATTCTACTCTACGATTTTTTTTCCTTCTTTCTCTGCTGTTTACCTTAATCTAAACTAAAAATCACCTCACATGCTTCTCAGCTTGAAAAACAAATCAGATGCAAAGATTTTCCAAACAAAGTTTTGCTCCTGCTGCTGTAAAAGTCTGAAGATATTTAGTCTTCCCACTGCATCACTGCTGGTGGCTACCCCTTTGCAGAGACGAGTTTCTTCTCAAAGTTACTGGACAGTTTGTGAATTGGGCGATATTAAAAGCCTTGCGCAGTTGTACCCGTTTCTTTTCTCTTAAGAGAATAATCGCTATTGTGTTGGAGAAGTTTGCAGGCAGCGTGGAGAGGACTACAGTGCTTTACATGTACAAATACAACCAAAAAGATGCAGCGTGTCTGCATGTACAATCTTCCACCATGAAGTTCACTCGCCTGTAGGAATGAAGCAAAAGCAGCAGCAGTGACCCACCCTTTAAAAAAAGCATAGAGAGTGCTTTGATATTATTTCACTGCCAGCGCATCGGGACAAGCCCGTGTCTGGTACCTGATCATCTTACAGCACTTCGCCCTCTTCGGCAGAGCAGCTGCTCTAGGGCTCTTCCAAGTATTCCCGCTGTCCTGCATGGGTGGTGGAAAACCAAAGCTAACCAGAAGGGTCTGGGTCAGCCGAAGCTGTTGTCAGTTGTTAAGACTCCAAATAATGAAGTTCACTGTTAAATCACCACTTCCTGTTACAGGTTCACAGCCTTCCTCCTTTGATCATTTCGAGTGATCTGAAGGAGAAAAACGTTCTGCAGAACGGAAGATTCCACATTCCACTCAGGTGAGCCAAAGACACAAAATTTCTTTCGTTAGTGTGACTGTCTGAAATGCAGAGGTCAGGCAGGACAAAAGGTCTTCTACCTTCTCCTTCTAAGACTTTGATCCTTGGTAACATTTTCTCCACTGTCAGAAGGATTCTTTTCAGAGCAGTTCATTCAACAACCTT
>Ga0181612_103176_pt1 | contig 12275 bp, 5 predicted proteins | sample HoacroProtozoa21_FD_119630 | JGI IMG/M metagenome (GOLD analysis project Ga0181612, IMG submission 119630) | Hoatzin crop microbial communities from Cojedes, Venezuel. Combined Assembly of Gp0051906, Gp0051904, Gp0051908 | reverse complement strand
CGTTCCCCTTGACCGTCTTTCCCAAACCGCTGCTTTGGCGGACATCCCAAACAAAGGACATCCCTGCTCCGCAGGAGGTATCTTCTGATTTCATCCCCGCCGGTGGCCCCATCTTTCGTGTAAATTGGAAATATAGGAAGTAATGAGATATATTTCCATGAATTTTGGAAACATATGCCTTGATTGTATATATCTCCACAAAAATGCCCATTTTTATGGATATATATTTCATATCTTATCATGTTTCCAAAAACATCCCGAAATTCATGGAAATATAAGCACGTTTGAGCCTATGTTTCCAAATCATACGAAAGATGGAAAAGCCGTTTGGAAAAATATTCGGTTTTGGTTTTACTTTTCCAAACCGTATCAAAATAGGTCTCGATCGGGGTTGGGGAGAGGCAGGAAATCCAGAATTTAATGTCTGCAGCGCAGAGCATTCCTTTGTTGGCCGTGTCAGCCCAAAAGTGGATGCGGATGCCGGGGTCAAGAGAAAATAGACGACTGGAGTATTTCGGATTATGGCGCTCTTGAGGCCGGCAGACGGATCCGCTATGCTACGGCAGGGACAATAAAGGAAAAGAAAGGGCAGGCGGCTCTGCTATGCTACAATATCCCAAGAAAGGGGAGGGAAAAGAGGGGGCTTTTGAACACTAATACGAAACGCCCGGCGGAGCTTAAAAGTTAATTTTGAAGGGGCTTGACTTTTTTGCAAAAATTTGCTTGACGCTCTTTAGATTACAGTATAAAATTATAATCCGCATTATAACGGGAAGTGCCGTTTGGGGGCTTTTCGAATGCAGCAGATTAGATTTTTTAGAACGGAGTGATTACGGCCTATGGTACAAGTCAAAGCAACACAGCTTGGAACGACCACCCGTATGAATTTCTCGAAAATCGAAGAGGTCATGCAGATGCCGAACCTCATCGAGATTCAGAAGAATTCGTACCAGTGGTTCCTGGATGTCGGTCTGAAAGAGGTCTTCCGGGATATCGGAGAGATCAATGACTTCACCGGCAATCTGACCCTGGAGTTCATCGACTACACGATGGACGACAAACCGAAGTACACGGTCCGCGAATGCAAAGAGCGGAGCGCGTCCTATTCCGTCAGCATGCGGGTCAAGGCCCGTCTGTACAACAAAGAGACCGGTGAGGTCAAAGAGAGTGACGTCTACATGGGCGACTTCCCGCTCATGACCGAGAGCGGCACTTTCGTCATCAACGGCGCCGAGCGCGCCATTGTCTCCCAGCTCGTCCGTTCCCCGGGCGTCTACTACGGGATGACGCATGACAAGACCGGTAAAGAGCTCTACACCACCACGGTCATTCCGAACCGCGGTGCCTGGCTCGAATACGAGACGGATCAGAATGACATCTTCTACGTGAAGATCGACAAGAACCGCAAGATCCATATCACCACCTTCATCCGCGCCCTCGGCCTCTCCTCCAACCAGGAGATCCTCGACTTCTTCGGCACGGACCCGCGCATCATGGCCACCCTGGAAAAGGATACGACCAAGAACGCGGAAGAGGCGCTTCTGGAAGTGTACCGGAAACTCCGTCCGGGTGAGCCGGCCATCCTTGAGTCGGCCCAGTCCCACCTTTACAATCTGCTGTTTGATGCCCACCGTTACGACCTCTCCCGTGTAGGCCGTTATAAATACAACAAGAAACTCGGAATCTCCGGCCGTCTCTCCGGCAACACGCTGGCCGAGATGATCGTGGACCCGGCCACCGGTGAGATCCTGGCGGAAGCCGGCGAAGTCGTCACCCGTGAAAAGGCCGCGGCTATTGAGCAGGCAGGCGTTACGTCTGCAGTCCTCATGGTCGAAGACCACGAGGTCAAAGTCGTCTCCAACGGCATGGTCGACATCCTGCCGTACCTGGAGGGGACGAAGATCACCGAAGAGGATCTGGAAGAGATCGGCATCAACGAGAAAGTCAGCTATGCCGCTCTGATGAAAGTCCTTGAGGATGCCCCGAAGGGCAAGGACGACCTCCTTGACCTGCTTCATGAACACGCCGACGAACTCATTCCGAAGCACATCACTACGGATGACATCCTGGCGACCATCAACTATCTGTGCTGCCTGGGCAGCAACGTCGGTATGGTCGACGACATCGACCACCTCGGCAACCGCCGCATTCGCTCGGTCGGCGAACTTCTGCAGAACCAGTTCCGCATCGGGTTCACCCGGATGGAGCGGACGGTCCGCGAGAAGATGTCCCAGGTCCAGGATATGGAAAAGGTCACCCCGATGAGCCTGGTCAACGCGAAACCGGTCTCCGCGGCCATCCGCGAATTCTTCGGTTCTTCGCCGCTGTCCCAGTTCATGGATCAGACCAACCCGCTGGCGGAACTGACGCACAAGCGTCGTCTGTCCGCCCTCGGCCCCGGCGGTCTGTCCCGTGACCGCGCCGGATTCGAAGTCCGTGACGTTCACTACACGCATTACGGCCGCATGTGCCCCATCGAGACCCCCGAAGGTCCGAACATCGGCCTGATCTCCTATCTCGCCACCTTCGCCCGGATCAACAAGTACGGCTTCATCGAGGCGCCGTACCGCAAGATCGACAAGAAAAAAGGCGTCGTGACCAACGAAGTCGTCTACATGACCGCGGACGTCGAGGACGAATACCGCGTTGCCCAGGCCAATGAGCCGCTGGACAAGGATGGCCACTTCCTGAAGAAGAGAGTTACCATCCGGTACCGTGATGGCTTCGACGAAGTCGATCCGTCCAAACCGGACTTCATGGACGTCTCCCCGAAGATGCTGGTCTCCGTGGCCACGGCCATGATCCCGTTCCTGGAGAACGACGACGCCAACCGTGCCCTGATGGGTTCGAACATGCAGCGTCAGGCGGTCCCGCTGATGATGACGCAGGCGCCGCTGGTCGGCACCGGTATGGAATACAAGGCAGCCGTGGACTCGGGTTCCGTGGTCCTTGCCCGCCGCGCCGGTACCGTCCGCTATGTGGATGCCGACCTTGTTAAAATCGAGACGCCGGATGGTGAGTTCGACGAATATCCGCTGATCAAATACATGCGCTCCAACCAGGGCACCTGTATCAACCAGCGCCCCATCGTCTCCACCGGAGACAAGGTGGAGGAGCACCAGGTCATTGCCGACGGCCCCGCCACTTCCAACGGTGAGATCTCCCTTGGTAAGAACGCCCTGATCGGCTTCATGACCTGGGAAGGTTACAACTACGAGGACGCCGTCCTCCTGAACGAAAAACTCGTCCGGGACGACATCTACACCTCCATCCACATTGAGGAATACGAATCCGAGGCCCGGGACACCAAACTCGGACCGGAGGAGATCACCCGGGATATCCCGAACGTCGGTGAAGATGCGCTGGCCAACCTCGACGAGGAAGGCATCATCCGCATCGGCGCCGAAGTCCGTTCCGGTGACATCCTTGTCGGTAAGGTCACCCCGAAGGGCGAGACCGAACTGACCGCGGAAGAGCGCCTCCTGCGCGCCATCTTCGGCGAAAAGGCCCGCGAAGTCCGTGACACCTCGCTCCGTGTCCCGCACGGCGAGTACGGCATCGTGGTCAACGTGGAAGTCTTCACCAAAGAGGACTCCGACGAGCTCAACCCGGGCGTCAACAAAGTCGTCCGCTGCTATATTGCCCAGAAGAGAAAGATCCAGGTCGGTGACAAGATGGCCGGCCGTCACGGTAACAAGGGTGTTGTCTCCCGCATTCTTCCGCAGGAGGACATGCCGTTCCTGCCGGATGGCACGCCGCTGGATATCGTTCTGAACCCGTTGGGTGTTCCGTCCCGAATGAATATCGGACAGGTGCTCGAAGTCAACATCGGTATGGCCGCCCGTTCCAAGGGCTGGAAGGTCATGACCCCGGTCTTCGACGGCGCGCACGAAGAGGACATCCAGTTCTTCCTGGTCGAGTCCAAGATCCTCAACGAGGGCACGGACGCCCAGAAGAAGATCGTTCTGGACTACGAGGACGCCCATGAAGCCGACGGCTTCGTCCTCGAAGACATGATCGCGGAACTGCGCGAAGCCGCCACCACCGACGCGGAAAAGGCGTTCGTGGAAGAGGCCTATGCGTACCGCGACGGCAAAACCACCCTGTATGACGGCCGTACCGGCAAACCGATGGACGGAAAAGTCACCGTCGGCGTCATGTACTACCTCAAACTGCATCACCTGGTCGACGACAAGATCCATGCCCGTTCCACCGGACCGTACTCCCTTGTCACGCAGCAGCCGCTCGGCGGTAAAGCCCAGTTCGGCGGCCAGCGTTTCGGTGAGATGGAAGTCTGGGCCCTGGAGGCGTACGGCGCTGCCTACACGCTGCAGGAGATCCTGACCCTCAAGTCCGACGATATCACCGGACGTGTCAAGACTTACGAGGCCATCGTTAAGGGCCTGAGCGTACCGAAGTCGGGCGTTCCGGAGTCCTTCAAGGTCCTCATCAAAGAGCTGCAGGCTCTGGGTCTGGACGTCAAGGTCCTGGACGAAAACCAGGAGGAGATCGACCTCAAGCAGAACTTCGACGACGACTTCAGCTTCCGCACCGTCGAAAACAAAGACATGCGGCAGGTCAACGATGCCGAATGGGCCCCCGGATACTCCACGCTGACCGCGGAGGGTGAACCGGAAGTCCAGCCGCAGGAAGTGGAAGAAGGACCCACCGACGAGGAACTCTTCATGGAAGACGACGCCGGCAGTGCCGCGGCGGATACCACGAGTTTCGACGAGGATTTGATGTAAGGAAAGGGGTCGCCAAATGACAGACATTGTAACTACTCCCGCTGTGAACAGCGAAAATCTGGAGTTCGACTCCATTAAAATCGGTCTGGCCTCTCCGGAAGCCATCCGGGAATGGTCCTACGGCGAAGTCAAAAAGCCGGAGACCATCAACTACCGGACGCTGAAACCGGAGCGGGACGGCCTGTTCTGCGAACGCATTTTCGGACCCACCAAGGACTGGGAGTGCTACTGCGGAAAATACAAACGCATCCGCTACAAGGGCAAGATTTGTGAGCGTTGCGGCGTCGAGGTCACCAAGGCCAAAGTTCGCCGTGAGCGGATGGGCCATATTGAACTGGCCGCACCGGTCTCTCACATCTGGTATTTCAAGGGAATCCCGTCCCGTATCGGCCTGATGCTCGACCTCTCCCCGCGGAACCTGGAAAAGGTCCTGTACTTCGCCCTTTACATCGTTACGGATCCCGGCTCCACGCCGCTCGACAAGCTCCAGACTCTGACCGAAAAAGAGTACATGGACATGCGCGAGAAGTACGAGGACGACTTTGACGCCGGCATGGGCGCCGAGGCCATCAAAAAGCTTCTCTCGGAAATCGACGTGGACGCCCTGTCCGAAGAGCTCACCGAGGCGCTGACTAAGGCCACCGGCCAGAAGCGTGCCCGTCTGCTCAAACGCCTGGAAGTGGTCAACGCGTTCAAAACCTCCGGCAACCGTCCGGAGTGGATGATCCTGGACGTGCTGCCGGTCATTCCGCCGGACATTCGTCCCATGGTCCAGCTGGACGGCGGCCGGTTCGCCACGTCGGACCTGAACGACCTCTACCGCCGCGTCATCAACCGTAACAACCGTCTGAAACGTCTCCTGGAACTCCACGCGCCGGACATCATCGTCCGCAACGAAAAGCGCATGCTCCAGGAAGCTGTGGATGCCCTGATTGACAACGGCCGCCGCGGACGCCCGGTCACCGGACCGAACAACCGCGCGCTGAAATCCCTGTCCGACATGCTGAAAGGTAAGCAGGGCCGGTTCCGTCAGAACCTCCTGGGTAAGCGTGTCGACTACTCCGGCCGTTCCGTTATCGTCGTCGGACCGGAACTGAAGATGTACCAGTGCGGTCTCCCGAAGGAGATGGCTCTGGAGCTCTTCAAACCGTTCGTCATGAAACGCCTGACCGAGACCGGCAAAGCCGGCAACATCAAGTCGGCCCGTAAGATGGTCGAGCGCTCCGAGGACGACGTCTGGGACGCACTCGAAGTTGTCATCAAGGACCATCCGGTCATGCTGAACCGTGCACCTACGCTGCACCGCCTCGGCATCCAGGCCTTTGAGCCGGTTCTGGTCGACGGCCGTGCCATCAAGCTGCACCCGCTGGCCTGTACCGCCTTCAACGCCGACTTCGACGGCGACCAGATGGCCGTACACGTACCGCTGTCCGCAGAGGCCCAGTCGGAAGCCCGCTTCCTGATGCTGGCCGCGAACAACCTTCTGAAACCGTCGGACGGCCGCCCGGTCACGGTTCCGACCCAGGACATGGTCCTCGGTTCGTACTACCTGACCCTGGACAAGGACGGCGAGCCCGGTGAGGGCCGCGTCTTCCGCGACGTCAACGAGGCCACCATGGCCTTCGAAGAAGGCTCCATCACGCTGCACTCCAAGATCCGCATCCGCATGACCAAGGAGATCGACGGCGTTTCGCGCACCGAACTCGTGGATACCACCCTCGGTAAGGTCATCTTCAATGACCCGATCCCGCAGGATCTCGGATTCGTTGACCGCTCCAACCCGGACAACGCGTTCCGGATGGAGATCGAACAGCTCGTCAGCAAGAAGGTGCTGGGACAGATCATCGACCGCTGCATCGAACAGCACGGAATCCACACCACCACCGTCATGCTGGACGCCATCAAGGCTCAGGGCTACAAATACTCCACGCTGAGCGGCATCACTGTTGCCGTTTCGGACGCGAAGATCCCGGAGACCAAGAAAGACTTTATCGCCGCTGCAGAGGCCACGATCGACCAGATCGACGAACTCTATCAGATGGGTCTTCTGTCCCAGAAAGAGGCCTCGGCCCAGACCCTGAAGGCCTGGGAGAAGTGCACCAGCGAAGTTTCCAACGGTCTGAAAGACAACCTTGGTAAATTCAACCCGATCTTCATGATGATCGACTCCGGCGCCCGTGGTTCGGACTCCCAGCTGCGTCAGCTCGCCGGTATGCGCGGACTGATCGCGAACACGTCCGGTAAGACCATCGAGATCCCGATTCGTGCCAACTATCGTGAAGGTCTGAACATCATCGAGTACTTCATCTCGTCCCGCGGCGCCCGTAAGGGTCTGGCCGACACCGCTCTCCGTACCGCCGACTCGGGTTATCTGACCCGTCGTCTGGTCGACGTATCTCAGGACGTCATCGTCACGGAAGAGGACTGCGGCTGCAAAGATGGCGTCATGGTTTACGACATCAAGGACGGCAACGAAGTCATCGAGGAACTCCAGGAGCGCCTGATCGGCCGCTTCCTTGTGGAGGACCTCATCGACCGCGACACCGGAAAAGTCATCATGGACTGCAACCACATGATGTCCTCGGATGACGCCGCCGTGGTCAATGAATACGTCAAGAGAACGCACGAAGAGGACGTCAATTCCGGCGCCGTTCCGGAGGACTCCCGCGCAGAGATCCGCATCCGCTCGCTGCTTACCTGCCGCGCCCACCACGGCGTCTGCATGAAGTGCTACGGCAAGAACCTTGCCCGCGGCGGACTGGTCAACGTCGGTGAGGCCGTCGGTATTATCGCCGCACAGTCCATCGGTGAGCCGGGTACCCAGCTCACCATGCGTACGTTCCACACCGGCGGTGTTGCATCCGCCAAAGATATCACCCAGGGTCTTCCGCGTGTCGAAGAACTGTTCGAGGCCCGGAAGCCGAAGACGCTGGCCATCCTCTCCGAAATCGACGGTATTGCCTCGCTTCAGGAAATCAAGAAGAGCCAGTACGTCGTGGTCACCAACGAGGCCGAGGGACTGGAAAAACAGTACCTCATCCCGTACGGCCTGCACCTTCGTCAGTCCATCGTGGACGGTGCGGAGATTCACAAGGGTGACGCCCTGACCGAGGGCTCCATCAACCCGCATGACCTTCTGGACATCATGGGTGTCGAAGCCGTTCACGACTACCTGATCCGCGAAGTGCAGAGCACGTACCGCCGTCAGGGTGTTGATATCAACGACAAGCACATTGAAGTCATCGTCCGTCAGATGATGAAGAAGGTCAAAGTCGACGATCCGGGTGAGTCCGATCTCATCTCCGGCTCGCAGATCGAGAAGTCCGAACTCTACGACGTGAACGACGAAATCGCCGCCCGCGCCAAGGAAGAGGGAAGAGAGCCCGCTTTCGCCACCATGGAGCCGATGCTTCTCGGTATCACCAAGGCCTCCCTGGCCACCGACTCGTTCCTGTCGGCAGCCTCCTTCCAGGAGACCACCAAAGTCCTGACCGACGCGGCCATCAAGGGCAAGACCGACCCGCTGCACGGCCTCAAAGAGAACGTCATTATCGGCAAACTCTTACCGTCCGGTACCGGCATGCAGTGCTACTCCGACGTCACCGTCGAGAAGAAGCACGAGGAATTCAACACGATCGACCCGGATCTCTTCATTGAGGATATCTCCGAGGAATCGTTTGCCGAGGGCGAGGAATAATCGTCAAAAGGACGAAATTTCGGTAAGTTTTTCAGAAAGATTGACAAAGTCTTCCTATTAGTATAAAATACCGAATTGCCGTGGTTTCAACCACGTTTTTCCCGGTCAATACGCGAAATTCCCGGGATTTTCCCGGGAACTCCGCGTCTGCAATATATTGACACACTTACATTTTTACGCAGGAGGTGAAAGAATGCCAACCTTTAACCAGCTTGTCCGTCAGGGCAGAAAGACTTCTGAGAAGAAAGCGAAGGCACCGGCTCTTCTGAAAGGACTCAACTCCAAGAAGAACATCATGACCGACGTCCAGTCTCCCCAGAAGCGCGGCGTCTGCACGGCCGTTAAGACCGCTACGCCGAAAAAGCCGAACTCTGCTCTTCGGAAGATCGCCAGAGTTCGTCTGACCAACGGAATCGAGGTTTCCGCCTACATTCCGGGTGTCGGCCACAATCTTCAGGAGCACTCGGTTGTTCTGATTCGTGGTGGACGTGTTAAGGACCTTCCCGGTGTCCGTTACCACATTGTGCGTGGTACCCTTGACACGCAGGGCGTCCAGGACAGAATGCAGGCCCGTTCCAAGTACGGCGCCAAACGTCCGAAGACTGCCAAAAAGTAATTCCGCCGCTTGAAACCGAGCAACGGAACGCTCAAAAGAGAACAATTCTTCTTGCAGGCTGCGCATGCTTTGCACTGCGTAACAATGTGAGAGTGTGAATATATTGCATATTCCGCCTCTCATTGGCGCCACAGGAATTGTCACTTGAGTACCTATGATATCATTTTTATGAAGGAGGGAAGCGAAGTGCCAAGAAGAGGCCAGATCGCAAAACGCGACGTTTTGCCGGATCCGCTTTACAACTCAAAGCTTGTAACACGGCTCATCAACAGTGTTATGCTGGATGGTAAGAAGGGCGTAGCTCAGAAAATCGTCTACGGCGCTTTCGAAATCATCCAGGAGAAGACGGGCAACGACCCGCTGGAAGTCTTCCAGCAGGCCATGGAAAACGTCATGCCCGTTCTCGAAGTTAAGGCCCGTCGTGTCGGCGGTGCCACGTATCAGGTCCCGATCGAAGTCCGCCCCGAACGTCGGCAGACTCTTGGACTGCGTTGGATCACGCTGTACGCGCGTGCGCGCGGCGAGCGGACGATGAAAGAGCGTCTCGCCAACGAGATCATGGACGCGGCCAACCAGACCGGTTCCGCTTTCAAGAAACGCGAAGATACGCACAAGATGGCAGAAGCCAACAAAGCCTTTGCACATTTCCGGTGGTAATGGGGTTCCCCATTGTCACTGCATTTGGAGGAATCTATGCCAAGACAGGTATCTCTGGATAAAGTCAGAAATATTGGTATTATGGCCCACATCGATGCCGGTAAGACCACGACTACGGAACGTATTCTGTACTACACGGGTATCAACCACAAAATCGGTGAGGTCCATGACGGCGCGGCCACCATGGACTGGATGGTCCAGGAGCAGGAGCGCGGTATCACCATTACTTCTGCCGCTACCACATGTTTCTGGAAAGATCACAGAATCAACATTATCGACACTCCCGGCCACGTGGACTTCACCGCTGAAGTAGAGCGCTCTCTGCGCGTTCTCGACGGCTCGGTCACGGTCCTGTCGGCCAAGGGCGGCGTCGAACCGCAGTCCGAAACCGTATGGCGTCAGGCGGACAAGTACAAAGTCCCGCGCATGATCTTTGTCAACAAGATGGACATCATGGGCGCCGACTTCTACAACGTCATTGAAATGGTCAAGGATCGTCTGAAGGCGAACCCGCTGCCCATTCAGATCCCGATCGGCGCTGAGGCCGAGTTCAAGGGCATCATCGACCTGCTGACCATGCGCGCGGAAGTCTATTATGACGACATGGGCACGGATATCCGGGACGAAGAGATCCCCGCCGACCTCATGGAGACTGCACAGAAATACCATGACGAACTCATCGAGGAAGTCTGTTCCTACGACGACGCTCTCATGGAGAAATATTTCGATGGCGAGGAACTCACCATCGACGAACTGAAGGCCGTCATCCGCAAGGCCACCGTCAACAACGACCTTGTTCCCATGTGCTGCGGTACTTCCTACCGCAACAAGGGCGTACAGCCTCTGCTGGACGCTATCGTGGATTACATGCCGTCTCCGACGGACATCCCGGCTATCATGGGCACGAACCCGGAAACCGGGGAGGAAGAGGACCGTCATCCGTCCGACGACGAGCCGTTCTCGGCTCTGGCATTCAAAATTGCCACGGACCCGTATGTCGGTAAACTCTGCTTCTTCCGCGTGTACTCCGGTACCGTGGACGCCGGCGCCACCGTTCTCAACTCCACCAAGGACAAGAACGAGCGCATGGGCCGTATTCTGCAGATGCACGCCAACCACAGACAGGACCTTGAAACCTGCTACACCGGAGACATTGCCGCCTGCGTCGGTGTCAAGAACACCACCACGGGTGACACGCTCTGCGACCCCAAGCACCCGGTCATTCTGGAGTCTCTGGACTTCCCGGATCCCGTTATCCGCGTAGCCATCGAACCGAAGACCAAAGCCGGCCAGGAGAAGATGGGCATTGCCCTCGCCAAACTGGCGGAAGAGGACCCGACGTTCAAGTGCTACACCGACGAGGAAACCGGCCAGACCATTATTGCCGGTATGGGTGAGCTCCATCTGGAGATCATCGTGGACCGTCTTCTTCGTGAGTTCAAGGTCGAAGCCAACGTCGGCAAACCGCAGGTTGCGTACCGCGAGACCATCTCGAAGGACGCCGACGTCGACTGCAAGTACAAACGGCAGTCCGGTGGTTCGGGTCAGTACGCGGAAGTCAAGATCCGCATCGCCCCCAACCCTGGCAAAGGCTACGAATTCGAAAACGCCGTGGTCGGCGGTTCCATTCCGAAGGAATTCATCGGACCGTCCGAACAGGGTATCAAGAGCGCCATGCATTCCGGCGTCCTGGCCGGCTATCCGGTCGAAGACGTCAAAGTCACGCTCTATGACGGTTCGTACCACGAGGTCGACTCCTCGGAAATGGCGTTCAAGATCGCCGGTTCCATGGCATTCAAAGATGCCATGCGCAAGGCTGCGCCCATCCTGATGGAGCCGATGATGAAGGTGGACGTCACCACGCCGGACGACTACGTCGGCGACGTTATCGGTGACATCAACGCCCGCCGCGGCGAAATCAAGGGAATGGAGCCCATCAACGGCGCCACCCAGATCAGCTCCAACATTCCGCTGGCCAACATGTTCGGTTACTCCACGGATCTTCGTTCCAAGACGCAGGGCCGTGCCACCTATGTCATGCAGCCCAGCCACTATGTGGAAGTGCCGAAATCGATCGCCGAAGGCATCATCAATGACCGCGGTCACAAAGGCTGATAAAATGCTTGTAAAACGCTTGCATTAAGCATTGTCGTTTGTTACAATTTATAAGAAAATTTTAAGATTTTTCGTCATTCTAATTTTCCATTATTTCAAGGGAGGATATTCCAATGGCAAAAGAACATTTTAACCGAAACAAACCGCACGTAAACATCGGTACCATCGGTCACGTTGACCATGGTAAAACCACTCTTACCGCTGCCATGACCAAGGCTCTTGCTATGAAAGGCCTTGCCAAATTCGAGGACTATGCTTCCATCGATAAGGCTCCGGAAGAGCGCGAGCGTGGTATCACCATCAACACCGCTCATGTTGAGTATGAGACCGAAGACCGCGTCACTGCTGACGGCACCGAGATCAAAGGCCGCCACTATGCACACGTTGACTGCCCCGGCCATGCTGACTATATCAAAAACATGATCACTGGCGCAGCCCAGAT
>Ga0181612_139092_pt1 | contig 12276 bp, 10 predicted proteins | sample HoacroProtozoa21_FD_119630 | JGI IMG/M metagenome (GOLD analysis project Ga0181612, IMG submission 119630) | Hoatzin crop microbial communities from Cojedes, Venezuel. Combined Assembly of Gp0051906, Gp0051904, Gp0051908 | reverse complement strand
TTTATATTCCTAGTTATGTTTTCTTTTGAGCTTATTTGCCGCAAAACATCCTTGCCGCCCGTTTTTGTCTGCTCGCAGCTACATTCTTACAGCAATCCTTCATAGAACTTCACTGCACCGCTGATTTCCTCTTCCGTAGGATGCCCCTTGGCAGTACCTCCCACAATCTTAAAGGGGCCAAAGGTATTATATCCCTGGCAGCCGTATTCCCCAACAATATCTGCACTCTTCTCAATTAACGTCTTGCGAACGGAGTTGGTGTAATGATCCATTTTCATAGCATAGGTGTACAGAAGAAATACCTTCTGCCCCGCTTTTAAATTCTCATTCAGATAGTTCATTACGTTCTTGGAAAAATTACCGCCGTAGATACCGGAGGCAACTCCCACCAATTCATACCGGGACAGGTCCTTCTTTTCGCCGTTTAAGATGTTAATTGCCTCCACATCTTCATGAGCCCTGCAAATAGCCTGCACCAATTTTTCTGTATTGCCATGATGCTTGGAATAATACACAATTGCTGTTTTCATAACTCCCCTTCTTTCTATTGGCTCGTCCTTGCTTTCCAACGCATTCTTCGACTATACCTCAAAAATCATATCGCCGTAAGAAGGCATGGGCCAAAGTTCCTTATCCACCAACATTTCCAGCTTGTCCACCGGAACGCGGACCTCATTCATTGCGGTAAAAATCTCATCTCTGGAGAACGTAGCCCAGCTCTTTACATCGCCGGTCATATCCATTCCCTTAGCCTGAGCATCTTCCAGCTTCGCCAAAGCCACCCGGGTCTCGGATAAAAGGTCGCTAACTTCCATCAGCATCTCTTCCTGGGTGCTTACATCACAATCCGCAATAGCACAGCGAACCTGGTTAATAGAATCTGCCAGCACCGTGGTGTAATCAATCACTGCAGGAATAATCTGCTTCCGGGTAATATCGATTAAGGTCTTGGCTTCGATGTTAATCTTCTTGGCGTAGGTCTCGTACTCAATCTCTGCTCTGGAATAAAGCTCTGCCTCGGTAAATACACCGAACTTTTCGTAAAGAGCAATGGTCTTATCCGATACCAGCGCCGGAATGGCATCCACCATGGATAAAATATTGGGAAGGCCGCGCTTTGCTGCTTCCTCCACCCACTCATCAGAGTAGCCGTCTCCGTTAAATACAATGCGGGCATGCTCTCTGGCCAGTTTCTTAATATAATCATGTAAGGCCAGATCAAAATCCTCTGCCTTTTCCAACTCGTCGCAGGCATCGGAGAATGCTTCCGCCACAATGGTATTTAAAACAATATTAGGCTCACCCACGGAATCCTCGGATCCCACCATACGGAACTCAAATTTATTACCCGTAAAAGCAAAGGGTGAAGTACGGTTACGATCCGTAGCGTCCTTTAAGAAATCCGGCAGTGCCTTAACACCGGTATCCAAACGTTCTCCGGAAATACTATGGGTAGCAGAGCCGGTATTAATCAACTGTGTCAAAACGTCCTGGAGCTGCTCGCCCAAATATACGGAAATAATGGCAGGAGGTGCCTCGCTGGCGCCCAAACGGTGATCATTTCCCACATCTGCAGCAGACTCCCGGAGAAGTTCTGCGTGGGTATCCACTGCCTTTAAGATACAACAAAGCACCAGGAGGAACTGCATATTTTCATGGGGAGTCTTACCGGGCTCCAGGAGATTCACTCCGTCGTCCGTTACCAAAGACCAGTTATTATGCTTACCGGAACCGTTTACTCCGGCGAAGGGCTTCTCGTGTAAAAGGCACTGTAAGCCGTGACGGTAAGCAACCTTTTTCAAAGTCTCCATAATGAGCTGGTTCTGATCTACGGCAACATTGGCCTGAGCATATATGGGAGCCAGCTCGTGCTGTGCAGGAGCCACCTCATTGTGCTGGGTCTTGGCACATACACCAAGCTTCCAAAGTTCGACATTTACATCCTTCATAAAGGAAGCAATCCGCTCACGAATCGCGCCGAAATAATGGTCATCCAGATCCTGTCCCTTGGGAGGCATGGCACCTACCAAAGTACGGCCGGTATATACCAGGTCCTTACGCTTTAAGAAATTCTCCCGGTCAATGATAAAGTATTCCTGCTCCACACCAACGGAGGGAACAACGTGACGGGAAGTGGTATTGCCAAAGAGACGAAGCAACCGAAGCGACTGCTTATCAATGGCCTGCATGGAACGAAGCAAAGGAGTCTTCTGATCCAATGCCTCTCCTGTATAAGAGCAAAATGCCGTGGGAATACAAAGGGTGGCACCTGCTGCGTCCTGGCGAACAAAAGCACAGGAGGTCGGATCCCAGGCAGTATATCCTCTGGCCTCAAAGGTGGCGCGAAGTCCACCGGAAGGGAAGGAAGATGCGTCCGGCTCACCCTTAATGAGTTCCTTACCGGAGAAGCTCATCAGCACCTTACCGTCTTCCTTGGGAGCTGTAATAAAGGAATCATGCTTCTCAGCTGTTACACCTGTAAGGGGCTGGAACCAATGAGTGTAATGGGTGGCACCTTTTTCAATGGCCCATTCCTTCATCTCATGAGCTACCACGTCGGCAGTCTCCAGATCCAGGTCTCTTCCGTCCCGGATAGTCTCCTTTAATTTCTGGTAAATCTTCTTGGGGAGACGCTCCTGCATGGTGGCGTCGTCAAATACATTCTCACCAAAAATATCTGCTACGTTAAAATACTCCTGCTTCTTCTCTTCCACGGCTCATCCTTTCTGAAACATGGTAATCACTTTGCCTCTGGGCAAAAAAACATCATTTACAGTTTAGCCTTTTGGGGCGTTTCTGACAAGTTTATGTCCCCCCTTCCCGGACAAAGTAAATACACTAGGAATGAAAATAGGAATACAAGGCTTCCGAAGCCTCCCGGTTCATTTCCGGAATGTTTAGAAAATCCTCTAAAGAAGCCTGCCGCATGGCATCCACATTTTCAAATTCCCGCATGAGTGCCTTCCGTCGGGCAGGACCGATGCCCTTAATATCATCTAAAAAGCTTTTGACCTGGCTCTTACCCCGCAGGGACTTGTGATAGGTAATGGCAAAACGGTGTGCCTCATCCTGCAGCCGGGTAATCATCCGAAAACCTTCACTGCTGCGATCAATAGGAAGCTCCACGTTATTAAAATACAGTCCCCTGGTACGGTGATGATCATCCTTTACCATACCGCAGACCGGAATGGAAAGCCCCAACTCTGAAAGGACTTCCAGAGCAATGTTTACCTGTCCTCTGCCACCGTCCATCATAATCACATCCGGAAGACGGTCGAAGGAATCCGCGGTAACATCCGTAGACTTATGCGAAACATCCGGCATTTCTGCCTCCAAAGAAGCATCCATATCTTCTGCCCGTGCCTCAGCTCTTCTCTTACTGTGAGTAAATCGCCGGGTTAAGACCTCCCGCATGGAAGCATAATCATTGGGGCCTTCCACGGTCTTCAGACGGAATTTCCGGTAATCACTGCGCTTGGGCTTTCCGTTTTCAAAAACCACCATGGACCCCACGGATAGATATCCGCTGGTATTGGAAATATCGTAGGCTTCCATGCGTTTTAGATAAGGGAGTTCCAACAGTTCGGAAATCTCCTTCACGGCACCGATGGTCCGTCCCTCTTCCCTCTTAATCTTCTCCCGGTCCTTGGATAACACCATGGCGGAATTTTTGTTGGCAAGCTCCACCAGGCGTTCCTTCTGACCTCTCTTTGGGATGCGAAGATGTACTGCTGCCCCGGCACGTTGTTTTAACCACATTTCCAAGGTGTCCAGATTGCCGGGCTCCGCCGGAAGAAAAATCTCCTTTGGAAAAAAAGGCGTTCCGGAATAATACTGCTGTAAAAAACGCTCCAGCAGGGATGTCTCCTGATCCTCCACCCGCACATTCATATGGAAATGGTCCCGACCGATCATGCGGCCGTCCCGGATGAAAAATACGGAAAACACTGCATCCTCTTCGTCTGCTGCCATCCCGATAACATCTTTATCTTCTCCGTCGGTGTAAGTGATTTTCTGTTGCTGCATACAGGCCGCCACACTTTGCAAGAGATCCCGGTACCCTGCTGCCCGTTCAAACTCCATATTTTCCGAGGCTTCCTGCATTTTCTCTGTGAGGCTTTGTACCACCGGCCGGTCATTTCCGGAAAGAAATTCCACAGCAGCTTTTATATGCTCTCCATATTCCTCTTCAGAAACCTTCCCGGTACAAACTCCAAGGCACTGTCCCATATGATAGTTCAGACAGGGACGCCCCTTTCCGAAATCCCTGGGGAACAGTTTCCGGCAATTCCGAAGCTGAAACAATTTTTCCACCAGTTCAATGGTATCCCGCACTGCTCCCGCAGAAGTAAAGGGACCAAAGTACAGGTTATTATCTTTTTTCATTTGACGGGAAAAGACCACCCGGGGATATGCTTCTTCCATGGTGACCTTTATATATGGATATGTCTTATCATCCCGGAGCAGGGTATTATACTTAGGGCGGTGCTCCTTAATAAGATTACACTCCAGCACCAGAGCCTCCAGCTCCGAATCCGTAACAATATATTCAAAATGGTGGATATGCTCCACCATTTGTTTTTTCTTGATGCCCTCGTCGTGACTCTCCTGAAAGTACTGGTGTACCCGCTTAGTAAGAGACTTGGCTTTCCCGATATAAATAATATCATCGGAGGCATCCCGCATAATATAAACCCCGGGCTGATCCGGGAGTTTTTTAAGTTCTTCCTGTATATCCACGAGGCCTCCTTTCCTGTGCCTTACCTTTGTCCCTTTCGGTATAACAAAAGCCGGGAGGCTCCGCAAGGGTTAATTTAGGAATTGGTTCAGTTTGTCTGTGTCTGTACCGGATAAAACTTCCCAGTTTTCTTTGATTTTGGAAAGATCCCAGTTCCACCACTGAATCTTAAGCAATTTTTTAATCGTATCCTCATGGAATCGGTATCCCTTGACCTTTGCCGGCACACCGACTGCTATGGCATAAGGCGGAATACTTTTAGTCACCACGGCTCCCGCTCCGATAATTGCACCGTCGCCAATAATCAGACCCTTTTTCCGGAGAATTGTAGCACCTACCCCAATCCATACGTCATTTCCTATGGTAATAGACTCTTCCCTGGGATGTTCCACATAAGTTCCCCCCGTAAGTTGAGTAAACTTATAGGTGGACATCATAGACAATGCGTGATAATTATGCTCATTTCCGCCGATATCAATATTCCGAGAAAAATTACAAAAGGCTCCTACTTCCGCCCACATAATATAGGTATTTGCTCCGGTATAGGTACACTTCCCGATCCGGGAGTCCCGAATCAAGTTACGGCGTTCGATCTCGCAGCATTCCGAAATGGTGCTGTTTTTAATAATCGTATCATCTCCTACCGTTACAAGCCGCCCTATATTAGAACCGGAAATCCTAACATTCTTATAAGCCTTTAAAGTCTCATCCGTAACAGAGTCACAAATGTAGGCTTCGTTATTTTTTTGCTGCATATTCCTCCTCCGTACAAAGTACCGTAGGCAATAAGTCTTTTATAATCATAAGTCCTGTTTCAAAACGGATATTTTCCGGATTAGTTTCTTCGCCCTTCATCCAATCTGCCAGCACCTTCGGAAAATTAAAACCTGCCAAATGCGCCAGGGGATAATGACCGGAAATCCGACAATTCATCTCAATCACAAAGATTCCCCGATCTGTCTTAAAACAGTCCACGGAAAGAATCCCTTTGTGACCGCTTTTTTCGGAAATCAATTTTGCCGTTTCCTCGAAAGGAGCCGGATCAGCTGTTCGTCCCAGATCCGTCTCTCCGCTTCGCATTTCCACCTTTTGCTTTGCAAAAGTTTTCACATAATTACCGGACAAATCATTTAATACATCCAGGCCGTATTCTTCCCCATTCATTATCTCCTGATAAATAATGGGATTATCCTCCGTCAGAGAAGACTCATATTTCAAATAAGAATTAAAAATATCCTTCCGGCATTTTTCTGTAAAGAAATGAAGTTCCTCATCATTTTCCACCTTATAAATACCCATGGAGGCCATGCCCCAACGGGGTTTCATAAGCACGGGATAAGATACCTCACCCTTATTCATGGCTTCTTTTAAGGAATCAATTCCCAGATATGTCTTAGGTGTATTTAAGCCCAATTCTTTAATAAACTGTGCCGTCGCCCACTTATCATTGCAGATTCGCACAAAATCCTCCGGCGCCAGCACCAGAAGAATACCGTTATCCGCAAACTCCTTCTCATGCTTTGCCAGAACATAAAGATCCACATCAAACAAAGACATTACCACATCCACCTGATGGCTTTTACAAAAATCCAGAATAGAAGGGATATACTCATCGCTATAGATGATGGGAGAAATCATATAATCATCCGCCCGCTTTAAGGCAATGGTGTATTTGCTGTTTGCGGCGTAAACCTTATCATAATCGCTGCAGGCCTTAAAATAATCAATGATATATGCCCGTCTTCCGGCAGAAGTAAATAAGATATTCATACGTTCCTCCTTTATATTTCTGTCCTGTTTCAAACACCCTCTATTTCATCAGCTCCGTAATCCGGATTACACTCTCGTCCGACAATCCCTCATAAATCGGAAGCACCAAAATCTCGGAGGATAATTTCCGGGCATTGGGGATCTCCGCGTTGCGATAGCGATTCCGAAAGCATGCCTGATCCGCCGTGGTAGGATAAAAATACTTTCTGGAAAAAATATCCTTGCTCTTTAATTTGTCGTACAGGTCATCCCTGCTTAAGGAATAGTCCTCTTTAACAACAATGGGGAAGTAGGCGTAATTATTGGTTGCCTCCTTTGTTCCCTTTAAAAGTTCAATTCCCTGAACGTCAGCCAACCGTTCTTCATATAAGTCATAAACACGTTTCCGATCCGCGATGGCATCACTAATATGTTTTAAATTACAAAGTCCCATGGCGGCACAAAACTCGTTCATCTTGGCATTGGCGCCCACCTCTACCACCAGCTCCTCGCCGCGGATACCGAAGTTTTTCAGATTATATAACTTCTCATATAACTCCGGATTAGAAAAGGTAACCGCTCCACCCTCGATGGTATTAAACACCTTAGTGGCATGAAAACTGTAAATAGAAGCATGACCCAAATTCCCAACGCCCTGTCCTTTGTAGGTCTCTCCAAACGCATGAGCCGCATCGTAAATCACCTTTAAATTATATTTCCGGGCAATTTCATCAATGGCCTCTGCATTACAAATATGGCCGTACACATGCACCGGTACGATGGCCACCGTATGCTCTGTAATCAGTTCCTCAATCTTTGTCTCATCAATGGTGCCATCCTCCGGATGCACATCACAGAATACCGGCTTTAAACCATTTCGCCAAATCGCATGGGTGGTGGAAATAAAAGTAAAAGGTGTGGTAATCACCTCGGCCCCTTCCGGGAAGCCCATAGCCTGAATAGCCATTTCCAGAGAAAGATGTCCGTTTACCATAAGAGAAAGATAAGGAACCTGAAGATATTCCTTCAGCTCTTCTTCCAACTGCCGGTGATAAGTTCCCATGTTAGTCAGCCAGTGACTTTCCCAAATGGGGCGAATCATTTCCGTGTACTCTTCAAAACTGGGCATTGAAGATCTTGTAACTAAAATTTTCTCTGACATACTTTCTCCCCGCTTTTCTTTTCCGAAAATAGATATTTCTATTTTGCTGTAGGTATAAATTCCTCCAGGTTAATAAGGTCGGCCCTCACACCCTTGGACTGCAAGTCGTCACAAATGGCCCTGTTTGCAGCAATAATGGCACCGGCCTCCTGAAGTACCTGATTTGTACTTACGATTAAAAATCCGTATTCCGTAGTCTCACCAATGTCCCGGTTGTTTTTATCGCAGACACCGTCTAATTCCAGATGCTCTCTCTTAAAAAACTGCTGACAAGCGATTCCACGCATGCCGTTTCCCCATAAAAACACAGGATGATCAACTTTCGAAATCCTGTCATAAAACGCATCCTTATGATCGTCAAGGATATCAATATAAGGACGGCTGGCATTAATTTCCACTGCAATTCGTTCTCTAATCGCAGCGGAATATTCCCCTTTCGTTTCTTTATCCAGACATTCCAGCATACGGATCATCTTATTGCGAAAAACTCGCATCCTCTCCGGGTCTTTAGATATCCTTCTTGTCAATGAGTGCTCTGTCTGAATTCGATATGCAGCCATATTCTTCGAAAGGAATACCACACCTCCTCGCAAAGCTCCTCGAATTTGTCTTGTATAATCTATCTGCAAAATCTCTTGAAACTCATATAAGGAATCCGTATAGATACCCCTTCGCATAAAAAGGGAACACGTTCCTAAAAATCCTCCTCCTCCACGAATCACCTGTTCCGCTGTTAAAATACAGTCCTCTTCTGCCGGTTTTATATCTTTCACAAATTCTTTCGTATCCGCAATTACGGTCACGGTACCACAAGCACACATATCGCACTCCGGATGATTTTCCAAGGCATCGTACTGCATCTGCAATTTATGAGGGTTTGTCCAATAATCATCGCCTTCACAAATAGCGATATACTTCCCCGTTGCAGCCGGCGCAAGATAGGTATATGTAACCTTTACGTTATGCAGCGTATATTGATTTTCCGTTTGATAAATGGCCTTGATACGATCCGGGTATTTTTCCTCATAGAACCGAATAATATCCGCACTCCCATCCTCAGAAGCATCATCATGTACCAAAATTTCCACCGGAAAGGTTGTCTCTTGCATCAAAATCCCCTCCAGGCAGTCGGCAATATAACTCTCCTGGTTATAGCAGGCCACAAATACACTGACACCATTCCTCATACTTTGATTTTCTTCCATTAAATAAACTCCTCCAAAGTATGAATATTCGTATATCCAAGACTGGATAAATTGGACCGGATATTATCCTCTTCCCTGAAAAGAGAAATCAACACCGGCGTATCTTTATCCATTTCTCCCAACTGATTCAATCCATATACGGAAACACCGCTATACACTTCTCCATTTTTTTGCGGTCAATAATATAAGGAACCTCCATCTTATCCTTCAGGTAATTGACTAAAGCCTTCCCTGTGGGGCCCAATGCATAAATTACAACAGAATCGTTTTGTACCTTCTCTGTTACTTTCTTCCAAAACTCCGTATTCAACATCTGCTCGTAGAGGCAACTCTTCTTTCGCTCGAAGGAATAGGGTGCCGGCCCTAAGCCGCTAGGCTGTCCACCCCCTTGATCCACCACTCTTGGATCATTAAAAATGGGATGCTTCATAACCTCGAGAAATTCCTGATGATAAGGGTGATACTCGTTTCGTACATCCATAACCCATTCATTAATGCCCGGCTCCACCCAGGGCTCAAATGCACGAAGTCTGACGTGATCCGCACCAAATTCCTCCAGGCACCTGCGGGTAAACTCCGGAAGATGTCGGAAATTCCGCTCCTGATATACAGTTGCCAGGGTCAGATAATTAATGACACCCTGCTCTCTAAGAGACTTTACAAAACGCAGATTCTCTTCAATAACAGAAATAGGAAGTTTGGTTCCGGATAAGTACTGATAGGCTGTTTCTTCAAAACTCATAATGGTAATGGATACCTTCAGATTGTATTGACCAAGATTTGCAATTTTTGCCCAGTTCTCCGGAGTATACAAAGAGCCGTTGGTTTCCAAATCCACTTCTATTTCTTCTTTGGGGGCTAAAGGTTCCCACTCTCCCAAAAGACGCAATGTACGAGGAGATGCAAAAAGTTCCCCGGTGCCGTGAGCACCAATATGCTTAATATGAGGCAGAATCTTTCGAATCTCCGATTCAATGCGATCATATTTCTCCTGCAGTTGCGGATTATTGGCATTGCATCTCATGTAATTAGGCGTCGTACAGGAAGTACACTGATAATTACACTGTCGCTCGAACCCGATTTGAAGTTCCTCCGGCCACCTTGGAACCTCATCGATTTCTACCATAATTTCGTCCACGGTATTATTGGCCACCCATTGACAGGCATTGGGATCACACTCGGAATAATCCTCCTTTGCATGCATTTCCCGGATATGCTGAGCAATTTCGTTATGATATAACTCATCCAGAGAATTATCACAAAGACTTCCGATTACAAAATGATCCTTCCCCCAGCCGCACAAGCGAACCGTTCCGTTTTCATCAATAATCTGAACTCTGTTTAAAGCCCTCTTACAAAGTCTCATATACCCTCCTCATTTACTCTGTTATTCGCAGGTCACCCGTTTAATTTTTTCCGGGGGGATCCCCATATCCTTTAATGCACCTTCGATACTTGCTGCAACATCACCCAGTACTACTGCAATTAAAACGAAGTCAAAGTCCAATGTATTCATTTCATCCGGACGAATAATTCCCGGAAGTTTGCTATTCTTATCCACCCAGGCAACAAGATGAAGCTCCGGGCAATTTTGCACAAAGCCATGAAGAACTTTTCCAAAGGTGCCGGCACCATAGACCACAACACGACTTCCCTCCGGAATATTTCCATAGGGAGATAAGACTCCGTCGGCATAGTTCAAAACGCCTGCTTCACCTTCATACAATCGATGTGCCAGAGTAATTTGGTCAAACTGACGACGAATCCGGTCGTCCGATTCTACAACGGAAGCCATAGCCGTCTTTAAAAAAGCAATAATATCCAACCAACTATTTTCGGATCCATGACACAGAGACTCCTGTCTGAAGCAGTAATGATAATATGCTTCATGAGAAATATAGATTCCCCGCGTTGCCAGGATTGCCGGATATACCACTGCCTCATCTTCTCCTAAAACCAACGCATCCGGAACGTTCTGCTGCAACGGATTTAAGAACTCTCTTCGAAACAGCTTGCTTGCCATATGAGTTTTCAAATTCTTTCGGAAGAAATTCTCTGTATCAACAAGTTCGGAACAAACCCTCGTCTGAACCTCTTCTCCCTGATATAATCCCTCCGGTATATAATCCTCATCCAGCACCTGACTTGTACCGTAATCCCTAATAATCTGAGATGTTATAATATCCGGCATATGGGAGTCCGCATATTGCATTAACCCGGAATACATTTCCTCCTCAATCCAGTCGTCTCCATCAATATAGGAAATATAGTCTCCCGTCGCCTGTAAAAGTCCCGCTTTCCTGGCAGATACCAATCCTCCGTTTTCTTTATTGATGATGCGAATCAAAGAAGACTTCGTTTCGTATTCCTTAAGAACCGCAAGGCTTCCATCTGTAGATCCGTCATTGACGCAAAGAATCTCCTCCGGCAGACGTTTCTGCGCCAAAATACTATCCAGACATTTCCCAATGTATTCCTCCACGTTATACACCGGAACGATGACGGAAAGAGTTGCTTTCTCCATTTATTCTCCCCTCGTTTCAAATCCTGTAGGTTTTGGGACATAATGAGTAAAAACGAAAAGGAGAGTATTTATGACATATGCATATATTCGGATTTACTCAGATAAGCAAACAGGCAAAGACTTTAACCGCCCGGCTTACCGAAAAATGTTAAAGTGTATACAAAGCGGGGATTTACTTTACGTAAAAAGCATTGATCGACTGGGACGAAATTACAGAGATATTCAGGAACAATGGCGGATTATTACCAAAGAAAAAAACGAAGATATTTGTGTGTTGGATATGCCTCTTTTGGATACACGACGTGGAAAAGATTTAATGGGAACTTTTTTGAGCGATTTGGTTCTTCAGATTTTATCTTTTGTTGCCGAAAAGGAATATGAAAATATACACACCCGGCAAGCAGAGGGAATTGCAGCAGCCAAAGCAAGAGGAGTTTCCTTTGGACGCCCCAGGAATCCTTTGCCGGAAAATTTTGAGACTGTTTGTCAAAAATGGAAGCGGGGAGAGATTTCTTTAAGGGAGGCTTCAAACCTTACCAACATCCCTAAAAGCACTTTTTCCAGAAAGGCAAATGAGATATAATTATCATTAAGTGTGGGGCGCTTATGTCCCAAAACCTACACATTATGAACGGAGGAATTATGAATCAGGAGAAGAAACAGGATGTTTTTATCTACGGTGCCGGCATTACCGGCAAAAACGCCTACGGTTACTTTGGCCCGACACGAACCGCCGGTTTTATTGACGGTTCCCCCAAAAAACAGGGAACAAAACTTTACGGCATCCCCATTTATTCCCTGGAAGATGTCCTCCCCTTACTTAAAGACAAAGTCATTGTTTTAACCATGACCTCCGACAAAGCACCGGAAGTCATCGATCTTCTGGAATCTCATGGCA
>Ga0181612_137016_pt1 | contig 12276 bp, 2 predicted proteins | sample HoacroProtozoa21_FD_119630 | JGI IMG/M metagenome (GOLD analysis project Ga0181612, IMG submission 119630) | Hoatzin crop microbial communities from Cojedes, Venezuel. Combined Assembly of Gp0051906, Gp0051904, Gp0051908 | reverse complement strand
CCTTTACGAACATGTAGGGGTGGTGACATTGCTCCTCACATGCAGGAGTGCTGCTGGAGGAAGCTCTGTAGCTCATCCCACAACACCAGTAATTAAAGATATTCACACACTTCAACAGCACATGTTTTCTAAACGTCACACTGTTATTGAACATTTGAGGGATTTATAAGAAAATAAATAAGAGGACCATTTCCCTCCCCTCTTTCTTTCAATCACTTGAAGGCCTGTCAGCAAGTAAAAATAAGCAGGGCAGAGCACTGCTGCATGACCTGAACTCGCTGTGGGCTGGTGAGGCAGCAGAATAACTGCTTCCTACAGCACACACAGAGCAGAGCTGGGTGCCGAAAATATAGAACCTCACATCAGCTGCTGCTGCCTTTTGAACTAAGAGATAAGAAAGACCCATTCATTCACATGGGTGGGCTCAGAATGAAACATTATCAACTTCTGTTAGCGCTGTTTTCAGAATAGTCACTTGTGATGTGTTGTAAAAAATGACGTTTTCAGAAATGGAATAGAATAAAATAAATAAAATGAAATTAAATGAAATCTCCATTACATTTCTTGCATTTTAAAAAATATTCTGCTTCAAAGTCCTGGCAGCTCAAGCTACTTTTTCTAACATTCGGAATGCCAGGTGCCACACCAAGATATCAGCAAGTTTGTAACACCCTATTGTCTATAATAAAAACATCCCTTTTGTGTCAGTTTAAGAGCTAAAGGTTCTTTTTCTTTTTCCTGATAAAGTCATGCTGACATACTGAATACACACATACTGCAGCCTTTCTCAGCCCAATAATGTAAGTCTGTCTAGCCGAACCTTACCTGATGCTTTTCAGTTACTTTTTACTTGTACACTAAACCACTGCTGTCTTTTCTTCTGTATTCTTACTTCTTTCCTGACCTACTTTTTAAGTATGAGGCTTTGGGAATTCTATTACACGTTTGCCTACCGGATGTCTGGACTTCTGCTAAAGTGATCTGTTCATTCCTAGTCTTGCATATGTGCCTATTTTCAGAGGAATAATAAAGCAGCATGTTAGATTATTCGCTGCCAGCATGAAAAGGCTAACCTTAAATATTTCAGGACAATGCCACAAATGAATGCATTTGTTGAAGGTTTCTTAAAAGAGCTGACATTTCAGAAGATTAATTTGGACTTAGAAGTTGAGCAGATTTGCTAGGAGTACTAGCAAGCATATTGACAAATCATACAATTTTGTCAGCTGTCATCAATTTAGTCCTTTGACCTTTGAAATCCAGTGGGTAATCTAGAAAAATGCACTACATTACTGAATTTATTTGAATCAGAAATACAATACAAATAACCTGTCAATCAATTTGGCTTTCAGTACTAGCTTGAATTTGAATGTCCACAGCCACTTGGTACCAGAACTTTGGGTACCCATATGATAGATGTTAGAAAAAAGATATATCTCTCTTTCCCTCTTAACAGTCTTAGAAGTTGAAGCAGTGGTTTTATAAAAGTACAACTATTCTACTTCTTTCCTCTCATCTTGCCTTAAGTTCTGCCTAGTTCACAGCCCAGCTATTGAAGGAATGAAGCAAAATCTTCTTGTCACTCACTTCAGCCACTTAGAGAAGGACGTCTTCAACAATCCCACTTCTCAGGTGTAACTTGTAGATGAAGTGGTTAACACATGTATCAACTCTTTAAAAAGATATGAACCTATAAATTAACACTAAAAGCATGACTAGCTAATAATTAAAACATAAACCTTATGCTCCATGGACTACTCCCTGCAAAGAACTGCACAGGTGCTTTGCTTGGAACGTGAAATAGACTCATTAAAATTAATGGGACAATTCACTGTATGTCAGAGTTTACAGATTTGAATAAAAATGACTAGAATCACCAAATTTAATCAGGAGTGAAATCAGTAAGCAGAAGAGCTTGACTTAAAACTTTGAGTTTAATTTTGGTTTTAATTTGTAGGTTTTTTTCCTTTAAAGAAAAGTTGAGTCTTTTTGGCTGGTATAATTTTCATTGCTTTTTGCAGCCAAGGAGGATTAGATACAATATACCCACAAACAGTGACCAGTATAATTCTGTCACTTAGTACAAATTTATTAAAATTCTTAATTTTTACTTTTTATTAAGTGTAAAAATAGTGAATACACTATTTCTTACTAAGTGGATAATGGCTAAATCTTATTCTTTCATTTGGGTCTGGGCATATGGAAAGTAAATTGTATCTCAGTTTAAGCAGACAGAAAAAAAATATTAAACTACTTTAGTCAGGGAGTAATCTCACTTAGCTTCATTAATGTAAAAGTTAAGCACCTAGTCTCAGCCAGTAACCAAGGCCCTGTTAATAGGCAGTGGAGATAAGAGGGAACTTCAGTGAGTAATTCCTCTTTCTAATAATGAAATGATTTGCCATCTGTAATGGCTATCTTCTCCCACTAACTAGAAAGGGAAGGCAAACTTTTTGCTCTGAATTCAACAGCTAATGCTAGGTGGAATGATTCTCACTCATATTATTTAATCTAAACACTTAAGTGCACTAGAGGCATAAACAAAATCATAAATCCAACCAAAGCTTACAGTATTAAATAAATCAAATAATTTTAAATGCAAAGGATGTATTATCTACAATTTGCAACTCAAATAGATCCATTTTGGTTAGCCCAGTCTTTAAAATCTTAGAACTAGTAAGCAGTACCCTCTCTCATTGTATTTTAACCAGAGACTGAAAATTAAAAATCAGATCAACTTTCAAGCTTTTCTAATTTCAAATTGTTTCTTAACTTTTATGGAACAAATCACTGAATAGAACTCACTGAATAAACTAGAATAGAATACTTCCCATGAAGATTAGGATATTTCTGTCAGAAGCTGGTTTTGCACTTCAGCAAACTTATGTTTCAGATGATTGGCAAATGATTTCCAGCAGTTCACTCAGATGCCTTTCTAAAAAACTTCTACCTCAAACATAGTATGCTTAAATAAGTCTTTATTGTTGTTGTTTTTCTTTCTTTTTTTTTTGTGTGTGTGCTGTGAACTGGCTCTAGGCAAAACAAATGTTCAGAAAGTACTCATGCATAGGACCATATAACTCACAATTTTATGGTTTGTCATTATAAGAATGTAAGACAGAATAAGCATTTTTGCAGCCTTCACTATACAATGTTTCATCTGGAGAACACATATTTCTTCAAATTTTTCCATGTTTCTCAGAGACAAAAGTATTAGAGACAAACAAAAACAACAACAAAAATTAGTAGATTTCTTGTAGACTATCCAAAGAAACAAAAAACCTAGAGCATATCTTTCACCTCTGTTTCAGAACTTCAAAACAAACAATTAATGCAGTGTTTGTTAGCAATTGCTTTTACATTTCCTATTCCTGACAAAAACACTATAGGAGAAAAAAAGAAAACCAAAGAGATTGAGAATTCTGCCTGCTGGTGCTTCTATTAAGTAGAAAATCACATCTCCCCTGCCCCTGAGGTGTTCTACTAACAATGTGCTGCTATAGACAATAAAGTGCTGTTCGGATGCTTGTTCTTTTCACAGCAAATTTACAGCTAAAAGGAAAACCAGACTTATTAAAAGCACATGCCACCACCATCACCACTCACCCAAGACCTCTCTGAGTTGTGCAAGCACAGATATTTAAAAGCTCAGAGTCTCAGAGGAAACACTTTTTGTAAGCCAAATTATGAAAATGAAGCTTTATGATTGAAGTATGCTAGGTTCTTAGAGGATAGATAAAAGCAAAAAAAAGAGGAATGTATCTTTCTTTATGAAAAAGATGAAAAGAAACATCGTACTTGAGCAGGAGAGGGCTGTGATAACATGTTTAGGATAAAGCAAAATTGATGCACAGCACCTGAAATTGTGAATACTTCAGTTGAGAGGCTACTGCAGGAAGTTATTTATTGTCAGCTCTATCTAGACAACATATTAAGAAGGATTCCTATCATAAAATTAATGTGTCACAACACCAGTTAGACAATAACCTCTTTCTTAGCTTTGAGGTAGTCCATTTTGATCTATTATCCTGTTGTAGACACTGTGATAACACTAGCAAATGAAAATGTAATAGCAAGCATAACAACCTTGGATTATCCTTGGTACTTTTCTCTGAACTTTTTTGAGTTTTACTACACTCTTTTTGGGATGGGGAGACGAGGATAGCACATTGTATTCAATATACAATTACCTTATGTAATGTTACAATCGCACAGTGATGCTGTCATGCTTAGTTTTCTGTTACTTTCCTAATAAGCCCTACATTTGTATTTGGTTTTGGACCGCTCCTGTACATTTATCTGAAGCTTTCATAGAACTATCCACCATAACCCTTAGATCCTGCTTTTCAGCAGTAACAGTCAGCGGGTCAAGGTCTATCATTCTGTTTGTGAAGTTAGCATTGTTTTTTCATGCATAAGCATCACTTTACATTTATTTATACCGAATTTCATCTACATCTCTGGTCTCTGCACGACCAGAGACATCAAGCTTGTAGTTCCCTACATGTACCCAAGAGCCGGTTATAAAACAGCACTACATTTGCTTCTCTCCAGTCCTTAGAGTCCAAGGCAGTTTTAAGCAAGATGTTAAGTACTCTCATTGTACTCATCCATGAGTTCTGTGACAACTCTTTGCAGAACACTTGCTCTTCCTTGAGACTTGCTACTTTTTGTCAGTTTGTCCCATAACGCCTTCTGTAGTCTTTTCATTTTCAACAGATTCTCCACCACGTCCTCCACACAGAAATCCACAAGATTTCATTCTTCTTCAATCACAAGCTTTTCATCATGAATATCTCTACAGCTCCTTTTTTACAGTGAGCATCAACACAAAGATGTCATTTAGGTTTTCTGTTATGGTCTTATCTTCACCTTTTCCTCTATTCTAATTCTACTGGATCTGCAGGCACTTTTGTAGAATTTTTGCTTTTAGTGTGCTCGAAGAAAGCTTTGCTATAATTTAGATTCCTTTTACTAATTCCTCCCTAAAAATTACGGGAAACAATGTGTACTGGAAACTAATGCACCGATGTTTTCAACAAGTCCAATGGAAAAAGCTTGTGAATGATTAACTACAGCACGAATAGGAGTCATTTGACCTGACCAGAAACATGTCAGAGTTAAAATTCTAAACATAAGTTAGTCATCTAGACATCTGATAAAATCAGTGTGCATGGTAAGGGAAAGTCTAGAAAGTTTCTCTCAGCTGTTTTGGAATGAGATACACTGCTTCTGGAGGTACCTCGATCTTTCTATTCAATATGGAATATGGGAAACCATATTTTACAAACAAAGCTGTGTAAAATGACCTACATATATCGCCTCACATCTAGAATATAAGAATTAATAGTAAGCTCAAAGGAACATTTAAAGGCTCCCAGACAACATGAATTCACTAGGCAGTTGAAGGTTACTGCTGGAGACATGGCCAGTAAATTAAAATTTTAGAGCAAGTATGTCTGAACAAAAAGGAAGCTGACATTTGTGAAAGCCTTATGATTAGTGCCCATATTTACCATGAGAAAAACTTTAGCCCTATATTCTTAAATTACGTGAAACGTGATTTCTAAAGTGATGCTCAAATGCTCCTCCATTGCCGTAGCTTATGAATCTCAAGTTTTATTCTAGTAGTACTGTCAGTTTTACATACATATGTGACCACTGTGAAGTCCAGCCATGGAAGATCTTCAGTTACAGCTCTTACCTTTTCAAATGCCTTAATCTTTTTACCGTTGAGGTAACAAAGAGATATATCATTATGTGTGCTCTACAACTGCACTTTAGAGTAGTTGCTGTAGTTACTCGGGGGATTTTAAGTATATTATTTAATTTCAGGGAGAATTCTCCACCTAATACAGCAGTGTACAAAAAACAACACTTGAATTAACAGAACACTATTACATCGATTGCACTTATAGTGGCTTCCACTGTGAAACCGTTTAAGTGTCAAACAGTCCATGAGTAACTTTATAAATGGAAATCGGTATGCATGGATGTTATGGCCACTGTGTCTCTTCTAATTATCTGCACATGACAATTTCAGGAATCTTTCCAAAGGAAGATAAAATAAAACCCTTTGTGCAGAGTGAAAACTGGATGATATCACACACAAAATATCTCATGTGAGAGGCAGTACTAACCCATCAGTTCCTAGAAAATCACTAGACGAAGAGGAACCTCTTTGTTCCCTAATCCTCTTTAAACAACCTCTGCAAGCTCTAAACTACCTTTCTGCATGCTGCAGACTGCTCTGAGAAAATGCAGCTCACGCTCTGTAAATCCGTGAAGAGAAGTTTTGGGGCAGTGACACAGCAAAAGGAAGAGGTGCAACTCCTTCACTGGAGTCTCTCATTTCCGTTCCTACCTTCCCTGATCTATCAACGACATAGAAGCCTCTTAAAAATAACATTTTCCCTTTCACTTCCTTACAGGAACTGCTGCAGCAGACTAGGGAGTCATTTTCCCTAGCAAGCAACTGACTCGACTAAGATACCAGGAACTGCTTTCGTATGCAAAACTAAAGCCCTCTCTGCTGCTGTTACAGAGCCATCCATGTCTATTCCCTTCCTTTTTTTTTCTCTAAAGAATTTATTCTTTGGAGGCAGTAAAGAGCAGACTGTTCGCCCTTTACAGGGATTGTCATCTTTGACAGTTCAATCAAATTAGAGGATGTGAACAATCAGTGCCAGGTACGTGCAAAGATTTGGATGTGGTTTCAGGTGCTGAACATGACACCTCCACTAGGAAAGCACCACCACGTACCAGGTCTGCCTGTCTGTCACTGGCTGGTGACTCACCCCATGCTAATGCAAGTGTCTGAAGCAAGGGAGGGCTCCCTCTTCCCTTTAGCTTAAGACAGAGCCTCCCTCATTAATATAAACTTAAGCTGTGGTCAAATTAACACAGTAACCACTTTGTTTTTTAATGTGATTATTTCAAGAAACAGCTGCCACCAACACAAGCAACACAGATTAAAAAAAAATTTAATCCAAAAGGTGAAAGGATGTTTGAAATGTTGAAAGTTAATAAGAAAGTTCTAGATGCTACTTAAAAAAATAAATAGCAGAAGGAGAAATGGATCCATTTTATATAAGAATTCTAAACACGAAAATATTTGGGCATAGAAAGAGTAAAACAAAACCAAACAACATAGAGAGAAATAATGCATCTTTCAGGTTTTCTAATCAGTTTTAATTATCAACAATAATTAGTCCTTATTCAGAGGCAGAAAACTAAAACTGTCCTTGATGATGGGAACTGGAAATGCTGTTTTCTGGCATCTGCAGTAAACTCAATCTTGAATCAATCATGCTAACTCCAGGGCTGACATGAGAGCCTGCTTGGTCTTGAGTTCTCCAGTCTAAGACTTCACCACAACCCTGAGCAAAGGATCCAGGGAAAGTGCCCAAGAGACATTTGTTCTCTTTGTAGGAAAAAAACAGCTTTTAAAATGTACAACTTGGAGTTCCCTTGGCAACAGCTCTGAGACCTTCACACCGTTCGCTGGCACCCCTCCACTGCATGCTGCTTTTAGCAGCAGCAAGGCAGGTAAGTAATCTTATTCTATTTTGTGTATTTTCTTTACAGTGGAATTGTATTTTCCACTGGCAGTAAGAGAACTAAATACGAATATACATTTTATTGAAATGATTATATTTTAAAAAATAAAAGTAAGGGGAAATAGTTTCTAAGCCATAAATATCGCAGATTTCTGGGCATCAAAGTGAGAGAAACATGTTGAATAATTTAATTACCTACGATTGCCTAAGATGATGAATATTGCCAAGGCTCTTCCTAGATTACTATTTGCAGTCACCCTGACTCAGCATTACAGACATCTAAAGGTCTGACCTTCATGGCATATGTAGGACCCAAGCATCAAAAACTAGGATACCCATTTGCCTGTCTTGGAGCCACACACTTAATCTTCAGTTTGAAACACAAGTGCAACAAGACCACTGTGCTTGAAATTGAAAAAGAATAATTAAAAAAAAATGCGTAAAACAAGAGCAATTTTCTGAGCTGTTACTCTTACGTGCTGCCAAGTTTAACAGCTGAATGGATTGTCTGACACATACATCTCAGCACGGATACAGTATTTTTACAATACAAAAGTGACGTTTACATAAATGTACCACCCTCATTCGTTTTCTCCCAGGCTCTCCTTTTTCCAATTTGGGGACTGCAATCCAAACTGTAAAAAAAAAAAATCTCCTTTCAGGAATAGTAGTTTGAGATTTTCAAGTAATAGCACGGCCTAGGGTATTGTTAAAAATGTGAAAAATATGATTAACTTTATTAAGAAGGCTCTAAATCGAGACATGTTTTTAAGGTTCAAATTTTATTAATATTGAATTTAAAATCTAGAATCACTGTTCTGATGCCTGGGAGTAAGTTCAGATTTTACTTACACATCAGTTTAAAAGTACTTCAGTCAAGAGTCTATGCTATCTTCTTCATTTCTATGTCTATCCTCAAAAACCCCAGAAATTCTGTTTCTGACACCGATTTGAATACTTGCACAGTACTATATAAATTATATTAAGAATGAAAACCAATTTGGTGTCCAAAAATGCTTGTGAGCCAGGTGTATTAAGTTAATGATAAAGATTGTTCTGCAAAACAATTGAATAACAATAACAATAATAGTAATAATAGATAGGAAAACATTAGCATCTGAATTACTTTTCCTCTGTGTGTGTTAATGGTGTATGTGAGCTGACCTGGGTAAAATGTCCACCCAGAAAATAAATTCTAAGCATGAAGTTTTTTATCTTCAGTTGTGGAAAATGATAGCTTTAATCTAGCCCATCTGGTTGTCAAAGACAAGGTAGCTACAAGGGCGTGCTTGGGATCAATTTGCTCTTGGATCAGAAAGCATTTGCTACACTTGCACTTCTGCGGGCATGGGAGCTAGTGAGATTACATTAATGTTGTGCATGTCCATCTGTAGGGCAGTCATCTTCACCTTCTGCACAGACGTGCCCAAAGTCTAATGCAGGGGGTTTAGGTCATAGGTAATGCTAGGTGATTCGTTTCAGCCACAAGTAAAAAACATTGCAGAAGGATTCAAATACAAAAGATATGTAGAAGATACTTAACCAAGTATGTTAGAAAATGTTGTGGAACTTGCTATTTGCAAAGCAATGCAAAACACTCAGAAGACATATTTATAGATGTTTGAGGTTGTTAATCATCATACACTTCACTTCTTCAGGGAACAGAGTACATATTAACAAAATTCTTTTATTATTAGATCAGAAGACAGATTTTGAACAGAACATCATGAGGGACTCTGTTGACAATGTGATAAGAACAATGGCCAGCAGGTCAGGCACTTAAACTCTTCTGCCACGATGCAAAGCATTGTCTATCAAAATATTTAACAAGGTTGCAGTTTTATGAACAGTTTCTTGCTTAAAATGCAAAGGAAGTGGTAGCAAAACTATAGCATATTGCAAATAACAAACACGTCACATAAAAGACTTCAAAATACAGCTACCTCGTGTTCTCCAACACTGCACACAAACCCACAAATTATATAAAAATCACATGTATTTTAAAAGTAAAAGAATAAAAAGGAGAACCAATCAACAGATTATTTTTCTGCTAACAGAATACAAAACTCACATTCAGAATTCACCATCTGAAGCATTAAGCTTTCAACAGAAAAGTAAATAACTTTCATGTGACAACTCCACCTCAGGATGAGACTGCAGACATCCAAGGGTGGCAATGAGACAAGAAATTATTTTTTTCCCTAAGACTGGAAAGTGTCAGGAAAGTTGTTCCAAGCAGACTGTTTAATTCTGCAACTGGTATTGCCCCTTTTACAACAGGCTCTTCATCAAGCTGAGAAATCACAACAGCTTGAATCAGGAGTTCATATTCCTTTTAACAAGCATCTACAAGCAAGACAATATGATTTTAACCATCTTATGCCAGGAAACAGAATTGACATGGGGTTAACTAGCATTCAGAAACAGTGTCCACCACTACATACCTCTCTGCCTCCAGCACTGATCTTGGGGAAAAAGAAAGTGACAGCTTTGGTTTCACAACCAACTGTTGTAGAAAAGCCAAAACATAAGACCTCTACCTGAGTAAAGATGCTTTAAATCAGGTAAAATTGTGGAAATCTTGTATTTTATTCTGTGTTGTGAAGGAAACACATATAGATTTCTTTATAAACCTAACATTCACATACAACAACTCTATAAACATTTGAGCACTCTTTAAAAAGTACAGAAAAATATTTTTGTACTTTCACTAATTTTCTCTTCCAAACCCTTCTCCTGTACTTTGCTTTTCTTCCCTAGATAAATTTTGCTAAGTGTCTTCGCTGTCTTAATAAATTTTTAAAATGCTGCCTTGATCTTCCCCATTATTCACCTGTTACGACACAGAGCATATCTGATGTTGAAGAAGGACTATACTAACTTATTTTTAGTGGCTTGCATTATTCCTTGCTACAGAGGATTAAGTGTAGTAGAGTACTTTCTAAATCATGTATCTTGCCTTGGAAGTAAAGAGCGTCCAGAGCTAAAGAAATGTAAGTCAATACATCAGTAAATCAATAAAGTGCAATTTCAGTGTCCAAAAATGCTTTTCTAGGTAGCAATTTGTCAGTAGGAATATCTACTCTTTAACTCTTCAGTCTCGTTCCACTGAAATTAACAACAAAACTCTTGGACAATTCTGGAGTGTCAAACTGACCTCAAAATCTGCTTCATAAAACACACGAATATGCTAATATTTTAATTCCTTGATCCAGAAACTATTGCTTTACTGATAGGAGAAATGTTCTTCCTTAAAATTAAGAGAAAAACCCAATGACAGATTAAACCACATTTCCTCCACATTGCCTTTAGTAAGGTTGCTTGGGAATAATCACAATCATATTTCATGTCATCACAAGAAATTAATGTATCAATTCACCTTGTCCTTGGACACAGGCTTTTGGGGGAGGAATCCCAATATCAGGTGGGAAAGTACACAAGCATGAAACAATAGACCAGCCATCTCCACGTGTGGAACCATTTCCTTGTGAGGAAAAAGAATTTTTTGAAGTATGAAGCAGTGAAAAAATAGTAAAAAAAAAAAAAAAATTAAAAGCTTTTTGATGAGCCTCATGTTAAGTCACACCTTAGTATTGTAGGCCAGTGAAATGGAGCTGCAGGCAGTCTGGAGGCTCAGAGCTACATTTAGCTGTAAGGTTGCGGGTTCTTTACTGTTGATCAGGACTGAACAGGAGATGAACATGAAAGCACCAACCAAGGATGTGAAAGACCTATGCTGATCTCCCCATAGCAGGTTATCTGGTATAAACCCTCTTGTTTCTGTTCTTCCCAACTTGGGAAAACAAAGGTGTAACACCAGGGCTCCTGACAATTAAAAAAACCCAACCTCTTGGAGGCATCCGTTATCATTCTACTTTAAAATAAAACAAAATAAAATAAACCAAAACAAATCAATTTTTGAAATAGCCACCTTCTCTGATGGAGTCGGTCTAGCTTGCAAACTCTTCAAGGTAAATACTACATTGGCTGAAGTAGCAAGATCGTCAGTTCATTTTAAGCCACTATAAATTATAATTTATATGTTAAAATAACAGAAATGCATATGATCTCCTGTGATTGTAAGAGTTAGGAGAATAAGAATGAAAATTTTAATGTTTTATAACTGTTCTCTTTCAAATATTTATCTGCCCTTCTATAACATATCCCATTTTTTGTTCTCATTTCTTTCTTTTCCCATTTCTTTTTTCTCTCTGGTATCATTCCTTATCTGTTCTCACAGTTGCTTTTAACAATGGAACCTAGAGAAAACTCCTGCTGAATGATAACTCCTCTGTTTGCAGATTAAATAGTCCATGTGGACATTTAGCACATGCAGGGGAGCCAATTCTGCTTGGTGCTAAGCATCATCAGTCACGCTCTGAGCATCAACAATCACAGCTAGCTTCAGGTGACTTGAAAGTGACAGTGTTTTGCTGAATTCAACCCTCTCAAAGAAGAAAGAAAAAAAAGAAAAAAAAAAGCCAAGGCTTAAACATGAGGGAAGGGAAATGTTGCAATCTAGATGTAATGCAATGTAATTGTGATAGGAATTTTTGTACATTCTAAAGCCAGAATTATCAATGCCATTTAAATCAAGCATCAGATATTAAATACTGTATGTACTCGCTCTTGTACAGCTGACCTATTCTGCCAGCCTTTAGAACAGCACAAAAATCTGAATCACAGAATCACAGAATCACAGAACAGTAGGGGTTGG
>Ga0181612_118548_pt1 | contig 12276 bp, 4 predicted proteins | sample HoacroProtozoa21_FD_119630 | JGI IMG/M metagenome (GOLD analysis project Ga0181612, IMG submission 119630) | Hoatzin crop microbial communities from Cojedes, Venezuel. Combined Assembly of Gp0051906, Gp0051904, Gp0051908 | reverse complement strand
TTTAAAGAAAGATTTGCCTTCATTTTGAGATTCCAGAATGAACCAGCAGGCTTGTTGTTAGGAAAGAGTTCTTGCTATCTTTTGGACTGGAACAAACCTTTTGTGGAAATCAGTAATGTCGTGCAGCCCTGTTACAGTCAAATCCCTTTTCTGATCTTAAAAGCATTTCTGCCAAAATAGAAGCTAGTTTGTTCCATCTTTTGACAGTCTACCTGCAAGAATCTTTCTTTGGAATATATGAAACATATTTTACATTAGAAATAGTCTTACATCATACTAAGCCCCCTTTAAGCAAGAACTATAGGGCTAAGAAAAAGCCACTTTTTTCAGTCAAGCATTACAGGAACATAATAACTGATTATTCAAAGCCTTTCTCATTGCTTCTTGAATGATAAGCTATTTTTATAATAAAATGGGGTCATCACTTTCTCAGAAACATTGCAAAATTTTATATGTATTGTCTACTTTCTTCAGCAAAAGCTAGACCACTCAAGAACTTTCTTAATTGTTTTAGACAATTATGGTACACTGGTCTCAGGGCATTATAGCCTTGCCTTGGCACCAGTGATATTGCCCTTTTGGTACCAAGCCTCATCTGGCTGCCTGTTCCTATTTTGGACAAGTTTCACCTTGAGAAGAAACTCTCTGAGCGTGGAACGATCGAGAACATACACAGAGACTGTCAGTGTGCAGCCTTCAGGAGGCAACCACATGTTGCAAACTAACAATAGCAGTGGGAGTTGAAATATGAGGGTGAGCTGTACTGATTTTGAAGTAACCATACATAATTGATTGCAAGAGTGGATGAAAGATCACTTTACAATAGGAAACAGGAGGCTGATCAAAGTAGGAAGGGAAAAAAAAAAGAAGTCTTTGAAAAGAGATGAGTTTAAAAATACATTCTCCCTGGAGAAGTAGAATACCCTCAAAGCCACCACTTAAAATTATTAATATTATTTTAGAAGCCCCTTACTGAGGGCATGCACAGGTCCCAGGTAGGATCAGTACTTGTGTGTGTCACATGCAACATGCAGCACAAAATGCTAGAGGGATGCAATTTTTGCCTGAGTTCAATATTTTCAAATTAAACAAAATAACATTAAAAAAATGTACTTTATCCTCTAGCTTTTTTTTCTTACATGCGGTTTGTAAAACCATTCTCCAAACTGCTAGAACGAACATTTTAGGAGACTTTAGCTTAGGAACAAGAATTTTCAAAGAAGTAGCTTTTGCCCTAGAAAAGTAAAGTGCTGAATGAAATGGGTTGAATGACTAAGCAAAGTGATAGAAGATTTCTGGCTCTGCATCATCTGCTAGCTAGTTCAGCTCTTAAATTCAAAGTACTGCATAATCACCATGTGACGACCTGTCACTCAACCCAGTGACAAAGAGTCCTCATTGTAATTGAAGCAAACTGTTCTTCTCCTTAGGAGCTTTGCAGAGGCTCCAGAGCACGAACAGTGAGGAGAATGAACTGTCTCTGTGTTCAGTGGGGATGTATTTCCAGCTCACGCCTGAGGTACAGACATGGGAGAAATTTTGTTCGGTGCATCGAACTTGCATTGTATTGAACACATGCTGTAGATAAAGTGAAAAGTTAGGTATGCAGGCTGGTTTCTTTGACATTAGTGTCCCTCCTGCATAGGGACATTTCTTGTAAACATATTTTTTTTTTGTAATATGAAAATTAGCTTAATGAAGGGAACATTAAACTTTTTTTGAGATCTGTTTGCTTTTTCCATGCTTCGTTCCACATAGGAGGAAGTTCTATATACACCCAGCAGAAGGTGTACTGAAAGAGACTGCTCCCCTAATAACGTTAGACAAGTAAGATAACAGCACTACTGTCAATGTGAATTCAAATCTTTATGTGAGTTTACACCAGCCATTCCCACACCACGCATGCATTTGCTGCCAAGAAATATTTGCATGACAAAGCTTTCTGGCAGAATTATTTGCAGGAGCTTATTCTTTTAGTCTGAGAGAGATGTATGCCACATGTCCTGCCAGTCAGCAAAGAAAAGAGAATGTGATTTAACCAACAAATCACATCTAACTAATACAGATCTTCTAAAGACCATTCACAACCAAATGTGAATGCTGACAAGCATGTGCACATCTTGTGATGAGAAAAGGATATCTTTTGCACAGTAAATTATCATTTTTGAAGGACTCAGATCCAGTTTCCTTGATGATTCAAAGTTCATTAAGTTGTGACTAAGCTCATTAAACACACATTTTCTTTTTTGCTTCAATTTTGATTGCCACAATTTCAAGAACCATGCATTTTTCCCTGCCTCTTAGGCCAGTTTTCTGTTGGCTAACACCACTAGCTCTTCTTTCTTATTTTCACACCAAATAACTACAGGCATCAATAAAAATGTTAGTTTGATGAGAAATAAAAAAGAGAATCCAAAAGTTAAAAAAGCATGCCTAAGGCAAACACATCTTCCTCTAACATTTATAACATATCTATCAGGTACTATTTGTCATAAAAGGCAAGAGATTGCCAAAAAAAGATTCTCACTGAATTCCAAAGACTCCACTAGACTTCCATCAGAATGCCAGAAACCAATCCTTTCAGGAGATGTTTCCTTGCCATTGAACATAAAGTTCTTCCAAATATCATGTATATGACTATATCATTTCAGGTGGCAAGGAATCTCCATTCCAAAATGTACCATTCTTTGGCTTTGAAGGAGAACAGTAAACTATTGAAAGAAGAAGTTTCTGGAATATTTTTACGTCTTTACTGGATTGAAGACTCTTTATGTAACTTCTTTACTAAATTCTGAAAATAAATTATTTCAAAGACAATCCTTCCTGTTTGATGTGTAGATTGCCTGTAGATCTAATTTGTACAAGTGCTATAAATTAATATTTACATTATTGTATATATGCTTTTATATAAACCTCAAAACACATTAAGGATTAACCAGACACACCTTTACAGGAAGCACAGAGAAAGAAAATCTTGTCGGGGAACCTTTGAATCCCTGTTATTACATAATGGGTAACAATTGTTAGCAAGCGTTGCAAGTAGGGAAGACCTAAGAAGATTCCAGAGTTTCATACATTGAAAGAATTCACTTTACTGCTGCTTAGACTTACTAAATGAGGCAATTTTTCCACAGACAGCAAATTTAAGGACTCCTAGAGAAACTAGATTTGACAAGTTCTGCAGAGTCTGAGAATAAAGGAATTTGTCACCAGTAGGAAGAAGTAAGGTAACATTGCCCTGATTTGGAATAAACAGTATCAAAGGAAAGAGCAGGCAGAAACCCAGAAACTAAAGTCTTGCTTACTCTGTAGCAAAGGTGCAAAGCCATCAGAAGTGAGGCAAGCATTTTTTTTTGTTTCCAAATTTGCCTAATCCTGACATTGAGAGAATGGACTGGAAAGACAGTTTAACCTCCTGTAGGCTTGTTCAGTACTTGGCTCTGCTGCTCTTACAGACAACCTAAACGCTCATTACCATTGCTTCCAAAATAAGCCTGCTGTGTGCAACACAGACACATGGAACATAAGCTGTCTTCAGGAGCGTTGTAACAATTTATACCAGTCAAATGTTTGCCTGAAGTGCTTTGAACCCTGTGGTTCAGGAGCCCAGGACACTGTTACCCACAATATACAACTTCTCGTGTAACTGGGACACGGTAACTGAAGGTTTATGCTGTCCTTCCATGGTTCTGAAAGGAATGTATGTTTACCTCAATGTCATTGCATCTAGATTTACCATCTGCTTGCTTTACTTGTCTTTGGTTTTCTGCTTTCTAAGAGGAATGTTCCTCATACAGGTGCACCTGCAGAGGTATCCGGAGTCTTCACCATTAATAGTAATTTTCTTCCACTGATTTCTCTATTTTCCTCTGTGTTTTGTTTCAGATACTTGATACCTTCTGATCTGCTTAAAATCAGAGCTCAGAAGTTGTAGTTCTGCTTGTGGCTGAGCAGTACTTCTTTGTAAGCTTGCACAAGACAATATTTTTAAAATTCAGTCAAAGGAAACAGCTGTCAGTTAAAAAAAATTTATGATAAATACTAAAAGGTGTCATTCTGGAAAGAAGAAAAGTGGCCAAGGGAAACAAAGTGGTACGCACAAAACAGAAGTGGTGTGCTGTTAGAGGGAAAAAATACTCTCATGTGTAACTCTGTCATTTTATCAAGAATCTTTTCCTTTCCATAGTTCTGGTCTCTCTGATAAGAACTAGAAATGCCACTTTAAGTCCTCAGAATACCTTTCTGTACAACCTATTATGCTAGACTTCATGTTGGGAGTATTTGTTATCTGGATAAAGGAAATTTCAGACTGAATATAGTGTATACTACTCCAACAGTGAGACCTACTTGACTGGGACAACAGCACTGCAATAGAAGGAAGAACCCAAATTGTATGAGCTATTTAAAATTAGACTGAACTAAAACCTGAGGAATTTACTGTATGCAATACCAGGAGGATAGCTGGGAAAATGGTGGTGTGAGATCTGTTACCTGAGTAATTAACACACGTCAAACATTTTCTCTCTAAAATACCAAACTGTTTATAACGTACAGCCTTAGATAAGATATTGCCATTTGTCAACTAGTGTATTAGGCTAATTATTTATGAAGCTGCAGCTGTTAATTTGTGGCTAAGAAGCTGCAGCTGTTAATTTGTGGCTAAGAATGAATAACATATGGTTTTAGGTTTAAACTAAAATTTTCTCTTAGGAGTGCTATTTATTACTATTTCTGCCTGCCCATAATCTTTCTTAGACTTCACTTACACACAGCTCAAATGGTTGTAATTTAACCTGCACACAGAGACACATTTAGTGTTCTTATTTAGAATTAAAATGTCAGACCCAAATCATAAAAATATTATTTCATTCCAGATGAAAAAATGACACTAAGTTGTTTAAGAAAGGACTCCTGTCATACAACATGTTTATAAAAATCTGAAGACTTTAAGGCTCTGGGTACTGATAATTCCTCTTAACTTCAGTGAAGCTCATAATACTAAATGCCTCCTTGAACCAAGCTGCCAAGCATGTTCTCTGTAGGTCATAGATGCTGTTATTGTCTAAAGAGCAGAATATGGTAGACAAACTAATCATGTATGACTGTACTGAGAGCTAAATTCCTCAGAGAGTCATCATACAAATGATGCTCACTAATGAGCTCCATTTTATGAAACCTCTGGGGTCTACCTAGAAAGAGATTTTTTTCTCAATCTGAAGCCAGCATATATTGCTTACACATTATTTAGTATTAAAGCACAGGACATATGTATCAACACACACGTGTAGAATATGTAGCAGCTCAAAATCAAAATAGTTATTGTGCATGTTCAAGACACTTTTTTCAGAAACTGTGATGTAGGTGTTTTTTTGTCAATCTTTTAACATGCTGCAGTCATGACCACATCTTTAGCATCTGCGGTAGTAATTTCTGTATTTCAAAGAAAAAACATAGAAGCTGAAAAAATAGAAGGACAAACAAGTGAACAGAGGAACTGAAATAAACAAAGCATATGGTTATGAGTCACTGTAAATTCTTAATTAATCTATTTTACAAAGATTATGATGACTAAATAGTATGGATATGTGAAACTCATTTGAGTAGACCTGCATAGCAACCCACAATAAATAATCTAAATTTTCAAATTCTAGAAAAATTAAGACATTTACTAGATCTGCAAGGTAATGGAAGCACGCTAGGGTTTTGCAGACAGAACTGTCTGTCTCACACAAATAGACTCTGCCCTGCAGGACCCAAGTACCTGCATACAGGGAGCATTATGCCCTTTCCTGGGCAGCAACACTGGAAGATTACTGAGACCCTTTGATATAGAAGCTACAAAACTGACTTCACGCGCAGCCTTAATTTGATCTACTCAGGGAAGAAATTTGGAATTTGATTTTCGCTGTGAAGAATGACTGAGCATGGACAGCACAAATGTACTCTCCTGTTATAAGAAAAGATACTTCTAAAATAGCTCTGGCAATTAACATAACAAGGAATGAACTCATGATATCAATTAGAATTTGATGGTTCCTAGGAGATTTGGCTTTCTTTTAAAAGGTTTCATTTTGTTAACCAGTTAACGTATATTGTAAAATCTTCTACAGATCTAGAGATTTGCTTTACATTCCAGCAGCAAGACTTTGATCTATGCCCTGGATTGTGCCTTTGTTCAAAATTAACATATGTGTCAATTACTGATTTCCTCGGCCGATGCCTGTAGCCTCTAGAGCATTGCTATTAGTTCAGGGCTTATGAAAATTAGATGTATGTAAGGGAAGCAGTATTAAAAAACAATAGCCCCAAGTGCTCTCTGCATTAACATTTTGGATACCACTACATGTTGTATGTTGTTTTTATGATTAACTTATTTTTTTATTTCCTGCTTTCAGCTGTCCCAACTGTTGTTACCCCCTACAATCTACAACTGACAAAAACATACCAAATGTAGACAAAACATCAATTGACAGCTGTGACAGTTAATAGATTGATCTCCATATAAGCATATGATGCTATCAATACCAGCTTCACAACATCATGGCACATCACACAAGAAATAGAACTGAAAAGAGTGTGAAGCCTAATCTGTTACCTGGCTGATGGGTTTTTACTTTTCCACCAGTAACTGCTGAAATACTAGATCCAGAAGACGAGGCTTCCATTTTTATTGACCTTCTGACTTGTGGGAGTGAAGGATGCCCAACCACAGGCGGACGCTGTGACACTGGGTAGCTTGCTGCAGTTCTCCTCTGACAGATTTGCGCACGTTTTTCAGCCCCATGAATAGATAAACTTATACCTGACAGGAATAAGAATTAGTACTGTTAGATACAAGACACCAGCACTGAATAACTAAAATATAAAAATTTCCATGATTTAGAATGTAACAGCCTTCTTGAAGAAAAAAAAAAGCCTATAAAAACATGAATTTTCTATGAAAATAAAAAACATTAACATCTTTGTTTCTGTGCTGCAGACATCAGAGTCAGCCACACTAATAGATATTTAAATTAATACACAGTCATGGTTTACTGCATTATTGGCCTGCAGGAGTAATTATCTTCCATTCCTCAAAAAAACCCACACAGCTCACACAGGACAATATTAATGAGGTAACTGCCACAGAGTTTAAGTGACAGTTTTCTGACTGATGCACTAGAACTTGGCAATAATGTTTTCTTTTCTTCTGAGGATTCACAATTGTTATGACATCTCATCATATGAAAAAGATGCTACACTTCAGGTGGCAACTAGCTTTTAAGGAAAAAATAAAGGTCTATTTTGAGGAAAACAGTAAGGCTACAAGCAACAATAACATGACCTTAAGCTCGAAAAGCAATTCCACTTTCACCAGTCCTGTGAAACATTACCTACAACACTGGAAATTATCTTTCACACCAAACATTCTCAAATTTGTCACACAACCAATTTTTAAATAGAAATTGTGATGAAAAATAGGCTTTACTTTTCCAAAGAGAAAAACAAAGTTGAAATGTCCTATATATTGTACAGTCTTAGAAAGAAATACTGTCTTACAGTAAAAAATGCTGATTCTGACTTCCTTATGTTCTCATTGAGGCAATTGCTCCAACTTCATTTCAATTACTCTCAGCATATAGTGCTGAAAACCTTTTGACAATGTCTTTTGGGCAACAAAGCTGAATGATAATTCTACGCTACTGTTTTACTTTAAATTTAATTGTGACTCTTACTGCTTTTATCCACAACCATGCTTTGTTTTAAAAAACAAATGAAAAACCCTAACCAGATATAAACGTGCAAACAGAAGCAGATGGAAAAGCAGACCCTTAAAACTGGAAATGTGGATATTATAAGCACACTGTAAGCTGCAGTCACTCAAAATGATTAGACATCATTGATTAGATTGCTCATCTTTGTTAAAGGGTTCCCTCACTGAAATGCCCAAGAATGTCTTAATGACTCTGATCCTTCAGTTCCACTGAAAGTCAAAGTTACGTGAACCTCCAGGTCACAGAAGAGGTTTTGAATGCCTGAAATCTTAATACACTTTGATCCATAATATACTACCAAGGTGAAGAAAGCTGCCACTTCCGTAGGCAAACTGTAAAAACAGAGGGGTTGCACAAGTGGGGAAACGCTGTGCAAATTCTTCTCATTTAAGATGGCTTTGCACATTCAGAATCAAAGCTGCCCGCTCACTACTGGACTTTGCTGCACTTCCCCAGAGCTGGTTTCCTGCAGGAAGGGTGAAGGGACAAGGACCCTCCTGCAGCAACTGCTCACGTACCTCCCGGTTACAGGGCTAATGTAACTGCTGTCGGTTTCAAAAGAGTGTTGGAATCATATCTTCTTTAGCATAGACAGCAAATCCCAGTCACTTTCTTCAGTTGATTCATCTGGGAAAGGCAATGTAATAATCCTCATAAGCAGAATGACACTGGGCACAGCTGGAAAACACATTTCTGTGACCGTGTTAGCCAACTAGCTTAGCCATAAGGGCTTCAATCGGTGAGAAGGTAAGCGCCAGCAGTAAAATGAGCTCTTTACTACCTGTGTAGTCACTAGAAGCTTGTGATGCTTGAAATACTGTGCAATTATGCCTAAGGTATTAAAAAATTAACCATATTTGTTTCCTTTTAGTATCACCACTGGTTGTCGTATCATTTAAAACAACCATCCCTCTGAAGCTTACAACAGAGTCAGTAAGTTATTCCACCAACACTAAACATGAACCCGGCATAGGCACATACTTACTAGCTGGAACTCAGTAAGACTGTGCATTCATTTGGTCATTAAATGAATGATCTATTTTAGGAACTGATTCCAAACATAAACTGACTACTACATTTCTCTGAGGTTCAAGTAAATTGCTTCTTTGCGTTATGAAAATGGTCTATAAACTGTCGTGCAGCTGTTACTCAGCTTCCTAAACTATTTGTGCAGCACTTTTTTTACACACCAAAATAAAGGACACTGCAGCCAGATCATTACTCCCAAGGACTGCAAAATTTGCTCATTGATCACATCCAAAATTACGTTCAATCAACAATTTGACTCTGGTTATATGTTACCTTTTGTTTCTTCCACTAAAGAATGGTGCTATAAAATGATAACACCAAACTAAATGAGGAATAATGTGCCAGCGTTATTGAAAATTTTACAGATTATTCTTTGGACATATTTAAAATTTAAGTGCTTAAAAACTCATAGTTTACCCCAATGGTGTGACAACAATATATTCAATATATTTGGGAGCTCTTCACCCTACTCTCCTCGCCACAGTAGTTATTTTCTCCACATAAAACATTCTGTTGACTAGAAGACTGAATTTCTATTATTTTCATGAGGACCAGGTAAAGAATAAAGATGCAAGTGTTCTTGCTTAATTACCATTTCAGATTTTTCCAGAGAGAGAAGGGTTCTTGCTTTTCTATGTACATTTCTTTTGTTAAAATAGAAGTCAATGTCTGCAAAAATGTAGGACAGTAATATTACAGTAAGCTGTGTTATGACCTTGCTTTCATGCGGGCGAAAGTCCTTTTAAAAGACATATTGGCAGTTGAAAATACATTCTCAGATAACATGAAGAAAAGCAGAGACAAGGGGAGGCAGAATCAGAAGTAAAAACCTATTTGGAATAGCACACGTAGCTTACAGGAGATGAAAACCTGGTGAACTATTGGCACTAAGCAGACTCTAGAGTAAACTCCCCCTATTCTTCCTGCAAATAACCCCTGCTACTGCTGAATCGTGGGGTCTGGGAGTCAGAGATGTGAGAAAACAGTGCAGAGATCTCTGAAGAGTAGATGTTAAAGTAGACATCGATTACTTTTTGAACCGTGACAATTCCCACACAAGGCATCAAGAAAAAAAGACAAGATCTCCAGCAGTACACTGCAGACTGCACCTTCAGTTAATGATGTTTGCTGCAGTTTTTCTCCTGCCTTCAGGCTTGGCCATATAGTCGCTGACATCAAAACCTCAGTGCAGTTGCACACCTGGCTATGCTGCCTCTGGCTGCGCCTGTCTGTGCAGCATGGTCATTTCTAAGTGAGCTTGGCAGCCTTGGTAGCTGGATTTGAGCATAATGGCATGCTCTGACAGGTGGTATAGACACTACAAAACCCAGGAGCTTCTTCTGCCTCTCTCTCTGGCTTAATATAATGGATCATGAGCACCATTTCAAGCCAGGGCTGCAGGGCAGAGGCAAGTGAAAGGTTTACATGATGGCCAGTAGCCACAGCCTACTGTTCACTTTGGAGGACTAGCTTCTGGACAAGGCTTAGTCACCTGCACCTGGCTGGCTGCAAACCAAGTGTTTAAGAGTGGGAAGTGGAAGTTCAATGTTTTGAAGCTGGATGCGATTGAAGCCTTCAAGTACTCTCTGTATCGCTCAGCTCTTTTCCTTTCCAGCATGCAGCAAAATTCCTTCTCTGTTTTTTCATATCTTCACACGCCTTCCCCTTCTTTACTTATATATCTGTCTTTTTTTTCTCATACAAACCTCTAGCCTCCATGAGGAGCTGCTCCTCTTGCTGCCCCTTTGTTCTCCTCTGATGCTGCTGTTTGAGGTTGCAGGTTTATGTAAGAGAAACACCTTCACTCCCTTCCCACCAACACATCTCAGCCGTGCAGTTTGCCAACAAGGAAGCGCAGCCTCTATCCTGCACCAGGCTAACTTTTATTGCTCCCATCTATGTCTTTTTATTATAAATTTTTCCAAAGCAGCATTTCTTTTACATTGAGCATATTTTTGCCTCTTATAAAGTGGTATGCTTATGATACTAAAGAATTTATAATGCTCCACATAAAACCTGCATATGAGAACATTAAAAGTGGAGTATTAAAGTACTTCCAAGTCAAGAAGCAATAAAATCAAACATGAAGAGGAAAAGGAAGGGAGAAATTATTAAAAGTAGAAAACACTGCAGTGTGCCTGCATGCAAAGTTTTCTGTGATGGTGATATTTATTTTGTTGGCTGATCAGATGCTACAGTGATGAACGACCCCATCCTGCACTACTCGGAAGTCACACTGCCAAGGCATCTGCTGGGGCATCTGCTTTGGTCATGTCTTAGCCCTGCCTAGCAGGTGTTGCACACCACACACCTCTGCAGAGCATTCACGCACTACTCAACTGAGCGCGGCGCATTGGCTCTGGTACTGGTGGAGATGGCTCTAGCACCAGAACTGGGGTCAGCAAGGCTCTGTATCCAAATTACACCATGCCAGGACTAAGACACCTCTCCACTTGTGGAGGCACTGCCCTGTAGCAACTGTCAGGTTTGGGTCTGCCCCAGTTCTGTTCCACCCTGTACCACTTTGGGGTACAGGCATATATTTATAGATGCCTTCCTGACGTATCTGTCTCTAGCCAGAGATAACATGAACATGAATAAGCAATAATAATGCAATACAGAGTTACAAAGCTGTACAAACAATCCTTTAGCTAACAGTGCTTAATTACCCTCAAATGCCCTGACCGGCTTTGTGGACCTTCTCTGGGATAACAAACTGCTGCTGGCAGGTGCAGTAAGCCCTTTTGTTTTGGTATCAGAGCGTCAGTGCTCATGTTGCAAACAAATTACTCCAGCTATCTCTCTTTTTTTATGTGCGTCTTTTTTTTCCTGTTTCAGCCCTATGCGGAGGCCTTAGGAGCAGATTGAGGTAGACGCTTTCTTTAAAGCCCTTTTTACAGCAGAGCAAGTGCAGGGGAGCACAGAGCAAGAATTGAGGAAGAAAATCTCAGCTGCAATGCCTTGCAGGGCCACAAGAAGTAAAGCAGCCCTGGGAAGTCTGCAGTCTTCAAGGCAAAAATAAGCAAGGTCATATGGAAGCACTTTGGAAGCGTGGGCAGAGAGTGGAAAATGTGGCTTTAAGGCACGGTATATAAATGGGAAAACTACATATTTAGTTCCTTTTAACTTTTACACCCAGGAAAGGAGACAGTGAGCCAATTCATCCACCTTAAAAAGCTAAGCACCCTTTCCTCACCTTGTGCAAATTGCCACATTTCCCATTAAAGTCAATGATGCTCTGCAGACAGCTTTAGCTTTTACACATTTTGAAGCTAGCATTGATAAGGGGGAGCTCAGAAAGGGCACACAGCACACAGTTTCTCATGCAAACCCAGTTTCATCTGAGACTTGGCAGAAACAGCAATGCTTGATGTCATAATAGACTCTTCTGCTTTCGCTGAATCCTAGGTGGAAATGAATGAGCACGAGTCAAAAATTCACCTGCTGCACTCTGTACACATGCCTCAAAGCATAGCCTACACAGTTCCTTTTT
>Ga0181612_117211_pt1 | contig 12276 bp, 5 predicted proteins | sample HoacroProtozoa21_FD_119630 | JGI IMG/M metagenome (GOLD analysis project Ga0181612, IMG submission 119630) | Hoatzin crop microbial communities from Cojedes, Venezuel. Combined Assembly of Gp0051906, Gp0051904, Gp0051908 | reverse complement strand
TTCTTTGCGAGATAAACGGTGGTTTTGAGTGAAAAGGAGGAATGTCACCAAAAAGCATATGATCTTCAGTCAGCCATCAGACCACACAGATTCACATGTGCCTTTCCACCAGTGCAAGAACTCACTCATGAAAGGGAGCCCTTCCACAGCAGTGGGCAACAAGGCATCAGTTGCATCTATGTAAAACCAGCATAGCCACTGCTGAATCACACCCTGGAAGAGAGAGGAGGCTTCTGTAGGATCGCCAAAAAACAGACTGGTAGCAGAGGGAACACAATGAAAAAGTTCACCTCATGGGAATACTTGATCTTACTGATTGCCTTTATATATGAAATGCAGAGATTTATTTGTGCAAGAATCTGGGTCAACCCTGTTTATGCTTAAGCTACTACAAGTTCTCCTGTGATACAACTGCACTATGAAATTTATTTAAAACATCAGCCATTTATTTTGCATGAGGAAGACTTCAGCTGATTAAAAGACTACATGATCTACTCTAATCCCACCCCTCTCAGTTCTCCAGGCTCAGAGTGCACTGCAGGGACAGGGCGAAGAATTCCTCAAATCTGCTCAACTCGTGCAAATCTCACAAAGCTCATGAGCTCTTCTGCCTCGGTACCAAAGAAGCCATTATCGCACTCCTGAAGCAGAAATTCACATAAAACCGCAGTCCTAGGCCACAAGACCATCAAAGCTAGCCTGCACTCCAAGAGACACAGGAAAACTTATCAGCATTACACTGACGTAAGTACAGTGGACTTGATATTAGCAGGATCTCAATTTACCTCACAGGAAAATACAAGTATACACTGTGACTCATCACTCAGACTTTCAGGAAACTATGAAAATTACTTGGAGACTCTTTTTTACAGGTGATCCACCACAACTGAAAAAATTACTGAACATCCCAAATGCCTCAGTAAGCACACCTCTCTTACCCAACTGAAGAAGCACATTTGACCAACACACAAAAAGTTCGAAACAAATAAATAGATCAAAATTACCAGAGAGGGGCAGAGACTTTCTCCTGCCTTGGTTCACTCATTCTGGTATGGTCTCACTGGTGTTATTCCACGGTTTTTCTAGCACACATGATAGGAGCATCAGGCCTTTGTATGCTGGGAATCAAACATAAAGCAGAGGATGAGGATTACAATCTTTCTTGGATTTATGACAGCAACGATAAAGAAAGGGCCATCTTTCTAAAGGTAGGTTTGTTGTTTCGGGTTTTTTTTCAAGTTGTTAATTCACTCTGAGCAATTTGAGATTAAACAGATCTGGTGAGGTGGCCAAGCTAAGCATTCAGAAACTGCTCATAATAAAGCCACCCAGTAGCAAATTGCTTCAATCCTGGGAGCTGTGTTTTTTAAAAGCCTATATCAAAGATAGAATTAATGCAATGCATTACAAATAATTTCTCACACACAATCTAGTCCCAAATGCCATTACTTAATAAAGAATCAAACCACTGTACCCGACACAGCGCTCTGAAAACTCCTTTTACTAGAGCTCAGAGTAAACAGTACAGGATGAAATAAATTTATCTCAATGTGCTACAACTTCTTCATCCATGATGTAAGAGCATTTCAGGAGGGAGGAAAGAGAACAACCACCCACTACCTTCAGAGAGCTTTTCCCATTTAAAACACCATCACAGCTGTCAGACGCTGTTCAAGATTATGCTGTAAAAGGGTAACAGCACAGGAGCTGTGAGGGATGGGCAGAAGGAGGCTGTGTCCTTCCCAGGGCCTAACCCAAAACTCACGGAGCTCCCGAAGTGTCCTCCTGAGAATATTGAGAAATACGACAGAGAGAGGACCCCCTTCCCCACGTGGCCTTCAGGTATGCCATCTTCAACCTGCAGGGCCAGCAGCAGGAACTGCCTTGCTCCTGGGTAGCTGGCAGCTGAGCTGCTAAGGCGGCTGGCCTGAGGGGTGCCATGTTCCCTGGCTGTCATTGAGGCTGGGTACATTCCCTAGGGACGATGTCCGCCCAGTGCGAGGCGTCACCTGCCTCCCAGAGAAAGTGCAGCCCTTTGTGGGGGCCGTCGGATGTAGTTTACCACGGTGCGTCCCCCGGCCGTAGGGTTAACAGGCACTGTACCACACGCGCAGGGTGCCTGGAGTTCCAGGGATGGCAGCTCGCCATCATCACCACTTCTTCAGGAGAAAGGCAGCGAGGTATGCTCCCGCAGCAGGGTAGCTTCTACCTCTTCGGGAAACCTATTCTGAGATGACTTGGCAAGTTTGCTGCATTTCTGCTCCTGGGACAGCAATAAAAACTGTGCCTGAAAGGCCTGGGACTTTTTCTACCCCCTTTCTTTTAATTGATCCCTCCTTCCTCACCCCTGGACAGGAATTTGGGGTGGAAACACCCCATCCCCTTGTGCAAGCAGGCACCGCAAATGAAATCACAGGCTTTCCATATCAAAATTACTTGGTAGAGCACAAGCTAATCTGCCTCAGCAAGGTAACCTGTTAACTCATACCTGAGATAACATGTAAAGGGTGGAAAAGCGCTGGTGGGAAACTGCCTCCCAAACCCCCCCTATGCTGCGGTAGGGCTGTTGTGGCCCTGCTGCAGCCCCAGGGCCAGCCTCCGTCAGTCCCCGCAATCAGAGCACAGCAGTGCCCTGGCTGCCTCCTATATTCTCTGCCGCAAAGCACACACCATACAGTGTTTATACAGGTGGTACAAACACACAGTATTTATACACAGGTGAACAAAGCAAGCTGCCCCACCATTCTCCATAACGTCCAGTTTCTAACGTCACTGAGGTTTGGTACATTTTTAGCTTCCTTAAAGGTTAAGAGAGAAGAGAGATAAATGTCTCCAGCCATTTTTTGAAAGTATGTCCTTTTTCCAAACCTCTTTGTTTTTATCAGTGAGTTTTGCTGCTTAATCCTGGTTGCCTTCCACACGAAAATTGCACAGGTACTGCATTTTACAGCTATCTGTGTGCCTTAGCAGATGCTTCCCTGTCTCTGCCTGATGTGTATTTCTGCGTCGTTCACAGGGTCTTCAGGCGAGACTGAGGATTCTGTTAGTTCAAACACTGGCCTGAATCAGGACAATATAGGAAAGACTCAAAGCTGTATATATTCCTCTCCATAAGGTGTGCCAAATTGTGTTCTGGCACTGCTGAGAATCTGATGTGTCATACCAATGAACTCAGGTATCCTGACTGCAAAAGTAATGACTGTCAAGATCAAACAGGTCACTTAAAACAAAAGAGTAAAATGTATGCAAGGACAGCCTGTTTGCCACCTTACTAAAAGAGCAATTCTATCATTTCTTATATTTCTTGACGCTATGTCTGTCTTGTTATTTATTCTTTCTTTCATTCTTAATGCCTGTTGTTTCATGCAGCATAATGCATATTTGTACTGATTATTCTATTGCATGTCTTCTGTACATGCTATAGGCTACTGACAGCTTCATTCTGTTTACTAACATGTATGTGTTTTCTTAAAGTTTCAAAATACGTATTTTAAGCATATTGTTTTCTTAAATAATAATGAGTATTCATATTTTAAATGAAGTCCATACGTTTTCACTTTTCTGAAGAAACTGTATCAGTTTCCAGGAAATATAGCTAGCTGCTTTCGGAGTCACACAGGAAGTTTCACAGCTGTGCATTTCACTTATTCACCTATCAGCAGCTGCACAGATGATCATTGGTCTGTCTAGTCAGACTTAAACTTTAGTATAATACAAAAACAGGGTATTTTCCTTGAGGCAACAGGTTATTTTGTTCCTTTCTCCTAAAAAGTTGTATGTCAGTCTAGCATGCGACTCAGATATTTCAGCTGTGTTTGTTAGACAATCTGGATTTTTATATATAAATATATATATATGAACTCTCACATTAAGACTATTTTCTGTGGTTAGTGCACCAGGATCCAGAGGGGAAAGGATCTACAGGGAAAGTCCAGATTTGTGGTCTATTGTTGTTCGCTATTTCAACCAAATTTGTTCCTCTTCTTTTCAGTAATTAATCTGAAGCTACTTGTACCATTATTTCCCTGAAATCTGTTCAGTCTTCTCTCTCCCAAATGAAGGTCATAGGTGGTATGAGGTTTGTATGTAGAGATGTTTTGTTGGCTCAGCTGGCAGATTAGAAAAATTAAGCAAGCTTTTTGGCAGAGAAGCCCTCCAGTCAGCTTCAAAAAAAGATGACTAAATATTTTGCCATCAGAGTTACGTCATAGATAAATCAACCTAAGGAAGTGTGAAATGGTGGTGAAAAAAGTGGTGAAATACAGCTAAATCCTACTTTCCTAGCCCATTCAGCTGAAGCCAGGAGGACTGGATTTGCACAGTCGGGACAGAATTTTGCCCACAGTTAGCTTCAGGAAAATATTTGCATCATAGACACTTTAAGGAAAATCCTGCATTATTTCGGCAATATGTTTAGGGGTTTGCTTTCTCCATGTACTTCTGTTTCACTGCAGACACTCTAAACAATTAGTACTACTACTGTAATATATATATGTCACTAGATGTAAAAGAGACTTGTAGGATTTACTCCCACTAGCTGTACTGGTGCAATATTGTTTTCTTATTTGAAGTAGAGCATACTGTAGTGTTACATTCGCATATCACCACACTGCATATAAGGCACATAAATATGCAACAACAATGTAGACAAATTCTAAACAAGCAGTCTATTTTACCTGTAAACACATCCCAGAAAGGGTCTTGGGTCTTGAGGGATTGTTCCCAGCAGAAAACATTGGTCCCTCTAGTATTAACTTTGATGTGGAGGGGTGGTGGTTGTTGCTTGGTTTACTGAATCTGGTTTCATGGTAGATTGTTTCACGGTCCTCCATTTCTATCCATGTGTGTGACACCATTAGTTGCTGGTAGTGAACAAAGTCTTCCTTCTAACTGGAAAAACTGCTTTGCCCTTGAGTTCTGCAAAGGTTGAGAGTAGTTGTTATTTTATCCCTGATAATAAATCTCCTATTCATTTTGACAAAGGCTTAGATATTTAACAAGCATCACATAAATTGAATCCATACAGAGCAAACAGTCAGACAGAGACTGCCATTGTGGAAGAGTTGTATTACTTTCAGCCTTGTGCCTAAAAATGTCCTTGAGGGATTGTCTTGGCTCTACACCAACACAATGCACTTGCAGGCCTATCAGAGCCTTGTAAAATAATTGCTGGTAGATAAAGTAAATCCTCACCAAAAATGTACTCTCTATTGAAAAGATTGATATAAGTAATCAAGACACTCTGTTTGGAAGCCTTGTGAAGGCTACAGGAACACAGAACAAGGACTGGGAGTTTTGGCTGACATATTTCTGTAAAATCTTTACAGCAACATGAGTAACATTCCTTTATAGAAGGGAATGAGTAGCAAGCAAAAGTCGATCCTACTCTGACTACTCTCTCTCCCCCTCTGTTTCTTCTTTTTTTTTCCCCCTCCATTCTCTGTTGTTTTTTTCTAGTTTTCTGATTGCATTTCATTAAGGACATTTTGATTTCGGGGCTGTGGAGTACTAGTTCTTAGCTGTGAACTCAGCAACATTCTTGAGAATTTACGAAACTCTGAACTCATGAGTAGCTGTGTTGGAACAACGGGGCTTACTTATCTCTGTAAAGTCAGATTCCACTTAATATCTAATTCCACTCCACATACTTATTCAGAAAGGTAGTTTAAGTACATACGCATTTCAGAATAAACTAAATGCTTGCTTTGGCATTAGAGTTACCCCAACAGCTAAGAACCCCACTCACACAGACCAGGATGTTCCTGTGCTAGACACTATAATGTTCTATGGTCAGAATCAATTCTTTGAAATATGCATATACATACTTTGCCAAACCAGACTAGAGTTTCATTTTGTTCACATCTGTCTGCTTTGTCCTATTACTAGTTATCTAGATATTTATTAAGCCATGGTGGTGCTTGCAGTAGAGTGGCGTAGAATTACTCTCTGCTGCTTTGTACAAACATGAAACATGAGAATTCTTAGAGATAAAAGGTAACATAAAGACACGGAAGAGAGGAGGCGGAGAACAGTGATAGGCATCTAAGGTTTCCTGTGCTATTTATGAAGCTTAAAGGAAACAGACAACTGCTTGAAACCGGGATTTTACTAGTTATTTCTGTAGTAGTGTGGCCCCTGCTCTGCTAGTTTTAGGACAGCAGTCCCAGTGTTCATGGAGTGAACAGTAGTCATCAGCGGGGAGGGATCAAAGTTGACTCAGGACAGAAATTTTTCTTAAACACCAGCAAGCAATGTCATTTAAAGGAGACTCAGAGACAAGGATGTCCGTACACCACCCCCAAGACAAATAAAATTCAGAAGCATGACGTCCTTTCCATGGCTTGCCCAGAACAGTACAGAAAGGAATGCTTTACACCAAGTTATTTAACTCTTTCAGTCACAAAGACCAACCAATAACTTTTGTGGCATTTAATTTAGTTTACCTCCAGTATCTGAAGGGACAGTTATATTATCCCATTCATTTTTTCGCTTGCTACCTCACACATTTTCTCAGATTCCTCACTCATGCATACGTATACACTTCCCTCTGACACCTCTCTGCATTGTGTCCTCACTCATTCTTTCTAGCTATTCCCCCTTTATGATCCTGAAGTCCCACTTTCCTCCTCTCCCCTCTCTCCCAGTTGGTGCTCTCCTTTCCGTCTCCCTTTGACTTCTGTATGAGGAAGCTGTCACACTCCTAGTCCAGTAGCAGCAACAGCAAAGAGAAGAAAGAAAAGGGGCAGTGAAGAGGAAGCTCATCTGCTGGCAACAGCTGAGTTGCAACAGAAAGTCATGAAAAAAATGAAACTGGTCAGTATTCAAAGTTTTTTAGTTTCTATTTTAAGTATGCTGCTTCTCCATACTGACTGCAGCCGTGATCCGTATGCCCTTTTATCTTAACAGCAACAACAAAGCCATAGAGATAGCGAACCAAAAGGCAACCACATCAGGATGCCGAGCAACGTATTTGTGGAGCATAGGAGGGTATTCTTCAGAATTATCACTTTGTGCTTGCCATTTTCTTTCCTTGACTTGCTATGTCGGCCACTGCCACAGATAGGCTATTGGGTTGGATGGTCATTTCCTCTCATCTACTGTGGTCATTCTTATACTACATGAGCAGAGTGGAATTAGTTCTCCTCTGGGCAAAACCAACTTACCTATTGTTCTTATTTTATGTTAGTATTGGGGGGAAAAAACCTTCAACATATTAACAAAGCAAACACAAGTTTTTCAGAAAGGTTTGATTCTGTTTCCCGGTACCTAGCTTATCTGCTGAATTACAGAAAGGTTAAGAGCTTTATTTGGCATCCATTAAATGCTTTACCACACAATAGAAACACCGAGATCTCTCTGAGCTAAATGTAACCTCCTCCTAGGAAGGCATCAGCAGCTGTATGAACAACTTGAATTCTGGTAAATTCTAATGAATAGTGTTCTGCTTGTCAAGTGTAGTTGTCAAGGCATGCTTTTTAAACAGAAGCAAGAACCCCCCGAATTCCCGTGTGCTGCAACACACTGATTTGTTAAGTGATACATCAAGCAATTTATTCTCTTACCACGTTCTGAACAGCTAGATCATTCTGACCGAAATATTTCCACCTCCTCCTTCCAAAAATACTTGACACAAGTAGATCAAAAGTCTGTAAAATGTCAGCTAAACTATTAAAATCTTGACAAAGTCATAGCAATTGGAAAGAGGGTCTTAGCATGGAAAAAGATTTATAATTACATCTCGAAGTGCTATAAGGTAAAGATATAAAAAAGATTCAGGAACTAATCAAAACTAGAGTTGGTCACATTCTAACACACAACTGATGGTTCAGAATCATTCATGTCAGTAGATATGCAGTCATTCAGCTTCCACGATCCTGCGTTATACATTGCCTTGGGATAGGAACAATTTTGCCCACTTAGTCAGCATGTGAAAGGATACAGTCATCATCAATGAATATATTACCAAAGGATTAATAAAATATGTATGAACTTCCATAGAAGTCACTGATTTCAGTGGGAGTTGAATAATGTTCTACATATGTTAAATTCTTACTCAACTGTGAAGAATAGAGGATATCTAAGGATAATCACCAAAATACAAGTGAAAATTCTTACATTTTAGCAGATTAGTATACTTTAAGAAAAATAAGAATTTTCATAGATTTTTGTCATCACTTTCATTATCTGGACCTCAGGACCACAGAAAAAATACCTGAAGATCGTTCTTTTCTCAAGGTGTTCTTCACTAAATCGATTCAGATAATATTCCTGCCTGTAAGCCCCCAGGAACAACTTTATCACATCAACATTCAAGGGCTATTAAATGAAAAATATCTGAGGAAAATTATTTTTAAAATAATTTTGGTGTAGAAACTACTGACTTGCATAAATAGACTTACGTTCCTTTCTCTTTATGAGCAAATATTAGCTAGAATAGTGACTATTAAACAGGTACGCCCAAAAGAACAACAATGAGAGTTTCCTGACATCCTATTCTATTCTCCTTGGTTTCAAAATATAACATACCAAACGTTTTGCACCATTCAGAACTTTTATATAGTTTTGATCCACAAATATCCTAGCAAATAGTTCTAGAGCCAGATGTCTTCTTGGATACAACCACATACAGAATTAGCTCATTCAGTTCTTCCATGAGTGGTCAAACTAGAAATTCTTTCCCAAAGTCCTACTTGTCTTTGATCTCGATATATACAGAATGTTGCTTCTGTTAGGAGCAAAGTAGCACAAAATGAAAAACCCACTGGATTGTCCAGAATGTATATGCAGTATGCTCTGTGATCGAGACCACCTTCGCCTTCACAATCAAGCTGTGTCTGATGTTAATCCAACAATATGTTATTACGTACAAAAGTCCCAAAAGGTTCCCTCACAGTTGATATGATTATGTTCAAACTGAATACAATGGAAAAACTCCTTGTCAACTTGAAAGGGAACAAAAAATAAGTCAGTTTATCTCTTGAATGTATAAAACGTGCCTAGAAAGTCCTTGAGTTTGCCAAATTTGTGATTTGAAACTTTAAATGTTACTTTGAAATTATCATCTGAAATGTCACAGAACCACTGTACCAAACTCAGGGCTGCTGCGATACTGATCTGTGAGCCACAAAGGATAGACGCAAGGCATTGCATATGCCTCCATGTATGGGAAGTCCTTGCAGAGCAGATGTTCGGCTTCACCTGAGCATTTTTCAATACAGCCAAAGTCAGAGGTGAAGCACTGCTTACACGAGTGGAACAAGAGTTCCTTTGCTCAGATTAGGACAACCTGAAAGATACTTTAATTTGCTCCTAGTGCCAGGATATAACAAAGTCATTGCAGGTGGAAGAGCCTATTCCTATCCTCCGCACACCAAAATCTGGGGAAAAGGGTTAGCATTCTTAACGAGCAGTTAGGGTTTTTTTACTCCAGTAGCAACCAGTATGAAATTCCTATCATACTGGTATGTAAATATAGAATTTTTTATTTCCTTCTCAAGACATTTATAATAAATATATTTTAGCCAGGCAGAAGATAGAAGGGAAATCAGAGACACCGAGGAATTTTGCACACTGGCATTCAGCAAGGAAATCATAAAGTTAAAAATAAATCCAAGGACTTCTGACTCTCAGCAAACTGCCGTAGCCACTTCTGTAAGAGACCATATTCTCACCAGATTCCTGTTAACGACCACACCACTCCACTACTTTGCTTCTGAATTAGAGTCAATTTATTTTTACGCCCTTTCTAATAACATTTCTTGCAACATACATCAAGGTTCTTACTGTGAATTGTGTCCTATCCACATTCTTCTACGCAGACATGAGCAGAAACACCCAGCTTTTTTTTCCTAAGTACTTTGAATGAGTTACAAGCCATTTGAAACTCTGTTCAACTGCTTTACCTAGCCCATTAACAGATGGGTTGAGAGAGTCTGACAGGTTGTTTAAAACATTTTATCTTAGTCCTAAGCACTGGGTACATGAGTTTAAATATTATGCTCTACATAGACAATGAGCTACAGTATCTCAGGATAGTATGGGATACCCTAAGGAACATGTGATGAAAAGATCTGTGTCCTCCCTTTTCCATTTTGATGGGAAATTTCAATCACTTATATATGCAATGCTCTTTAATAAGCTTCTTTGATATTTACTCATGACTTAGATGCTATCAAAAGAATAGAATTAACATGTTTGAGCAGTTACTTGAGCTACAATAAACTGCAACTGGAAATTGTTGTTATTGGAGCTGGAAGACATGTCTTTACGGAACGCAACTGTACCTCTACTTCTCCAATGCCTTTCCCAGTATTTCCTCTTCTTTTATACCCATATTATACCCTTCACCAGTCACCATTATCAGAAGGGCAAGACATGCTTCTGCATCCAGGAACAGTGGTCAAGAAGAGAGGCTGCTTCAGGAGTACATGACAAGCATATGTCCAAGGATCTTATTTACATAAAGAGATAGAAAGCATCTGATAGATATTTTGTGTGGAGGGGTTTATGAAGCGATAGGCAGGGTGAATACTGGAATAAAATTAGTGGTGTTGCAGGCTGCACAGGTTCAGTTTAAAAGGAATCGAAGGCCATTTGGTAGGACATTTAGGTGAATACAAACAGCTTGGAGTTGCAGAGGAGGCTATTTGCTGTCTGTGGATAGCAGCAGAATTGAAGATTTAGGTACAGGAGTGAGGGCTACTGTAGAGCATGCAGCTTAGGTGCATGGAAACTCTTCACCAAAGAAAAAAGTAGAACAGTGGAGAAAGTTCACAGCAGTGTACAGCACTTCATACTATTGCCTACTGTTTCCTGACAGAGAACCAACAAGCTCAGCAATGAGACAGCAGCAAGATTTTTATTCCCAGGCATTGGTTTTCATGTTTAAGTCTACCCTTTCTACATCGGATCCAAACAGTTCATACCTTAACCCACAAATTTGAAGAGATCCTATATGCAGTGACATGATTTTCATAAAGAGCTTGTGATGGGCAGGTATTGGGATAATGACCTTCAGGATTTCAGACCACCTCTTCAGCATTGAATAACCTCTTGTCTTCACTAAACCACTTTAATACCACATTATCTGCTTTTGATCTGATTCTCAAGCTTCTTATCTGTAACGGGGTACCTGAGTGCCTTTGGCTATGACATACTAGAATGTAAACAAGATCAGAATCTTGCTCACTACATTTAGAAAGCCACAAGAATAGTTTTAACTGTTTTTCGCAATGTTTCTACAGATCAGTCAGCAGCTTTATTGAATGTAGTCCTAAAATATAGTTGAGTTTGGATGAAATAAAATTGCTAAAGTTGTGGAAGCTCCCTTGTTTACACATGTATGCCACAGAAATGAGGAAAAATCAAATCTGGTTCATTTCAAATTCTCTTCAGGAATTTGAAACTAGAAGTGAAGAAACAAACCCCCTTTATAGCTGTCAGGATCATCTCCTTCAGCAGATGCAATATATACATTATGGTAAACTAGGAGAGCAGCATGTATCTAGGTGCATACAACAAAAAGGGTATGATGTGCAAATAAAGATTGAATGGGTGACTTGCAGCCTCTGTCAGAGCAAAACCTGGCTGCATGAGATCCATCAACATCCTGCTTGGACTGGCCCTTAAATACTGTATGCAGAGTGGCAATTAATTTAACCCAAGTGCGAGTTACTTTGCATGTTCTTTCTGTTTCTAAGGAACAATACTTAAAACTCATCTCAGCAGTAGAAGAAAAATGGTAATTAATATGGCTCTATTACTCTGAAACCTTTTGCTGCAATCAGCAGCAGTCAAACACTGCAGTCAGAGAAACATCAAGATTCTTACCGTGAATTGTGTCCTATCCACGTTCATACTCAGACATAAGCAGAAATACCCAGCTTTTGTTTCCTAAGTACTTTGAATGAGTTGCAAGTGGTTTGAAACTCAGTTCTTTCTACTGCTTCACCTGCCCTCAGAAGTGGCAGGCAGCACTTTGCGCTCTCATAATTTTTGTTTGGTCTTAAAATAAAGGATGATGCTGTAATCTGTGGAAAGCAGAAGCTTGCTTACCCCTATTCCTGCCTAGCTTCTTTGATTAGACTGGAGCAAGAGAAATAACACCAAATTCACATTCATTCTTTGCCTCTCTTCTTCTGTTTGCTAACTGAAGAACATACTCAGAGAGCAGGTGCTGTACTCAGCACCAGGATGGACTCTGTTTTGAATATCTAGTCCTTACTAGTGTTTTGACAGATAACATATGGGGAGCATTTTTTGAGGGTAATAAAGCCA